>JAABUP010011488.1_pt1 | contig 10070 bp, 12 predicted proteins | sample 5559201 | NCBI WGS metagenome assembly JAABUP01 (sample SAMN10711887, study PRJNA513373) | rock metagenome | isolation source: Antarctica rocks | place: Antarctica | reverse complement strand
AGAGGCGCACGAAGCGGCCCTTGATGCGCGGCCTGGCACGGTGGCAGCGACCGTCAAACCCGTAGCCTTAATCTAGCGTGCAGCAGCCAGCGGCGCGCTTTCCAAAGCGGCCGGCTGGCACCAGCTGCATGCGCGACATTCTGATGCATAGCCTGCACAGGTATGTTGTGATTGCCACTGTCGTGATGACCAGGCTGGGTAGACTGCGCCCGCTGTAGTGTGCCCGCCCGCCGGCCTGGTACCTGCACCTGGCAAGCAGAGGGATGACACATTGGCGGCGTGCAAGCCTGCCAGACACAACCTCTTTCGGCATTCCCCAGAAGAGCACACCCGTGAGGGAGTTGGTGATGCCAAGGCACAGCAGCACCCCAAAGCGGAGGCGCGCACCTGTTGTCAGCGTTGACCTTACGCTTCTCGTAGCGGATGGTCTTCGCGAACAGGCGCCGGCGCTTCTTCTCCCGGTACCGCTCCAGGCACCCCGCGCGCGCGCCGGCCTCGTCTGCGGCGGGCCGGGCGCCCGGGATCAGGCTCAGCCAGGCGCGCGGGCTATGCACACGCATGCATGGCACCCGCGCTTCTGGACCCGCAGCCAGCCCAGGCGCTCCACAGCATAGGGTAGGGTAGGGTGTGTACCCTATCCTAGCCGCAGCTGCTTGCAGTGGCGCGTGGCACGGCCGCAAGCTTGCACGTCTGCGTTTGCCGGGCAGCAGGCGCAAAGCGCCCCCAGCCCGCCATGCACCCCGGTCAGTACAGAGGGCGACCCCGGGGTCGCGCCATGTGCGCCGGCAGGTGCTTGCCGCCCGCCAGACACGCCTGCGCTGCCCTCCTCGCCCAACGGCGCGGCGCCGCCGCCGCCGCCGCCGCGCGTGCGGAATGCGGGAGCGCCGCAGGCGGCGTTGCGCGGCGACGCGCCCTCGCACGCTGCGCCGGCGCGTCCAGGGCGCGTGCTGGCGCCGGCGCCCGCTGCGGGCGCCGCGCTGGCGTGCTGCGCGCGCGGCACGTTCTGCAGCAGCGCGGCGGTGATGCCGGCGCGGCGCGCCAGGCCCGTCGTGTCCTGCGCGCCGGCACCCCCACATCTGCCAGCTGAGAGAGGAGGAGGCTCTCACTCATATGTGTGGCCACCTGTGATCACCAGGACATGGGACGGCTGTATGCGTAAGCATCGATGCACCTGTGTGAGCGCCTCACTCCGTCAGCATGCCAACACGCCTCAGACAGCGGCAGCTGCATGCCGACCATACCACCAGCAGAGAGACAGGCACCGCGGGTGCGCTGCCCGGCAGCACTCTCTGCATCCACTGGCCCAGCTGCTCTGCAGCGAGCTCCAGGCTTTTCGCCTGGGCTGCACCGGATGCAAACACGCGCCGCGGGGCAGCGGCGCACCGCATCGCGCGCCTCCAGCTTCAGGCGCGCGCCCGGCGGCGGGCGTGCGGGCGCGCGCGGCGCGCGCCCGTCCCCGCCTCCCTGCCCGCCCGCGCCCGCCGCCCGGCCCGGCGCAGGCGCGGCCGCGCCGGGCCCCGCTGCGCGCGCGCTGCCTGGCGACCTGCTCCCCGGGCCCTGCGCCGGCCCGTAGCGCCAGGCGCCCAGGTCCAGGCGCAGCCCCAGGCCCATGCCGAGCGAGAGCTGCAGCCGCGACTGGCGCAGCGCCGGCGTAGCCTGGCCCGCCGGCCACGGCTCCAGCCCCGGCAGGGTTTCCGGAGGCCCCGCAGCCCAGCCCTCCTGTCCGTCAGGCGAGGGGGCCAGCGGCCCGCCGTGCGCGAGCGCCGCGCGCGGGTCGAGCACGCCCAGCACCGGCAGCGACTCAGGCAGACCGCGGCACGCGCCGAGCGACTCTGCCAGCCCCTGGCCTGCGAGCGCGCGCGTGGCGGGGTCCAGACCCTCGAGGAGCCCGCCGCTGGGCTGCAGCACCTCGCGCCAGACGGCGCAGGGCGCTGAGGGCAATGGCGCCTCCGGGGCCTGCCCCAGCAGCAGGGTCCCGCCGCCGCCGCCGCCGCCGCCGCCGCCGCCGCTGCCTTCGCTGCCGCTACACTCTGCAGCATTTCCTACGCTCATGGGCTCCACAAACAAGCCAGCAAGGATCGCCTCGTCGGCGAGCATGGCCTGCGCCCGCGAAGGCGCCGCTCCCGTGGACATACTCGCCGTCCAGACCGCGGCGCCGTCAGCTGCGTTAGCGAGGCAGGCGCCTTCGAGGGTCCCCATCAGGGGACACCCAATGTACGGCCTCACGGCCCCGGCGCGCTGGCCGCCGTGGTGCCCCTGGCCATTGCCGTGCGGCTCTGCTCCTGCTCGTGTACCGTCCCACCCACCCAGCAGGGGCGGCCCGTCGCACGGGGGCGCGCCCCCTACGCTGGCCCCTCCCCGCGGGCACCCCTGGCTGGCACACAGCGGCGGCTGGGCGCCAGAGCCGGGCGCCGGGCGGCGCGCGCCGGCCGGCGCGGCGCCCGTCTGCGCGCTCTGTGCCGAGCCCACGGACAGGCCGCACGCCGTCAGGTATGTCAGCGTGTTTTCCGCGGTGTCCTCGCTAGCATCGTAAGCGTCGGCCTCGGCCTCAGTCATGGGCATGAGCGCGTCGCCCGCGGCCGCCCCGCCGCCGCAGCTGCTCCGGCACCCGGCCGCGCTCGAGCCGCGGGCCTCCGCCTCAGTCATGGGCATGAGCGATTCGCCCCTGGCCGCACCGCCGCTGCAGCTGCTCCGGCACCCAGCCGCGCTCGAGCCGCACCGCGCCGTGCGCTCGGCATCCAGCGCGCGCGTGAGCAGCCCCTCCGATCCGCCTTCCAGGTCCGGGCAGCCACTGGTACCGGGCTCAGGCTTCGGCGCGCCCGGCGTCCCAGCGCCGCGGCTGCCCCACACGCATGCGTGCGCGCTGACGGCGGCGGCGTCGACTGCGCGCAGCTCGCTTGCCCCTGCCAGCTTGTGGCAGCCGTACCGCGCGCCCAGAACCTCGCGCGCCTCTTCGCAGGCAGGCCACAGCCTGCGGCCGTGCGGAGCAGTGTGTGTGGCCAGTCACAGGCCTGCACGCTGTTTGCGCAAGTGTGGCGGGAAGCAGGCTGAGCCATGGCCCTACGGCGCCAATGCCGGAGCTCCCGCGCACTGCAAAGCAGCACATACGCAGAGGCGTGGTCAAGCAGATGCTGGCCTCTGCAAGCTCCCGTATCTTGGGGGCTCGGTTGCACAGGCAGTGATCTCGGTACATGCACAGATCATCGCCAAACATCGCAGGCCTGGCGCGTTCGTTGAGACAATCGGGACGCTCCGTGCAAGCAAGCCGCTCAGGCGATCGTACCTGCCCCTGCCTGCCGTCCCACCTTCTCGAAACTCGCGACAATCCTCGGCTATCCGTGGACTACCTGGGCTGTTGGGCTGCCTATGGGGCCCACTCCCTGTAAGCCTAGGCCTGCAAAATTCGTCTCAATATTTAAGCTCTTAGGAGTGCAATTCAGTGGGTTGAACGCAGTGCGCGCGCTGCGCCCAGAAGAGCAAGGCAGCGCAGCACTCGAACAATGCGTTTTTTACAGAGGGGGCAGCTTCGGCAAAATTCAGGCCAGCAGAGTGGAAAAGGCCTCAATAGAGATGTTGCAGCCTCTGGCCTCTGGGTAGGCATCTAGGACCGTAAAGCACGGTACCGTGAAATACGGGGCTCTTTGCTATCTGCCTCTCATCTTGCCGCGGCCCGTCCTCTGAAAGTTTGATCGCACACTTACTCCGGGTGCCAGGATGATGCTGTCCACCGCCCCGTTTGTGGGCGCGCGCCCCGCGCGCGCCGGCAGGGTCGGCGTGCCGCGCCGCGTGGTGCTGCGCTGCCGGGCGGACGCCACGCAAGGTTCGTTGTATCACACAACCGCTTTATGTAGCTCTGCCCCTCTCTTGGGCGAGACACAGGGCCACCACCGGGCGGCCACCAGGGAGCGGTTGCGCCGCGAGCGCGCCTGCAGTCAACCGCTCCGGCGAGTTTGCTCGCTCACACAGAGAGGCGGCGAGCGCGCAGGCGAGCCCGTGACAGGCGTGAAGCTGTTGGCAGCGGGCCTGGCGGCGGCGGCGCTGCTGAACTGCGCGCCGGCGTCCGCAGGCGTGGTCTTCGATAAGAAGCCCAACGTAAAGAAGGCGCGCCGCCTTTGGCCTTGCTGTGATCACCCGCCTTGGTCCCCTTGCCGTCACAGCTCAGGATAGACCGGCCGCGCGGCCTGCATGCCTTGCGCATGCCCTACCACGCAGCAAGTTGTTGCAACCACCCGCCTTGGTCACAGCTCAGGATAGACCGGTCGCGCGGTCTGCGCGCCTTGCGCATGCCCTACCACGCGGCAAACTCAACAGGCCGCCGCGGCTTTGCGACGTTCTCCACGCTTTGTCGCCGTTATGGGAGACCTCGATGGTGGCGCATAGCCTTTCAACGTAAGCAAGGACCTGCGTGACACCACTTCTGGCCATAGAGTAGACCAGCGGCACAGAGGAGACCAGCGGCACAGTGTCTTACTGTCAATGGGCGAGCACGGGGTTTGAGTCCGCTTTTGCCACTGTCCTGAGCATATGGCCAGGTGCGGCATGCGCCGTCAGGTCCGCGCGCCCGCTCAGGTGTTCCAGAACGAGCTCGCGCCGGCCAAGGCGGTGCGGGCAGCAAAGTCCGCCGCGGACGGCGCGGGCATCTCGCTGCCGTCGCTGCCGTCGTTCGGCGCGCCGTCGCTGCCGTCGTTCGGCGCGCCGTCGCTGCCGGCGTTCAAGGCGCCGTCGCTGGGCCTCACGCTGGGCACGCTGGCCATCCCGGGTGCGCGCGCGCGCGCGCGCCTCCCCCAAGCGGCCTCGAGCGCGCGCAAAGCTGCCAGGTCATGCGAACGTGAGCCTCTTACTGAACAGGCCGCCCGGCCGGCATGAGTGGAGACATTTCTACCCCGCTGTCTCCAACATGGGCTCAATGAAATGAGTTCTGAAATGAGTTCTCCATTTTCTCCGTGCAGATGCAGAGTTCCCAAAAAAAAAGTATGAAATACATTGTCGGGGCCGCGCAGCGGCGGTGGTGACCATCGGGGGCGGCTTTGTGCTGCTCAGCAAGCTGGACGTGGGCTTTGGCGCGTTCATGCGGGACTCAGTCGTCAAGGCGCGCGGCCGCGCGGCCCCGCCCACGCCGCGCTCGCGCGCTGCGCTGCTGCACCTGGCTCACCCGTGCTCTGCTTGCAGTGCTGCAAGACGTGGTGTTGAGCGCGTGGTCTGCTGCCAAAGTACTGCCAGGCCAATGGCCTCACTGGGCTTCACTGCGCCAGCGCTGCATGTGCTGTCTGGCGCTCCTGGCCATCTTCAGTAATCTCCTCAACCCCGATTCCCCTTCTCCTGTGAGAGAGACAGCGGCGGGCGCCTGACCGGGCGCGCGCGCGCGGCGAGCAGGACTCAGGCGACTACGCCGGGTACGAGCAGAAGCTGCAGCAGGGCTTTGAGAAGGTCGTGCGCGCGCCCAAGAAGGCGCGCCGCCGCCGCGCTCCCTGCATCCCCCTCCCCCAGCGCGAGCGGCGCATGGCACGTCCTCCATGCATGGCGGGATCTGGCCCGGGACCGCTGCGTCAGTGAAGTGAATGCGCCTTGACTGCGTGGGTGCAGCCCTGCACATGCCCTCTTCGTTGCTTACTCGGTTGGTCATGGTGTCGTGGCTCCCGCCACGCAAGTGCATGCTTCAGGTGTCCGACATGTGAGCCGCCGAGGGGTCAGGCGAGCCCCCGCGCTGGCTGCCAGGCCACTGTGTGCGCGAACCGCAACAGGCGGCCAAGCCCGTCGCCGTGTTGGCGGGTAGCGACTGCAGGAAGTTTGAGTGGGTGCACATACCCTACACCCTACACACTACCCTACATGTAAGTACAGGTTTATTTATTGGCGCCTCGGCGCTGGCTGCTGAGCCGCTGTGCGCGCGGGCCGCGGCAGGCGGGCAAGTCCGTCGCCGGAAAAGGCGGACATGCAACTGCAGGGAAATTGAGGTTGGCCCCGATGCTGGTGGCTGAGCCGCTGTGTGTGCGGCCGCGGCAGGCCGTCAAGTCGGTCGCCAAGAAGGTGGACAAGGAGGCGAAGAAGTCCGGCTTCAGCCTGCCCAACCCGTTCGCCAAGTAGGCCGCGGCTGCGGCGCACGCCGGCCGGGCGCCGGCGCTTCCTGGCGCCGGCGCACGAGCATAGGGTGTAGAGCAAGCGGGCTCCAACGCATGCGTGCTGGTTAGCGGGGCCCGCGCTTGAGCGGGGCGGCAGCAGGGTCTGATGAACCTCTTGCCCGGGCTGCCGTGCAGGAGCCTGGCATGTAACAGAGAGCCGGGCAACCTGCAACAAGCGGCACAGCGCGAGACTGGCCACGGCAGACCAGGTCCGTGGCAGTCGCGCCCCCTGCCAGGCATGCGCCCCCACAGGCATGAGTAGCGCCGGTAGTGCGGCGCCGGCCGCGCAGACTGCCCGAGCACGGAACCAGCATGCAGGCCCGCTGCGCCGGGACCCCGAGCGAGAGCGCGCCCGCCCGCGCCGCGCGCTACGTCCAGCTGCGGTCGCGCAGCATGTGGTGCGCGAGCAGGCTCCAGGTGTACAGGGCCGCGCAGAGCCACTGGCTGGCCATCTTGACCTCAGGGGCTGACCCAGCTGTCGCCATCGAGCGCGTACTCGCCCTGCTGCACGCCCGTCAGGTCCCACGCCGTCAGCAGCATCGCCTGCGCGCCATGGGAGCCGCCTGGTGAGGCCTGCAGCGGCCAAGGTTAGGGTAGGGTGAAGGCCATGGGAAGCGACAGGTGCGGCCCTCAGCGCTTGCCGCGCGCCGAAACCTTGATCCTCTGGGGCTTTCCGCTGCCGTAAGGCCTGATGTGGCAAGCAGTGCTACAGAGGCATGCAGGCATGCTGCGGCCGCGGACTGGCGTCATTATTTTAACAGAGTCCGCTGACGCAAAGGCCGCAAGGGCCCGCCAGTGCAGCGCACGCGGCGCTGCTCAAGAGCCACGCTGGACAGGACGCACCAGGTATGCCGAAGCCAGCATGAAGACGCAGTGGAAGAAGTCGGGGCGGTAGGGTAGCTCCGCAGCGTCGTGTGGCGCGGCCGCGCTGACGCGGAACGACCCGCTCTCCGAGCTCGATCGCACGGTCGACACCAGCACCGCGGCCAGCGCGGCAAAGAATCCGGCAATCTGCACATGTTAGGGTAGAGTCAGGCACAGGGCGCACACCTCGACAAAACATATGTGGGCACAGACTCCTGGTCAAGGGACCCACTGCGATGCCCGCCCTCGGGGTTTTGGTGCATGGTCGAGGAGTTTGCCTTGCAGTGCGGAGCATGTCAGGGCGCTTGGCGGCGTCTTGAAGCCGATGTGCGCTTGCTCCAGCCATGTCGCTGCGCTGTACTTGAAGCGGCTCTCATATAGACGTGCCGCTGAAGACCGCTGACGAGCTGCTGGCTCACGCCGGACAGCGCCCCGCGCGCCGCGCGCGTGCCCCGAAGGGGATGCGCGCCTTCAAGCCGCTGCCGCCAGCGCCAGAGTGCAGGATGCACAGGCCGTCAGGCGGCTCGCTGGCGAGCGCGCCCCACAGCAGCATCACGCTGTAGGCGAAGACGGCGCCCGCGGTGAGCAGCCCCGCGTTCGGCGCGCGGCATGGCGCGACCTGCGCTGGCGGCACTGAGCACGCGCGGCCAGCGCTGGCTCTAGGCGCGCCGACATGCAGCGGGTGCTGCTAAGCTATATTTGTTTGACCATTTCAGTCATGTCTGCATTTAATGCAGACACGGCACTGACATGCTCCAATATGGGGTGGCTCTTCCGAAATCCTATTCGGTGCTGTGTTCGGCATGCGGGCGTACCATGGCCGCACTGATTGGACATGCTGCTGCAGCTCAAGAGCTGTCGGAGACAATTTTGCTCGCCGCGTAAAAATTGACTGACTAAGATGTACTGCTTGCCCTGGGGGGGCGGCGCACCGATAGCAGCGTGTAGCCGATGCCGAGCACGAGCGTCCAGGCGATAAAAAAGATGTTCAGCCGGCAGCTGGGAGACGCCGCGTAGAGGTGGAACAGGAGCCCGAGGACCGCGAGCGCGCCCACATACAGCACCACAGCCCCCTGCATCCATGGCAGCGCAGGGGAAGGGTTAGGGTAGGTAAGGATAGGGTATGAGGTGGAGCAGGAGCCCGAGGATCGCGAGCGCGGCCACATACAGAGCCGCAGCGCCCTGCATGCACGGCAGCGCGCGTTTGGCGCAGCGCCGCCACGGCAGTGTCCGAGGCTGGCGGGCTGCCGCACCCATGCATGCGATCAGCTCACCAAAACGTGGTGGGGGAGTGCCCTGGGTCAGTCATGTGCAGGGCACTCAGCCACAGTTGCTTATCCGGCAGTATGTTTAGGTGTAGACCTTACATGCAATGCACCGAGCGTTACTGTGCGTAAGTCACAGCAAACTGCATGACATGGAGCTTGTGCTGCTACCAGGCGCATGTGGTGCAGGCGCGGCGCAGATCACTGCATGCAACATATGCACCGCAGCCGCACGGCTGCGCGCGCCGCTATGAGCGCGGCCATGCGCAGCGGCCCGGGCCGGTCGGTGAGCCACTCGGAGGTCGCATACACGCAGTCCAGCAGCAGCAGCGCCTGCAGCACCAGGAACGCGCCGGCCAGCACGCGCGCCAGCTGCGCGCCGCGGCAGCGCCGCGTCCGTGCATAGGGTTAATGTAGGGTAGGGTTGTTGTGTCCGTGCACGGCCGAGCCTGTTTTCAGATGACAGGGTAGGGCTGGGGTGCTGCAGTGACAGGGTAGGGCTGGCATGCGGCGGCACCTGCCCGTAGCCGAGCACGACCGCGTTGGGCATGGCAAACGCGCTGCCGACCAGCAGCGCCCACGCGGCGAGCTGCGCCGGCCACAGGCCGGTGTGCAGCAGCAGGCGCGCGTCATCCGCCTGCCGCGCCCTCTGCGACTTGATACCTCTGGGGCCAAGGGCGGACACGCGGAGATGTGTTTGGTCGGTGGCCTGAAGCTCACAGGCAGAGCGCCACTCCCTGCAGCACAAAGGTGCGCCCAAAACGTGCAGCTCGCACCACATACGCTGGCAACGCCCCAGTGCCTGTTATCATACTTGATGTACCTGGTGCACGCCGAGGAGCGCGCAGGCGTGCGCGCCGAAGAAGAGGAAGTTGCCAAAGCTGACGCGCAGCACGGCGCCCTTGCCGACGCAGACCGCCTGCAGGCCGTGGCAAACGTTTTGAAATGATTGTGGGCGGCCATGGTAGAGGCTGCCATACGAACGGAGTTCACGGCCCAGCGCAAATGGACGGCAATAATTATTTCTTCAACTATTAATCGACAGCGGCGGGAAGGTAACAGAGAGCGGTGGGGGCACGGGCCACGCCTGTATGCCCGAGTCCAGGCACCGGGCCAGCGCGCCGGCGCGGCCAACCACGCTGTGGCCAAAGTCGCGCAGCAGCCAGGACGCGGCCGCGCTGCCCACAAAGCCGGCGAAGTAGACGTACTTGACCGGCTCCGGCGGCGTCGCCAGGAGGCAGGCGGTCGCGCTCCGCAGGCGCGGCGCTGCCGCGGTGCGCAGTGCGCCGCTCATGTGCGGCCAGAGCCAGGCGGGCTGGCGCTCGTCTGGTGTGCACGCTGTGCGCTGAGGCCTTCATGCCTTCTGGCTCATGCCTTCCGGCCTCTGCTGGCCTTGCTCGTCATGAGTGTGAAGGAAAAGCTGTTCGACAACGAGCCATGCTACTGCGCTGGCGCTCGACCAGAACAGCAGAGCCACCGGTGAGTTGCCGAGAGGGAGACGAAGCTCAGCACACACGCTGATAGAGAACATCCTCGCTGTGTGTTGCGACCACCGCTGTGCGCAGCGATCACAGGCGCAGCGCCGTGCATGTAACGTCGCGCACACTTGATCTATCGAGCGAAAAGGCAATCAAGGGAAGCTGGTGCGACGCGAGGAAGGTGCGCGCAGAAAGCGTAGCTCGCTTGCGTGCTCACCCAAAGAGAACCTGTATCTGCTCTGAAGCAGCGCAGCGGCGAGTGCGGCGGCGGCGCACTGCGATGCGGCGCGCGCCTGCCAGCGCATCGCGGCCCGGGGGGCGCTCGGCGGCCTAGCAGCAGCTGC
>JAABUP010011487.1_pt1 | contig 10071 bp, 7 predicted proteins | sample 5559201 | NCBI WGS metagenome assembly JAABUP01 (sample SAMN10711887, study PRJNA513373) | rock metagenome | isolation source: Antarctica rocks | place: Antarctica | reverse complement strand
CAGTCTCAAAAGAAGAAGAGAGATCCAAGCAAGAAATGTCACCACTGCCAGCAGACAGGCCATCTGGAAAATACCTGTTACTTCAAACACCCTGATAAAGCCCCAGCGGGCTGGAAGGATAAAACAAAAGAGAAAGAAAAGCAGGAAAAGACCACCAGCAACAAGGCCTTGATGGCGACACCAGCGATGGTCAGAGGAAACGGCTGGTATATGGATTCTGGTGCGTGTTACCACATGTGCTGGAACCAAGACCTGTTTACGACTTACGACAGCGTCAACCGCACCATAAATGTCGCCGACGGCCGTACTCAAAAGTGTATCGGAGTCGGAACTGTTGCGGTTAGGATTCGAAACCCAGACGGCACCACCGAAATGGTGGATATCAAGGAAGTATGGCATGTCCCGTCTCTACAAGATAACCTACTTTCCTTAGGTACAATCGAAGCACGAGGCCTCAAAGTCGTCATGGAAGAAGGACGCTGCACGGTATCCCAAGGAGATGACATCGTTGTCACAGGTACCCGAGTTCGTGACAGCCGTCTATATGTTCTAGACGAAGCAAACCCTACTGCAATGGCTATTACCCATAAAGGAACAAGTCTACTAACCTGGCACAGACGTCTCGGACACCTCGGAATCGACGCCGTCGCCGATCTACCTTCTAAGGTAGACGGAATGCAGATATCAAAGAGCAGTGGGAGACACCCACACTGTGAGCCATGTGTTCTTGGCAAGCAACATCGAACCCCCAGCCGTACACCGATGACTCGAGCCACGGCGAAGCTCGGTCTTATCCATATCGATCTCGCCGGTGGAGGAAACCAAACACCTTCTCTTGGCGGCGCCATATACTACTTCATAATCACGGACGACCTTACCCGGTATCGGTGGGTGTACTTCCTTAAGTACAAGTCCGAAGCCTTTGACAGACTTATAGAGTTTGCCACCTTGGTGGAAAACCAGGAAGTATGCAAGATTAAACGCATTCGTTCTGACCAGGGGGGGGAGTTCAGCTCCAAAGCAATCGAGAAATGGTCGAAGGATAAAGGGATCCAGTGGGAGTATACAGTACCCTATACTCCGGAGCAAAACGGAGTGTCCGAACGAAGCAATCGAACGATAATGAGCCGTACTCGGACCGCTCTACTCGACAGCCAGCTTCCGGAAGCCCTATGGGCGGAGGTCATGAATACAATAATATACATCAATAACCGGAATCCGAACAAGGCCTTGGAACAGTCCACGACGCCGTACGAGGCTTGGACCGGAAAGAGACCAGATATCGGCCACTTACGAATATTCGGCTGCACCGCATACGTCCATAACCCAAAGCACAAAAGCAAGCTGGCTCCCCGCGGAAATAAAGGCCATCTAGTTGGCTACGAATCCAGCAACATCTATCGGATTTTCTTCCCGGAAACCGCTAAGATCATTACAGCTAGGGATGTCATCTTCCACGAGGAAGAGACAACATTAACAGAAGAGTCGGAGGAAGACGATCTGGAGGAATCATCAACCCCAAGACGCCGCCGACAATACCACATACAGAGGGAGATACCAGCTCCTGCACCGGACACCGAATCGGAAGACGACGTTGTGGAGGAAGCACCAGATCAGATTGATCCTCTTTTGCCGGCGGAAGAACCTATCGATGTACCACTACACGAAGAAACCAACGAGGAGATACCTCGACTTCCACCTGCACTTGAACCACGTCGTCACGATCTCCGCCAGGGTACTCGGAAGAACTACTCGGACCTACACCACGGCACCGGAGCAGTTCGAATGGTCCAGGAAACTAAAGAAGATGATGCACCCAAGACATATAAAGAAGCTCTCCATGGAACGGACTTCAAGAAGTGGAAGGCCGCGATGGACGAGGAGATTGAGTCCTTGGAAAGCAACAAAACCTGGGTTCTGACCGACTTGCCTAAGGGTAGAAAGGTTGTGAAAGGACGCTGGGTATACAAGATAAAGAGGGACGGTCGTTACAAGGCCCGTTGGGTTGCAAAGGGGTTTGAACAACGACCCGGCATCGATTTCGATGAAACCTACGCCTCGGTTGTCCGAGCAGTCAGACCGCTGTTCGCTCTAGCCGCAATACACAACTGGGAAATCGAACAGATGGACGTGAAGACCGCTTTCCTACACGGAAACATAGAAGAGGAGGTCTACGTCGAGCAACCGCACGGCTACAACGACGATAACACCCAGGTTTGTAGCCTGAAGAAGGCTTTATACGGTTTGAAACAGTCGCCACGAGCCTGGTACCATACCCTCCGAATCTTCCTAGAAAGCCTCGGATTTACCACAGTTCAAGCGGACCAGGCTGTCTTTATTAACAAGACCAGTCAGATAATCGTCACTTCATACGTCGACGATCTCCTATTGTTTGGGCCAAACAAACAGACCATCACCCGTCTAAAGTCGGATTTCAACAAGAAGTTCAACATGACAGACCTCGGACCGGTATTGAACTACCTAGGGATGGAAATAACCCGCGATCGAGGCAAGGGACAACTCCGAATGACGCAGACGTCATATACCAAGAAAGTCCTCCAAGACTTTGGAATGGAAGACTGCAAAGCAGTCGGAACACCAATGGAACCAGGTGTAGTGTTGTTAAAGACGGAAGGAACAGCTGACCCGGCGTTTATAACGCAATATCAACAGGGAATCGGCTCACTAATGTACGCCATGACACAAACTCGTCCCGACATCGCATACGCTGTCTCGATACTCAGTCAGTTCTCCTCCAACCCGAACGAGGAACATTGGACCGCTGTAAAGCGGGTGTTCAGATACCTCCGTGGTAGCCTGGACGTCGGTATTACCTACAACGGCCAGGAAGACGGACCGTTAATAGGATATACGGATGCGGATTATGCAGGGGATAGGATCGGACGGAAATCGACCTCCGGAAACATATTCCTACTCGCCGGCGCCCCCATATCCTGGATGTCGAAACGACAAACCTGCGTGGCTCTCTCGACCTGCGAAGCAGAGTACATCGCCTCCACGCAAGCGGCCACACAAACGGTGTGGACACGCTGTCTATTGTCCGAAGTCTGTTTCGATAAGGCCGACTTCACCATGCCTACCACCCTTTACGCAGACAACCAAGGAGCAATGGCTTTAGCCAAGAACCCCGAGTTTCACAAGCGTACGAAGCACATCGATGTGCAATATCATTACATACGCCAGTGCGTCGAAAACATGACAATACGCCTTGTTTACATACCCACGTGCGACATGGCTGCCGACGGCCTTACCAAACCTCTTCCGCACGTCAAATTCACACGTTTCCTACGGCAAATAGGCATGTCCTAAAAGGAAAAAACAAAAAGAAAAGAGGTCAGACAGGGACTTGAACCCGGGCCCTTTCTCACACAGTTTATCAGACCAGCAGCTCAAACGGATCATTGCCCGATGGGCAGTCACTTAGGGTTTGTTTTTTCATCACCTAAACTGTTGAGCCACGTGACCTTATACCACGTGACTCGCTTATCCTTCTACTTAAAGGCTAGGGCAACTACGAATGAGTGGGAGTGTTAGCAGGGTCTGACTAAGCAGGGTCTGACTAAGCAGCCCACACAAAAGTCATTCTAGTAGTCTAGCATAGAAAATAATATATACTCCATACAGGTGCCTGAGGCACGATACTAGTGATTCAAACCGTTGTATAACAACATCTGTTTCTAACTGGTTCGCCAGACGGCAAATCCTGGTCACGCTATGCTGATAACAATCTCTTGAGCTTTACGTGCGAAGACATGGTTTGTTTAGGACTCAGCTAGAATACCAGATATGCGTAAGGCCAGATCCAGAATTGCGAGGTGTTCATCTGATCCGTCCACCAGTCGCTTGTCCACTTCGGAGAAAATCATGACAATCATGTTCTTTTGCTTGTCTGGTATTGCATCGTTGAAGACTATCTGATGGTATAGCTGACAGCAGGCCTTGTCAGCTCCGTGATATTGCTAGTAATCGAACCATGTACTTACTTGTGTAACGACTTGCGTCGCACTCCATCCATCAGCTACCATGTCCATTACCACTTTGGCTACGGCCTCGTATACTGCCCCTTTTGTTCGCGGTTGCATCGCTTGCAGAAGCTGGTCTATGATGTCATTCGGGATGACTCCAGCAATCTCCTCAATGATCCGTATTGTTACTACTGCTGTATCTTCGCCGTCTACCTCCATGGCGTCCTCATCCTCGTGTTTTCTTTTTGCGTGGCCATTAGACTTTGGCGGGGCCTTCATCGCTCCCGTTAACCTTGCCGCACTCTGTAGGAATGTGATTGCCTTCCGTAAATCTCCCTCACTACTCTTGATAAGGGTCTCAACAGCTCCCGTCTCCAGCTTTACGTCCTCCTTCTGAGCGATCTCCTCTAGCCTCTTCTTTGCGTTCCCTTGGTCTAAGCTCTTGAACCTAAACTTGCTACATCTTGATGCCAGCGGATCTATGATCCTCGTAACGTAATTACATATCAGACAGAACCTTGTGATTTTGCTATATGTCTCCATCGTCCGTCTTAACGCACTCTGCGCATCCTGGGTCATGCTATCCGCCTCGTCCAGGATGATTATCTTATATGGAGGACAGGGGTACTTGTCTTTGTACTGTGGCGGAGGGTTCGAGAGTTGCATCCGGGCAAAATTTTTGACCTTCTCGCGAACGATGGAGATGCCGCGCTCATCGGAGGCGTTCAGTTCAAGGACGCGGGTTTTGAACAGTTCTGGACCGTAGAGTTCTTTTGCAAGAGCTAGGACTGTGGATGTTTTGCCGGTGCCTGGCGGGCCATAGAAGAGCATGTGAGGAAGCTGAGCACTTGTCAGCCTCAACGCTTGCGAGTTTCTGGGACGGACGTACGTTTGAGGATTGTAATGTACGTTGAAGGACATTGATCGTGTGGTCTTGAGCAGTGACATCGCTGAGACTCTTGGGCCTGCTGGAGGGCCGTCAGCAATGCAACCTACATTGGTTTCATTTCTTAGACATCACTTCGACGTACTACTTCTCGACCCAGGGCTGAAGTCTTGTATTATCCTTGTCCTTCCCCGCTGGAGCTTTGGATGACGATGCGCCGTTGGTCGCAGCAGCTGCTGCTGCGCGCGCCTTGTTGTCGAAGAAACTTGCCATGTGTAGAGCATGAGCCCGCACCAATCGAATGAAGTATTTCAACTACCAGTTGTCGTAGTGGCGCTGAAGTGTTGGCCGGTTTACACCAGCATGAGAGTAGCTACAACGTTTGGGAGACGCGCCGGCGAACGAACAACGACGCGAGCCACTTACACTCGGAATAGAGTTTAGCCGCTGCTTAGAGCCTCGCCTAGACCAGCTTAGCTTTACTTAGCTCCACTCGTTCGCATCTGCTGTATCATGTAGATGACGAAGACAACATACAATGCAGCTGTCAGGATCTTGACGACCTACCTCTTAGAGTTGTACTCAAAAGTCAGGGCAAGCGGTGCCGCCTCATGTCTTACACATGAGTTCACCGAGATATGAACGATGATCCGTCAGCATCCACCACAGCAGATCAGCCTCAACTTCATGATGCCTACCCTGTTGCAGATGCCGACATTCTTCAATGGGAGGACAGTAACCCGACAAGCGCGGACTCGCGGGAGATGCTACGAATCAAAACACGCCTACAGAAGAGGAGGAAAGTGGAGATGCTCGACGACATCATCCGCAACCTGGATATTATGATATTCTGCGAGCTATCTATACTGTACTATATGGAGTGAGTCAACACGTGCTTGTGGCTTGGTGGTGTTTAAGCTGACAGATGGTTATGGCAGCTGTTCACTCTTTCGCTTTCTCATCCGCGCATTTGTTGAATGGGTGTACTTCACGCCGAAGCCCAAGATATTCCCCGAACCTGCGAAGCACCGACCCTACGTTGAGGCAATCTTTGGTTCCAACATCGTTTGTCTCCTGTTACATGTATTCTCCTCCAAACCAGAAGCCGGCGAAGCAATGCGGGGATATCTGCATGGAGGCATCTTGATTGACTTTGTCGGTCAAGAGGGCCCCATCTCGAAAGCTCGACTTATTTTCCTCGATTTCTTAACTTTAGCACTACAGCTGCTGGTGCTTGCGGCGTTTCTGGAGCGTCAGAATCTGAGAACCCCAATGACGAGCCCAGGGGCTACCTCGACCACAGCTGCAGCTGCAAATACCGAGTCAACTTCAGAAGGACAGGACCACGACTCGGAGGAGCGAGGACTCCTTCGTTCTGATTCTAACCATTTGGAAGACATCGAGCTACAACCCCTTACCTCCTCGGCAGGCCGTACAGGAGGCGACGAGGATGGTGAGCGGGACGAATTACTCTCCGAGTCGCAGCACCTTGATGTACAGAATTCCATAAATCACCCACTCGATGCTTTCTATACTGGAGAGCATGTCATCACAGATCTACATATTCTTGACTCAATTCGCAATCAGTGGTGGCAGCCTGGCGGTAGCAGCTCGGGTGATTCGAGTTCTTCCACCGCTGCTATGGCTGCCTCATTAGCAGGTAGCCGCTTGGGCGTCAGGTTGAGGATCGGCGGGAGGGAATTGGGATCGTCCTAAATGTACACAATGAAAGTATAAGACCCGGCGTTTGAGCCTGTTAGCCTTCCCTGGTCTTGAAGCGCAGCTCACTTCCGTGACTATGACCAGCATCACGTCGATGACGTTTGATTGATCCTATGTTTCGCCTTTGTCAGCTACTCATTGTATCGTGCAACAGCTCTTCAACAACATCTTGCTGCAGCCCAATGCAGAGGGCTGACGACGTCAACATTATCGCCATCTCCGACAATAGAAATCACTCACTGTTTAGGTTCTAGCACTCCACGCCACGCTCATCATCTGCGATGCCTCGACTGGTCATTGCCGATTTCATAGCGTACTCTTATCAGACAACACTACAATGTACAGCTTCCGGAACGGTCACCTTCTCATCGTCCTTCGGCTCTTCCACCTATGTCCCAGCACTAAACACAGGGGATACCCAATCGAACGGGTCGGCCATGCCATACCTTGACTCCAATGCCAGCTTCAACAACTCTAACCTAGTGCAATCCCACCACCATATCCCTGCCATCCACGACAACCCCTTCAATAGTACAGCTTCTCCTCGCCAATGTGCAGAGCCCATCATCACACTACAAGCCTCCAGCTTCACCACTAAAATCTCCAGCTCTCCCCATCCTTAAGCCTCCTCATTCCCCTCCCCGTACTCCTTCATCTGCCAAACGTTTCAATTCCGGCAAACTCCCCCTCCGCCTGAGAGCGCGATCCGAACCCTCAGTCCCACATCCTTCCTTTCCTCCGCCTCAGTCCATTCATCCAGTAACTACCCACCCCCTTAGCATTCTTCATCCCAATCCATAATCCGCCCCTATATACATCTTCACGAACAAGCTCACAATCTAATAAAGCACGCGCTTTAGCGTTCGCTCGGCCTGGAGGTCCAGCCGCTCAGTAGGGGAAAGCCAAACTGCTGAGATTGCGAAAATCCCTGTTTATCCCCAAAGTTGACCTCAGTGTGGCGTGCTTGTCTTTCGGTCGAGAACTTTCTAGGTACTTTAGTATCCACTCTCCCCTCTGGCAACTAATCGTAGTGCATCCGCTACCTGATTCATTCAAGAGCGATGACTGTGTCCGAAGAAGCAAGATGTGGCGCAAGGGATAGCCAGTCAGAGTTGACCATGAGATATATTTCCGGAGACGGATACGCTCAGCCGGATGTGGGTGTTCACATCGCCCAGAGCAATGTGTGCACTGCAACTAGTGTAGTTGACCCCTCAGCAGCTGAGGCTCAGCAGCTGAGTGGGGTTTGAGAGTGTAAGATATGGTGGACTGTAAGTAGGGATGCCCGTTTTTAACTTTTAGTCAATGTTTTAAAATGTTTTGTGTTTATAACGAATGAGGCTCAACAGAAAGGGACTAGTAGTACCAGTATCTTAAGGTAGTAAACAGACAATCTTCAGACAGCTGCCTGTTCTACGTCATACTACGAGGTCGGGCCAAAAAGTATTGAGAATGGCCGCTGTCGAGATTCGGCCCCCGTAACACACAAACTGTGAGAAGGAGCGGCGTCTGCTCACACAATTCCTACAGCGGCCATTCTCAATACTTTTTGACCTGACCTCGTACTACCATCTATAGTAAGATTACTAAACATTGCACTTGGTCATGTTTGTTAAGAATATAATGAACGGTGTCATAACTGTTGAAAACACTATATGTTTTAAAACGTTTCCTTGGCATTCAGCATCCCTAACTGTAAGACCGGTAAAACTTTGCATCAGCCCGCTCTGGCCCTTCGGCCCTTCACGGGGTAATATGTGGATTACTCCTGAGGGTCCCCAGCAACCCATCTAATTACTAAGGTATGCCCCCGCCAGTCAGAAAAAATACAGTGATCACATACACAGTATGAGTAGACTCTGTTGATTAGGTTTAACATCATTACAATACACCTGCAGACTGTCTTATAAGTTGAGCAGCAATGCCCTTCAGCTGAACAGTTGGCTCTAGACTATTGACCGATGAACTTTACTTACTCAAAGTACACATGTTGAACTAAGGCTACCTGTCCATCCCGGTGATAAGCTTTGCAAACACATCATCAGTCAACCTCTTACCTTGGTACACGGTAGAGAGATCAATGCGGGGAAGACACAGTTCAGCCTCACGATGCATCTGCAATGCAATGTGTGGGTGTCACACATGTCCACACAAACACTGGACGAAGTGCCTCTTGGTGAGACAAGACAGCCAGCAATTGAGAGACCAAAGGTAGTTATAAGTAAACGCAGTCACGCTCATGCAATTTCTTTATCAAACAGTTACCACCAACCTTTCTCCTTCCGGTATCTCAAGATCTGTTGTCATCTTCACATCCTCCCTTCCCACGGCAACACCTACCTAGTAATGTCTCATGTCGCGCAAAAACAAATATACGAGAACGCACGCGATGAGTTTCGGAACCGCGAGCGCCGTTGGGGAAAAGACTACACGCGCTACTCCATCCAACGATTTGAAATCCTGATGGACCTGTCGCGCCGTCAGATTGACGCTTGCGCGAGGTACGTCCTTCTGGATCGCGCACAACTGCTTAGAATACCGATCACGCAAATCGACGGATAGTCTTCCCTTCGATTTCACTATCCCATCGGCTGACCTCGGTGATCTACTCAGGATCGTACAGTTGCGACTGCAGGAGGGCGTCGCGAGAGGATGTAGCTTCGATCCCGGCCATCGGCGGGCGGTTCGGAGTTTGGCGAATCAGCGGCAATGGCAGGAAGAGAGGCTGCGGGGGTTACAGAGAGGCTACGGCATGCGGGCGGGTGGCTACGCAGGATATTGAATGTCTGCTTTCCGTACATGAGAAGCCAGTGGTCGGGGAGGGAATGTGGATAATTGAGAACTTTCTTGTCACTTTCATCAAATTTTACTCGGCCGTGTGCTTGTTGCAAGTGCTTGAGTGCTGCTCGATTGGCACTGTGGTTTTGGTCTCCAGATACCGGGATGTTGAAGGAACCTATTGAGGTCCTTCGATGGCAGCCTTTATCAGATGTATGTTCGGGTAGGACGGGGAGGACGGGAGATTCCTGGCGGGTGATACGACGACGCTGGAGCGACCTTTGGCAGAAACTCCGGAAGTATGAATGACGAAGAGATTGATGACTGTGTTAAGCCAGAGCCAGAGCCAGAGCCAGAACCCCATCAATGTCGTCTACCATCTTTACAGAATGGCTCAGGCCATTCAGTCTCCCAGCCACATTCTGACCGCCCGCATCTTTACACATTCTGCACGATCCCAGAGCCATTCTACGCTACAATGGACTGCCCGTGCCGGGTAGACGGAGGTTTTTTCGTTGCTTAGGAACGGGTGCAACCTAACAGCCTGACTTGTCTAATTGAGTGCATGACTGGCTTGGGCCATACAGAATCGCAGGCTGTTAGATGGTAAGTATAGCTTGAGCGTTGAGGATAGAAGAGCCTCGGTGTGGAATTGGTGTTAGGAGGACGGAGGGATAGAGGGGGTTGGTGAGGAGATCA
>JAABUP010011486.1_pt1 | contig 10073 bp, 15 predicted proteins | sample 5559201 | NCBI WGS metagenome assembly JAABUP01 (sample SAMN10711887, study PRJNA513373) | rock metagenome | isolation source: Antarctica rocks | place: Antarctica | reverse complement strand
GGAGCTACGTGCCGCGCTGGCCACCATCGACCGACACGTGCACGGCTACATCGACGATGCCCGACTCGGAAGGGCCGCCTGAAAACTCAAGATCAACCTCGAACTTTGGAACACAAAGGAGCCCTAGCCGCTGCCGCCGCTGTGATCACCGTGCTGCTCTGGGCCTGTGCCTTCGTGGTGATCCGCTCGGTCGGCTCGGTGCTCTCGCCCGGGGCGATGGCGTTCGTGCGGCTGCTCGTCGGTTCGGCCGCGCTCGCGCTGGTGGCACTGCGGTACCGCCGGCCGCTTCCGCGCGGCCGGGCACTGGCCTTCGTGCTCGGCTACGGCGTCGCGTGGTTTGCGGCGTACACGGTGGTGCTCAACTGGGCCGAACGGCACTTGGATGCCGGCACCGCCGCGCTGCTGGTGAACGTCGCGCCGATCCTGGTCACCGTCGTCGCCGGGATCGTGTTCCACGACGGCTTTCCGCGGCCGGTCATCGTCGGCATGCTCGTTGCCTTCGCCGGGGTCGTGCTCATCACCGTCGGTGGCAGGGGAAGCGGTGCGGTGGACTCGCTCGGCATCGTCCTCGGTCTGGTCACCGCCGTCCTCTACGCCGCTGGGGTGCTGATGCAGAAGGTCGCGCTGCGCTCGGTCGATGCGGTCACCGCCACCTGGGTGGGCTGCGCCGCGGGGCTGGTCGCGACGGCGCCATTCGCGCCACAGGCGGCCGGTGAACTCGCCGACGCCTCCGGCGGTGCCATCGCCGGGGTGGTGTTTCTCGGTATCGGCCCCACTGCGATCGCGTTCACCACGTGGGCCTACGCCCTCGCCCGCACCGACGCCGGGCGGATGGCGGCCACGACGCTGTGCGTTCCGGCTCTCGCCGTGCTGCTGTCGTGGGTGACACTCGGCGAGGTGCCGACAATGCTCGGGCTGCTCGGCGGGGCACTGTGCCTCACCGGTGTCGCGATCAGCCGCAAAAAGCCACACGCCCGACACGCTGGGACCGAGCCGGTCGCCGCCGCGGCCGCGTGAACTCGTTGGGCGCATCCGAGGTGATCGGCTCGGCGGGTGGTGTGTCGTCTGTGCCGGTGGCCACCGCATCGCCAACACCACCCCCGACGGCGCCACCTCCGGGTCGATGAGCGGCATCGACCAGCTTGCCGCCGCCATGCTCATCGCCGCGGTCGCCGCCACCCCCTTCGGCATCACCGACGCCGCCACCGCCTTCACCCATCCCACCTGGTTGCTGTGGGGCATCGGGGGCGGGGTGTCCTCCTCGGTCATCCCCTACGTCACCGACCAACTGGCGATGGCCCGCCTGCCCCGGGCAACCTTCGCGTTGATGCTCGCCCTGCTGCCCGCCACCGCCACCGCCATCGGCCTGCTGGTCCTGCACCAGGTCCCCACCGGGCAAGACCTCCTCGGCATCGGGCTGGTCATCGCCGGCGTCGCCCTGCACCACGACCGGCCGCCCCGCCCGCAGTGACGAACGGCGCTCCTCAAGGATCAACCATGAACCGGTGGCGAGCACTATGGAACCGCCTCCGCCAGCTCAACGCGACCCAGATCGAGCTGCAGGAACGGCAGCAGCTGCTCAACCAGCCCTGGGAAGAAGACTTCCTGCACTGGTCGCACGACGGTCACGCCTGGCAGCTGCACGGGCACCGACCCCCACCTACCGACGGACGGCGCCACAGCGTCACCCCCGACGGCTGGTGCCCCGACCGCCGGCGATCCCCACCGTCCGAATGAGCGATGGCTTGCGGGACTCGTTGCTTCAACCGGTGTGACTGCCCGGCCGAATGTGGGCGAGCTCCGAATACGGTAAGCAGTGAGCACGTCTGGCATGGACCTATGCTTGTCATCGATCCGGCCCTCCTCGGCTCTGGACACAGCATTTCCTGGGGACCGCCTGACAAGTGTCCGAGAAGCATTTTCCAGCCGCGGTGCTCCAGCCCCCACATCCCGGCGGGCCTTCGGCGCCGATGTCGTCGGCGTTCTCCTCGGCGATCTGTTGAAGCCCTGTCCGACCGAGTCGCCATGCTGCTCGAACACGTGCCCGCGGTCCGGAGCCGTCAAATGTCCCTCGACCCAGAAAGGCTGAATGACCGATGCCGCTAATCACCACTGGAACCGAACGTCTCATGTTGGAGAACATGCTCGACCGCAACCGGCGAGCGCTCATCGACACCGCGCAAGAACTGTCCGACGCCGACGCACGACGGCGCCTGGTCGCCTCACTGACCACACCGATCGGGCTGATCAAACACGCCGCCCAGGCCGAGCGCATCTGGTTCCAGCGCATCCTGCTCGGCCTGGGCGAATCCGAATGCGACGGCTACGCCACCCCTGACGACGGCACTTTCCTTCTCGCCGACGGCGAAACGCTGGCCGACGTGATCGGCGAATTCGAGCGCGCCAGCGAGCGTTCTCGCGTGATCGCCGCCGACTTCGAACTCGACGACACCAAGACGCATCCCCGCGCCGGCGATGTCAACCTGCGGTTCATCTACCTGATCCTGATCGAGGATTTCGCCCGTCACGCCGGCCATGGCGACATTCTCCGAGAACAGATCATCGCCTCACCCGCGACCCCGGCGCGTTCGACGGTCCGACCGAGGCCTTCCACCTACTCGCCGCCCTGGCGGCCATGACCGGCCGGCCGCCTCAGCTACTCAAGCAGCTCACAACCTGGCTTGCGTCCCGGTGTCGGCCAGCGCCTACCTCGCCTCGACCGCAAGCACGCCGGTGCCAGACATGCCAGTCACGAGCTTGCCGGCCCCGCGGATGCTGATCGGTCATGCTTCGGTCATGCTGAGCATGCCTCACCACCTGCACCGGCGAGACGATCCTTTGCCGCAAGCGGATCGACCAGCGGAACGGCGGTACAGAGCAGCACCTATCCGTCGAGGCTCTCTTCGATGCTGAAGACCGCGTGTGAGTGCTCGGCACCCAAGCGGTCGAGCAGTTCAAGGGCAGCCGGAGGCTTGCCGCTGTTTCGCACAGCCATGAGCGCATCCCTGTCCCGCCACGTCGTCTGAATGCGCCACGCGCCACTTTGCCCGCGTAGAAGTTCCGAACGCAGCAGTCCATCCGGCTGCTCGCCCTCACTGATCTGTCGGAAACCGTCACACAGATCGTCTTCGCGATCCTCTTCAACCTTCGCGTCGATCGCCGTGACCACGCGGTCGCCCATGCGCGTCCCCTTCGTCGGTAGTTGAGCCGACCATAGCGGCGCGCTCAACGCCGACATTCGTCTCACAAGCCGATCCATTAGCGGGCAGATCGTGGTTTGTAGGGTGATCAGGTGCTCTTGCTGTCGGACCCCTCGGTGGCCGCCGTTCCGATCCGGGAGTGCGGCGAGGCTCTGGTGGACCTACATGAACGTGGTGGCCTGCTCGTAGATGCCCGCAAGCGGCACGACAGCGCCGGGGCGTGGGCGCAGCTGCGAGCCGGAGTGCTTACCCGCCTGATGCAGGCCGACGCCGCCCTACCGGCGGGGGTACGGCTGCTGCTCATCGAGGGCTACCGGCCACCGCAGTTGCAGCAGCGCTACTTCGCCGAGTACCGACAGCGGCTCCAGACGGCGCACCCCGACTGGACGGACCGCCAACTCGACGACGAGGCAAGCAAGTACGTGTCCCCACCGGCGGTAGCCCCGCACTCCTGCGGAGCAGCAATCGACCTGACCCTGTGGGCCGACGGCGCCGAGCTGGACCTCGGGACCCCCATCAACGCCAGCCCGCTCGACAGCGACAACGCTTGCTTCACCGCAGCCGACAACATCGGCTTCGACGCCCGGGAACGGCGCAACCTGCTCATCGACGCCCTGTCGGGCGTCGGGTTGGTCAACTACCCGACGGAGTGGTGGCACTGGTCCTATGGCGATCGGTACTGGGCCGTTGCCACCGGCGCACCCGCTGCCCTCTTCGGCCCGGTGTAGGGACCTCACTGAGACGACGCGGCAGCTGGGCTATCACCCGGTCGAACAACGCCTGGCCCGTTTGCGACATCGCTGAGCCACAACACAAGAGCATCCGCCTCGTTGTGCGGACTGGCCTGGTGACCCCGCTCAGGTCAACCCCAGTGCGACCAACACCCGGTCGTCGCCGTGCTGCCACACAGTGCCCACCTCGGCGAAGCCTGCTGCGAGAAGCAGTTCAGCGTGCTCGTCCGCGCTCGGCGAGTCGGACGTGCTGTGCTCGATCGGCCGGGCACCTCGTTCGGCCCGCAGGTCGGCGAGTTCGGGTGCGTCGCCGACTGCTTTCCACCACGAGCCCCAGTCCTCGCTTACGTCGAGCCCGACCCGCGCCGCCCGCTGCCGCGATACGTGCTGGGCGAGAGCGCGCAACCGCGGCTTGGTCTTGGGCGGGTCATACAAGTGGTCGCCGTTGACGAGGACGCCGCCCGGCGCGGCGACCGCACCGCAGCTGCGGTACACGTCGGCGAGCTGGGCCCGCGTCAGCCAGTGCAGCGCGGTGGTGCTGACGAAGGCGTCCGGACGACCCGGAAGCTCGAGAGCCTCCAACCAGCCGGGGTCGCGCAGGTCGTGGTCGACGATCCGCAGACCCGGCCGGTCGCCGTAGGCCGCGCGGGCGAGGCCGAGCAGTAGCGGGTCGGTGTCGACGGCGACCACCGTGGCGTGCGGAATGTGGTCGAGCAGGCGCACCGACAACGACCCGGGCCCGGCGCCCAGGTCGACGATCAGCGGATCCGGACGGTGGACGGCCCAGGTCACGACGTCAGCCACGACCGCGAAGCGTTCCTCGCGGTCGGCAATGTAGTACTCCTGCTGACGGTCCCACCGCTCCAGCCAGCGCCGGGCGTCCTGCATGGTGGGCATAATCTCTCCATCACTGTCGTAAGTTATTTTGACCGTCACGACGTTAGGCGGGAAGGGGTACCTGGTCAAGTGAACTTCAGCAGTCACACCGACGAGGTCGTTGCGGCCGCAGGTGACCTGGTCAACGTCGCCACCCCTGGCGAGCGCCGGGGACGTCCCTACGCAGTGCCCACCGGCAACGACCTCACGACGGTGGTTGGCCAGACCCTGCTTGAGGCGCGGCGTCGGACCTCGACACCGCCAGCCAGCCGGGTCCCGGCATTCGTCGAGCTGGCGGCCGCCGTGCGCCCGGTGTTCGAGTTCGTCGACCAGGATCGGTTCGACGAGGCGTCGGAGACCGTGAACGAGCTGCTCGCCCGCTACGAGCCCGCCCCGGTCCTCGACCGGCACGACGGCCAGCCATGGCACCTGCACTTCCCAGGCCGGGCCGCTGCAGACCGCTCCGGCTGGGGCGGCGGTATCTCGGTGGGCCTAGCTACGGTCCTCGGCAGCGACTACGCCGACCGGTTGGGCGTGTGCAGCGCTTCGGCTTGCGATCGGGTCTTCGTCGACGTCTCGCGCAACGGCACCCGCCGGTTCTGCTCGACCGCTTGCCAGAACCGGGTCAAGGCCGCCGCACACCGCGCCCGCGCCAAGTAGGGCCGAACGTCACGACCCTTCTCGAAGGCGCCAGATCGAGCCCCAGTCCGCGCACCATTCTCGGCGAGCAGGCTCGCGACCACTTCGGTGCCGCGGGCCTTGAAGCTGCGGACCGGGTTCGCCGTCTCGAGTTTGATGCTCACCGTGCACCCGAGGTCGGGCTCCAGCGCCTCGCAGCGGTACAGCGGAGTGTCGAGAAAAATCGGGTCGATTACCCGGCGAGCCGCCCGGATCCGAGCAGTGTCGAGGCGCGTCTCCAGCACGAATTAGCAGCGTATCGACTTCGTCAGGATGGTCGGTCACAACAGCGACATCCACCAAACCAACGACGCCGGCACCATCGCCAACAGCCCCACCACCGCACTTGACCCGCCCCGCCCCGCGTCGCCCGCCGCCGCTAGGTCACGCCCGCCACGGCATGTCCCATGTGGGGATCGGCTACCGAGACAGCGCTGACAGTCCCCTGTCAGGCAAGTGGCTCAAGATGCAGCGACCTGCGGTAACGAACTTCAACGACGTCCGCACCGCCGATGCTGTCCCGCTTGACCGTGCCGTCGGGCTGCCAGCCCTTCCACTCGTAGAACGAGCGCGAGCGGCTGTTGCTTTCAAGCACCCAGAGAGTCGCTTCGCCGAAAGGAGCCGCCGCTAGTGCGGAGATGGCCACGTCGTGGAGCCGGGAGCCAGTGCCGCGCCCCCACAGCTCCGGGCGCAGGTAGATGGCCTGGAGTTCGCCGACATGGCGGCCCGCATCGCTGTCCCTGCTTCTGCCCGTCGCGACAAAGCCGACCGGCTGCCGTGCCGCGCCGATGGCCACGTGGACCAGGCAACTTGAGTTCAGGATCTGCTCCCGCCACCCTGCGGTGCGCCGCTCGACCGAAAGCCCGTCCAGCACTGTCTGCGGCAGGAGACCGCGGTAGGCCGACCGCCAGGACGCGACATGGGTCTCGGCGATACCAACTGCATCGTCCGCAGTTGCGATCCGGACCGCGCAGTTCGCAGTAGACAAATCACTACCCGCGGGCGTCGCGTCGCTGGCCATCGGTGCGCTCCCTTTCCGCTGACTGCTTCGCACTGTGCCGCACGCGCCACGCTAACGGAACTGCAGCAAGCCAACTTTGCGCTGGTCGCTGAGCTGCAGTGGCAGTCTTTCGTCGGAGGTCGAGTACCTGAGAACGTCACCGAAGCTGGCCCCGGTGTTCCAGAGAAACAGGGCTCCACCCCACGCTGGTAGGGGGCGGAGTTCCAGCCGACGGACCAGCCCTCCAACGGCTGTTCGTTCGAGCTTCCCGGCACCTCTCGCCACCGGCACAGCAAGCGTGGAGCAAGTGGCCGCAAATCCCCCGGCCGGTGTGAGTTCGTCCCAGTAGGCGATCGGCCACAAGCAGGGATCTTCAGACCGGCACGAGCAGCAGGAGGAGAGGCCGCAGAACGCGGCAGCATGAGCACATGGCACCGACTGAGCCGGAAGAGATGGGACCACCGTCAAGCATTCTCGGCTCACGGCTGGCGGTTACTGCTGATACGTCAGTGCCCTCTCTGGAGGAGATGGGTCTCAAGGCAGCCAAGAACGCAGCCTTCGAGTGGCAGCAGCAACGTAGTTACGCGCTGTGGCATGAACTGCGGGCACTCCTGTCGCGCTACAGCGCCGCTGACTGGGTGCCCGAAATTCACGGCCTCCTCGGGGTCGTCGGTGAGCAAGTGCTAGTGGCCGTGGAGGCGGAAGCCGAGAAGGAGTTGCTTGTCCGACATCTTGCGGCGCTCCCGGCTAGCTCCCACTCCGCTCGTGCGGCTGCTTCGCGCGCCCTGAGATTCTTTGCCGAGGGCCAGGGCAATGCCCTCGTGGTGGCTGGGCACGGCGTAGCGAACCTAGTCGTGCGCACGGTGGCGCTCGACCCCGACTTCGAATTTCCGTGGAGAACGAAGTCCCGCCTCTCCGACTTCGTCCCACGATCCGAGGCTGGCAGTAGTTGGTTGTCTCTCGACGCCAAGACGGTGCTGAAGTTGCGATCCGCGGCCGTCCCGTGCGTACAACAGATGCGGACGCTCGTCCAACAAGTGGCGGACCTGCAGGAAGACCCTCACTACGCCGCGTTGGTGAAGCTGAGGAACATTCACTACCACCGTTGGCGTGGTGAGAGCCCGGGCGTGACCGGCATCAACTGGCGCGCGGACACGTTGCGTCAGCGAGCTGAGCGCGGTGAGTCCGTAGGGCTGAGCCGGGAACTACTGCCGGACTACACCGAGGGACGGCAGTCGTTGACCGAGGTGGTGACGACGACGCGCGCCGCCCTAGACGCCTTCTCCGCACGGATGCCGCCGATCTTGGCGGTGTGGGTTGAGGCGTTCCAGGCGGCCCTGGCGTGAAGATGGCGGGGTGATGCTTTCGCCGTGCCACTCACCGATCGTCATCTGGTGCAGCGTGCGAGCATGCCGGCATGAGTGCTGCGGACTCAGGTTGGCGCGCGAACGCACCCCTGGACGGGGACGTTCCACCACGGCCTGCAGCCGGGACGCGACCACCGAGAGGGCAGGTGCACGTGCTCGTCCATGAACTCGCGCGCGGCGGCAGCGAAGTGCGCATGGGCAGCAAGGTCTTCAGCGACATCGAACTGATTGATGCTGCGATTGCCGAACTGCAGGCTGCCCGCCGTCTCTTCCAGGGGCTGGCTGCCGAAGGGGGACGCGCCGAGAACGAGTGACGGACGCCGTGTACCGGTTGCCTATGGTCGAGCGGGACGCGGAGTTCAACAGCCGTGCGGCTGCGGTCGTGGAGCCTGCTGCGATCTCTCGCGCTGCGCAGTGTGCGGACGCGAGCGTAACCAGGTGAGGACCTGCTGTGCGTGCTCGTTCGGTGGGAAGACCGGGTAGAAAGCGTGCTCGATCACGCCATCCGCGATCACCAGCGTCAGCCGCTTGAACAACGTCCGGCCACCGGCCTGAAACGTCGGCAAGTTCAGCTCGCGGACCAGGCGCAGCTCGGTGTCTGACAGCAACGCAAACGGCAACCGGAGACGGGCGACGACCTCCTGCTGGTAGCCACTGTCCTGAGCGGACACCCCGAACACCCGGGACGCCCCGGCATCCAGCAGCTCGTCGTGGTGGTCTCGGAAGCCGCATGCCTCGGCGCTACAGCCGCGCGCACCCGGGATGGTGTCCCACCCCTCCGGCAGATCGACGTCCGGTCGACCGGTCAATGGGTAGACGTAGAGCACACTGCGTCCGGGTCCGAGTTCGTCGAGCGCGACGGTCTTTTTGGACGTACTCGGCAGACTCAGGTGCGGCGCCGGGCTTCCAGCGAGGTGGTCGGCGGCACCGTCGTCCTCAGGCACAGGAAGGTCCGCGGGAATCTGGCTCAGGTCGGTCACGGTTGTGCTCGTCTCCTCTTGGTTGGGTGTGTGCCGCTGGCGCGGTAGGCGGCTTGGCGCAACTGGGTGAGCAGCGCTGCCCGCTTGGCGGTGAGGGCCTCAATCCGCGTGGTGAGTTCGGCGATCGTGTCGCGGTAGGTCGCCAGCGACGCTGGGCAGTCATCCACGTGATCCCGACCCGTGGCCAAACACTCCAAGAACGGCCGGGTGCGCTCGACCGGGATCATCCAGCAGGATGACGCCGGCCGGGTTACCCCTGCCGGGATGGTCTGTGAACGCGTCGACGATGCGTAGGCGCACGCCGGTCATACGGCTGCCTGCAGGTTCGTTGCGGGGTGCGTACCCCGCGCAGCAGGGCGCGTCACCCGCGCCCAGACCGGCCGGCGCGTACGGCGCCTCGATGCCGTACGACAGCATCCGCGCGGACCAACCGCGGTCATCACTCACCTCATCCACTCACAGATCATCGGCCATCCATGGCCGGCCGACCAGGATCAAGGTTGTGCCCGTAGGGCGATCGGTCAGCGGGCGCCTCCGTTCCGTTCGCCCTACCTGTTCGGCAGTTGGTCCAGTGCCGCGGTGATGGTGGCGGTGCTGGCGTGCAGGACGCCGATCTTGCCGAGCTCGTCGAGATGTAGAGCGGTGACCCCGGACACGGCGTCGGAGGGGACGAGTACCCGGTAGTCGTGTGCGCTGCTGTCGTAGATGGTGGCCCGCGGGCAGTTCGGGAAGTTGCAGCCAGCAACGACGACGGTGCTCACCCCCAGGCCGGTCAGGTACTCGTGCAAGCGGGTGCGGTGAAAAGCGCTCCAGCGCGGCTTCCACATGACGACCTCATGCGGGCCGACGTCTTCCAGCTCGCCGGCCAGCAGGCGCCGGGTGTCCGGTGCGGCGACCGCGAGCTCGCGTAGCTCGGGCACCACCTGGGAGCCGTAGGTGCCGGGGGCGACAACTCTGGCGCCGGCGGCGATTGCTGTGCGCCGTACCCGATCGACGTCGTCACCCTCATAGAGCCGCACCACGTGTACGACGGGTCGACTTGCTCGCAGGAACGCTGTGCGCAGCGACGCCAACGCCGGCAGGATCGCCGTCGTTCCCTCGATGGGGCTGGCGCCGCCGTCGACGAAATCAGCCTGGGTATCGATGATGAGCAGCGCTGAGCTCGCCATCTCCGGTTCGACGTGTCCATCGACGCCAGCGACCCACGTCGACTCGACCTCAGCGGCCACACGCAGAGCCTA
>JAABUP010011483.1_pt1 | contig 10074 bp, 12 predicted proteins | sample 5559201 | NCBI WGS metagenome assembly JAABUP01 (sample SAMN10711887, study PRJNA513373) | rock metagenome | isolation source: Antarctica rocks | place: Antarctica | reverse complement strand
TATCCTACACCCGCCTCCCTAGGTCCGGTTCCCCATCAACCCGTCTTCTTCCTCCCCAACCACGCCCCAAAGCGTTTCCTCCTCCCCTCCCCCTCCCCCCTCTTCTCCTTCCTCTCCCTCAACCTCGGATTCTTAGCAACACATTCCTGCATCGTCTCCCTGCCATAAAACCCCTCCAACCCGTTCTTCTCCCCCGGCTGCATCAACGCCTTGTCCTCTGCCCACGCCTTTAAAGCTGCTAGATAATCTTCTTCGGATTTATGTCCCTTATAGTGTTCTTTTCGCGGGGTGTAGGGTGGGAGGAGGCTGTGGTTATCCGGTGCATCACGAGGAGGGTCCGCTGGTGGGGATTGGAAGCGTACGTTGCGGTGGGAGGGGAGGGGTGGGGCGTGGTAGGGGGGTGGGTCGGGGGAGAAGGGTGGTGGAGCGTTGAGCTGAGGTTCGGCGGTGGAGGAGAGGAGGGGGAGGTGGTTTGCTGAGGGTGCTGTTGAGGGGGTTGTTGTCGCCATTTTGATATCGCAGATTCCGACGGTATGAGGAATGACAGCGATGGTGGGGAGGTCTTTTAGATAGGCTGGTGGTCGGCACTGCCACACTCCGGGTGAGCCTCGTCAATGGAGGTGCATCGTCGAGATATCCGGATGGGGATCACTGAGTGTGAGAGCAACCTTCCGCATCTGGGTGTGCCGTTGTGGGCCTGTTAGCTGCGAGCATTTGAGCACGAGGCGTCCATGCTAGATCTGGCGTCTGCTTCCATGGTACCGCGAGCCGTTAGGCCGCACGGCCCGCCCATGCATTTGATCTGTGATCATGAATTACTGGTATCTTATCATCATGCAAGTGTGCTTCTCTCGAGCAGCAGGATGGTCCTTGGTTTCATCTGATCACGACAATGTCTGCGAAAGCCTTCTTATTAAATGCGGCAGGACCCTAGCGATATCAAAAAGCGCTAGCTTCTTGGCGTACGGAAATCGTGCAAATTTGATGGAGGTCTGCTTGCGATTACAGTAGCTACTTGAGACAGCATTAGGCATTACTTGACTTGATCTGACTGGAGTGCGTATCCGTGGATTTGAAGTTGATGTCAGAGGCGATTTACGCGTTAGCCTTGATGGTCCATGGGCAAGAATGCATTGAATGTGCACTGGCATTTCTCTCACGATACTCTGACTAGAAGTTTGGATTTTCAGTACCTTGGATGTACCCGAATCTTCATACCTCAATTGCCTCGAGATGTCAATTGTGGCGTCCTTACACAATGACTGGTCCTATAGTTCTATATTGGCTGTAAGTGTCTTGCAACGACAGGGGCTCGAGGGTTGGGCCCTGACGGCCAAATTGGGCACTTGCGTGATGCTAGGAGGTTCCAAGGCTAGGAAATCAGTGACTTCTATCGATTTCAAACTTCGATTTCATACCCCCACTTTCATTCCAGCAGTTTCGTAGCGGCGTTGATGTTTTCCTCAATGATCTTCGTCCACCGCTATGTCGCAAATTCCACGTCAGTGTTTTCCGTATAAAAGGAAAGAGGCCTAAATAGCTCACCTTGACACCCTTGACATCTCCCTTATCCACCGACTCCACCAAGCCGGGGAATGTCGCACCTGCATATCCCGTCCAGATGCCAGGTGCAAATACGACGTGCTTAAACCAACTTCTCCCGTCCAGTCCCTTCTCGTACAAAAAGCTTCTCTCAAAATACTTGTAAGCCACATTGACTTGCTTCACCTGATAAAATAATTGCGCTTTCCGCCACCATTTCCACCATGGTACACCCTCCCCTATCGAGCCTGCAAGTGATGCAGCGCGCGCATCGAAAGCGGTCGTGGCATTGTGCAGACGTGCTATGGCCTCGGTGAGGGAGGGGAATCCGGATTTGGAGAAGGCCTGCATGTCCTCATGTGAGGAAGCGCTGGCATTGGTTTTGACGGAGGAAAGGTAGGTTGAGAGGCCAATGGCATAGTCGGTAGAGTTGAAAGCGATGATTGGCGTCTCAATCAGAGCGGCTGCGAAGAGCGCCCATACTTTCGTGGCAGCTATATGGTAGTGCCAATCAGGATCACCATAGTTGTCCATCCAAGCAAAGCTATCGTAGTTGCTATGGTAATGATACACAGGGCTGTTTGGTGATGGAGCGAAGCCAAGATCAACGCTGGGAATGCCTGCGAAGTCTTGGAATGCGGTGAAATCGCTACCGGAGCCCATGGTTCTGATGTGGCCGCTCCAAAGGTCGCGGACAGTTTGGCCGGGAACTGTCTGATTTGGGGATTGAATAAGAGAGGTGACTTCGTAGAGGGCCTTATTTAGGATCGGAGAAGCTGCTGCCTCGAAATTAGGTCCTCTCGCACCAACATCGACGTTCAGATAGGCAACGGCAGCTTTCGAGAGCCAGGGAATGTACTCCTCGACCCACTCGGTAGATCCTATCAGACCGTACTCTTCACCATCCCAGCTGGCAAACACGATGGTTCGGAGTGGTTTCCAGCCTTTTTTGAGAGCTTCGCCAAAACTGCGTACCACTTCATTCAGCGCGGCAGAGCCACTGTTTGGGTCGCCTGCACCACCAGCAATCCAAGCGTCTCGATGGTTTCCCAAGACAATCACCTCATCTTGAAGGGTTCCATTAATGATGCCTATGACGTTCCAGAGCGGTGTCGTGATGTACTCCTGTTCATTAACCAAATTTAATACCAAATCTGGAGGCGAAGGGCCTATATTGTATTCTACACCTTTGTATTCAAGACCACCTCCCTGCCAAAATTCATTGAATTCGGACGCTTTCGGTCCATAACCATTCAACGCCTTGAGAATTGGCAAGGCGTCCTGGTAAGAGATTGGTACAGATGGAATACTTGGAATAGATTTGTGCGGGTCTTGACGAGGTACCCCTGGTTTCGAAGGATATCCAATCGTGGTGGGATCCCCCGGAGCTATGCCTGAAGATGTCAGCAACTTAAGATTACTCCTTTCAAGTAAATAGGTGACCGACTTAGGAATTGCGTGCTGCCCCTCTGCACGCTACTCGGCTGTCTTGCAGGCCCATTAGGATATGGCTTATAGCCATTCGGCTCCGTCACCTCGCCGTCCTCCTGTGGGTCCGTATAAATGACCATCCCTATCATACCAAGCTCTTGCGCTCTCTTAACCTTCAAGCCTCTGAAGATGCCACCGTATTTTGCGATAGCAACATTACCTTCCAGGCTGACATTAGCCTTGACCAGATCGTCAAAATCTTGGAATGTCCCGAAGTTGACATATACATATTGCCCAGTGACGTTTCCGGAAGCAGAGTAGCCATGGAATGTTGGTATGCGATTCTCCAACCCACTCGTCGGATCTTCCTCCAGAACGTCCTCTTCCATGCTGCACTCGTACTTGATCTTGTACGCTAGGTTGGCCTCTTCCATTCTCTCCGTAAGTCCTTCATTTCTCCCTGTTTTATCAGAGTCTCCAGACCCCTTGCCTTTTGAACTCTCCAATAGCGCCAACCGATGTCCAATGGGATAATTGATGTAAATGTCATAATCAGCAATACTCGACTTCACACCCCATCCCTCCCATTTGTCCTTTGTCCAAACAGCCTGGCTCAAATTCTTCCCCGCCAGATGCGGACCTGCCGTATAATATTCACTCCATTCCCTAGCCTTGCTCTCCTGGGGGGTTTCCAAGAGCACCCTTTGGAGATCGTCATAGCTCAACCCCTCACTCTTAGGCCAAGCTTTACTGGGAAGACCAGATGACCACAGTAGATAGCCATTGTGTTTGTTTGTCCACTCGCTCTCGCTCTTATTGCCAGGCAGCCAGTGAGCCGGAACTAAGAATAGAATCAGGATGACGAGAAGAGTAGCGGACAGGGTGATGGTGCAGAAGCGGCGTATTAGACCATGAGAGTAAGGAGGACGCGCCGGGCGAATGATGACCGTCTGGATAAGAGGGGTTTGTTCATTGGGAGAAGGCATGGTGGAAGGTCCTTGTCATCGAAGGGCGGGATTGCCCTTTCGCTAGTGGATAGCGAAATGCAAGGTTCACCAAGACCCATTCATCCTCAGATATTTGTACAAGCTCAATTCATGTAGCCCAATTCTTGTGGGGCAGCAACTGCTCTAATACCAGAAAGGCAGCTCACACCAGGGGACCCCAATCACGAAGTGACGTAGTTCTACCCTCGTGATTCCACAGCCAATGAGATCCTTTTCTCGGCAGTGACGGCATCTCCCGTCCATCTATGCAGCTATCACGTGCTCCAGAGAAGAACTGTCCATATCTTCATGGCGAACATGAAAATACGATTCATTATATAGAGTAGAACAGCAGGAGGGATATTCGTCACACAGGCGCCAATACTCCGCACTCCTTGCTCCTTTGCCCATCACCATTGTCGTCAAACCTTCTCAGAAGGCGAGACTTCACGACCCTGGTTTCCCTGGGAGTACCCACGGCTATCGACATTCGCAAGTCTCTTTGGCTGGCTCACGGTTGAATTCGACTGCTGTAGCTTCAAGCTCGGGTCCGAATCCGATTCTCTCAACTCGCCACCCTGAGTGGGGCTAGAAATGACTTTTCCCGTTCTACGGCCGAACAGAGGGCGCATTGTGGGTAGACAGGCGCTCGCAATAGCGATAGAAAGCTCGACCATCGTCCAGATGCTAACGGAACTGTCGCTCCCTAATGGCAGTATCAGACGAATTATTCCGTAGGAAGTGTGGTATGGAATGGCTTACAGCTTGGGTCCGTATGAGAAAGCTGATGGATAACTATGCAGCGATAGATGCTGGCAAAACAAACGCTATCGAAAATTAGCAACACTCACCCAAGAACCCCGAGTCTCCACTTACAAGCCGCCGAGGAGGAACATTCCCATGATCTGTATCTTCTCCTTCATAGGCTTTTGCAGTTTGTACAATAGCGGCATGGGCAAGATCAAGATTGCAAAATCAGTCACAACGTTGAAGGCAGCAATGATCGTCGCTCCAATGTCGGTGTTGATGCAGTAATGCTTGACCTTGGGCTTCCAATTTGAGTCGACGGGCATACTATGCAAGTTGGAGGTCAGCATTGATTCACAATGACAATATCTGAAATGTTAAGCGAACTCAGTGGTTGCAGTGGCCATGGAGGGTATCTTTCGACCTGGGCCCTCATGAACTTTCAGGGTGGAATGAGGGAATGCTTACCATTGGAAGATAGCAGCGAATGTTTGCGTAATCTAGCGAACAGTCTGGGGTCAGCATATCGAAGTCTCATTGGCACAAAATCCAGTATTGTGAAATATATTGTGGAAACAGATGGGATGAAAATGGGCTTTTCATCTCAAGGTGTGTTCCAGATTCAATGATGAATAAGTGAAGGGGGATGACGACTTGAAAATATTCTTACGCTGTAACAGGCAACAAAGATGCCGACTGCCCAGAGAGTTATCACAAACGGGCGGCTGACAAAAAACACTCTCTTGTACAGGTACAAAATCGAAGCTTTGATAGCAAACATTGCGAAATTATATATGACCTCTGCGGCTATAAGCATCTATGATTGGTCATCGTCAGATATTGCCCGATGTTTCTGAAAATTCTGAAAACTCGAGGATACCTGAGCAAATTTCGCGGGATCTTTCAAGAGGATAAGGCGTCTTCCAGATCCGAAGCTTAGCGCTGTTGACTGGAGATCAGCGCGAATCCACCACGAAAGAAACTGACACTACTCACCCATGCAATCGCATATCAGGATACCGAGTGTAAATAGTAGCCCGAGTATGACGAGCCAGTCATCCGCTTCATATCGAATCTTGCTCATGCGGCGAGAAAGAAATCTCAAAAGAACAGCAGTGCACGCGATGGGAAAACAAATGGCATTAGTTGCAATGATGTTGGGGACTTGGGTGTCAAATGCGTGCTTCTCCTGATACTGAATCTCTGCTGGGGTTGGGATGGAAGCCATGACTGCACCGACTTAGGTCTGAAGAGGAAAGATCTTGAAGTCGGACTTTGTTCGCCCGATATGAGGTTTGAGAGACGTTAAAACTCGCTGCAAAATAAGTGGACATCAGTTAGACTTTGACATAGTTGACATTTCTGGGGTGCATATGCATGTCTTCTTAGAGTTTGGCTAGAGTGTCAATTTGGCAAGGTCAACCTTAAAATGATATACGAAATGGCGCCACCATGAACTTGGCAGGGGGCCCATGAACGGAATACTCGGTTGAAATTGCAACAGTCAGGTCCATGGTTCCCATGGTGATTGGACGGACGTCGTGGAGCAAGGCGGGCTTTTGGAGATCAGCCATGTGGACCAAGCTATTGCGTCGCCATTGCGAAAATGTTAGGTCCTTGATTGGGGCACAAGTCTCTTGTGTTCACTTGACGGTATGGTGTAAATGGTGTAAACGGTGTAAACGTGTTTAGTCTGCACGCTGAGCATTGTTCTTGTTTGTCGGCTCATAATAGGATAAGTCAATTGGATCTGTGGGACTGAGGCGTTGGAAAGGTACTCCGATCTCGAGGATTACCCCATATTGAGGCACGGATCGTGTCAGTGCGCTAACGCCATGCAGCTCACCTGCATACAAGTGCCGAGATCGTCCACAGAGTGCGTCTGTAGAACTGAAAGCAGAGACGGTGCTATTTTCATCCCCCCCCTCATGCATCATCATTGATTTGAACGACAATTCTCGAGTCTGCTTATGTCCTCTTTGCCTGAAGTAGAGAGGTAGCAGCTCCGTCTCTGTAATCTCGTTCTAGCTGCGATGAAGGTGTTTGATGAAACGGCTTTGGAAATCGAGGCTACATTTTGAGGCTCTAGGAAGGATTGAGGATTTTCTTGATTGGAGCGCGAGAGACGGGCACTACGGGAACTAGTACTAAGGCGGATCTTAGGCTTGGGGGCAAAGTGAACAATTTCATTTGGAAACCACAGTGCTCATCATGATTTCGCCGAAATCCCCCTTAGGGCCACCATACTCAGTGACGCCATGTCCGTTGCCTCCGGATTGTATGGGAGAAATGCATAATCAATCTATTTCATTTCAACCGAATGACTTACTGTTCTCTATGCTGGAAGGCTAAAGGAAATTTCTAAAGGCTTCTTGGCTCCAGACTGCACAATGAAATCTCACCTTGAGCATTCCTCGACCTTAGAGCGCATAGTCTTGCATCGGTCTGGGGCAAAAGTGCTTTATGAAGGCGTTGTTATACACCAAGAGAATTTTCAACGGAACCCTCGAAATTCATTTGGTGGAGCATTGCGAGGTGCGGAATCTCAGGGAACAATATTGTTTTATGTTTGTAATTTGACTACCTGTCACCGCCTTCACAATAGTAATGTCACTACCAATATGATCGATGTGATGAACGTCATTCCTATGATCGAATGAAGACATGAAGACCTTGGTTTCCCACTAGTGAGGACTTTGGCATTTGAATTTGAATTCCTATTCGCAGTAGGACTCGATTCGTTTCGAAATTCAGGTGTGTTCGAACTCCCAAGCTTGGGGTCCAAGCTACTTGTGGTAGTTGTTATTGATAGCACTGAAGATCCGATTCGCATTGCGGATTGTTCTACCGAGGATGCCGTTTCAGAGAAGGTAACCCCTGAACCAATGATGGATGTGATCTGGCCATGAATCTCGGGCTCCGCAGGTCTGCTATGAGAAGAGTCAAGAGAATCTCCGCTCAGTCCGCTAGGAAATGGCGCTTTGCTCTCAGTCATGGGTTTTGGAAGAATGTATCTGTCACTGTCTGAGATCACGTCAGAGTAATCCGAGTATATGGTCTGGCCGGACATAGTGGCCAAGCTTCCAAATACATCTGAATAGCCTAAAGACAATGGGGCTTCAAGATTTATCCTTGAGGTAGGCTTGCTACTGATCGGAGGTATATCAGGATTTGAGAGCGACAGAAAAACATATGCTGAGCTGCTCATACTAATTGCGCTGTCACTATCGGACAACGCCATTACGGTATTCTGCGCTTCTATGCCTGGGCCGCTTGTCACAGGTATAATATCTGCATCTCCGCTGAGAGCCTGCTCGAGAGCTTTGACGTCAGTAGGAGCTGGACTCGACACTGTAGGTCTCTTTGAGGAATTGATAGAATGTGGCTGTCCTTCCAAACTGGATAGGATAGTCGCAAGGGCATCCGAGTGAGTTGTAAGGGGAGCCGCACCCTTAAAATGCTGGGTAATGGCGAGATCTGCTAGCTCTACCGCTGGTATCTCTGGTGAACCTGATGTTTGCGGGACGTTTGGCACCGATGTTGCCGAGGGCGATATATTCACATGGCTGTCCGTAACGGCTGTGCTTGTGGTAGGACAACAGAGAGAAGTTACGTGACTTGCAGGCGCGGCAACAGGCGGCAGGGTGGCCTTCGGGGCAGCGTCTGTCAAAGCTGTCGCGGGTTCTAGCGTTGTAGCAGGATCCCAAGCCCCGTAAAGAGCCGGGGTACAACTCCTCCAAGCTGGATCCAGCGAGGTCAGCGTCGACGGGATCGATAGAAAGAATTCTGGGTTATTGCTAGACGAGTAATCTCCCAACATTGTGTAATTGACAGAAATATAAGTGCATTCGGTCTGTTGAGGTCTCGCAGACATAGCTGTGGACAAATCTTCCGGACCGTAGGCAATTGTTGTATTATAGGACCTTCCTCGGGCGAGTGTGGTTCCCGGTGAACATGAAATGTAAGCGAGTAGATCATGATATGCAATGTAGACAGATGGCGCGATACTTGAAATCTATTCAGCTTTTGTCAATTCATCATAATGAGAGACTTACAAAGTCATGCCTTTTGAAACCATACCAGAAGATGCTGACATTGAAGTAATGTCATTGCTTGTCTTATCATCTGCTGGCCAGTCTGTGGGCCAATATATGATCTGGACATCCGATGCGGCAAGCCAACATTTACCGGAGCAAGTCGGGTTACCGTCATTGTGTTGTAAATCGGTCGCTGATCCGCTGGCTTATTAGCATCCACCAGCTTCTCTGATCATTGGATTGCTGACAGAAAGGTCGAATTGGAAGTTTATAGGCATTGCGCAGAATTTTAGAAACGTAGCATAGGACATGAAGTGCTTGATATTGAATGCCAAGACCCAAAATTGAGAAGACTTGAGGTCCATGTTTGGTATGCAACCCCGAGCAAAGACGAAGCAACTTACGAAACTCGTTGGCTTCCAAACATACACGAAGCGCCTCAGGCGTGGCCACTATCAATTCTGGTATAAAACTGAAAACCCATATCTAAAAGATTATCGCTGACGACATCGTATACCCATTGAATTGCAAAACATACGAGGACAGAGAGCGAGAAGGAAGTAATGAGCGGGGAAAGAACGGAGCACATGTTCCAGAGGCCTCAACGGAGAATGTCTGGCGTTGGCCATTATTGCCTTCAGTATGATGTTCTGCAAGCGCTGCGGCGTATGTTTCATATTGACAAGGAGGGGTTGCAATAAATCAAATGAGGAGGTCACATAATCCTTTTCTTGCAAATTGTCCCTGTGCACTGCCACTGGGTGGCCGCTCAGAATAGACTGTTACAAATGAACGTAGTGGTGATAGACATTGAAAATGAGAGCCGTGTTTGATGACGCTTTAAGTATTGAAAGACCCTGCAAGCATGAGATCCAGGCTCTTTCCATTAAGTTAAACGGCATATGGAGCAGGAATTACAGCAGACCAACGACAATCAAGCAAAGGTATCCCAATTGCTGGTATGAGGGTAGGTTGCAAATTCACCGGAGTCCCGGGCGCTTCCCCGATAGTTTTAGGGATAAATCATAATGGCTAAAGAAAGGGTCTTGGTCCCATAGTAGGATTCAGCCTGCCTTGCGCAGTAGATATCATATGATTTAGCATGTAGGAAGGCCAAAAAATCACTGAAAAGATCCCGCGTAAAGAGATGTGCCTTTTGTCTTAGCCTGGTGAATCCACTGGTGAGTCGAGGCCGGCAATTACGTAATCTTGCAGTGTTTATGTAGAAGGGTTAACCTGCCAACTGAACACACTCCCCAAATGAACAGCTTATAAGGCTGAACTGTGGCTTGAAACATCATTTTTGAGAAGTCATTTTATGAGAAAGCTTT
>JAABUP010011482.1_pt1 | contig 10075 bp, 12 predicted proteins | sample 5559201 | NCBI WGS metagenome assembly JAABUP01 (sample SAMN10711887, study PRJNA513373) | rock metagenome | isolation source: Antarctica rocks | place: Antarctica | reverse complement strand
GGCAGGCGCGCATCGTGCAGGGCTGCCGCAAGCGCGGCAAGCCGGTCATCGTGGCCACCAACATGCTCGAGTCCATGATCACCAACCCCACGCCGACGCGCGCCGAGGCGCGCATCGGCATGGGTAGCATTAGAGTTAGGGGTGCCGTATGTCGGCCTGCCGCCGCCGCGCCGTGCAGCCAGCGTGATCAGGCCGCTGAGCAAACGCGCGCTGCGAGCGGCGTGCCGTGCTGCACACAGCTTGGTGGGGTCAGTAGTGCTGCTCTAGATAGCTGTGGCACGCCGCACACAGCTTGCTGGGGTCAGTATTGCTACTCTGGATAGCTGTGCACATGCATGCGCATGCTCGTCGTGGGCCAGTGCCGGTCCACTTTGGTGGCTGGGCGTCATTTGCCATGTTTGCTGCGCCCTCTCGCGCGCCGACGGCTCCGGGCGCGCGGCAGGTGTCGGACATCGCCATCGCGGTGCGCGAGGGCGCCGACGCGGTGATGCTGTCGGGCGAGACCGCGTTTGGCAAGTTCCCGTTCAAGGCGGTGGAGGTCATGGGCACCGTGTCCAAGCGCACCGAGTCGTCCATGCTGTCCTACAGCGTGCGCGCCCTGCGCCCCGCCGCGCAGCCTATCTGCGGTGACCCAGGCAGCGCTGAGGCAGGGCCCCGCCGCCACAACGACCACGGCGGTTTGCACGTAGCCCGGCGGGTTGCTCTCCCCAATGCGAGTGTACTTCAGCCGAGCACTGCCGGGTGTAGGGTTGATGAGCACTCCGCCATGGAGTTGATGATGGGCTTCATGTGCTTAATGGGCTTCATGGGCTTAATGCAGATAGGACGCCTGGCTGCAGCGTCACATGCCCCGTCAGGCAATCCATGCATATTCTCTGGCGCTGAGGATGCTGTAAGAACCCGGCCGCTGGCAACCCAGATGCTTGGCAGCTCCTAGTCTGGTGGTCGTTGCGCTGGGCACGAGCTGCGCAGGGCATGCGGTGGTGTAGAGTATGGGGTATAGGGTATAGATACGCGCCTATGCTGGCATTCGCAACAGGCATGGGCCGCGCAGGGCACGCGGCGGTACGGCAGCGAGGAGGCGCCGCCGATCGACTGGATCGTGCGGCCTGGCAGCGGCGACACGCCCGGCCAGATGACCTCGCCCGGCCTATCCGAGATGTTCGCTTACCACGCCACGACCATGGCCAACACGATCAAGACGTCGCTGGTCGTTTTCTCGCGTAAGGCGCGCGCGCCCACCGCGCGAGCCCTAGGCCGGCGGCTGTGTGGTCGCGGGCCGCAGGCCAGCGCCAGCGCGGCCGAGTGTGTGAGAGGGCTGTGCGCAACGTCTCGCTGAGGTTGTTACCGTGATTACAGTAAGGGCGCCGAGCAGATGTGCACACAAAAGCAGGGTGGGCTCTGAATAGCGCATCAAAATGTGCAAGTGCAAGTGCGCCACGTGCGCAACTGCAAATGGCCCCCGGCGCCGCACGCGCAGGGCAACATGCCCGCGCTGCTGAGCCACTACCGCCCAGACCATCCAATCTACGCATTTGTGGAGGACCGCGCGGTGCAGCGCCGCCTCGCGCTCTACCACGGCGTGACCGCCATCCACACGCCCTTCGGCGAGACCGCCGACGAGAGCATCACGCGGTGCGGCGCTGGGTTTATGGGGTTGATGTAGGGTGACGCGTAGCATAGCATCATGCGGTGAAAGGTATAGCATAGCATCATGCGGTGTCAGGCATAGCATAGCAGTCACGCAGTGCGGCGCCGGGCGCGCGCGCGCCGCCGCCGCCCACGAGGCTTGCCGGAGCCCTCGGCGCATGCTCTGCTCGCACTCATGCACCAAAGTGTTGCCATGACGAATATCTGGCCCAGTGCACCGTCACGCAGCACATGCTGTGTGCGAGCGGCCAGTGCTTGCCTTCGAGCAGTGGGCGCTGTGCAAAGAGGCACGGCGCTCCCGCTCTGCAACCCTCTGGCCCAGCGCCGGTTTGCTGGCTCCTGCGTGTCGCTCAGCAGCGCGCGGCGTGGGCGGCAGGGCGATCCAGGAGCTGAAGCAGCGCCGCTTCGTGGTGGGCGGCCAGCAGGTGGCCATCGTGCAGAGCGGGCGGCAGCCGATCTGGCGCGCCGCGTCCACGCACGGCATCCAGGTCCGCATGGTCGACCGCGACCCCGAGCCCGCCGAGGAGTGAGCGCCGCCGCGGGGCGCGTGCGGCGCAGCCTGCATGCATGCGCGCCTTGGTATGCAGCGTTTGGGTATGCGGGGAGGGTGGAGAGTGCGAGCAGTGTTTGTAGCAGAGCGTTGCGTCTGGCCCGATTCTAAGCAGAGGTGTTGTTACGTACTTGTTATGACTTTCAGTGTGTTCATCTGTCCAGCATCTAGGAGTAGTCCATCAACTTGGTCGTTGTCACCTCATGCTTTCTGCATTGACGTCAGCGGGGGCGTCTGCTGACGAGCAGACAGGTGCATGAGGTCCTGCTGTGCCTCAGCAAGCTCTAGCTAGGCTATATGCATACTGTGCTAGGCAGGGCGTGCGCTGTGGTGTGCCTTGCTGTGACTGCTTGAGAGAGGATGTAAATATGCTGTGAGTCTGAATGTGCAGAGCTCGAGGCGCCAACCTAGATTCAAATCCATCACCCTGACATTGCAAGCAGCCAGGCTCTGCAGGCGTCAGCCACCGGTCTCGCCCGGGAGCACAGCGCAGGCACGCTCGCTGGGGATGCAGGGGAAGCCATGTGCGCTGGCCAGGAGGCCCGCCAGCGCAGCCGTGCCGCCGAGAGGCAATAGCTGTGTCATCTGTTACCCACTCGCAACCGATGCCAACACTGTCTGCAAGCCATCATTACGAATGCTGCTGCCTACCCAATGAGACTTTCAGCAGATATGCGCATGAAAGCTGAACCCATTGGGATACAAGGAGAAGCTGCATACAGGCAGCGGCTTAACCGCCGCAAGACCATTGGGTAAAAAGTTGCGACAACGCGCACTCTGCTATGATGTGCTAGAGCGGGCCTGCACTCCCCGCTAATGTAAAGCGCAGAGCAGCTCCTTGCACTCTGGTATTGCACTTCGTTGTTGGAGTGCGGCTGCAACGCCATGGCCATTCGGCTGAAACGCCATGTCCAGCCATGTCCACATGCTAGCCCTAATGTCATGCCCTTCTTGGCATACGTCAATGGAGCATCAGTCTGCAACTGCATGTGTGCTGCATGTGCTACATATGCTACATAGTGAGCATGACCTGGGTTTGTGCTTTACTGCACACTTCGCCCACTAGAGCAGGATGGTGGCGCTTACGTGATTTGCACTGAGTGGATGCCCGGTGACCGCTTGAAATCGGGACAAACAGTGCACGCAGAGGCAGGCGTTGCTCGCCTGAGCATGCTTAATGCATGTACAGATCAGACTCCGGTACCGCCGCTCTTGGCTAGCACACCTCTCTCAGCCTAGCTCTGGCTGAGTTGCATAGCATGCACTGGCCATCCCTGCGCGGATGCTTCAGGCCTGGTAGTAGCAGACGCCGGTGCGCAGCCGCTGTCGATGCTGGCAAGCTTGCTCCGTCCAAGAACTGCCTCAAGCGGCCAAGCGCATGCTGCCCACATGCACGAGCATGGCCTTAGCCTCTGCACCCACCTGACTCAGTCAGGTGAGACGCAGTGGTGCACCAGGAGCACTTCCTGCCCCGCAAGCCAATGTGGGTGCAGCTCTGAGGAGCATTTCTGGCAGCAGCGCGCCTGTCCGGCCCGTGATACCAGCCAAGCGTCCCAGGATGGACCGTCGGCGGCGCTTCCCACGACCCTTGGAAGAGCCGGGGTATGCATCGCATGACACTAGGTACGCGTCAATCAGGATACTAAATGCTGGAGGGTGGCAGTGCGGCGGTGTCCGCAGCCGCCTCGCCTGCGCGCTTGATCGCCTCCATGGTTGCAGATTGAGATGCTGTGAGTGACAGTGGACTCTGTCTGGGGAGCCATGCGGTCAGCCATGCCATTTTGAACGTCGGAATTTATAATGCTGCTGACGGCATGGCTTCCAGTCAGAGTACACTGTGATTCAAAGAATCTCCACCTGAAGCGGCGTTTGAGCGCGCGAGCGAGGGGCTCCGCAGAATCCGCATACCGCCGCGCTGCCACCTTCTGGCAGCTAGTATCCCGCCTGACGCGGATTTAATGTCACAAGATGCATGCCCTCGCTTTTGCGAGGGTCTCAGGATGCGCTACTTTTGCGACCATGCCTTTCTGCTGCAGCTTCGCTGCTGTATGGTAGCTGTCAGAATGCATGCGCTCTGTCTCAGATGTGCTCGATCGCCGCCATGGTTTCAAGTCAAAATTGCCAGGGTGACATTGCATCTTGACTGGGAAGCCATGCCCTCCGCAGCAGTATGCTTTCCAACGCGTTCAAAATAACACGGTGTCAGCAGGGGGTGAAAAGCATGGCTTGCCCAGATAGAGTACACTGTCACTCACGGCATCTCGACCAGGGTAAATCAGAGCACTTCTGGGACACAGCACGTCCGGTCTGACAGGCGGCACCCAGCAGCAAAGCTTGCAGCATGGGCAACAAAGTAGCGCTTGCCGCAACCCTCGCAAATGCTGTTGCACGCATCTATTGACATCAAGTCCGTGTCGTTGTGGGCAGTCTATGCTGGAAGGTGTCGTGCCACTCTGAGCTACCCTGTGACGTCTCGAGTGTGGTGGCTGGCCGCTGCTTTTATAGCACGTCCTGAGCCTGCCGGCCAGGCGCGTCTGATGCTGACAAGCTTGTATTGCTGCCCACCCGCTGCTCTGGTCAGCATATGAACGGCCGCGGCGGCGGCGGTGGCGGCGGCGGCGGCTGCACCGGCAGCGGGCGCTCGTCCTGCCCATTGTCAGGCAATTCACGTCCCACACCGTCTTCTTACTACCAACAATATCACCATGTGTACATATGCGTGATGCAGGTCTGTAATGAGAGGACAGTGTGGGACGGAAGCGGCTTTCTTAGTAACAGACGTTTACATGTAAGCATTGTTGCAAACCTGTCAAAGCAGGTCTGGTTCACACGTGAACGCTGTGCCCCGTCCGACAACAACGCTTCCCAGTCCTCACAGCAAGCAGTGTTGGCGCGTGGGGTTCAGATATGATTACATGCATGTGCTGCATGCCGACAATGCTACATTGCAAGCCGGCACCATGGCACAAGAGTGTTTTGCAGCAGGCCTTTTAAATCCACTGACCTTGCACACCGACCCCAGAGGACAAATGCATTGCATTGCTATGTAAACTGAAAAAGCATGCTACTCTAGACACGGTCCCGGACAGCTCACAGACAGGTGCACGAAAGCACTTTCCCTCTAAAGCTACGAGCTAGACGCCTTTTACCTAACGCGAAGAGCTAGACGCACAAGGACATCAGGAGGGCAGAAACCCAGCCCTTTCAAGTCAGCATGTCCACAGGAGACAGAAGGCAACTCCTTGCCAGACGGCATGGCCTTCCAGTCAGAGTACCTGTGTACCCTGACAGTGCACTCGTGGCATCTCAACCTGAAACCAGGGAGAGCCCGGGCACATCCATGTTGACCGCGTTCATGCTTCAGAGAGCACCCTGCAGCACAGCTGCAGCAGAAAAGCATTGTGCGCAAAGCAGTTGGCCCTGGCAGAAAGGGGGGAATGCATCTCGTGAGTTAAATGCAACTCAGGACTGATGGCCGGAAGGCGGCAGCGCCGCGGCGTCCGCAGCCGCCTCACCCGCGCGCTCGACCGCCACCAACGCGGCCTCCAGGATGCGGCTGGGCGCCAGCCAGGGCCCGTCGGCCGCACCTTCCGGCGCCAGCGTGGCCACCCGGATGCGGCTGCGCGCCGCCCGGTGCGCGTCGCCCGCGCCCGCGAGCTCCGCCAGCGCGGCCTCCAGGATGTGGCTGCGCGCCACCCAGCACTCGCCGTCGCGCGCCGAGGCCCACGCGGCAATGCGGGCGGCCGCCGCGGCCAGCTCGGGGCTGAACGGCGGGCGCGCGGCCTGCCCGAAGCCGCGCGGCGAGGCCCACGCCCTGTAGACGGCGGCTGCGGCAGCCAGGTCGGCTTCCCGCGCCGCTCAGAATGCGGCGCCCGCAGCCGGGTCGGCGGCGCCCGGCGGCGGCGGCGGCGGTGGCGGCGGCGGCGGCGGCGGCGGGCATGCGGCCTGCGGGCGCGCGGCCGCCGCGCGCCTGTGGCGCGGCCGCCGCGGCGGCGACGCGCGCGAGGTCCTGCCGCGCGGCCCCGCGGCATGCGCGAAGCCCTGCGCATAGCTCTCCGCGAACTCCGCCTCCGCCTGCGCCTTGGTCGCCTGGGCAAGCGCCTTGCGCGGTGGCGTAGGCCAGGGGCGCCCCGGCGAGCAGGTCGTCCCACAACAGACGGGAGGTCCGCGCGCGCTTGGCCGCCCGGGCCGGGCTCTCAGGCTCCTCGTTGGTCTCCTCGAGCGTCGCCGCATAGACATCCACGATGCGCCGCTTGCGCTGCTGCGCGGCGGTCTGCGCGAACGCTGGCCAGTCAGCAATCATCCGGTTGCGGGATCAAGTCTATGCTGGCGCAAGGAGGTCCAAACAAAGAAGCACACCTGGCAGCAGGCAGGCTGAGTACGCGAGGTCACACGTATCGGACACTGAGTGTATCAAATAAGTACCCAGGAAAGGCAGCACGGTATCGCCCCAGCATCTCACGTGCTGCCTGACTTTGAGCAAATGCGGGAGCGCAGAAGCTGCGTGAGCAGCCTGAGCGGCTGGGCAGTACTGTGGACACGAGTGCTGAATATGGATAAAAGGCCTTATTCTGCAACCTGGGCGCCCTGGCGCTGAGAGGCAGGGCGCGCCTGGCGCGCCTGCGCCTCGGCAACCTCGACCCCGGTGACCTGCACGCTCTGCACGCTCCTGTGCGTCGACGATGCACAAGACGCGGTCGACGACGGCTGCGCGGACATCTGCACGCTCTGCGCCTGCGCCGCGTGAGAACAGCGCTATGCAGAGTAGTCAGAAACAACCCTGCAGCCAAGTAGCAGGTTGCCAGAGTGGAGCTCTGCTTGCACGCGCGGAGCAGTTTACCGGTGGCTGTGGCAGGGCAGGCCTGCGCTGTTTTGTTTGCGCAGCCAGGCAGCCGGAACCTGAGCAGCTGTGACAGCCAGCAGGCTGTGGAAGCTGCAGACCACAGGCTCTGTCGGGTTGGCTCACGCGTGGAAGACAGGGTCACCCAGTGTGCACCAGAGCTTGGCCCTGCTTCCAGACTAGCGCACAGCTCTGAGCGGGCATGCCAGCAGACTGCTGGCAGGCGTGCTTACCTGCACGCTGGGCACGGCGGGCGCGCGCAGCCCGGGCGTGCTGGCTACCTCAATGGTGGCCTGGATGTGATGCAGAGCCCTGGCACGCGCCACAGCCCGCTGTTTACGTCAGTAAAGCCCCCACCCCCCCCCGACCAAGCAGAAGATGCAAAGTCCCGACGGGCGATCGTTTACTCCGTTGTTCGGGCACGGACCTTGCTCCTGCGAGATGGGCGTCTCGGGTACGACCTGCACGGGCCTCCCCCATTGCAAGCCTCCCTGTGGCCGGCTGGCTCGTCGGGCAGTCCGTGAGGAGTGCTGCCAGGCGCGCCTCTGCATCCCCACAGAGAACCAAGATCAGCAGGATCTGAAACGAACCTCCTCTGACCGCCCAACAGATGTGACAAGAGCAAGGCTACTGCAGGCACGAGCTTTGCGTGCGCCATGCTGCATGCCAACACAAGCATATGGATTCAGCGTGCTACATACCTTCAGCTGGAAGGCGCGCAAACACAGTGCCAGCCGTCCACAGGAGAGGCCAAGGAGTTTGTCGTACCTTCAAAGCTTGCAAATGGGCTTCCGGAACTGTCTGGCACGAAACCCTCGGCAACGTTGGGTAGCTGCCGTACCCAACCACGGGTGCGTCCTTGGGCATGCATGCCTGGCTCATGATGAACCTCGGCCCGAATGGCCTGGCGCATGCACCATCCTGATATTAGAGCCTCCATCTATTATAAACACGCCTGCCTCTGGCACTACCGACACTACAACAGACACCGCATGTAGCGCAAAAGCTTGTCCCTGAGCAGGCTGGCACGTGCCGGCTCCGGAGCTGAGCTTAGTCGCAACGTATTGGTTGTTCTGGCTGCACATGCGAGTTGCAGGTGCGTTGACATATGTACATGTGCAATTCCCGTGTGCACAGCAGCGTTCGACGGCTGCTTTAGCTCTCAGTGTACGTTGTCTCGTGCAGGGACCAGTGTCAGACGCATCCATATGAGTGGCTTGTTGAGTGCTGCCGGTGTTGCTCCTGCACTAAAGAGTGTCACGACATGGTTGCAGCCACAAGCTCGAGCTTCCCTGTGTGCATCCCAGCCTCCAAAATAGGTCTGCGTGCGCTGCCAGGTGCTAGGCAGTTGCTTGTCAGGGAGCTCGGCGCTGGCTGCCTGCGGCAAGGCAGCGCGGCACTGGCAGCAGGGGCTCGCCATGGACGAACCCGACAGCGCACGCAAGAAGCGCAGGTGAGCATACTCCTCCCTGCCACTCTCTTGTGCCTCAATTGCGCTGGCGGGTGGTAGTGCCTGACACAAAAGTACTACTCCTGACTGCAGCCCTGGGGCCACACTAGTTTGAGGGCAGCGTCCAGAAGCTATGGACAGATTTCGGCAAGAGGCCCTGTCAATCTGAAAGGCGCCTGCCTGGAGGCCTGAAGCACTCTGCTGGTGTTGCACAGAGTGCGCCGTTGGGGCGGGCTGGCGGCCGTCGCGGCCGGAGCTGCCTCCTGCCGCCCGGGCGCCTGGGTGCACAACCTGCGAAGTGCTCTGCCGCTCCTGGCCAGTGCCTCGCTCGCGCTCGCCTGCAAGGCGGCCCTGGAGCGGCTCTCCGAAGCGCAGGTGAGCCATTTTGGCAGCCTGTCATGCGCCCTGACGCAGCCGGACGGTGCCGGGCGCTGCATGTCATCGCTCCTTGCCAGCCGGCCCTTCAGAGCCAGGGCGCGATGCCAGCAGCCCGCGCGCCCCCTGCCTGGGCAGCGCTTGCCAGCTGTCAGGGCGCCTGACATGGCGGTGCACCCAGTGGTGGGAGCATGCGCGGCTGGCAGGTGGCAGCGCTGCATCGCCGTGCCGACACGCGGCGCCGTGCACCCAGCGCGGACCACGCCGACCCTGACGAGCAGGAGGGTGCCGTCACAGGCGCGCCGCTGGCTGCCAAGCTCATGGTCTGGCCAGTTGAGGCCGCGATGGCAGGATAGCGCTCCGCTGCCCTCCTGCGTACCCCGCTCGCGTCACCCTCCGCCGGGCAGCATGCACGCAGAGGCAGGCGGGGCAAGCAGTGTGCAGATATACTTTGGTGATGATGTGACCTGTTGCACCAAGAAACAAAAGTTGACAGGTTAGTTCGGTTTTGGAATCTTTGAGGAAAAACCCAACCTTCTCCTAAGCTTGGCATGCGTACGCTGGGGTCGTTTTTTGGTTCCAGCATCATGCGCGGGCGCGCGCGCAGGCGCGCCGGGCAGCCTGCGCGTGCGGGACGCGTACGCGGGCGCGACCGTGCTGCTCACGGGCGGCAGCGGCTACGTGGGCGGCGTGACCCTGGCCGCGCTGCTGCGCGAGTGCCCGCGCGTGCGCCGCGTGTACGTGCTCCTGCGGCCGCGGCGCGGCCTGGACGCGCGCGTGCGCCTGGCGCGCGTGCTGTCTGGGCCGCTCTTCCTGGAGCTGTGGTGCGCTGCGGCTGCCAGCGCTTGGCAGTCTGCTCTTGTACAGCGCCGTGTTGACAGTATGTGGGACCCTGGGAGGACCCTGTAATGGTGCGATTCCCTTCACGGCAGGTGCTGCTGTGCCGCTCCGCGGACATGCATGGCAGTCTGAAGCATGGCCTCAGCTCGCGTTCGGTCGGGTCACGCGGGCGCGGGAGTCTGTCAGCGCTGCGGCGCGGCGCGCTGAATGGCGCGCGCGCCAGGGCTCTGCTCACAGCGAGCCCGCGCGCGCGCCAGGGAGCGCCCGGGAGGCGCCGAGCTGCGGCAGAGGGTCGTCGCGCTGCCCGGCGACCTGGCGGAGCCCGGCCTGGGCGTGGGCGAGGCGGCGGCGGCCGCGCTGGCCGCCGAGG
>JAABUP010011480.1_pt1 | contig 10076 bp, 7 predicted proteins | sample 5559201 | NCBI WGS metagenome assembly JAABUP01 (sample SAMN10711887, study PRJNA513373) | rock metagenome | isolation source: Antarctica rocks | place: Antarctica | reverse complement strand
CGGGCGAACGTGCGGGCCCGGTCGGCGGCCCCCCAGACGGTGACCCGCCACAATGCCTCCGCGACGATGCCCCGGCTCATCTTCGAGGTGCCGTGTTCGCGCTCGACGAAGGTGATCGGCACCTCGACGACCCGGGCGCCGGCCCGGATCGCACGCCACGCCAGGTCGACCTGGAAGCAGTACCCCTGCGACTGCACGCCGGCCATGTCCATCTTGTCCAGCGCCGCCCGCCGGTAAGCGCGGAACCCGCCGGTGGCGTCGCGCAACGGGATGCCCAGCGCCAGTCGCGTGTAGAGGTTCCCGCCGCGGGAGAGCACCTCACGCGACCGCGGCCAGTTGACAACCGTGCCGCCGGCCACCCAGCGCGACCCGAGCACCACGTCCGCATCCACGAGCGCGCGGAGCAGCAGCGGCAGGTCTGCGGGGCGGTGCGAGCCGTCGGCGTCCATCTCCACCAGCACGTTCATGTCGTGCTCGGCGCCCCAGGTGAAACCGGCGAGGTAGGCGGCGCCGAGGCCCTGCTTGCCGGTCCGGTGCAGCACGTGCACCCGGGAATCGGTCCGGGCCAGGCGGTCGGCGATCTCACCCGTCCCGTCCGGGGAGTTGTCGTCGGCCACCAGCACGTGCACCTCGGGCGCCGCATCGAGGATGCCGGTGACGATCCGTTCGACGTTGTCCCGCTCGTCGTAGGTCGGCACGATCACCAGGACCCGGCCGAGGCCCGGTGTCCCGCCGTCCCGGCCGGCCGGCGGGGGGCCCACCGGATCGGGCCCCACCGGATCAGGCCCCACCGGATCAGGCCCCACCGGATCAGGCCCCACCGGATCAGGCCCCACCGGATCAGGCCCCACCGGATCAGGCCCCACCGGATCAGGCCCTGTCGGGTCGGGCCGTGCGCGTCCGGGTTCATCCCGGGCCTCCGTTGCCACGTCAGCTCCTCCTCCGGCGACCGCGGCCGCACCGTCGTCGACGTGTCATGTTCACAGCTCAGCCGACCTGGATCCGCCGACGTCCGCGGCGGGCAGCCAGGGAGCCGGCCAGCGCGGCGAGGACACCGGTCAGCGCCAGGACGGCCTCAGGCCAGGCCCCGATCCGGTCGGCGACGGTCAGGGACGTCCGGAGCGGGACCTCACCGGTGACGACCGCACGAGTGAACAGTGACGTCTCGCCGTGGGCGACCCCGTCGGGCGTCACGATCGCGCTGACCCCGACGGTCGAGGTGTGCAGGACCGTACGGCCGTGCTCCACCGCGCGCAGCTGTGACATCGCCAGCTGCTGAACGGACTCGTCGGTGAACCCGAACGTCGAGTTGTTGGTCGGTACAGCGAGCAGGTCCGCGCCCGCCCGGACGTCATCGCGCAGGATCCCGTCGAAGGCGACCTCGAAGCAGATCGCCGGCCCCACGAGCGCCGGGCCGATACGGAGCGCGCCGACCCGGTCCCCCGCCGTCATGTCGACCGGCACGAGGTCGACGGCCGACGACACCTTGCGGGCCAGCGAGCGCAGCGGAATGTACTCCCCGAACGGCACCGGCAGTCGCTTGACGTACAGGCCGGACGGCCCGGTGACCGGGCCGTCGGTCGTCCAGACCACCATCGCGTTGCGGCGGACGGGCACGGCCGGATCCACCGTGTCGGCATCGCCGGAGCCGTCGAGGATCGCTCCGACGAGCACCGGCGCGCCCAACCGGCGGACCGCGGCGGTGACCAGGGCACCCGCCGACGGATCGGCGAGCAGGTCGATGTCGGAGGCGTTCTCGGGCCACACCACCACGTCCGGGCGCGGCTGGCGACCCGCGGCGACGTCCGCGGCGAGCTGGTCGGTCGCCGCGATGTGGTTCAGCAGCACCTGCTGCGGGCTGTCCCGGGTGAGCCCGGAGCGTGCGACGTTGCCCTGCACGAGTGCCACTCGCGTCGATCCGGGTGCCCCGGCGCGTGGTTGGCCCGCGACCGGCAGCGGGATCAGCAGCGGGCCGGCGGTCACCGCCGCGGCGATCAGCAGGATGCACACCGAGCTCAGGGCGCGCATCCGCACCGTTCGGTCGGCCCGGACGGCGGCCACGACGCCGGCAGCGATCAACCCGCCGGCGAGGGCCACCGCGAAACTGACGGCCGGTGCCCCACCGAGCGAGGCCAGGCGGAGGGTGGGGGCCTCGGCCTGGGAGAACGCCAGCCTCGCCCACGGAAAGCCACCGAACGGGATGCGTCCGCGGGCGGCCTCGACACCGACCCACAGGGCCGCGTACCAGACCGGCCAGCCGGGGACCCGCAGCGCCGCTGCCGCCGCCGCACCGAAGACCGCCAGGAACACCGCCTGCGAGGCGGCGAGAAGTAGCCACGGAACCGCTCCGACGTACACCCCGCTCCAGCTCAGCAGCGGGACGAAGCTCGTCAGGCCGAAGACGCCGCCGATCAGGGCGCCCGCGCGCATCCCCCGGCCACGCAGCGCCAGGCACAGCAACGCGGTCGCCGGTGCGGCGGCCGCCCAGAGATGGTGACCGGGGAACGCGAGGACCAGCAGCAGACCACCGGCTCCGGCGAGCAGCAGGCGTGCCGGCAGCCCGGTGGCTGCATCGCGCGCGGCGGCCGCCCGGGACCGGGATGCCGCAGCCCCCCCGGGAGCCGCTCCTGGCCCGGGCTGCTGACCGGGTGCCCGCCGTAGATCCGGGCGGCGAAGGTCCGGCCGGCGAACGGTCGTCGGCGCGGACATGGCGACGAACCTACCGCCGCGCGACCTCCGCCCACCGGGGCGGGCCAGCGCCCGGATTACGCGCGAGCCGACCGGACTACGCGCGGGCCGACCGACTGCGGGCGAGCCGACCGGGACCCTGCGGGCCTTCGGTCCGCCTCCGAGTCGACCGGCTGTCGACGTGGACGCGTTGTCTAAGGGCCCGCAGGTGCCGCGGGTCGAGCCCGTACTGCTCGCCCGATGACCGCTGCCGACCGGCGGGACCACATGCGTTGAACGGTCCGACCGGTGCGGCCGGGCTCGCTCCGGGGAGCGGCTCATCGGGTGTCGACGGTCATGTTCCGGACCGGCGGTCGCTACTGTCAACCGGCGCCTGACCAGCGGAGTCTCGGGGAAACCGCAGGTGGACGGACCCCCTTGATCACGGAAGGTATTTGACCTTTCGCTTTGCGTTGTGCGTGTTCGACGCGACACGCCGCCGGCGAGACGGCGCGCCGTCTCGCCGGCTGGATGCTGGGCGGCTGCGCACCGCGGAGATGCGGGCCGGTCCGTCAGGCCCAGCGACCGGTGCGGCGCCCACCGACGAGCAGCCCGCGGCACACCGGCAGCGGCAGGTCCGCGCCGAGCGCGGGCAGTGGGGAGACCCCGGACGCGGGGTCGGTGGACCACCGGGCAACCCGGGTGTCCGGCGTGGCGGCCTCCCACCCCCCGACGACGTCCCAGACCGCCAGGTGGGCCGCTGAACCGACGGCGAGCCGCCCCGCTGCCGGGCGGCCGGCAGCACGCCAGCCACCGCGGGTGGCCGCGGCGAAGGCGGCCCGGGCTCCCAGCGCCTGCCGTGGCACGGGATGTGCAGTCGCGTCGCGGACGGCGGACCACCCGGCCAGCGGGGTCACCGGTGCGTCCGAGCCCAGCGCCATCGGCATCCCGGCAGCCGCCATGTCCGCGAACGCATTCATCCCGGACGCCCGTGTCGGGCCTAGTCGCTGCTCGTACATCCCGCCGGACCGCCCCCAGGTGGTGGCGAACGCCGGTTGCACGCTGGCGTTCGCCCCGAGAGCGGCCAGCGGGGCCACCAGCTGCCGGGGCACCATCTCCGCGTGCTCCAGCCGGGGGGCGGTAGCCGCGACGGCCCCGGTCCCGATCACCGCAGCCGCCCGGTCGAGCCCGTCCGCGACCGCCGTCGCCGCCCCGTCCCCGATGAGGTGGAACCCGGTCCGGAGCCCGGCGCGGGCGCACGCCAGGACGTGCTCGGCGATCTCGTCGGGGCCGAGCTGGAGAACGCCGAGGCCGCCGGAGTCGCGGTACGGCTCGAGCAGCGCCGCGGTCCGGGACCCGAGTGAGCCGTCGATGCACAGATCGCCCCCACAGCCGGACGCCCCGGCTGCCAGGGCCGCCTCGATGCCACCGTCAGCGGCGTGCTGACCCCACCACGCCACGACGAGGGGTCGGGCGGTGGCGGCCGGACCGGCGCGTTCGCCCGCCAGGCCCGATACCGGCGGGCCGGTGTCGGGGTCGCCCGGTCGCAGCAAGGCCCCGAGCTCGTCGAGCAGCGCCAGGTCGTCGATGTCCGCCAGCTGCGGGGCGGCCATCTCGTGCAGCGAGGCGATGCCGGCGGCGGCCGCCGCGTCCAGCGCCCCCACGAGCAGGTCCTGGCGGCCCCGCCGGGAGAGCAGGGCGGACAGCAGCCGCGGCAGCGTCACCGCGCCCGGCCGGTCCTCCCACGCGACCAGCGCATCGTCCGTCCCGGCACCGGAATCGCCACCACCGGCCCCTGCGGGGTGCGACTGACGGGAGGGCTCGCCGGGCGGCCGGGCGGTGACCAGCGCCGAGTGGACGTCGACCCGGCCGAGGAACACCGGGCGGCCACCCGACGCGGTGGCCAGCTGTGACCGGGTCGGCAGTCGGCCGGGCTCGTCCCAGGTGGCGTCGTCCCAGCCGAGGCCGAGGACGACCTCCCCGGCCGGGAGCGTCCGCGCCCGGGCGGCGACGGCGTCGAGCAACTGCCGCGCCGAGCGGATGCCGGACAGGTCGGGCGAGACCGCAGCGAGGCCGGTCGCCGTCAGGTGAACGTGGGCATCCACGAACGCGGGGGTGACCAGCCGCCCGTCGAGGGCGACGGTCTCGTCGACGGCACCGGCACCGCGCGCAAGCGCCGAGGCACCGGACTCGTCACCGACCCACGCGATCACGCCGCGCTCGACGAGGATCGCGGACGCGTGTGGTACGCCGACGGCGTGTACCCGGCCGCCACGCAACAGCAGCCGGCGAGCGCTATCGGCGGTACCCGGTGGTGCGGGGCACCCCTCGGTCAGCGGGTACGCCGTCGGGCAGGTGCGTCGCGGACTGGCCCGTCGGTAGCGGCCTCGTCGGTGAGGGCACCGAGCCGGCGCAAGTTGTCCAGCAGCTTCGCGCCACCCGGGCCGGACGGGTCTGGGCGGGCGAAGCGGGTGCTGGCCGCGGACACCGGACGCCGCGACGTCGACAGCGGGGTGGCCGACTTGCGCAGCGGCAGGGGAACACTGCTCACCGACGTCTCCTCCCGGGGCCCGGCGGAGTGTCCGGCCGGTAGCTCCACGGTAGCCCGACGACCGGCGGCCATCCCCGGACCCCGCCGGCCATCACAGACCCCGCCGGCCGTCACAGGACCCCGCCGGCTATCACAGGACCAGGACCCGCAGCGTCTCGGCGGCCTGGGCCAGCGCCGACCGGACCTCCGCGCTCCACAACAGCTCGAAGCTGCCGTCCGGGCCGTCCAGGCTCACGCATCCGACGACCCGGGAGCTCTGGCCGGAGTCGTCGATCAGCGGTGCGGCCAGCACCGCACCGTACTTGCCCGCGAGGGCGGCGAACTCCGCCCACGAAAAGCCGTCCCTTACCCCGTCGGGCACGGTCGGCCAGCGGGCGAGCGGCACGCGCAGCCACGGCCCGGTGTCCGCGGCGACGTCCTGCCCGACCACCTCACCGGTCGCGACGCACAACCCGATGACGCCCTTGCCCGGCCGCCAGACCACGCCGGAGGCCGTCGGTCGGCGCGAGGCCCGCTCCCGGACCACCCGGACCAGGCGCAGCCGGGCCGCCCGCCGACCGGGCGACAGTCCCGCGGCCAGATTGGCCAGCGCGGCACCGGGCGGCCACCGGTCGGACCGCAGCAGGTGGAGGGAGATGCCGAGCTCACGGGTGTCCAGGTCGGTGAGGTCCTGCACGGTGTACGCCAGCGACCGCAGGACGAACGCGATCCGGTCGTGTACGGCCGCGTCACGGCGGCGCCGCCAGGCCCCGACCGCGGACGTCGTCGTGCTCAGGAACGCCAGGGTCGCGCTGACGGCGACCGCACCCACCTGGACACCGAGCGGCGGCGCGACGACCTTGAGCTGGGTCAGCGCCAGCAGCACCGCCGTCACCGCGGCGACCGCGGCGGCCACCACCGCCCACGCCACCCGTGCGCCGCCGCTGTCCCGGCCGCTCACCGGCCGGTTCCCGTCCCCCGCATGATGACCGGCAGCTTGGCAGCCTGTTCGGACAGGACCCGGCTGCCACGTGACCGGACCGCCACACCGACCTGACGAACCCGGGAGCGTCAGGCCGGCAGGCGCACCAGGTCGTGGGTGCCGGTGTTGACCGGCTCGACGCCGTCGGCGGTCACCAGGACGATGTCCTCGATGCGTGCGCCGAACCGGCCCTCCAGGTAGATGCCCGGCTCGACGCTGAACGCCATCCCGGGCGCGAGCACCGTGCCGTTGCCGTCGAGGATCCACGGCGGCTCGTGTCCGTCCAGCCCGATGCCGTGGCCGGTGCGGTGCGGGAAGGCGGCCCCGTAGCCGGCGGCAGCGATCGGCGCGCGGGTGATGGCATCGACCGACCCGGCTGTCACACCGGTCTTCACGGCGGCGACCCCGGCGGCTTGCGCCGCCTGCAGGACCTCGTAGAGCGCGACGAACTCCGGGTGCGGCGTCCCGACCACGTAGGTGCGGGTGCAGTCCGAGCGGTAGCCCGACGCGAGGACCCCGCCGATGTCGACGACGACCGGGTCGCCGGACTCGATGACGCGATCGGACAGGCTGTGGTGGGGGCTGGCGCCGTTCGGCCCGGACCCGACGATGACGAAGTCGACTTCCGCGTGCTCCTCGGCGATGGCCGCCGCCAGGTCGGCGCCGACCTGGCGTTCGGTCCGGCCGGGACGCAGCCATCGGCCGACGCGGGCGTGCACCCGGTCGATCGCCGCTCCGGCGGCACGGAGCTCGGCGAGCTCGGCGGGCTGCTTGACCAGCCGCAGTGCGTCCAGGACCCGGCCGGCGAGGACCTGGCGGACACCGGGCATCGCCTCGCCCAGCCGGAGCAGGTGGCGGGCCTGCATCGTGTCGTCGATCCCAACGGTGAGGGTTCCGTCGGCTGGACCGGACAGCCGGGCGCGGACCACCGCCGCGGCATTCTCGGTCTCCGACCAGGTCGCCAGCTCCAGGCCGTCTCGGACCGCGGGCGAGGACATCGCACCCAGACGCTCCAGCTCGGGCACGAGCAGGAACGGCTCCCCCACCGCGGGCAGTACCAGGGCGGTCAGTCGCTCGCTCGGCATCGCGTCGTACCCGGTGAGGTACCGCAGCGAGGTGCCGGGGGTCAGCACGAGCGCGTCGATCCCGGCCGCCGTCATCCCAGCGACTGCCTGGGTGAGCCGCACCGGAAGATCGGCGGCGAGCGCCTGCTGCCGGGTCCGGGCGGCGTCGGGGCCGGCGACGGAACAGGTCGGGTTTCCGGTCGGCATGGCGTCACCCTAGGCAGCCCGGGGACCGAGTCCCGGCGGTCTGCTGCCGGAACCGCGTCGGTCCCTCGGACACCGCGCCGGCCCCGTTCCCAGCACGGGTCCGGACCCGAGAAGATGGGGCCGGGATCGCATCGAGGCGAACCAGCCGGCCAGGTCCTGGCGGGGCGGGGGTGACGCGCGGCCGACATGCCGGGCCGGCGCCGAGGCCCCCGATGCGATCCAGGTGGTGGTCGTTCGAGCGCAGATGGTGGTCCGCCGACGAGGCGGTGAGCGGGACGGGGCGCGGGCATGCAGCGGGCGACGACGGCAGTGACGGCTGGTAGGCCGCCGGGACCGGGAGCGACCCTCAACACGCCCCCGGTGTTCGCCTCCACGTTCCGCGACGGCGGCGAGACCGGCTACGGCCGCCACGACAACCCGACCTGGCAGGCGCTGGAGACCTCGATCGCCGCGCTGGAGGGCGGGTCGGGCGCGGTGGCGTTCGGCAGCGGACAGGCCGCCACCGCTGCCGTGCTGGCGGGGTTGCCGGTCGGCTCGCGGGTGGTCGGCCCGGCGGTCGGGTATCTGGGAACCCGAGGGCTGCTCGGCGAGCTGTCCGCCGGCGGGGCGCTGGACGTCGAACTCGTCGACGTCACCGACACCGACGCCGTCCGCGCCGCACTTGCCGGCCCCCGTCGGGCCGACCTGCTGTGGCTGGAGTCGCCGACGAACCCGCTGCTGGAGATCGCCGACCTGCCCGCGCTGTGCGCCGCGGCCCGGTCGGCGGCCGCGGTGACGGTGGTGGACAACACCATCGCCACTCCCCTGCGCCAGCGCCCACTCGAGCTCGGCGCGGACCTGGTGGTGCACAGCGCGACCAAGTTCATCGGGGGACACTCCGACCTGCTGCTGGGCCTGGTCGTCGCCACCGACCCTCAACGGGTGGACGCGCTGCGGGCGCGGCGGACCGGTACCGGCGCCGTGCCGGGCGTGTCCGAGGCGTACCTGGCCCTGCGCGGACTGCGGACCCTCGACGTCCGGCTCACCCGCGCGGAGGCCACCGCGGCCGAGCTGGCCCGGCGGCTGTCGGCGCACCCGCTCGTGGACCGGGTCCGCTATCCCGGACTCGCCGGGGGGCTGTCAGCGGACCGGCTCGCCGCTCAGACCGACGGGCCTGGCGCCGTCCTCGCCTTCGAGGTGGGCGGCGCGGACGGCCGCGCCGCCGGCGAGCGGGTGCTGGCAGCGCTACGGCTGATCGTTGCGGCGACCAGCTTCGGCGGCGTCGAGACCACCCTGGACCTGCGCATCCGATGGGCCGGGGAGGACCCCGGACGGCCCGGACTGCTCCGGCTGTCGGCCGGCCTGGAGGACGTCGAGGACCTGTGGGAGGACCTCGACACCTCACTGCGCGCCGCGCTCACGCGGGCCGGGACGGCTGCCTGATGTCGGGTCGCCTGGTCCTGGTCGACGCCGCCTCGGCGTACTTCCGCGCATTCCACGGGATCCCCGCGACGGTCACCTCCCCCGACGGCCGGCCGGTGAACGCGGTGCGGGGCCTGCTGGACGTGCTCGCCCACATCGTGGCGACGCGCCGGCCCGACGAGCTGGTCTGCTGCTGGGACGTCGACTGGCGGCCGGCGTGGCGGGTGGCGCTCATCCCGTCGTACAAGGCGCACCGGTTGGCCGTCGACGACGGCGCGCCGGACGGTCCCGGCACCGAACAGGTCCCCGCCGCGCTGATCGGGCAGGTCGGCCTCATCCGGGACGTCCTCGCGGCTGCCGGGATCGCGGTGGTCGGCGCGGAAGGCTACGAGGCCGACGACGTCATGGCGACCCTGGCCGCCGACGGGGTGCGCCGCGGCCTCGAGGTCGACCTGGTCTCCGGTGACCGTGACCTGTTCCAACTGGCCGACTCCGGAGGTGGACAGCACCCGCCGGTCCGCGTCGTCTACACCGGCCGCGGCAACGCCCGGGTACTGATCCTCGACGACGCGGCCATCGCCAGTCGGTACGGCATCCCCGCGGGCACCTATGCAGATTTCGCGACCCTGCGCGGCGACCCCAGCGACGGGCTGCCCGGGGTGCCCGGGGTCGGCGACCGGACGGCTGCGCAGTTGCTGACCCGGTTCGGCACGCTCGACGACGTCGTCGGGGCCGCCGAGGCCGGCGACCCGGGCCTGACCGCCTCGGTGCGCACGAAGATCCTCTCCGCGGCGGACCAGCTACCGCCGATGAAGCGGGTCGTGCGCGTCGTCGCCGACATCCCGATCGACGTGCCGCCCGACGGCTGGCCGGTGCCGGTCGTCCCTGCCGATCCCGGGTGGTGGTCGCGACTGGTGAGCGAGCACGGCCTGCGCGGCTCCGCCGACCGGCTCGCGGCGGCACTGTCCTGGCCTACGCCCGGGCAGTGACCCGGGCACTCCCCGACCGACCACACCGACCGACCACGCCGGCCGACCACGCCCGACCGACCACGCCCGACCGACCACGCCGGCCGACCACTGCGTCACCCGGTCGGGCGTCCCTCGGCCAGCGTCCGCTCGGCCAGGTCGCGGATCGGCCCGGTCAGCTCGGTGTCGACGACGACCGCCGACCGCGAGTCGACGCTGATCGTCCACACGAACGCGTCCCGTGCCGGGCTGTCGGC
>JAABUP010011479.1_pt1 | contig 10077 bp, 14 predicted proteins | sample 5559201 | NCBI WGS metagenome assembly JAABUP01 (sample SAMN10711887, study PRJNA513373) | rock metagenome | isolation source: Antarctica rocks | place: Antarctica | reverse complement strand
GGCCACACACAGCTATGGCTAAGCCAGATTCTGAAGTGAGTTCACCTGTGCCTGTTGGCGGTGCTTGCGGGCTTCCCTGACGCGCCGTTCATGCTCACGCTGGTCTGCACGCTTCTGCCATTGCTCTTCTTTAGCTGCTGCCTCCTACACAACAGTTCATAGTTGAATGAGCAGTTGTAACAGTGACAATCATGCTCACGCTGGTCTGCACGCTTCTGCCATTGCTCTTCTTTAGCTGCTGCCTCCTGCATGGCAGTCCACATTTGAATGAGAAGTTGTAACAGTGACAATCGTACTGACGCTGATGTGCACACTTCTGCCATTGCTCTTCTTCAGCTGGTGCCGCCTACATGGCAGTCCACATTTGAATGAGAAGTTGTAACAGTGACAATCGTACTCATTCATTCATTCATTCATTAGATTTTAAGGTCTTGGGGCCAACCATGACCATTGGACCAGTACTGACGCTGATGTGCACACTTCTGCCATTGCTCTCCTTCAGCTGGTGCCGCCTACATGGCAGCCCACATTTGAATGAGAAGTTGTAACAGTCACAATCATACTGAAGCTGATATGCATGCTTCTGCCGTTGCTCTTCTTCAACTGGTGCCGCCTACACAACACGACATTCCAGCAAGGTTTTCCATGTTCAAAGATGAGAAGGTAAAAGTCATATTCATGCTGACATAGACAAGCCACAGTCGTTGAAAAATAAACTGTTTTATTACCGGCATCCACTAGCTGATGATTTGGTGCTAGCACCAAAGACTGTTTGAGGTTGCATGGGTGAGAAGAGGAACGTTCAAATGGTTTGGGCATCGTTCTACATGCACAACAATACAGTGCCCAGTGGTTGCATCACAGCTTCAAGTTACGTGGTCGGTCCTGGAAGATCTTGGAATGACATTGTAGTGTCTAAACACCACTTGGATATTTAATGTCTGAGCATCACACATCCCCACCTTGATTCCCAGAACAAGCCAATCTCACAAGATGGGACCAGTGCCACACACATTCAACATGATCTGGAACATGTAAAAATATTGTTACTATCATTGTGGCACAAAAGCAAAATAACAGAAACAACTTCTGGAGCGTGTAAACAAAATCGTTACTGTCATTGTGATTTAAAAGCAAAGAAACAGAAACAACTTCTGTTAATCTGAGAGAACCTTTTCACGGCGTCTCTGTGAGCGCTCAGCGCGCCGGTCTCTCTGCCACTGCTGCTCTGACCTGCGCTGCTCTGCTCGGCCGTACTGGGAGTAGTAATAGTCATCTTCCTCATCACTGTCATCGTAGGTGTGGATTCTGCCAGGAAAAAAAGCATTTCAGGATTCACATGTGACAAGTTACGGGGAGTAGTAATAGTCATCGTCCTCATCACTTTCATCATAGGTGTGAATTCTGCCAGCCAAAAAGCATTTTCAGTCAAAAACCAATATAAAACAGAAATGAGAAAAAAGCTGTTTTCAGGATTCACATGTGACAGGGCAAGGTGAGGCAAATAGCAAGTTGATAGGCCAACCAGCTGTGGAGTTACTGGGTAGCATTCAGAGAAATAGGCAGAACACTTGACTGCGTTGGGAACACAATGAAATGTCTTCAGATTCAACTACCTATAGATCAATCAATCGGTTCAACAACCAATACATTTGCATGAGATAGCATGCAGGACCTTACATGCCAGTGGGAAAATAAACATTTTGACCTGCACACGGACTGGCAGAGGCAACTTGTGGGTTATGCATAGTGTGTTTGCATTTTTGTTTTCTGTTCAACCACGATTTTGAGTAATGAAGCTCAAGGGGACCAGCAGACCCCTGCACTAGGCGCTCCTTTTGTACTGTGTTACTGCATGTCCTGCTAATTTGAATTTCCACAGGCCAGATCTGAAGAGTAAGGAACATGTCAAATGGTCAAAATAGAGTCTGTTACCTGCTGCCTTCAAACATGCTGCCCCCAAACATGCTGGGACCAGCATGCATGTGACCAAATGGGTTGCCACCCACAAATGTAAATCCGAAGCTTTCCCCTGGGCCGCCCCTCATGCCCCCTCCCATACCCCCTCCCATGCCTCCCCCTCTGCCACCTGCCATGTCCATTTTCATGTGCATCCTGTAGCCAGCAATGTGTGCAGTCAAACTTATTGCAATAATCAGCTGCATGATTCATTCTAAACACATCCTGTGCTTGTCGCTTGCAATCACAATGCAATGTCATTACACATCAGCAAGTTGTGACATATGCATGCATTCTGCATTGTTTGTATATGCATGCATTGAGTGCAACTTACATATGCATGAAGAAAGCAAAGGCTTCTCCCATGTCATCGTCCATGGTGAACTCATCTTCTTCCGACTCAGAATCAGGCTGAGTGACTTTCTGATGAGCTGCATAGACCTCCTGGAATCTACCCTTGGCTTCCTCAGCATTGTCAGGGTTCTTGTCTGGATGCCTGAAGGCATTTGCAAGTGTCACTAACTGGTGGCTTCAGCTAACATCACCATAACTAAGCTTGGAATGTTACCATTTGAGGGCTAGTTTTCTGTACGCCTTCTTAATGGTGTCTTCATCAGCATCCGGCTGTGACAAGCATGTGAGGTTGAGTATCAGCAGCGGCAGGTAGCGCAGCGTCAATCAGCAGCAATTTGTAGCGGCGTTACCTCGACGCCAAGAATATCAAACGCCTCTTCCCTAGTCAGTTTCACCATATCTGTTGTCTAGACGAGCGCCCACCTGTTCCAAAACTGCACGCACTTGTTACCTCAGACGCCTGGTGGTGGCAGTCTCGGGAAGTGAGGTCAATCTATGCTAAGAAGCAAACGCCCATCACGACAAACTACAAGCCATGCAGTCGAGCCGTATGTGGCTGTAGAACCGCACAATGCATGTCTTTCCTGCAGCGCTTTTGCCAAATCAATGATCGATCTGGCGCGGTTTGCAGGAAAAGGGTCCGTGTGGGTTCTCGCATGCCGAACGGTCGTTCGCATCGCGCGCATACGGAGATTTAAGCAATACTGAAGAAGAAGAAGAAGAAGAAGATTACAAGCTTTGGCTGTACAGTCAACCGTGCTTTGTGGTGAAACAGTTGGTCGAGCGGGTCGGTATTGGGTTGCATAAATTTACTGGTCCGGCCTGCCAGTTTGCCGTGGTAGTAACACTTCCAACGCCATCATGCAGTCAGCTGCATCACACGAAGGCCCTGTCGGGCGCTGGCTGTATTGAACGGTTTTAGCTGCATGTCGTTAGCAGGCCGGCAACTTGCGTCTCAGCGAGCTACGCTGCGCGGATTTGGTCATAAAGCCAGTGCTCCGCGTTGTCGACCTTTGATATGCCGTCGACAGCTCAGCCTAAAGGCTCCCTTGGCCCGGAACTGTACAACAGACGCCAGGCTGGCTCAGGACACTTCCGGAACTGCTCCTTCAAAGCACCACGAGAAGGAGGCGATATTGCTGCAGCGATATAAAGCTCACGATGCCGCTATCACAGCAACTCTTGTACTTAAGGACGCGGGTAATTTGTACTTCGAAGCTTGAGTGGTCTCAGTGTTTGCCAGGGGTAACGTTTTGAGGCTTACCTGCGCCTTTTTTTCCACAGGCGACACCAAGGAAGTTGTGACAGCATCTCTGGACAAATCTCTTGCGTTGTGGAGGTTACAGGTACATTTTCACTTGCTGTCACTCTGCAGTTAGTTTTAGGTCTGACACCTGCTGCCTGGCTTGTGTTGTGGTGCTGCCTCTTGACTTTCACTTTCATTGGTTCTGCTCTGCAGGATGCATCACTTCCAGATGCCACTCCAAGCACCAGCGGTGTCTCAGAAGTCGTCAGACTCTCCCCTGATGTCGCTCCAATCTTCAGCCTAGTAGCAGATTCTCATGCCCTGGGAGATAGCCACAATCAGGTCTTCTGTGGCAACCTAGCCAAGAGCGTAGTTGCCTGGGAACCTCCAGATTCTCATTTGATTCCCAAAGTGCACCTCAATAGTCACACGGGCTGGGTGAGGGGATTGGCGACCAGCCGTCGCTGGCTGTTCAGGTGAGCAAAGCTGAATCTCACTGACATTTCTTCATTGCTTCGTATGCTTTCAAAGTTAAATGGCCATGAGTTCAAACAGCACAACCGCAACTGTGCTACATGCTTTTTATTCGGATTGATTGCTGTGCATGCCACCCTGTGCTGTATGTTTTTGATTCAGGTTTGCCAGCTTTGCGACCAACCATTGGTGTAACATCAAGCAACTTGTCACACTGCTGGACAGTGTGAGTCTGTTGAATAGGCCATCAGAATGGCAATCAACACAACTTGTGTCAACATCACACCTCCCAAGCCTGGGCAGAGTCAGTAGCATGCTGCTCACCGCATGCAGCATCAAGGCACTCATTGTCTGTTTTGTGCCTGCTGCAGTTGCAGCTGCAACTTCTTGTGTCAATGGGACATGGCTCGTGCCGTGCCAAGAAAGGTGAACGAAGTGAAGCTTTTCACAGGAGACATTCAGGGGCTGTGCACTGGCCGCGATAAGGTGTTTGCATGCACCTCTAAGGGAGCCATCAGGTATTGCAGCTCCCCTCTCCAATTCCTTTTTTTTCTCTGTCAGCTATATACATAATGGGCTTGTTGGTGAATGTTTGCTGACTACATCAGACTTGTACGCCAGTGATCTTTTGTTTTGTCTGCACTTCAAGCAGATTGTTTCGAGCTTCTTTTGTTTTGTCTCACCTCAAGCAATCTGTCACAGAAAGCTTTTCTCATTCCTGAAACGTCTACTAATTCACAGCATCATCCATGCTACAGAGAAATCCCAACCTCGGAAATGCCTGGAGATAGGAGAAACACATTGGCCAGATGTTTCAGGACACTGCACTTCATCCAAGCAACAATCAGGGTCCTGTTTGAGCAATCTTTGCAGCCTCACTGCCTTGCCACCACATGGTAGCAGGGCCTGGAACATCGGCAAGACATGTGAGCTGTCCGAGGCAGGCGCCCAGGAAAAAGCCTACTCTGCATCCAAGCAACAATCAGGGTCCTGTTTGCTCAAGCGTTGTAGCCTCACCAACCTGTTCCATGCGCTTGTAGGGCCTGGAACATTGGCAAGAAGGGCGAGCTGTCTGAGGCAGGCGTCCGGGAGAAAGCCCACAAGGACAGAGTGACAGCCATCCTGTGGCACAAGAACTTCCTGTACAGCGTCAGCTATGATGGCTGCATCAAGATGTGGGATGGGACCAACTTGGAGCTGGTGATGGAGGTCAAGAAGGCTCATGATGGGCAACGCATCCAGTGTGGCGCTATCGGGCCAGATGGCTTTCTCTACACTGGCGGCGATGACAAGGTGAGTGCCTCATGCAAAACAGCATTATGTTGTCTCTGTGATTGGTCGGTGCCTTTTCAATTGTTTGTGTCACTCATGATGGGCAACGCATCCAGTGTGGCGCTATCGGGCCTGATGGCTTTCTCTACACTGGCGGTGATGACAAGGCAAGTGCCTCCAGCAAAACTGGTTTGCAGCCATTGTGCTGTGTGTTGATGGGGTGGTGTCTGTTATAGGGGTGGTGTCTTCTGGATGGGCGGTGATAATTTGACATGCACAGCTGAAACGCATTCTTCCTAGTCTCAGTGTCGTCTCTGCTTACATTGCAAAAAGGGAGCTATACTTGCCTAGGCCTTGTGCCTTTTCTTTCCCCTTTGACCACTCACAGAACTTTGTTTGCCCTGGGCTCAACACACATACTTCATCTACAGTGGTAACCAGCAAATCCAGTCCGTCAAGTCTTGTCATGATGAAAAGCCGTTATCAATACACGAACATGGCAACAAACCGCAACTGACTCTGCGATTTGGTCACATGGGCTAGCTGGCCCCGACTGTAACGACTGTAAAATCCTTGATTCCTTGATTGAATGCTTAACTGATTCTGCTTGTGTGTTATGCAGCATGTGAGGCGGTGGAGGCTGGGCTCTCTGGTTCCATCTGTCATAATGGAAAGCAGCTATAAAAGGAAACGCACAGTTCAAACAAGTGTTTGTGCTAATCAGCAACAGTGCAACTGACTGTGCTTGTGTGGTGTGTAGCTTGTGAACCAATGGAGGCTGAGCTCACTGGTACCTTCGTTCATGGTGCCAGAAGAAGAAGAGCATACAAAGAAACCCGGTTTGTGTCACCCAGCAACAGCGCGACTGACTGTGCTTGTCTGTTGTGCAGCTTGTGAGGCGATGGAGGCTGGGTTCTCTGGTACCTTCTGAGGCAGATGCTCTTTTCTGTCGTGTTGCAAACTGCCATAAAACGAAGACCATGATGAAAAACACTGTTCATGTCACACAGTGACTGTGCAATTGACTGTGGTTGTGTCTTGTGCAGCTTGTGAGGCGATGGAGGCTGGGTTCTTTGGTACCTTCGGAGGCAGATGCCCTCTTCTGCCACAACTACAATGTGCGATCTCTGTCAGCCGGGCGGAGTGACCTGCTCGTGTCCGGCGACTCATCTGGGGAGATTGCAATATGGCAAGTTTGAGGACTTGGGTGTTTCAAGATTTTGGAAATTGTTACAAGGATTTGATGATCACGCAAGGCGTGTTTTCGGAGAAGACAGGCTGTCAGGTCTTCTGTCGCATGTGCCTCCTGGTAACGGGCAGGCATACATACGGCAGCTCCGTGCAAAATCTGCTTACCAATTGATAATCTGCACCCTTGTCTGATAAGGGGGTGACCAGCATAGTTCCACAATGGGCAGATGCAGTGATTTGGTGATGATGAATGGGTGGAAAACGCTGTTCAGAGCATACTGTTATGCTCAGAAGAAGTCTGACAACTAAGCATCACAGCGTCAGAAGAGTATTGGAAGATACAGGTGTTTGCAGGTAGAGTGCAGACCTCAGATTTGCTTAGAGTTGGCAGTTATGATACTCGCAGTATCACCATCAGGATTTGTCATGAATATTAACATATTTTTGAGTTCCGCGAGTTGTCGGTTTGCAGCGTTCAGCTCATCAGCAATGCCCATGTGGCTGGATACAAGTAGTACAAGTGATTGGCATTTTGAGGTCACTTGCTAATGATGAGATGTTGCTGTGTGTGTCTCTTGGTAGCTGCTGTGATTGCATGCAGCTGAAGGGCTTGACGTCCTTTGTATTTTGCTGTACACTATGTTCTGTTTTAGAACACTATTTGATTGGGCAGCACATTTGAATAGGGAACAGCCTCGCATTGGTAGCGCTTTGATTGATTCTTCAGATGTCAGTACTGCATTGCTCTGATGATTGTTTGTAGCTGCAATAGAATTGCAGTTGCTCTTTGAAGCCTGTGTAATTGATTGGTCAGCCTTGATTGGAACTTCAACCTGGCTAAGCATGTGCTTGGCCTAGAAAGATTGCCTCAAAATTGGGCAACTGTGAGTGACTCAGGGACTCAAGTACCTGAGATCTGGCTGAGTCAGGTGACAGGTCAGGGGTGGATGGCTAAAGTTCATGATGTCGCCTGTCTTAATGGCAACGAGTTCAATCAGTTGCTTGGCGGGTGGGTTGTGGCAGCAGGAGACTTGTATAAGCAAAGGGATCCTCATTAGGCTAAGGCTTCTGTTGCGTTGCTGGGAGGTGCATCACAAGGTATGTGTGCAGCCTTATAGCCTGTTGGTCCTTTGGCCCGCTGAGCATATGTTCTTAACACTGTCAGTGCTGCATACATTTTGTACGTGTTGAACAGACCTGAGCTGGGCAATTTCTTTTCATGGTGTTTGGCAGTGTGCTTGCACTGCCAACTCCCTGCTCATGTTGCTGGCAGGCATGCTCAGGCCATACCTGTCATTATGTCTGCTTAACAGCTTGCAAATTTACTATTTCAGGGTTTGATACCTAAAGCCCTGGACCACAAACCCTACATGTCTGTGTTGCAGGTTCAGCATCAGTGTACTGTCAGCCGCAAGCCTTTCTGAGTCAGTCAATGCCAGGAGAGATTGAGCGCAGATGCATTGCACAGCGACGCACAGCCTGCAGCTTGGCTCCACTCTCAGACAGACTCCACCATGCCAGATGGCATGGGATAGGTCATGAAAACTTGCTACAGTTGATTGAAGACATGCCTGGTCAGGGTGGACCCTATTTACCAGCATCCCATTGGCAATACTTAAGGTTGTCAGTACAGCAGTTTTGCAGATTCAAGAAGCTCTGCAGCAAGCCTGCAGTGGTGAGCTTTGGACTGTATCGCAGCTGTGCAATTTCAACTACACACAGAGATGGTTTGTGGGCTGTTCTCAGCTCACTGTCTTTTGCAATGAGAGCTGCAATTGCTGGCTGTCTAGTAGCATTGGCTGCAATTGATAGTTTTACTGATTTTAGGGTTCGTTTTTTGATGCTCAGGCTGTTTGCTTGATGTAGCTTAAACCTGCTGCAAGTCCCAATAAGGCTCTGGATGATTCCATGCAGACCCTCGCCCTTGCACCCAAGCTCAGATCAAGGAGAGCCGTTGACGTCCTGCCCAACAGACGCCAGGGGACAAATTTGTACGCAAGTTACGTATATACGCTCTGCCAGAAACACCGGTGGTACCAACACAGTTATGTGCTAGGTCTAGACCAAGTGCTCTGTAGCTGCTCTCCCAAATACCTGTTGGCCAGCGCTAGGCCATCAAAGAGCATCACCGATGTCAATCCCTCAGCAGGAATCAGGAACACAGGCGGCATTGACTATGGTTTGGTTGATCTGTCGAGAATCTGCCAAGCGCCTGGCCTTGCACATTCTAGGCAGATTAGCCAAACCATAGTCATTGTTGCCTTCGTTCCTGATGCCTGCTGAAAGATTGGTGTTAGTGATCCACTCTGATGCCCTAGCAGTGATCCACTCTGATACCCTAGCAGTGGTTGGCGTTAGTCTACAGGTGTGGAAGAGAGCAGCTGCACAGCAGTCTCCCAAGCATGAAACTTGCAGCCATGTCTGCCAAATTCCTTCCTGTGCAGTAAGAGACCAGAAGGGTTTTGGTGGTCCTTCAAGTTGCCGCTGTAAAATGTAACAGGGTACAATGAACTGATGGCCGTGTAATGCGCAATGTGGGGTTTTGATCTGCAAGTAATGACATGATAGTACTCACCCAGTCCACTGGCAGGCCAGAAGTATAGTCAGTGTACAATCGTACCCCGTTGTTATTAGTGAAATCAGGACAAGACATGAAAAACGAGCTGACTTTCCTGATCATCCGCATTGCATGGCATTTATGACGCCATGCCGCATCACGCATGCTGGGTTCAGGCATCAGAGCTGCAGGTATCAGTCAGACCATACCGGTACGCTGCTGGCTGTTGATGAGCCTCTAAAGTGTCGTCTCGTGTGTGCGAAGCGTGTAGACATAGACATGCTACATAAGTCATGATGAGCTTTCTGATCCTAGCAGTGTGGTGGCTCAAGCAGCCCAGGCCATTATTGCTGATTTTGATAGTATGATGCACGCCTCTGACGATGATGTCACCAGTTAGGCTGCTGGGCAGTCATTTTGAAGTCGTGAATTTTATGAACATTATGATATTGAGATTGATGTGTCCTATGATGCTTTGGGCGTTGTGCCTGGGGTGTCCATAGACAAACATTATTGTTGCAAACTGATGACGTGATGCAGGGTCATTAGGCCCTGCTGCATGTGATCGGACGTGTTGTCTGGCCGAAACATGTAAAATATTTCTTCTTCTTCTTCTAAGTTGAAAGAAGAAGAAGAAGAAGATTACAAGCTTTGGCCAGCCAACAAGTCTGATCGCTCGTGGCAGAGCCTCAGCAACTCTGCCAAACGTCATTCATCTGTGTCAAACTAAATGTCAGTGACCTCCAGATAGAGATGCCCTGTCAACACCATATGCCTGAGCTGGTTAGGCCAAACAAAGGCCTGAACAAAAGCAAATCCCTAACCCAAAGGCCACATCTGCACATGAAAAGCAGAGCAATCATCGTGATCAACATCGTGTATCGGCATCGTGTAATCACAGAAGCAAGATAATCAGCCGGAAAAGGTGCCCATGAGCCTAGAAGCTGAAGCTGTGGGGCTGGCACAGTCCTGAAACTCGCTGTCAGACCCCGCAGTCCCCATGGTAAAAGGCAGGGCTGGCCCA
>JAABUP010011477.1_pt1 | contig 10079 bp, 6 predicted proteins | sample 5559201 | NCBI WGS metagenome assembly JAABUP01 (sample SAMN10711887, study PRJNA513373) | rock metagenome | isolation source: Antarctica rocks | place: Antarctica | reverse complement strand
CGGTGGCTTGCAACCGGAGCTGCTCGGGGTGCTCGGTCTACTCAAGCTCCAGGCCGGCCCGCACTGCCGCCTGGTGCTGCAGCCCTTCGACCGCCTCGGCGCGCCGGAGCGCGGCCAACTCCCCACCTGAACGCAGGTGAGGTCGCGCGCCGTCACCCGCAGGAGACAAAGCTAGAGAGGCCGTGTCCACTGCCTGAGGTCCTCTACGGACGGCGCAAGATGACCGCCTGACTGGCCCTCAACGGCTTCCCGGACGGGCCAGACCCGCAGGCGACCCGGAGCGCGCCACGAGGCGCCAGCGCGCAGCGCTCCTCCGACAGTCGAGCTGCGCGACCCAGTACACCAGCGTGCTGCCTGTCGGTGAGCGGGCGCATGTGTTCCGGGACTACCCGCAGGTCCTGGCGGTCGCCCGGCTACGGGAGGCACAGGGCGTAGCGAGCAAGCGGCGTCAGCGCGGTGGGCAACGCGGACGATGCGCACCGGCGTGGGGCGCTGGAGCAGTGAAAGCGCATAGTTCCTGGTTGCCCAGCAGCTAACGGCAGCCGCCACGACGACGCGCACGGCACTGCTAGCGGCCGTCACCACGGCGAGCTCGACTCCCCCGGGCCTGCGTCCAGCTCACGGCCCACCACCTGGCAGAGCTCCCCGGGGTCGGTGACGGTCTGCGTCTCCGAGACCGTGCCCCGGGCCGGCCGGCATTGCCTGGCCGTCTGGTTTGCGTGTCCAGGGAGTACGAGCCACTCAGCGGCTGCGCTAGCCACCTCGATGCCTGATCTTCTGCCTGCAGTCTGGTCGGTGGGTAGGTCGGGTAGTTCGTTCGGCGCCCATCTTGTGGCTGCTGATCGGTCGGGCTGGAACGGTACGGAACGGGACGTGGCGTGCCGAGGCTGTGAGGGCGAGCTTGCTGCGACGGTGAGCCGAAGGGAAGGTGTGAAGTGCAGCCAGTCGTCGTCCGGTCTGGGGGAAGCTCTTCGGACGCGGTGGATGAGTTGGTGTGCCTTGCCGTCCACAGGGGCCTTGGCCTACTGGGCCGTGATGGGACGCTTGGCTTTGGGGCGCGCGTGTCCGCGCTGGCCGTTGGGTGTCATATGCCGGTGGCTGCGGTCGACATCGTGGCGCCGGACCAGCAGCTGGACCCGGCTGGGGTGCGCCTGGACCTGTCGTTGCCGCGAGGTTCTCGGCGAGCTCGGTTTCTGCGCCCAGCTCGCCGCCAGCGCCGCGCCGCTGTCATCTCGAACACGCGGGCGCAGAAGATCTACCGGAGCAGCTCGGGTCCTATCTCAGCCGGGGGTCCGCGGTGGCGACCCAGCCGCTGGCGGCCGTTCTCCTTGCGCGCGCCGTCGGGCCGCGGGCGGGTGCGCAGGTGAACCGATGAGCGCGGCACCTGCAGGCGCTCACGGCCCCGCGCGCCGGGGCGCAGGACCGCGGCGCAGGTTCTTGGCCTGCGCAGCAGTTGTGGTGGCGTTGACCGCGTCGGCGGTCCCGTTCAGCCTGGATCCACCGCCCCGATTCTTGACGGCGCCTGACCGCGCTCGATGATCTTGCTCGGTGTTTGGGCGTGGGGGAGCCGCCGGGCTGTCCGGCTTTTCCACTGACGTCTCATTTGGGCCGTGGCGGGGGTGGTCGGTTTCAGGCTGCGGTGGGTGGTCCGAGGGTGGCGTCGAACAGTTGGGTCCAGGCGGGTTCCCAGGGCCAGTGCTTCGGCAGGTGGAGTTGGAGCTTGCGGGCTGAGTGCGCCAGCCGGGCGGGCACGTTGATCAGTTGGGCGCGGATCGTGCCGGTCGTCGCGCGGGCGTGGAACGCTGAGGCCAGACAACCGGCGGCTCGGGTGAGATTGAACGCCATCGCGGCCATCACCAGCCAGGCCGCATTGGCTTGGAACGACCCTGAGGGCAGGTGGGCCAACGGTCCCTGCTTCAGCTCAGCGTTGACCTGCTCGATGATGGCGTGCCCGCGGTGAGCCTTCTCGGCTTGGACCAGAGTCAGGGGGCTGTCGCTGAACACGGCGTGGTAGCGGTAGAGCGAGAACAACTCCTGCTGCTCAGGACTGGTTTCCTCCCCCTTGACTGTCGCGCTGGTCGGCTTGGGCTTGATGGCGGTGGGGTTGAGGCGTTTGACGCGGCGCACGATCAGGCGCGCCTGGATGTGGTCGGCCTGGCGTCGGCTGCTGAATGCTGTGTAGCCGATCTCGGCGATCTCGGCGTCGCTGATCAGGCGCTGCTCGGTGTCGTCCCAGACCGCATTGGGATAGGTGATGGGCGTCCAGTCATCCTCACCGATGCCGCTGATCGCTGTGCTGAGGGCTGGGCTCATCCGGGCGGTCACCGAGTACCGGACCTTCGCGCGGCGGGCCGCGGCGATCACGTCGTGGTTGTAGAAGGCACTGTCAGCGCGCAGGATGATTAGTCCGGTGCTGTCCGGGCCACCAGCCCCGGCGGCCTTGGCTGCCACGAACGCATCCGCGACCAGCCGGGACGCCCCACGGGCGGAGTTGGTGTTGCCCTTGCGGAGCCGGGTCGCGCAGATCACCGGCGCCGACAGCGGCGTGGACACCGTCGCGATCAGCGCGTTCAGGCCCTTCACCCCGGAGTAGCCGTAGCCGGCGCCTTGCTTGACGTAGCCGTAGGTCGCCTTCAGGGTGTCATCCACATCGACGTAGGCGATCTGGTCGGCTCCGGCCAGCAACGGGGTCCGGCGGCCGAGCTCGGTGAGCAGGCTCGCGGCGACACTGTCGAGCTGCCGGACATGCCCGAAGGTAAAGGTCCGCAGGAATGTCCCGAGGGTGGAGGGGGCCCGGACGCCACCGAACAGCCGGTCCATCCCGCCGTGCCGCAGCAGGTCCATGTCATCGATGCTGTCCGCACCAGCGACCATCCCACCGATCAGGCCCGGGATCTTCAGGTGCGCATTCACCCCGCCCCTGGCCGGCACGGTGAGCTTGTCGGCGACGAGCTCAGCCAGGCCGCACCGCTCGGCCAACGCAACCACCGGCGCGAGCCCCGCGCAGGACACCAGATTCGGATCATCGAACGCCGCAGAGACGTTGCCGAGCGTGTGAGAAACTTGCATCCCGCGGATGCTCCTTCTGGGTAGGCGAATCTGACTGTCGCAAGCCACATTCTCCTTGCCCAGCAGGGCATCCGCGGTCTACGACATGCCAAACCGCCCTATCGCAACGGTGGATCCAGGCTCAGTCTTCGTGTCGGTCGGCAGGGACTCGGCCTCGGCGCAGACCCCAGGGCGTGGGGTCGCTTCGAGGCCGCGCGGGCCGTCCGGTTGGGGGCTCCCGGGGCAGCGCGGGTGTAGCGACTTGGGCGACGGGCTCGTCCGATGCCACCGAGACAGCCGTCGGCGGCCCCTTCTGAGGCATGGAGGAAGGCGGCCGAGGTGCTGCGCGCCACCCGGGTGCCCCGACGGCCTTGGTCTTGATGTCGAGCACCACCCAGTTGACCTCGTGCACCTCGTTGGTGATCTGGGTCGATATGCGAGCCAGGACCTCGTACGGGACGCGGGTCCAGTCGGCGGTGATCGCGTCGTCGGACGACACCGGCCGCAGCACGACGGGTGCCCGTACGTTCGCCCGTCGCCCTGGGCAGCGAGGGCCGGGCTTCCGCGATCGGCACGCCCAAGCAACCGGTGTGGTGGCATCAACCAGCCCCTCGGTCGCTGATCGTGCGTGCGGACCGGCTGGAGCCGGGCCCGGGCCTGTTGCGGTGGCGTTGCTGATCTCCAAGCCCCAACCGAAGACCTCGAACCCCGGGCAGTCAGGCGCCTCCGAACCGACGATCCGACGCAGGTGATGCCTTTCGCCGCGCCACCGCGCTTATCCCTGCTCAGCCGCCGGAAGGTTGAACACCTGCGCGTCGGTGACCATCGAGGTCAGGAACGGTTGGCCACGCAGACGAACGTCGCGGCGCTTCCGCTCGCTAGACAGGCCGACGTATTGCTCCGTCGTGGCCGACGACTTGTGGTGCAACAGAGCGCTCACTGTCCGCAGTGCCGCGTCGTAGCCTTGGTCGTCGGCCATGGAGTCGAAGAAGGCGCGAGCGACTGCCCGTCGGATCGTGTGCGTGCCCTCGTTCTTGGTCGGCAGGCCCACGCGGGCCATGGCGTCCTGGACGATGCGCTCGGTGTGGCTGACTGGGCGGGTGGATACCCAAGCGTCGGAGGTTCGACCACGGACCTTGGTGCCGTCCTCGGCAGTGGTCCACCGGTAGACGCTGCCCGTACGTGCCGGGAACAAGTAATCGTCGGCGTGGAGGGGCCGCCCCAGGTCCAGCGCATACTGCCTCAACCACTCCCGCAACTCCCCAGCGAGGTCGCTGGTGATGGGCAGGAGATCCTCCTCCGAGGACTTGTAGATCAGTACGGAGAGCCAACCGCCGCGAAGGTCAACGTGGCTCACGCGAAGGTTCAACACCTCCTTGGACCGCAGGCCGGTGTTGATCGTCGTAGCGATGAAGGCACGATCTCGGTCGTTGTCCGCCGCTTCTACGAGCGCGAGCAACTTCTCGGGACTGGGCTGCTGTCGCTGACGACGCAGCACCGGCATCGGGTGCACGTCCGCCAGCAGGTCCCGCCGCAGCCATGCTCGTTTGTTGCAGAAGTTGAAGAAAGCTTTTAGCCGGGTGCGGTAGTAGTTGTGCGTCGAGGCTGCGACGGGCGCCCGCTTCCGTCTGTCCCGGGTCCGGTGCTCATGCATCAGGCCGCCATCCGCGTAGAACCAGGCGGCTACGCGCTCAGCACTCAGGTTCCGCACTTGCACGTCGCCGTACCAGGCTACGAACCGTCGGAGGACGTACCCCTCATTCGTCACGGTTTCCACGGCGTATCGAGCGCGCCGGACCTGCAGGTACTCCTCCACCGCCTCGGAGAGATACTTGTAAGCGGACACAGAGACTCCGTTCCGAGATGATCCGAAGATCATCTCGATCAGTCTCTGGCGGGAGGCTTTCGCGGGCGAGCATAGTCGCTCCAAGGATTTTTGCCAGCCGCATTGAGTGGGAGTAGCCGCCGCGGCCTGAGTGTGTGGCCGACCGCGCCCGGCAGGTTGCCGGTGATGGCAGTCAGGCCAGGTGGTGCCGCAGGTCCAGTCGAGGCGCGCGCTCGAGGACGTCCGAACAGCCGTCGAGCAGGCCATAACCGGCGTACGGGGGAAGGTGGTCTTCACGGTACAGGTGCTTGACGGCCCAGCGCGGCCAGGGAGCATCGTGGGGATCGCTCGAAGGACTTGCTGCCGGAAAGGAGCCGCGATGCTCGAGGTCACAGATTCTGCCGCCGACATGATCCGTCAGCTGCTCGAGGTAGCGGAGCTGCCAGACACCGGCGGCTTGCGCATCGCGCAGCGCGACGACCATCCGGCGCTCGCCATGCGGCTGACCGGGGCCGCGGAACCCGACGATGTCGTGCTTACTCAGCACGACGCGACCGTCTTCCTGGGACCGATCGCCGCGCTTCGCCTCGCCGGGCAGACGCTGGACGCCCGCGCGGACGACGGAGGCACGAGCTTCTTCCTCGGAGCCTGAGCTGCTCGGGCCCGCTCGTGCCCGCTCAGGGCGCTGCATGGTTCGTTGATCATCAGAAGCATCGATGCGTGCAGCGCCACCAGATCAGCCGGATGATCATCGAAGCTTCCGATGATCAAGCGAACCTGGTCCGGCTGGTGGCGGGGGGCCGCCGGCGCGGCGGTCACCCTGGCGCGGCGGCCAGGCGGCGCGGCGGCCGGGCGCGGCGGGTCACCAGGGGAGCGTCGGGCGACCGGCTTCCAGGTCGAGTAGGAACTGCTTGCGGGCGAGCCCTCCGCCGTACCCGGTCAGGCCGCCGGTGCTGCCGACCACGCGGTGGCAGGGCACCACGATGCCGACCCGGTTGCGGCCGTTCGCCAGACCGACCGCGCGGCTCGCGCCCGGTTGGCCGAGCTCGGTGGCGAGCCGGCCGTAGGACCAGGTGACGCCGTACGGGATCCGGCGTAGGCCCTCCCACACCCGCAGCTGGAACGGTGTGCCGCTCATCGCGACCGGCACGTCGAACTCCAGCAGCGCGCCCGAGAAGTACGCGGTCAGCTGCTCGCGCAGGGCGGGGAGCGCGGTGTCGTCCACGCGCCCGCGGGTGGAGCCGTCGGGTAGGTGACGCTGGGTGTCCATGTACAGCCCCGCGAGCGCACCGTCGTCGGCGACGAGGGTGAGCGGTCCGATCGGGCTGTCGATGACGGTGTGGGTCCTCACGAGGGTCCTCCGGAACGGGTCGGGGCGAGCTCGGTCGGCAGGACGTTGACGGCGTGGTCGCCGACGGCCCACAGGTGCTGTACGGCGTAGGCCCGCCAGGGACGCCAGCGCTCCGCGTGCGCGACGAGCCCGGCGCCCGTGGGCAACCCCAGCTGTTGGGCGAGCACCGCGACACCGAGGTCGGTCGGCAAAAAGGCGTCCGGGTCGCCGAGGGCGCGCATGGCGATCGTCTCGACGGTCCACGGACCGATGCCGGGCAGGGCGAGCAGCTCCGCGCGGGCCTGTTCGCGGTCCGCCCCCGGGTCGAGGTCGATGTCGCCGTCCGCCAGGGCGCGGGCAAGACCGAGCAAGGTCCGGATGCGGGCCCGCGGCAGGGCGAGCGAGGCCGGGTTGACCTCGCTGACAGCAGCCGCAGTCGGAAACAGCGAGGTGAGACCACCTGCTGGGTCGACGATCTGCTCGCCGAGGGCGGCGACCAGCCGGCCGGCGTGGGTGCGGGCGGCCGCCGTGCTGACCTGCTGCCCGAGCACCGCTCGCAGGGCCAGCTCCTGCTCGTCCACTGTGCGCGGCACCCGCCGCCCCGGGGCCGCGGCGACGAGCGGTGCCAGCACCGGATCCTCGCCCAGCTGCGCGTCGACCGCTACCGGGTCGGCGTCCAGGTCCAGCAGCCGCCGGGACCGGGCGATCGCCACCGACAGGTCCCGCAAGTCGGTCAGGGCGAGCCGGCAGGTCACGTGGCCGGCCCGAGGGGACAGGGCCACCACGCCCGTACCGTGCGGCAACCGCAGCGTGCGCCGGTAGGCACCGTCCCGCCACTCCTCCACGCCCGGTACGGCGGTAGCGGCCAGGTGGCCGAATAGGTTGTCCGGCCACAGCGGCACCCGGAACGGCAGCCGCAGGATGATCGTCCCGGCGACCGTGGGCTCGTCCCGCCGGGACCGCGCGCGCAGGTCACCCGGCGTCGTGGCGAACACCTCGCGCACCGTGTCGTTGAACTGCCGGACGCTGCCGAAGCCTGCTGCCAGCGCGACGTCGGCCAGCGGCATCACCGTGGTCTCGACGAGCAGCCGGGCGGTCTGCGCCCGCTGCGCCCTGGCCAGACCCAGCGGACCCGCACCGAGCTCGGCGTGCAGCAGCCGCTCGAGCTGCCGTCGGCTGTAGCCGAGCCGGGCCGACAGGCCTGGCACACCCTCGCGGTCCACCACCCCGTCCGCGATCAGCCGCACCGCCCGGGCCACAACGTCGGAGCGCAGATCCCACTCCGGTGAGCCGGGCGAGGCGTCGGGGCGGCAACGCTTGCAGGCCCGGAACCCGGCAGCCTGGGCGGCCGCCGCACTGGGGTGGAACCGGACATTGGAGGCCTTCGGCGGTACGACAGGACAGCTCGGCCGGCAGTAGATGCCGGTGGTCACCACGGCGGTGAAAAACCATCCGTCGAAGCGGGCGTCCTTGCCCCGCACGGCGCTCAGGCAGCGTTCGGTGTCGGTGTGCATCACCCGAGCATCCACGCCGTACGAAGGTGTGTCTGGCGGGATCGCGACATCACCCTCACCTGTGCTCTCCGTCACACTGGGGGACTACGGTGCTCGACATGACACAGGTGCAGACCGTGCGCGGAGCCGTCGACAGCGCCGATCTCGGGCGGACGTACATGCACGAGCACGTGTTCGTGCTCAGCCCCGACGTGCAGCAGAACTACCCGCAGGAGTGGGGAGACGAGGACAGCAGGGTGGCCGACGCGGTCACGAGGCTGACCGCGCTGGCGGCCTCCGGCGTGCGCACCATTGTGGACCCTACGGTCATCGGACTGGGTCGCTACATCCCGCGCATCCAGCGCATAGCCGAGCAGGTGCCGGACCTCAACATCGTGGTCGCGACCGGCTGCTACACCTACGACGACGTGCCGTTCTTCTTCCACTACCGCGGTCCGGCGCTCAACGCCGCGCTGGGCGCGGAGGTCCCCGATCCCATGGTCGACATGTTCGTCGCCGACATCACCGACGGGATCACCGGCACCGGGGCGAAGGCCGGGATGCTCAAGTGCGCCATCGACCACCAGGGCCTGACGGGCGGGGTCGAACGGGTGATGCGGGCGGTCGCCAAGGCGCACCTGCAGACCGGGACACCCATCACGGTGCACACGCATCCGGGCAGTGAGCAGGGCCTACAGGCCGCGCGTGTACTCGGCGAGGAGGGGGTCGACCCGCGCCGCGTGGTCCTGGGGCACAGCGGGGACACGACCGACGCCGACCACCTGCAGCAGCTCGCCGACCTCGGCTTCGTGCTGGGCATGGACCGCTTCGGCATCAACCTGGACACGACGTTCGAAGCGCGCGCCGACATCGTCATCGAGATGTGCAAGCGCGGCTACGCCGAGGCCATGGTGCTGGCGCACGACGCGTCGTGCTACATCGACTGGCTGGCGCCCGGTGTCATGGACTTCCTGCCACAGTGGCACTACCTGCACATCGAACAGGACGTGCTGCCCTATCTGCGCAGCCACGGTGTCAGCGACGCCCAGATCGAGACGATGCTCGTGACCACACCCCGCCGCTTCTTCGAGGGTCCGCAGTGATTCCCTTCGACAGCAGCGGCGTCACCCGTGGCCCGGACGGCATCAAGCGGTACGACGACCTGCCGGCCGATGTCGTGTCCATGTTGCGCGCCTCGGTCGAGCGCGGCCCGCAGGACGAGGCGGTGGTCGAGCTCGACGGGCCGCGGGTGTCCTACCAGCAGCTGTGGGACACCGCGTCGCGCGTCGCCGGGGGGCTGCGGGCGGCCGGGGTCACCCGCGGCGACCGCGTGGCCATCCGCTACGGCAACGGCGTCGACTGGGTCCGCGCGTTCTTCGGCACGTTGATGGCGGGCGGCGTCGTCGTCCCGGTGAACACGCGCTTCACCGACAGCGAGGTCGCCTACGTCCTGGAGGACTCCGGGGCGTCGTACGTCTTCGAACCTGCTGCGGCGCCGCCCGACGGCGAGGCGTACGTCGAGCAGGGCCTGGCGCTGACCGACCTGGCGGCAATCTTCTACACCTCGGGGACGACGGGCTTCCCCAAAGGCGCGATGACCTCCCACGAGAACTTCCTGTCCAACAGCGAGAGCTGCCGCCGGGCGGTCGGCCTGCCGCGGTACGACCCCGAGGTGCGCAACCTGATCAGCGTCCCGCTGTTCCACGTCACCGGCTGCAACTCCCAGCTCCTGCCGACCCTGCAGGGAGGTGGTACGGCCGTCGTCATGCCGGTCTTCGACGTGCAGCGCTTCCTGCAGGCGATCGCGCAGGAGCGCATCGTCGTGGTCACGACCGTGCCCGCCATCTTCTGGTTCGCGCTGAGCCAGCCGAACGTGGGCGACATCGACCTGTCCGGCGTGCGCTTCGCGACGTACGGCGGGGCGCCGATCGCGCCCGATCTCGTCCGGCAGGTGAAGGCAGGCTTCCCAGCGGCGAAGGTCGGCAACGGGTTCGGGCTGTCCGAGACGTCGAGTCTGTCGACCTTCCTGCCGGACGAGTTCGCCGCAACGCACCCCGACTCGGTGGGCTTCCCGGTGCCGGTCGTCGACCTCGACCTGCTCGACCCCGACCCGGAGACCGGCGTGGGCGAGCTGCTCATCCGGGGCGCCAACGTCGTCCTGGGCTACTGGGGCAAGGAGCAGGCGGCCCGGGAGAGCTTCGTCGACGGCTGGCTGCGCACCGGCGACCTGGCCCGCATCGACCCGGACGGCTTCACCTACATCGTCGACCGGGCCAAGGACATGATCAACCGAGGTGGCGAGAACGTGTACTGCGTGGAGGTCGAGAACGTCCTCGCGGCCGCGCCGGGCGTCTACGAGGTCTCCGTGGTCGGGGTACCGGAC
>JAABUP010011475.1_pt1 | contig 10080 bp, 9 predicted proteins | sample 5559201 | NCBI WGS metagenome assembly JAABUP01 (sample SAMN10711887, study PRJNA513373) | rock metagenome | isolation source: Antarctica rocks | place: Antarctica | reverse complement strand
AATCAATCGAGCCGAGCAGAAAATACATTCATGCGAACATGAATCGTCAAAGAGAGAAAGTAATGTCACGATTCTAGCCTTGCCAGACTCAGTCTTCTAGCCTTATCAGATCTATTCTCGCTTCGTCACCTTGACTAGTCTCTATTGAGTCTAACGTCGACTGAGAAACACACATATGTAGTCAGCTTCTTTTTCGTAGCTATCTTTCTTTCTTAGCATTTATCTTCTAGTTAAATGACATCTCTATCTGACTCGCTCTAGACAGATCTCTAACAAGAATTGACATGCTTGACTTGAGATCTCGCTGTCATCAGAACTTCAATCAGCGTTCTTGAAAATTCAGTAAATGACGCAGACTCATCGTCTTTATTGATTGCTTCTGATCAGCATATTATATGATTAACAGTCAGTCAATGATGAATGTTTGACTCATTGATTCAGCAGTACTTTTTCTTATTATGACAGTTTTCTTTGCAAATTCAACTCATCTGAAGAACTTTCGTCTGTTCTACAATGTCTGCACAAAGTCAATCATGCTCATTGACTTTCTTCTTCAGCTTTGCTGTTTGAGTGAGTGATATCTTCATTGTTGAAAGCTCAGTCACAAGCGCTGAAGATGCAATATCAGTCTTATCGCAATTGAAGATGAGTTCTAAATTAATGTTTACATTCTTTTTGTCTGCTGAGTACTTCTGTTGAACATTCGAAGCTACTTTCTTTCAAAAATCATGCAGTGTCAGAATCATTCACTCATTCTTCTTTATTAAATATCAGACAACGATGACTTTTATAAATACTAGCACACACTCTAGATTGATGAAATCAACATGCTCAGAGCATTTATGCATCTGCTCTTGACGCAGATCTTGAAGATTGACGTTGTTCTCATCATCTATAGTAATTTGCAAGATATCACTGATGATGAGAGTAACTTCATACTTAACTGTCATGTTCATAAACGATCTGAGTGATTCTAGTGATAGCGATGACTTTGACTTCATTGATTCTCGTCTTTTCATCAATGCAGTGAGCTTCGTGAATTGCTTTGAAGCTGCTTGAGTTTTAGACTGATTATCATCTAGATTCTTCTCATTCTCATTCTCATCTTCAAATCAGTCAAGCTTCGCTGATGATCACATTGATGATGACACACGCGCTCTTCAAGTGACAAGAGTAGCAGCAGTCTTAGCGACAAAGATCACAAGCTCGCTCGAGATGAGTGCGTTTACGTTGACAGCTTGAGAGATCTGAGAGGCCTTGAGAGAATTAAGCTGAGAAGTCTTGAGAGAATTAAGCCTGAGCAAAGAAAGGTCTTCTACATCTGAAAGCGTCGGGGGTGAGAAGATCTCTGCCTCTGAAGAAAGTACGATAGGATTCTTAGATACGGGGGCGATTTTGCGTGCCTTAGAAGTCTTGGGTGCATCTAGGTGAAGCAGGGCCTTGGAGGGAGCTCTTTTGCGTCCGGTACGCCTGGGGGGCATTCTGACTATCTAGAATTGCCCCCGTGTAAGGCTGAGGTTTGTATAGCTTCAAAAATGAAGCTTTGGGGTGTTTTGGGGATGTGGGGATGATATCTAGGTATTTGCTCTATTTGCACCAAATTTAAGGCTGATTTGTGGGTTTTCCCCGCCAAATTCGCTAAAACCCGAAAACTGAACTAGACTTTCGGATACAACGATAGCATTTAAGTCCAATTTCAGAATTTGGGATGTCAATCTCTGGGGGGCTTTATTTTTTTGTTGCTACGCCCGCATCCGTATTTCGAATAAAGACACGCTGTACTCCAACCCACCTCTAAATCACAAGACGTTCGATGGATGCAAGAGGACCATATGTGATCAGAAGATGCAACACCAAAATCACAAGTTTCAGTGACTGAGATTAGCTTTTGTGCACAGAGTTAAAATCGTCTCTTAAGGAGATAACCATCGAACCCTGGTACCTGTATTCGAATATGGACACCAATGTCTGATGCTGAGTTTGGAAAATCAGCATTATTTCCTCTGTAGTAGAGATTTGGAAAGACGGTGCTCCATGAACACACTCATCAGCCACTCTGCCGGCGTCCACGGGCAGGTCAGGGCTTTCTCTGAAGATATCATGAATGGGGTAGGCCAGTATCAAAAGTAGTAACCAAGAAATCTACTTCCAGATAGAACTAGAACGATCTTCAATATAGTCCTCAGGAGGTCATCCCAGAGCCCAACCAGTCCAACTTTTCACCAACTGTCAAGTGAACCAAACGAACTTCGCTTGTTATCTTCTTACATATAATCTACCTCAAACCCAACCAGGGGGTGCAGGACGTCAATCAACAGTAGCGTTGCCGGAATGATGTCTAAATGGATATTGAAAACAACACAGGCATTGATTGACGCGGGATCTATTGCAAAGCTTGTGCGACAAGAAAGGTTCGGCAGATGAATATATGGAACTTGGTCAATTTCGATTTTCCACACTCAGAATGCTGCTTTGAATAGTTGGCCTGGTGTCTGACTATCGGTTATTGTTCACTGGCTCTCTGTAACCCCCTGGTGACCGGGCTCCCTTCCCTAGAAACAAATTTACGAAAGGTCCATTTTCTGCGCATCAAAGACTAGTACTCTATACTTAATAAAGCATACCTGGGAAAGTAACTAATATTGGCAGCCGCACTACGAGTACCTCTTTAGGGAATAACGCCGAGCTGCTCTTCGTATGTTTAGAACAAAGGGAATGCGTTTTCTTACTGGTGGTCCTAATCGTAACAGAGGATGATCTACTATCAGGGAGACACCTCCAGTTTTGCGCAAGAGTACGAAGTATCAATAACATGACATAAGTCACCAATATGAGTTCTTCTTTTCCATCTAACATATCTCAGATAGCGATAATTTCGTTTTCGATACTGTTCTCTCCACTCTTGACAATCTCGGTCAAATTCAAGCTGACCTTTCGGACCTAATATACCTATTCCGCAATATCATCTTCATTGCGATAGTTTCACCCAGGCTATCCAAAAGCGGAAAGAACTCTCACGATCATGCAGAAGGAAGAGTCCAAAGAACGACCAAATGTAATGGCCAAAAGCGGCCGTTGGAAACAAAGCCGCCAACAATTCAGCAATTCCAGAAAAGATGAAATATATGCTCGCATTCTAGAACAAAGCGGACGACAGCATTCCAATGCATATAATAGACTATCTGGAAATCAGCACTCTTCGAGTCGGAGCTAGAAACATCTAACTTCTGAAAGTTGGTATTCCTCGATCCAATATCCTCACACCTTACCACACCTCCCAATGGCAATCGAAACCCGCTCCCGAGTCCGCGTCAAAAAGGGCCTGACCCCCTACGGCCCGAAAAAGCGCCGCTACTCCGAAGAGTCCATGGCCACAACGCCCGCAAACCCACGTCCAAAGAAGGCCAAGACACGTCGTCGAAGAACCATCAACAAAAACGCGCCTGTACAGACGACTACCCCCAAGAAGGCTGTCTCCAAGAAAAACCCCCCCAGGGAGGCCGCTCCGAACCAGTACACCACTCCCAAATTGACCAAGAAACCCTCCATCAGGAAGCCCGCTCTCAATACCACCACAAAAACACCCACCAAGAAACTCACCCTCAGAAAATCCACCAAACCCCTTGACAAATCCTACCTCCCCACCCCCACCACCCCCACCACCACCACCACCACCCCCACCCCCACCCCCCACCCCCCCCCCCACCCCGCCCTCTCCATCTACGCCGAAACCCCCTCCGAAGAAACCGACTCCAGCTCCGACTGGGACGGCGACCGCATCCGCCACCTAGCCGCCTCGATGAAGAAGAAAGCCGCGGTGCGGATCCCGGTCCCTGTGCCCGTGCAGGATATGAGCATCGAAGAGGTGGTGGAGAAGGCGCGGGTGATTCGTGGGAGGTTGGGGCTGGGCTGGGGGGATGGGGGAAGGGTTACGGGGGTGGTGGAGGTGGCGGGGGAGTGGTTGGAGGATGGGGAGAGGTGTAGGGCGATTTTGGAGAGGGCCAGGGCGATCAACAGGTGAGGACTTGTTGGGTAGTGCCGATGGGGGTGGTCGTATTAATCTCCTTTTATCTTTTTTCTATTCTTTTAATATCGACCTTTTTATTTTATTTCTACACAACTGATTTACCGTGCAAGGGTACTGTTATCAGAATCAACGTTCCTCTCCATATCTCCCTTTCCATCTCTTGGCCCCCCTGATCCGAAACTTGACTTCTCTGCCCACGCAGTGCCCACGCAGTGCGGTGCCGCGCTTTGGGGCTTTCGATACCGTGATCTCGGTAGCTTGGTTCAGAGGCTTCGGGGGTGGTTTTTTTTTGGGGTTGATGGAAGTGGGAAGGGGAAGGGGGAGCAGATGACATGATCACGACCAAAACTCACCGTAAACTTTTTGCCTCGGTTCTCAGACGTGTACTATTCTAACCCCAACTGAGGCAAGTCAACTTACGGAAGCTTTCCACGAGCGCCGCATTGGAAATCTGTTTTTGGAAAAAGAAACGTGACAGACGGACGGGCAATAAGCTCGATGACTCCAGCGGAGTGCCATGGAAAGAGTGGATGGTAGGGGATGTAACAGTTAATGCACCCCTACGTTTCCGGCGAAGGCGCAGTGTTGCTTTTACATAACATTACTACTACATTAAACAACCATACTTCTACATTACCTCCAAGGTCCCGGTTTCCTCGGCTTCGTCTGTGTGCTGGAGTGTCCAGGCGGCTGGGTTTGGGAGTGCCCGGCTTGGATGCCGGCTTTGCGCGTGTTGGGGGTGTGGCGGATGGTTCGGTGGGTTTTGTTATATTCTAGCTGCTCTTGGCGAGATATCCTTGCCTTCCGGTTGCGCTGGAGGGGACGTTGGTACCCTGCGGTGCTTCTCCCTGGAATTTTGCGTTCCGAATATGGAACCCGTTTACCCACCTCCATTTAGCCACCGAGAATGCCCCGTCAGCAAGGCATCGTCCTCGTCAACGCTGTCTATGCCGTAGCCCTTCCCAACCCTTCTTTGTACCTCGCCAAAGCCCTATCTCTACAATCCTTATGCACCACAATCGGTTTCGGATACCCCGCCTTCTCCATCAATTTCGCCGCTCCCCGCCCATACGGATCGTGTATCGCCTTCCCCTCCACCGCCTTCAGCTCCGGCACCCACTTCTTGATATACTCCCCCTGCGGATCATACTTTTCGCTCTGCAACAGCGGATTGAAAATCCTAAAGTACGGCTGGGGATCCACTCCCGTGCTGGCGCTGAACCCCCAACCACCGTTGTTGCTCGCGAAATCGCCGTCGATGAGGTGTTCCATGAAGTAACGCTCACCCATACGCCAGTCGAGCAGAAGGTCTTTGGCGAGGAAAGAGGCGACGGTCATACGAGCGCGGTTGTGCATGTAGCCGGTGTGGTTGAGCTGGCGCATGGCGGCGTCGACGAAAGGGTAGCCTGTCTTACCTTGGGCCCAGGCATTGAACATTTCCTCTGAATACTCCCATTCGATGTTGGTGTATTCGGGTTTGAAGGGTTTGTTCATACTTGAAAGCTATTAGCGGGGAGGACTTGATGTGGGGAAGCCGACGGGCAAAGGGGTATGTCACCATATGAAAGGCCAATGGGCCAGAACGTGCTTGTAGAAATCTCGCCAGGCGACTTCTGATATCCAGCATACTATACCTAGGTTGCCGCCATCAAGCTTTTTCGTAGTATTGGAATCTCTTGCGCGCGCTATGGCTGTCCTAGCTGCTAGTGTACCTGCGGCGAAATGTACGCTAAGTACGGCAGTGCTGTTGGCGGCCGGATAGTTCCTGTTGTCCTTGTAGTTGCCGGCTTTTGTCTTCAAGAATTTGTCCAATCGCTCATGGGCCTCATGTTCGCCCGGTGGCCACATACTTCGGAACCTTTTCTTCTCCTCATCAGTGAGACGCTTGTTCTCTGGTGCCTCTGGTATCTGGGAGATGAAAAGGTCTTTGAGCTTGTTTCGTGCACCCTCAGGATTCTTGCCAGGAGGATGAAACAAGTCAAGTTGCTTTGGATGGGAATGCAGATATGCGACCCAGGCGCGGAACCAAGGGCTGTAGACAGCATACTGGTTCCCAGTCTGGCTTTGAAGCTCTCCAGGAGCTACAACACACGTATCAGGCACAACAGTGAACGCAATTCCTTTCTCCACCCCCATTCTAACCATCTTAGCTTCTCGCCTCAGTTCGTCGACCTCGTATTCGATGTTTGCAAATAGATGGCTTGCGCCCCATTTCTCGCACAGCTCCAAAATTCTACCCGGTATGGTCTTTCGTTTCTCGATAGTCTCAACGTACAACGGAATATCTAGCTTCGCAAGATCTTCCTTCAAAACTTCCAGCGTCCTAAGAACAAAATCCACTCGAACAGAGCTCGTCATATGGGCCTTGTAGTCTTGAGGAGAAAGGATGTGGAGGCAGATCAAAGGGACACCCTTGCTCTTCGCCTTCTCTGAGGCTAAATGTAGCGATTTATTATCGTGGGTTCGAAGATCCGTCTTGAACCAATGTACGACCGCATCCTTCACTTTGATATTCTCGCGGCCACTTTCCGTCTCTTTTTGTGCCTTGCCAAGCGTGTCAATCGGGCGTTCGAGCTCGTTGTTCTTGTATTGGAGACATCGCGCGTTTGTCATTTCGGGTGGGTAAAATTCACGGTCGACAATATTATATTTCTCCTCATTCGGCATGTCTGTAAAGCCTGGTACGTTCTTCCTTACTTTCTTAGATGGAGCGTCGGCCGCTTCATTTGCCTTCCGTTTGACTCCGTTCGTAAACATCCTATGTTGGAGCCGTATGATTCGGGGCTTCGCTCGCCTCAATTGCAGGGCTCGCAGCTGTGTAAAAGGAATTCGGGAATGCGGATTAGGATGTGCGGCTCTCAGGATGGTGGATATTGCGAGCATGCAGTTGCGTGAAAAGTTGAGCAGTATATTACAAGTAGAGTGGCACGAGTAGTAGTAAGAAAGCGAAAGGCGAATCAACCAGATTCGCGAATCGCAGATCGCGACAGGTAGCGCGCAGTAATGACGTACTCTAGAATATTGGCTTTCTACTTGAGATAAGCGATTCATCCCTGCAATTGCCGCGAACGGACCGAACCAAAAGCGAAGATTACTCGTCCTGAAAGCTCAAAGACAAAGGGTGGAAGCTTTGATACCAAATCTTTCAAACATGACTCCTCAATGGGTTGAGTTTTAACGGTGTTGTACTCGAGAAGCGTTGGTTTGGTCAGCGAGCCCGCATTTGAATCGATCACTTCAACAGCCTGGGATAGGAGATCAACTTGCCTCTCGAGAGGTGCACCATGTCTCAAGCTTAATTACCTAGACGAATATCCATACTAAAGATGTAGGCAATCATATATGTGATCCTGCTTGGCAAACGCAAAATTCCCAATCAGTAGTGAGGTCTTGCAAAAATGAGCATGAATCTTTCTGCGTGAGCAGCGTGTAAGGGGAAAATCTGAAAGTTCAAAGAGGCGAAAATAAGTTGCAAGTCAGTGGACACGCATTGTTCGAAAAAATCCAATTAGAGACGAACCCGCATCCATAATTCTTACTTCTACCTTGTAGGAAGAATTGTACATGTGAAAATAGAAGCATCAGCCTAATGTTCCGTGTTCGCACCAAGATTTGAAAATTTAGAGACCTAGGAAATAATGAACGCCGTGAGAACGACCTGAATGTGCACATAAGCACTCGTATTGCCAAAGACTTAGAAGAACATGGTGGCTTAACCCTACTCAATGCACGTCTGAAGCAATGAGGATTAAGAAGAGTTATGGTTGGATTAAAGTCGGTGGAGAACAGGCAAATTCGGATGCTCATCTTCTCTAGATGAAATGAATGGAGATACTGACTGCAATGGAAAAGGGAACATTCATCAGTGTTTTCATCGATAGACCAAGAGAACAACGAGTCTAAGGAAATTGTGTAGGATCGTCCTAAATAAGGAACGGGCCTAGATAGTGGTATCGCTTCATCCACAGAAACTACAATGTCCCGCCCGTATCTGTGATAAGCCTAGTAAACTCGAAAGTCCTATCTCTTCAGCAGGCGAGTCTGATAATAGGAATACTTCATCTCCGGTCACTGGCAAACGCTCTCTGTTTCCCCCCTCATTCATGAGAAAGGATGAGGAAGCCTTGACAAGCTCGCACTGAGCTGCTCGTGCAAGGGAGACAGATGGACCGGGGTTTTTGGGGAGAATTGGAGGGGCGAAGGGGATGAAGTTGGTTTGGGATGACAGTATATCAAGGCGAAGAAGTGATCGTAAAGCTCGAGGTGCTGTTCATCAGATATTGTTTGTGAAGTGCCTAGATGGCTCTGCTTAACCTTTCAATCTGTAACCATCCTAGCAATCCTATAACCAATTAGCCTCCGACCTCCCCACCCCACACACTCAATCCAAAATTTCTCTCACCTCACCCCCCTACCCCCTTATCAGGACGACCTAACCTAGCGCTGCCGGCTCCCACTCCACACACTCTTCAACAGCCCGTCCCTCTGCGCCAGCCTATTCAAACTGTCGTCGCCCTCTCCCATCGCGCGCACAAACCCGCACAGCGCATACACCTGGTTCTCCCCCGTGTACCGACCGTTCTCATCGACTTTTCCGACCGAGATCTGCACCGACGCGTGGTCTTTGGCCTATACAAACGCATCAGCTGGGAAATTTGAGTGAGAGTCTAGAAGTTGAACCTTGATGATGCGGTTTGTAGCGCTACACTTCCGAGGAACGTAGCTGTGAGGTTTGAATGTTAGATGAAGTCTGGGATGCTGATGGGGAAGAATTGTGCTGATGGGGAGGGGCTTACAGATCAACGAGCTCGCCTTTGTCGTTTTCCATTGTGAGGGGAGTGGGATTAGATAGTTCGGAAAGCGTCTATGTGTTGTGATGCAGAGGCTAGTTTGTTTGGACGACTGAGGCTTGGTGATAGAGTATTCTCGCTTAATCTGGAGGTAAACTACGTGGGTCATGTGATCGGCCAGCAAACCCTTACCTTCTTTTTCGTATCTTCCTTGGTTATATTCTGAAAAGGTTATGGCTGAGATTCAAAAACTTGTACAGGGATATCTATCTATTTAAAAAGCTCATGCGCCGAGTATCCGCTAGTATCACCAATCTGTTGTACATCTCTTCCAACAAGAAACAAAGAGTCCAATGTTACACCTGCTCCTACCCCTCAGGGTGCCGACGCACTGGCCCGATCCAATATAGCCTCCCTTGTGTCAGCACGAAGCTGTCCTTCTTCTTCCGGAACTATGAGCCTCACTTTCTTCCCTCCACTACCAGTCCGAGGTCCTAGACCTCCGCGAGACGATGCCTTCCTACCCCCTAATCCTCTCGGACTATCCTGCCTGTGCAATGTTCCTCTAACTTTACCATTCCACCCAGCACTACCATCCGCCACCAAGCCTCGTGTCTCCTCGACGGCTCGGCTCTCCCCAACAACCCACTCATCACCTTTCACTATTCCTGCCTTTTTGCTCTCTCCCATCGTTTTGAGAACTTCTTGCCGCCTCATTCCCATGACACAGTCGTGGAGGCATCCACCTGTAGCACAGCCTCCTTCGCTTACAAAGGCATCCCCCCACCAGACACGTAGACAGCCTACATGTCCACCATGTCCGCACTCTTGACACCAAGCCCAAAGTGAGCTTGCCCCTCGCGGTTCCTTGATCTTAGTGTTCACAGCCCCATCGACAGAGATCGGACCTTCGCCGTTACAAACGGGGCAAGGGGCCCAGTATTTATTGCAACGTTCGCAATACCTTGGTCTATCGCCCTTGCTGGGCTTTTGGCAGACTGTACACCATGGTCCACCAGGCGTGATTCCATAGGCTCCGTGGTCTGAGACATCTGGGTAAACAGGATAGGCAAGTTTGCGGATGTGGGCCGCTTGACAATGAAAAGAGAGCGAGCTTAGTTGATCGTGGTACGTAAGAAGCACGGAAAGCACGAGAGCAGGCGGTATTGGGTGAGTGTTAGGAGGCGTAAGTGTAAGGAGGAGTTGGGTGGGCAGCTGGACCGAGGAAAGGTCAGTAGTATAATAGGTGACTAAGGGCCCAAG
>JAABUP010011474.1_pt1 | contig 10080 bp, 8 predicted proteins | sample 5559201 | NCBI WGS metagenome assembly JAABUP01 (sample SAMN10711887, study PRJNA513373) | rock metagenome | isolation source: Antarctica rocks | place: Antarctica | reverse complement strand
GTCGAGCATGTGGCGCCGCTGGTAGAACTGGGGGCCTTGGCCGCCGGGCCGGAGTGGGAGACGTTCTGGAAGCAGAAATGACCCGAGTCCAAAATCGGGAGGAGCACCCAGGAGCGTCGCCCAGATCGCCATCGTCGCCTCCGAAATCGTTCACCAGTGCATCACGTAGCCGCCGTCGACGTTGATCGTCTGCCCGGTCACGTTCCCGGCGCGGGGCGAGGCCAGGAACACGGCCATCGCGGCCAGGTCCTCCGGCGTCTGCCACCGGCCGAGCGGGACGATCGCCCGGACCTTCTCGCCGGCCCATTCCTCGTAGCTCGGCCGGGCCCCCTCGGGCTGAGCGGCGGCCCAGGACTCGTAGACCGAGCGGTTCAGCGCGGTCTTGACCATCCCCGGGTTCAGGGCATTGACCCGGACGCCGAACCGGGCCAGATCCTTCGCGGCGCACTGGGCGAAGTTGATCAGCCCGGCCTTGGACGCGCTATACGGCGGGTCGGTCTGCGAGCCGATCTGGCCGGCGACCGAGGCCAGGAACAGGAGCGTCCCCGCCTTCGCCTCGGCCATCCCGGGGGCGAAGGCGTGCGCGACGTGGACCGCGCCGAGGAGATTGACCCGGAGCACGCGATCCCAGGCCGCCGGGTCGACCCGCCAGAACGGGAAGCCGAACTGCCCCGAGCCGATCCCGGCGGCGAAGACCACGTGGTCGACCCGCCCGAACGCCCGATGGATCCCCTCGGCCACGCCCCGGATCGCTGCGTCGTCGGCCACGTCGGCGAGGAAGGGCAAGACCCTCGCCCCTCCTTCTCCCTGGAGGCGGGCGGCGATCTCGGGCCCTTCGGGGTCGCGATCGACGATCGCGACCTCGGCCCCCTCGGCGTGGAACGCGGCGGCGATGGCGTGCCCGAGCCCTCGGGCGCCGCCCACCACCACGGCCACGCTCCCACCGAGTTCAAGGTCCATCGCGGTCGGTCCTCGGGGCCGGTCGATCGGGAGCTCGGGCAGGCGATCGGGCCCATTCTGGACCGGCCGGGGGGCCCTGTCAAAGGCCATCCGACCCGACCAGGAGATGGAGGAGATCGCAACCCCCGATCGTCCTTGACGGATCGGGGGTCGCTCGATTCCAGTCGACCGGATAGAATCCATGCCAGCGACGACTCCGAGGAAACGGCGGATCCACCCAAGATCATGCGAACGACGATCACCGCCATCGGCTTCCTCCTGGCGACCGCCTTCCCGGTCCCGCTCAGGGTCGCGGTCGGCTCCGACCCCGCCCCGCCCGGGGCCGTCGAGGTCGAGCGCCAGTTCTCCGAGGCCGTCCTGCCCTTCCTCGACGCTCACTGCGTGGCCTGCCACGACGTGAAAAACCGCAAAGGCGACCTCGACCTGACCGCCTTCCGGAGCCCGGAGGCGGTGGCGAAGGATCTCGACCGCTGGGAGACCGTCCGGGAGCAGCTCCGGTCCGGGGCCATGCCCCCCTCGAAGGCGAAGCGGCACCCCTCGGCCGAGTCTCGCCGCGAGGTCGTCGACTGGATCGGCGCGTTCCGGAAGCTCGAAGCCCGGCGGAACGCGGGCGACCCCGGCCCGGTCCCGGCCCGGCGGCTGAGCAACGCCGAGTACGACCACACGGTCCGCGACCTCACGGGCGTCGACATCCGGCCGACCCGCGAATTCCCCGTCGACCCCGCCAACGAGGCCGGCTTCGACAACTCGGCCGAGTCGCTGACCATGTCTCCCAGCCTGGTCAAGAAGTACCTGGAGGCCGCCCGGAAGGTCGCCGACCACCTGGTCCTCAAGCCCGAGGGCTTCGCCTTCGCCGAGGACCCGGCCGTCGCCGACACCGACCGCGACAAGTACGCCGTCCGGCGGATCATCGACTTCTACCGCCGCCAGCGGACCGACCTCGCCGACTTCTTCCTGGCCGCCGACCAGTTCCGCCACCGCCAGGCCCTCGGCCGGCCCGAGGGATCGCTGGCCGACTTCGCAACCGAGGCCGGGATCAGCCCGAAGTACCTGGCGAGGGTCTGGTCCACCCTGACCGAGGGGGTCGAGCAATCCGGCCCGATCGCCGCCCTCCGGGCCCTCTGGGAGGAACTGCCGCCCCCCGGGCCCGACGGCCCCGGAGCCGCCCGAGCCGGGGCCGAGCGGATCCGGGACTTCGTCGTCGGGCTCCGCCGCCAACTCATTCCCGAGGTCGAGAACCTGACCTCGCCCCGGGTCCATAACGGCTCGCAGACCTTCGTCCTCTGGAAGAATCGCCAGTCCGCCGCGAACCGGATGCGCTTTGCCGGGGGAGCCTCGAAGGTCCGCCCCGAGGGCCTGACGCCGGGCTCCCAGGCCGCCCGGGTGATGGCTGTCCCCGAGGACCTGGCGGCCCTCGGGCGGTTCGAGGGGTCGTTCGTCCGCTTCTGCGCGACCTTCCCCGACGCCTTCTCCATCTCCGAGCGGGCCCGGGTCTACCTCGACCCGAAGGGGGAGAAGGACAACGGCGGCCGGCTCCTGAGCGCCGGGTTCCACAGCATGACCGGGTACTTCCGCGACGATGCCCCGCTCGGCGACTTGATCCTCGACGAGGCCGGCCGGCGCGAGCTGGACGGGCTCTGGCGCGAGTTCGACTTCATCACCGGGGCTCCCGCCCGGCAGTACGCCAGCTTCCTCTGGTTCGAGCGGACCGACTCCGGGTTCATGCGGGGGGCCGAATTCGACTTCGCCCGGGCCGAGGACAAGGACGCCGCCTCCGAGGCCAAGATTGCTCGGCTCGCCGAGGTCTACGCCGCCAAGGCCGAGCAGCTCGGGGCCGGCGAGGTCGCCCTGGGCGCGATCGAGGATTACTTCCGGATCATCTCGGCCGAGATCCGCCGGGTCGAGCAGGGCCGCCGCGCGGCCGAGCCCGGCCAGGTCGCGGCCCTCCGGGACTTCGCCCAGCGGGCCTACCGCCGCCCGCTCTCGGGGTCCGAGCGCGACGGGGTCGCCGCCTTCTACCGGGTCCTCCGCGAGCAGGACGGGTTGGACCACGAGGAGGCCGTCCGCGACTCCGTCGTCGGGATCCTGATGTCGCCCCATTTCTGCTACCGGGTCGACTCGGCCGGCGAGGGGGCCGGCACCGGGGTCCGGCCGCTCTCGGGCTACGACCTGGCCAGCCGATTGAGCTATTTCCTCTGGTCGAGCATGCCCGACCGCGAGTTGCTGGACCGCGCCGACGCGGGCGACCTCGGCCGCCCCGAAGTCCTCGCGGCCCAGGCCCGGCGGATGCTCCGCGACGCCAGGGCCCGCGGCCTGGCCACCGAGTTCGGCGGCAACTGGCTCGACTTCCGCCGGTTCCAGGAGCACAACTCGGTCGATCGCGGGCGGTTCCCCGGCTTCGACGACGAGCTCCGGCGGGCGATGTTCGAGGAGCCGGTCCGCTTCTTCCTCGACGTGGCCCGCGAGGACCGCTCGGTCCTCGACTTCCTCGGGGCCGACCACACGTTCGTCAACCCGAGCCTCGCCCGCCACTACGGAATGCCCGAGGTCGACGGCGGGCCGGACCACTGGGTCAAGGTCGAAGGCGCCCGGCGGTTCGGCCGGGGAGGGCTGGCGCCGATGGCGGTCTTCCTGACCCGGAACTCGCCGGGGCTCCGGACCAGCCCGGTCAAGCGTGGGTACTGGGTCGCCCGCCGCCTTCTGGGCGAGGACATCCCGGCGCCGCCGGCCAACGTGCCCGACCTCCCCGCCGACGAGGCGAAGTCGGAGCGGACCCTCCGCCAGTCGCTTCTGAGCCATCGGGCCGACTCCGCCTGCGCCGGCTGCCACGTCCGGTTCGACCCGATTGGCCTGGCCTTCGAGGGGTATGGCCCCGTCGGCGAGCGCCGGACGCTGGACCTCGGTGGGCATCCGGTGGACGACCGGGCGGCGTTCCCCGGGGGCGGCGAGGGGTCGGGCTTCGACGACCTCCGGGGCTACCTGATGGGGGCTCGCCGGGGGGAGTTCGTGGACAACCTCTGCCGGAAGCTCCTGGCCTTCGGGCTCGGGCGCGGCCTCCGGCCCTCCGACGACGAGATCATCGAGGCAATGCACGCCCGGCTGGGGGCCGACGGCCACCGCTTCGGCGGCCTGATCGAGGCCATCGTCACCAGCCCGCAATTCCGGAACAAGCGATTCGACGCCCAGCCGTCGGGGGGATGAGTCCATGAGCGGATCCGAGCGGCCGAAGCCCGGGGCGACCCGGCGGACCTTCCTCCGGGGCGTCGGGGTCACGATGGGCCTGCCCTGGCTGGAGTCGGTCCCCGCCTGGGGGTTCGCCCCGATGGCGGGCGACGTCCCCGCCCCCTGCCCGAAGCGGTTCGCCGCCCTCTTCATGGGCTGCGGGATCAGCCCCGACCACTGGTGGGCCAGGGGATCGGGCCCGGGCCTGGAGCTGGGCCGGAGCCTGGAGCCGCTGGCCGCCCTCAAGGGCAAGATCAACGTCCTCCACGGCCTCTTCAACAAGCAGGCCACCGGCGTCGGGATCCACCCGGGTCAGACCGGCAACATCCTCTCCGGCGCGGCGCTCCGGAAGGGGGCCGAGCTCCGGGGCGGGATCAGCGTCGACCAGCTCCTGGCCCACCACCTCGGCGAGCAGACCGTCCAGCCGAGCATGGTCCTGGGCTGCGAGCAGCCGATCACCGGCTACCACGAGACCAACTTCTCGATGGCGTACAGCTCGCACATCTCCTGGTCGAGCGCGACCTCGCCGGTCCCGATGGAGGTCTACCCGTCGCTCGCCTTCGACGGCCTCTTCGACAACAAGGGGAACAAGCGGAACCGGAGCATCCTCGACCGCGTCGGCGAGGAGGCCGCCGGCCTCGGCCGACGGGTCAGCGCCGGCGACAAGGCCAAGCTCGACGAGTACCTCACCAGCGTCCGCGAGGTCGAGCGTCGGGTCGTGGCCACCCGCGACGCCAAGGAGAAGGCCGACGCCCGGCTCGCCGACCAGGGCCGAGCCGTGGCCGCCATGCCCCGCCCCGACAGCGGCCTGCCCGAGGACATCCGCGAGCATATGCGACTGATGTGCGACCTCGTCGCCCTCGGCTTCCAGACCGACAAGACCCGGCTGGCCACGCTCCTGCTCTGCCGCGATATCTCCGGCCTCTTTTACCCGTTCCTGGGAGTCCGGGCCGCGCACCACTCGGCCTCGCACGACGACAGGTCCGACGCCTACGAGCGGGTGACGAGCTACTACGTCGGCCAGCTCGCCTACCTCGCCTCCCGCCTCGACGCCATGCCCGAAGGCGACGGGACGGTCCTCGACCACTCCTGCCTGCTCTTCACCTCCAGCATGTGGTCCGGCAGCCGGCACGACTCGGGCAAGCTCCCCGTCGTCCTGGCCGGAGGGCTGGGCGGAACCCTGGAGACCGGCCGGGCCCTCGACTACTCGGACCGAGATGAAGGCGACCGCAAGCTCTGCGGCCTCTACCTCTCGATCATGGACCGGATGGGCGTCGAGGTCGACCGCTTTGGCGACGCCGACGCCCGCCTGGCTGGCCTCTGAAGGTCATTTCGAGAGCCGGTCCAGGATGTTCCGGGTGATCCGCTCGACGGAGTCGTCGCCGCCCCGGAGACCGTGGGCCCAGTCGGTCGAGCCGACGGTGAGGACCGTCCCGCCCCGGGTATACGTCCCCAGCACGGCGGCGCCCAGGGCCGGGGCCCCCGACGGGTCGCGCGGGAATCGGTCGTACCAGAGTGCGTCGTCGGGATGCCAGCGGGCCGGGGAGGTGGCCAGGATCACGAAGTTCTCGGGCGTCCCGTCGCGGCCGGTGGGGACGGGCAGGCCGTCCTTCATCTCGAACTCGCAGCCGTCGCATTCGTAGTCGGCGATGGTGTACCTGGCGCCGAATTCGTCCCCGCGCGCCAGCTTGGTCCCCTCGAAGAGCCAGTGGTCGGGGCGGTGGACGGCGAACGACCCCTTGCCGTCCATGAACTGGCCGTGGCTCCGGTGATAGCCGCCGTGGAGGAAGCCGACCCCGGTGAGCCGGTTCTCGGGCCTCCCGACAAGGTGGTGGCTCCAGAGGGTCGCCAGCGTCCGGTGGTCGCCCGTCGGAAAAACCGGGTCCTGGTCGAACCCCTGCTTCCAACAGGTCAGGGCCCGGCCGCCGTCCTCGCTTCGGACCTGCCAGCAGCAGGTGTTCCCGCTCAGGAACGCGACGTTCCCGCCCCGGCCGATGAAGGCTTCCAGGTGGTCCCGCATCGGGGTCGACCAGTACTCGTCGTGCCCGACGCTGAGGACGAGTTTGTAGCGTCGGAGCAGCTCGGGGCGCGATTCAAGGTCGCCGTTGGCGCAATAGTCGAGGGCGTACCCGTTCCGCTCGGCCCAGACCACGAATGGCAGCTCCCACTGGCGGAATTGCCCTTCGAGCGGCCGGTCGAACGACACCCGATGGCCCTGGAGCCCGGCCCGGCCGTGGTAGGCGTAGAGGCTGCTGCCGTTCCAGTTGTTGTAGGCGTTGTAGGTATTGGTGCAGAGTTGAATGAGAATTGATGCGTCCCGGCCCTGGTCGGAGGGGCGGACGATGAAGAAGAGGTCGACCTCGGCCGTCCGGCGACTCCGGCCGACGTACTTGCCGCCGGCATCGGAGACCCGGAGCCGGACGTTGTAGTAGCCCGACTTCCAGTCCGCCGGGACTTCGAGCCGGTGCGCCACCGGCCACCGACAGCCGTGGGTCGAGGCGTCCTCGGGGATCGGGTGCGAGCCGCCGGGGAGGTCCGTCCGCGCCAGGACGACCTTGGTTTCGGCCCCCAGGCGAGCGACCTCCATCGAGAACCGCGCGGCCGTGGTCGAGACGTGGAACGCCACCGACTCGCCCGGCCGGTAGCTCAGCCGGTCGGTGTAGCCCTCGATGGTCAGCGGCGGGGGCGTGTCGTCCCCGGCCCCAGCCCCGGCGGGAACGAGGGCAAGAGCGAGGGCCAGGCAAGGCGCGATCCGGGTCATGGGCAACCTCGAAGGGGCGGGGACTCAGATTCCGGTCCGAGGATAAACCGCGCCGGGGGGCCCCGCAAGGAGGACCGGAAAGCGGGACATTCGAACCGAGCCACCGACCCCCGGATTGCGGCCTAGGCTTTCCTCATCCGGCTCGGGTCGGCCAGTCCCGAGTCGCGGGACGCCACTCGAATCCCCGGTTCACGGCCATCGGAGGTCCATGCCCATGCGTAACGAGCAGCCGAATCGGATCCTGGAGTTCCTGACCGCCCCGGCCCGACCCGAGGGCGAGGCGTCCCGGGGCAACCGCCGACGCCGGAGCACCGCCCGGGTCCAGCTCTCCTGGGCCGAGGGCGACGACGGACGATCGATCCGAGGCCGCCTCCGCAACATCAGCCGGGGAGGGGCGGCGCTGGTGGCCATCCAGCCGCCGCCGGTCGGGGCCCGCGCCCGACTCCGCCTCGTCGAGGGTGAAGGGACCCCCTGGATCGAGGTCGAGATCCTTGCCGCCGACCCCGACGCCCGAGGCCGACGGAAGATCCGGCTCCGCTTCCTCGAACCCTGCCCCAGCTTCCTGCTCCGGCTGGCCATCCTCGGCTCGGACCCGGCGGACGAAGAAGTCCCAGCCGCACCGCCCGAATGGGTCAGTTGGAATCCCCTCCCGACCGAGTAACGCGATCGGCCCCGAGGGTCCGGGGCACTCCCACTCCCGGACCACTGGTGGCGAATTGATTCAGCGGAGTCGATGCAAGAGCGATTTGGATCTCACTCCGGTCTCGGTTTTCCTCGTGGCTCCCACCCGCTTGAATCTGACCCCCGCGAGATTCCCGGACCAACACCAGGGAGGCTTGCACCTGGAGTCGATCCTTGACGACCTGTTCCCCTGATTTTACAATCGAGCACCTGGACAACCCGGACGCCGGGACGTCCGATATCGCCCTGCGCGAGCCGCCCGGCCGTCGAGGAGGTCCTGGGGGCCACGGCCCCCGGGGCTCCGGCATCCACCTCGGAGGGCGACCTCGTGCCGGGCCAAACTCGGTCCGTCCGTCGGCGATCCGTCATCGGCCGGCATGTCGCCAGCGGTCGCACGATCAAGCGACGGGTTGAATCTTCGTTAACGCAGTCACAAAGTTATCGATGGATGAGACGATCGAATTTGTGATCTGGAAATTATCCGCTAGGCCCGATGTTGAGCAGATCACCGGGCCACAGGCGGCGCAGATGGTGTCGGAGTTTCCAGGAATTCCGGCGGAATACGTCGATTTTCTGACTCGGGTCGGCTTCGGCGACCTCGGCGAGCTGCAGTTCTACGAAGGCCCGGTCCCGGCCGGTGACATCTATCCTTAACACAAAAATACAACCACAATTATAATAATATGCGATGATTTTCAAGGATATTGCTATGGATTCGATATGGCAAGCGATTTTACGCTTGTGGAAATCAGCCCAAAGGGGGCCGTTTCGCCCTCAAGTTATGAGTCCTTTTCCGGTCTAATCACTTCATATTTCGGTTGCCAGGCCCTATAGGGGAAGAGCGAAGGGGAGGGAAAGAGCGAAGGGGGAGGTCGAAGAGCGAAGGGGGTCGAAGAGCGAAGGGGACATCCTTATTCCTTGACGCGCTTCGGTCGAAGAGCGAAGGGGACATCCTTATTCCTTGACGCGCTTCGGACGTTCTGGGTAGCTTATTCCGGGGTAACCGAAGTCGGGGAGTGAGTCCGATGCCTCGGACGGTGCGGGCGAGCCAAGGCGGATTTTGTTATCATGTCTTGAATAGGGGCAATGCTCGATCCGAAGTGTTTCATAAGCCGGAGGATTATTCGGCGTTCCTTCACGCGCTGAGCGAGTCCTCCGTGCGTTTGCCGATGCGCCTGCTGGCCTACGGCCTGATGCCGAACCACTTCCACCTGGTGATGCGGCCTCATGGCGATGGCGACCTCTCGCGCTGGATGCAGTGGCTGATGACGACCCACGTGCGACGCTATTTGAGGCATTACGGACACAGCGGCCACGTCTGGCAAGGGCGATTCAAAGCGTTCCCGATCCAGGATGACGAACACCTGGTGACGGTGGTCCGCTACGTTGAGCGGAACCCGCTTCGCGCGGGTCTCGTGACTCGGGCCGAAGACTGGCCTTGGTCGAGCCTCGGGGCCTCCTCCGAGAACGCCGAGGTCATGCCGAAACTCGCGAGCGAGGAACTCCTTCGCCGAGGAGACTGGGCCGAGTTCGTGAATCAGCCCATGACCGAGGCCGAAGTCGAGGCGATCCGACGGGCAATTCGTCGCGGCCGCCCGTTCGGCTCTGAGCAATGGACCCAGGGCACCGCCAAGCGACTCGGTCTTGAGTTCAGTTTGAGGCCGCGAGGAGGTCAGCGACGGGGAACAAACCTTACCCAAATCTCCTAAATAATGGTCATCAATAGGGATGACCCCTTCACCCTGACCCAAATCTCCTAAATAATGGTCATCAATAGGGATGACCCCTTCACACTGACTCCTTCACACTGACCTTATCAAGCCAAGAGAAGTTCTAATGGCGGAAGGCCATCCCGATTTCACCGTCTTTGTCTTCGACGCGATCCCTATCGAGACGAGAGCGTATATCCGTGGGGTCTTGCTCGATCCCGTCCGAAGTGCAGATTTTCCGGCAGGATCCCGAGCCGCTTGGGTCTTAGGTGAGCCTCCTAAAGCCGTCGAAGTGGCCCTGACATCGTCCGATACCTACGAGGTTCCCGCCGCTCCGCCGGGCATCGAGTTCGGCACATTCCTCGTCCAACGCTCCTTCGACTTGAAGAAGCGGATGCTGTTCACCGGTGTCCAGAACATAGTCTCTTTGACCGTTGAACCGGCACCAACCAGCCTCGGGCCGCCGTATCTTCTGTCCACAAGATCTGGCCCCTCCGCTGTACGCTTCCAGGCCGAGGTCGAGCTCCTAATAGAGAGGTGCTTCGACTCACCCGACTTCCAAGCCTATGCCAGCTACGTCCTCGAGTTTGGGAGGGCGGGCTTATTCCATCAACTCGATGAATCAGGCGAAAAATGGTGGTGTCTTAACGCCGTTGAACGCCTGACATCGTGATCCACTCGCGAAGCGTCCAGACGTGATCGGTCAAGCCTGCCGCCATCGCCGGTGTCCTCTGCCGCCAGTGTCCT
>JAABUP010011473.1_pt1 | contig 10080 bp, 13 predicted proteins | sample 5559201 | NCBI WGS metagenome assembly JAABUP01 (sample SAMN10711887, study PRJNA513373) | rock metagenome | isolation source: Antarctica rocks | place: Antarctica | reverse complement strand
AACAATGGCGAACAAAGACCTTGTATCCGACGTTAATCCCTCGAACATGCCAATATTTCGATTACGAGCTCCCAGCATCGCGAAAGTTAGATATCACCCAAAGCCCGCCATCTGTTTTGTCCGCACATAAAACTACCCCAGCTCTTTTCCTCCCAAATGGCAGCTCTGCTAAGCTCCCACCCTATTCCGTTCTCACTCTCTGATCTTTCCCAACCGGATATCGACCTCTTGACCCAGATCCTCTCACAGATACCCAATGGCAAGGACCATCGCAAAGCCCTCTCGACTCTTATCAAAACCCTCCCACACCACCTCCGCGCACCGATTCTTCTCCAGTCCAAGATCGTCCATCTACTTCCTCAAAGCGTTAAAGCACCGGCATGCGCTCCTCTTTGCTCCCTCCACCGCCCACTAAACGCCCAACTGATTCGCACCATCTTTACCGCTGTAGCAATAGAGGTTGGAATCAGACTTAATACCCTGGCATCTTCCACATGCCTGAACCCAGAGCAAGAAGGGCTTGTTCAAAGCCTGCGCAGATTGCAAGCATTATGGCTAGCCCCAGAAACCTATCACAAGACGTTCAGTGCACATCCTGACCCAAGCTGGCCGTACCAAACAGACGCTTGCGAGGCGTGCATGCTCTCCCGCATCGGCGCCTCGATCCCCACCATAATTGCTCTGCGGACCGTCATCCTCTCCCGCAAGCGAAAACATCGCCCAGAGCCCCGTCTTCTTCGCTGGGTAGAGGGCTGGATCGGCTGGACTGGCGAAGCGGAATCTCTCCGAGTCATGAGCGAAGACGACGGCTTGGAGCTGAACAAAGCCAGGCGGGCGGCAAGGCACGTAGCTGGGAGAGGCATGCGGCGGGAACGAAACCAAAACGTCCAAAACGCCGCCGCTGGGGATAGCGGAGATGATTTTGAGCATGAGATTATTGACCATTATGCTGCGCTTGCTTCTTCAACATATCTACCGATTAGAGAAGGCGATAAGTGCTTCGGCCACCCACCAACGGACATTGCTCAGGAGTCCGAAGGTTCCCAGCGCCCTAGTCGCCAGGACATCGCTTCACACCTTGCGGACAGCGGAGAGATTCAGAAGAACGGAGAAGCGGAGCAGCGGGCCAAAGACTACCAAGCTCTTCTTGGAGGAAAACCCTATAGCGAGCCGAGGAGAGGTAGGCGATCGAAATCGACTACCTGGAGTGCCTTTCTTAGGCCGTGAGTTGAATCTGGCGTGGACGTAGAAATCTGAATTTAGCGCTTCTTCGTGAGACTGTCTCGCAACTTCGTCCTGTCAAAGTCCGGACGTCCTGAAACAAGAATGTTTACCACACACTAGATTATATCAACGTATTGATACACTGGTCCCAAACACGGCATGTACCCATGGACTCCAGAATGTATCCCAATACCGCCATCGTTCCCAACTTCAGCCACGAACAGTCTGACTCGAAAGAAAGGTTTGTACACGAATACTGATGCTGAAAGCGCAGGATTGAGCGAAAAAAGCGGTAGAAGAGCACCAGCGCGATACAGAAAGGTTATCGGCCGCTTTCCATACCGATAATGCCACCTGTTCTACCATGCATGCTACCAGTGACCCTGTCTCGAAGCCCCTTGAGACTGTCAGTCTGCGGCGTTGAGCTACCGGTTTTCCTCCGTGTACTCCTTCTTAACATTCTTCTGGCCTCCTTCTCCTCCTCTGCTTCTTCCACCAGCACACGGGGACCCCCATTTGTTTTGTCATCAAGTATTTGCTGCCTTGAAGATGCCGCTTGCTGAGAAGCTTTGCTCACTGGCGCGGCTGGCTGCTGGGCAAGCTTAGAAACGATGTTGAGGCCAATGTCTGGCTGCGAATGTGTACTTGAAGCTGTCACAGGCTCGCTGTCTTGATCGACCTTCCGCTGCGCAGCAATCCGTGCACGCTCATACCGGGCAGATACGTCTCCGCCGGTCCAGACAGTGCCGAGCATACGGTCCCAAAATGTGAAGAATGGTTGAGAGAAGTTAGTCTGCAACTGTAATCAGCGTATAGGTCAAGCGCTCTATATCCAATTAACCTACCTTGATACCCCAACTTTGATGGTGAACGTCATGGTATCCAGCATTGTTCGATGTAATGTGCTGCAGCGGATCAAATGGCAGCGCATAGCCACAATGATCGTCGACGGTTTTGATTGTGGAGCCAGTGAAAAACCACATGCCCTGACGGGTGCTCATCCCAGCTAACTTAAAAGCTATCGAGGCTCCCAACGTATCAAGGAGGAAACCTTCGAAAGGGTGATTGTAGAGTGCGCCAAAGGCGTAGGGGACGTAAAGACGATGATGGCGTGAGTGGAAAGTAGCTTCACTCTAGGTGTGAGCATTGGTGCGTAGAAGTAGAGAAGAAATACATACTGTAGAGCCATTTGTTCATGTGCATTGCACGATGCAGGAAGTATTGCCAGGTGTCGACCACGAGAATGGCCAAAGAAAATTGTAATGCTGGTATTAGGTACCAATAGAGCGCCTTCGCGACCATCATCTCCCAGCCGGCAAATGCAGGGACAGTAATCGCATGTCCAGAGTCCGTAGGGATACTCTTCGCCACTGACGGGTAGCTTCCTCCTGTCAATGCACCAGCAAGCATTGGATATGAGCCGGCCATGCTCTTTGCCAGTCCGTTAGCGTCGAGGCCGAGGAAAGACAACAGCCTTGGGATGGTTTTCTGCGCGATCCGTATTCTCCTCGCCCAAACAGCTATATCGTATTCGTCTTTGCCGAAGAAGTCCTCCGGCTCGGTCATCCCCAACAGTGTCCCTACCACCGTCTGCACCACCTGCTGGATCAGCACGTCGCGGACCACCTCCCATCTAGAAACGTGATTTCGTTTGAGGACCTCGGCTGGTGTATGTAGGCGGTACCGTGAGAAGTAGTCATTGACGTCAATCCAATGGAAAAACATAGAAAGAATCCAGTATGCTGCTATTGGAAGCAGGAGGGTGAAGAGCTTATCAGGTATCGGTGCGACAAGCGCCGGTAGAGGAGTCAGATGATAGGTCGGGAGCGGTGGAAGATCGGAATCCGCTGATGAGTTAAACATTACGGCGCTGAAGATCTCTTGCTGTTGGATGCAGAGCGCGATTGAATGAAGATAGATATCGGCTCGTCCACAGGTTAGGGGCCTGGACAGCCAGAAGCGTTGCGGCGCGCCAATGGCCTGGCTCCGATAAACTGTGAGTTATGATGACAGTAATGGGAACCGAACTTTGATGTACAGCTTGAAAGAAAGAGTTCCGATGCTTATGCAGAATGGGTTTGAAGGAGTGTGTACTGAGGACTTGAAAGGATTGGGAGAGATTCACGTCACAGAATTCGCCTCCCGCTGATTGCAGTGCCTCCTTCCGAATCACCCGATCTACGGGAGACAAGATCACCCGCCCCGACAGCGCTAGTGCTCGTTATCAGATCAGGTACCGTATGTAATCAAGATTCGGGCAGGGAGTTCCATTGTAAAGCATGCAGCTTTGTATTAGAAATGTCATCTTTTTACAGCATATACTTGAATAGATGGCATCTCATGCTCTCAATTCGGCTGATTTCATCAATGCAGAAAGACAAGGTACTGAATATTATGGTCGGCTGGAGAGCCTCGAAGATTCGGCGGTGCTGCTAGCGTTAGAAGCGGCTTAGCCTGGTCTCGAACCCCACTATCGAATTTTCCAACCACGTTGCCCTTTCCATCTGGCATTGAAACTGCACTGTTGTAGCTGACGCACCTTCGCTGAGTGCCGGTTTTGAAGCCTCTAAACTCCTTCTCCCCTTTGGAATCGCTCTACAGTTGCCAAAATGATAATCTACAAGGCAAGCACAGTCGATACCTACCCCATCTCGCAAGCTATGCGCATCGGACCGTTATTGCGAAACGCTCAAGAACAGACATAGTAGATATGGGCAACGAAAGCTAATTGGCACTGTTCTGCAGGACATTATCACCGGCGATGAGATCATGTCCGATACCTTTGACATGAAAGAGGTGGACGGCATCGTCTACGAGATTGAATCCCGAAAGGTTACCAAGGGAGGCGAGCATATCGGTACGTTTGTTTCTACTCTCCCGTTTGAAGTTAGAGCGGTCGATCAAACCACGGAAGCCTCCTTGAAGGTCATGTCACGCAAGCATTTTGGCTAATAGAAATGTGCCGTGCAGATATCGGTGCTAATCCCTTAACGGACGGTCAGGGGGAAGGCGGAGATTTGGATGACAAAGTGGAACTAGACTATGACGTTGTCATTGCTTTCCGTCTTCACGATACGGCAATGAAACCCCAGCATAGAAAGGCGCATTATATCCCCCACATCAAGGGTGCGAATATCCAGACCGGATTGGTGTGAGCGGACGCTAATTCTAGCATGGGCGTCTAGGATACATGAAGAAAGTCGTCGAGGCCCTGAAGGCGAAGGGCACAGACGAGGACACCATCAAAACTTTCCAAGCCGGTGCACAGTCATACGTGAAGAAGATAATTGCAAATATCACGGATTACGAGTTCTATACTGGCGAATCACAGGATTTCGATGGAATGTACGTCTAGTTCTTCAATATGGTCGCTGGCTTCTTTCACCACATACTGATTGATTTATTGATGAGATCCTTTAGCTAATATATCTGTTTGTGCCAGGCATGTATTACTCAATTTCCGTGAAGATGGCATCACCCCATATTTCACGATCTGGAAGCACGGCCTCACGGAGATGAAGGTATAGGAAGTTATGTTGTTGAAGAAGATGGTTCTGATCTTCGTATTTTCTTTACTCATATCAAAAAAGCCATTCCGATCTTGCGATTGCCCCTTGAATGATTCCAAACGTTGTGATATTCGGTGCCCGACTGCTATCACTTATCTCAAACTACTGGATCCCAGGCAACGTTGAGTTTCCGTGATAGCACTCTTGTGACTAGGATGGACGTTGTTATCGCCGTAGACATGAGCTCATCGCGTATTATAGAGTATCCAGTCTCGCTCGTCGTGGTTTGTGTTCCATTTGTATCGCCAAAACACTCTGTATCCAGCTTTGAGCATCACCCATCGGTCCATTTCTGTCCAGTCCAGCCTTCAGGATCATCACTTTCCAACATAATCTTGTAGGGTCGCCAAAGATGTGCACTTCGCCTCGTATCAGACGATCCTGAGGTGAACCGTGAAAGACCAGCTAGTGTCCGTCGTTGTGCGTTTTCAAGAAGCTTTTGGGATGTTGTCAATGGCATATCTTCTGCGGCGGATTGGTAGTCAGAGTTGGACGACAAGCATTGCTCGTGTTCAGTGTCAGAATCATCGAAGAGAACTATTTCCTCGGAACCAGAATCACTGTCATGCTCCGATTGAACTTCTTCGAGAGCCTTCTCTTCAGAAAGAGTAAGGAATTCAATTGCACCTGTTGACTCATCAAATCGTGGTGAAAACCCAAAGTGAGCAAGTACGTATTCATCGACGTTATTACTCGCGTACCAAGGAATGTCTGCATGGACGTCAATCTCTTTCCGGACGAAAGCTTTCAGATCAAATCCAAGCTCCAGTAGGATCCTACGCCAGTGTAAGAATATGGTATAATGGTGGTACTCTAGGACCCAATCCGTAACCGTATGACCACATGAGGACATTACATGAGGATCGGCCCCTTGGCACAAGAGGTACTGGGCCTTCTCGAAGAAACGTCCTTGAGGCGATGTACGATAGTGCATTCCTGCAAAATGCAAAGCTGTCGCGCCGATGTCACGACAATATGCCTCTGGCATGTCCAAGACCCTGGCATCCAAGTCGGCTCCAAGCGCTAGCAGGTCCTTGATACTGACGATGTCGGTGGTGCAGGAAGCTTGCTGCATCAGTAAGGTCTTGCCTCTAGTATTGCGATGATCGACGTCAAAATCAAGCGGTGCTTTCTGCAAGAGCCATCTCGCAAAAGGACGTGCGTCTGTTTTCCGTACAGCCAGATCGAAGCAAGTGTTGCCGTCCGCTGACTCGGCATTCATGTCTACTTCGGTGTGCTCGACGAGGACGCGGATAGTGTCTCCAAGGTCTGTGTCGATACAACTGCCTGGACGCGCATAACGATCTGAACGTCGAATGCCCGTTATGTTTCGACTTGAAAGGCTCAAAGCGGAGTGTAGGGCCGACCTGTCAAGAAAGATCCAGAAAAGTGTGTCAGAAAGACAGACATGAGGGCAGGTGTCCATCTGCGTACCTATTGGATAGGTCCAACACAGAGCCAGATGCTCCATGCTGAATCAGGAGCTTACAGATCCTATCGTCTTGGGCTTGCGCTGCATACTAACGCCGCGAAACATCAGCTGCGAACAGTTCTCTTCGTCGTGCAGACGCGAGCATACATGTAATGGCGTCCATCCATCTGGATCTGTGTCAAATGGGGAAGCATCTCCACGACGCAGCAAGGATTTCACGCCTTCGATGTTACCGTAGGAACAAAACTCGAAAATGAGGGCTTCTTCAGACCTGATATTGTATTGTCTGAACTGAATGCCAAAATGCGGCATCCAATTTTCACCGGAAGTACGATAAGACAGGGCGAATCCCCGTCCTAAGAGCCAAGGTTTAGGGTGAATGGAAATGGAGGTTTCGATTTGCTGTTCTGCGTCGACATAATCGCCATCGTTCACCGAGCCGATTACGAGGCTGATGGCTTTCAACTGATAGTGCACACTGGCCAGGGATGTTGTGTAGGTGTGTTGCTGGAGGGGAACGCTAATTTTCTTGAACCTCGACCTTGTCATCGAACCTGGAGAAAACCATTCTGACCGAGCGATTGGCAGCTCCTCGAAAGGTCCTGACTTCAGAGTACTGTCATGTTCGACAACCGGTTTCAGTTGCGGCTGCACCGCTGGTGAATCGCGACGTGGCTGCACTACTCCGCCGGACTCTCGAGGTGGGAAAGATGGAAGCACCACTGACCCGCTCCGAAGACAACCATACTGCACGTTCCGTTCATGACGCTCACCGACATCTGGCGTAGAGTCCTCTACTAAACCAGTCTCTGTACTTCGTACTACAACTGTTTGGGATTTTTCAGTCTGCATCTCTTGGAGGCTGCTCCCAATACAGGCTATGCTTGCTTGTACATTTCTCATGTCATGAACACGTGCTTGACTGTTTACACGTAAGCCTATGGTTCTCTGCGTGTGGATCATGGGGTTGCATACTCTTGCCGAATCAGTTGTGCCAGTATTAGGTTGCTCTTGACCCTTTCGAGAGCTTCTTGGGAGCTCTGTATGCGTTCTCTTCTGAGCACAACTTTCAGAGAAGTCCATGTTCGCACTCCTTTTCCGCTAGCAAGGCCTGGATTCAAATCCCTCACACATGCGGCCAGCCTCCTGACATATATTCCACATGCTTGGAGGGCTTTTACAACCAGCACATTGCCTGGTGGTCCCCTTTCGCCATCCTGTTCTCCAAGTTCTTGTAGTATACTAAGAATGCAATCAAGTTCATTGACGATATCGCTAACATCGGCTGGAGCATCTTTGATCGATTTCCAGAACTCCTTGACTTTCTGGACCGTATCAACAAGCTGTATCGCTAGAGATAGGACACTAATGGCGGCGGCGGCAGTGCTAAATGGGTCCATTTGTAGGGGCACTCCATCAACGTTCGTGATAGGGACCTGTCGTTGGCAACGAGTTGAAAAGAGTACACGCAGAGGGAGCCCGTGTAGAAACCAACAAGCTTTACAAGGTGCTTCGATGGTTAGCACTGCATACAGAGCAGTGGAAAGAGACCTTACGGGACCCGTACACGACGTATAAACCTGCGTTTCAAAGCAGTGGGCTTCCATCCAGGTTATGTCTCGTCTGGGTCATATTTTTAGATTGTCACAACTATCAGACAGCATGATTTGCACACGAAGTATTACCATCCCTGAACTTGAAGCAGACCATCACGGAGAAGGCAGTGCCAGGCAACGAGAAATCAAACATTCTGAACCATGGGCGGCAGTCGTGCGCTGCGTCTCAGCGGAGTGGTTGAACCCTGGATACGATGTCTTCCTCTTCTCTCACCTGCACGCAACCAGGGTAGGGAATTGGATGAAGGCGCAGTGATTTTCATCATCAACAGCTAGGAGGCCATGGGCAAGCAAAGTGAGACGGCTACAAGTACTTTCGTGCGACAGTCCGCACGTCAAAATCTCAACGTGGATTGCTGCCTTTACGTTTGGACATATTGGTGGCGGTGGATGCAATTATACGCATGTTGTGTTAGATAGTGGGCATAGATGACCGCCCCAGAGTTCCTGTACGATACAGTGCTCCGGGGACTGCAAATCGGATTCCCATTGTCACCACCACGGGAACCGCTTGTTCAGGCGTTGCGGAAACTTATCACCTTTAGCGGCGGGGAACGATACGTTGGGATGCCTCATGGAAATGAGGTGAATTGAGCACTCAATGGCATTACTGCCCTGGACTCCTATCCGATGGGTAAGTGTTTACAACTTCGTCCACCATTTCAGATTACAACCCGAATTTCAGAACCATCTTGCTGACCTCTCCTGTTCCACAAATTGATATACCGACCTCGACATTCGTCACTGGAGCTACAATACTGTACTAGCTTGCTGTACTTTCTTACTCATTCAAAATGTTTTATTCCTGCTATAGCCGGTTCGCGGAGGTTTCGCTGGCTGCGAGTAACCGGTCCTCAATCAAGATACACCGGCCCATCCGGGGCTGCATGTCTCTCGCTAACGGATACTCATCTGTAAGCCATCGCCGTGTTCTTGTGGTTATCTCTATTCAGCGCGGACATGTTTGTTTTCAGTCTGCTAGATGGGCTTAGATGTTTCGGATGACTGTCTCGGGCAACAAGGGTTCAAAAGGTTAGCGTACGCCACGCTTGAGCGACTCCGTTGAAAGGGGGTAGAAGTGCAGTGCTAGCTAGATAGAGCACTGTCTCACGTCCTGCCTATTCCGAATGAAATCACTCTCGGGGTAAGAAGACGGGAGCTTTGCCTTTAGTGTGCTGATTGAAGGCTAGCACGTCGAATTTGGAAGGTCTGAGCATGGTGATCTTACAAAGCATTTCGTATCATCCCAACCCGAGCGTAGTGGAGCTGGAAAGTAACTGGCACTTGCGTGGATTCTTGCAAATTGATAGAGAATGGCGGTCTGCCCAGCCCTGGGGCCTTTGCCACATCTCAAGTATCAATGACGTGCGAGCAGTACCGAATTTATCGAAGTGATCAAGAGATCTCACCAAGGTATACACCAGGATGTGCAGCCTCTGTGCAGTTGGCGCCACGGCAGTCGATGCGTTGTGCTTGCAGTTACGACTTGTTCAATACTATCGATCACTCGTGAAAAGTGTTTGATGGTTGTTGTTATCGACAGTTGCGAGACCATTGAAAGTGGTACAGGATTGTATACTGCATTTTTGAGTGCATTGCTCCGAAAGTTAATAACAGAAAGACCCGTTGAGGATCGTGTTGAGAACAGCAAGGCTGAGCACAGCCAACCGTAAGCTTTTACATGCGCAAGAGCTGCGAATGAGTCCGTGTTAATATTATTCCACCTCCGGTAATCGGATTGGGTGCTTGTGTATGGCCAGGTTTGAGATCAGGGGGATGGTTCTACAAATACTCCGACTGATCTGCAATAGGGAGGTGACAAGTGTCGAGATTCTTGTGTTCACGGACAGTGGCACCAATCCCTGTATAGGCAGGAGGCTTGGATCAAATCTCCGACGCCCTCCCATGAGCCAGGAATCGCACACGCCTTCAAAGTCGGAAAGCAGGGAATCGTGCGTTTACGGTGCATCGATTATTGGATGAACGCTCAAGAAAATGGCTGGGTCAAGCGAAATCCGTCCACTTGCCTTCCATGCGCTCCGACGTAACACAACAGCTTAGCTGATTCCTATCCTTGAGATTGCACGTTGTGAAGGCTCTGTTATTGAGGAGTCCTTTGATGACGTCGGAAATGAGCATGAGCCGGTTCATCCGACTCAAGGTACCCAGCCTATCTTCATGCGCCAGGAAGTGAGCAATGTCATGGACGAGTTCGTGATGTTTAGGCTCGGGCTGAGAG
>JAABUP010011472.1_pt1 | contig 10080 bp, 11 predicted proteins | sample 5559201 | NCBI WGS metagenome assembly JAABUP01 (sample SAMN10711887, study PRJNA513373) | rock metagenome | isolation source: Antarctica rocks | place: Antarctica | reverse complement strand
GACCGCCGCCCGCCCCGCCTTCGCCTCCAGGATGGAGATGCGCAGCTCGAACGTCGTCGCGTGCAGGTCGGCCACCATGCCGCAGCCGAGCCGGGTGCGCAGCCGGTCCTCCAGGCCCGACAGGTCCGACGGCGACTTGTCGGCCGACACCACGATCTGCTTGCCGGCGTCCACCAGCGCGTTGAAGGTGTGGAAGAACTCCTCTTGCGTGTTGTCCTTGCCGATCAGGAACTGCAGGTCGTCCACCATCAGCACGTCGACGCTGCGGAGCTGCTCCTTGAACTCCATGGTGGACTGGCTGCGTATGGCGGCGATGAACCGGTACATGAACTTCTCGGCCGACATGTAGGCGACCTGGATCGGCGCCGTGTCGCGCCGCGAGAGCTCAAGGCCGATCGCGTGCATCAGGTGGGTCTTGCCCAGGCCGACGCCGCCATACAGGAACAGCGGGTTGAAGCCGGGGCTCGACGGCTGCTCCGCCACCCGGCGGGCGCAGGCGTAGGCGAACTCGTTGGGCTTGCCGACGACGAAGCTGTCGAACTCGAACCGGGTGTCGAGCGGGGCCGCCATCTCTGGCCGGGCAGCATCAGGACGGGTGTCCGAGCGGTCGAGCAGCCTTGGCGCGTCGTCTGCAGCCGTCCCGTCAGCGGCCTCTGGGCCTGGCTCGGCAGGCACGGCGTCGTCATCATCCATGAGCGAGGCGGCAACGGCTCCAGCGCCGCCAACTCGGATGTCCACCCGGCGGATGCGCTTGTTTTCCATTTGCCAAAGCCCATTCAGCTTGTCTGCGTAGTGGCCGCGCACCCAGTCCCGCAGGAACCGGGTCGGCAGATGCACCGTAACCTCATCGCCGTCGACGCCGCCAAACGAAATCTGCCGGAGCCAGGTGCGGAACTCGACCTCGCCAACCTCTTGCTGCAGACGGCTACGGACGCGGGACCATTGTTCTTTCAGATCAGCGGTGTCGTTGCGCAAGGCACGCTCCATGTCGGGCAAAAGGCCGTCCAGCGTGGCTGGCTCGTTTTTTGCTGCGCCCGGATTGGGATTCATCGACACCTGCCTGCTTTCAACGGCACAGGGCCGCAGCGGGAACAAAAGTAGCCTATCGCCGCGACGAGTCGCAGAGGTCCAAGTGATGACAGCACCCTCCCGCTAACCGTTAACATGCACTATGTCAAACAGCCCAGGGACGCAATACAAAACCGCATTGTTTCGAAATGTGGCACTATAAAACAAGTAAAGCGGACACTTGAATGTGCCCGCTTTCCTACAACTTGGTGCTGCGTCTTATCCTGGGACGCAAAAGGCGCCCTTGGACTTGACCTAAACGCTGGCGAGCGCCTTGATCCGGGCCGCCAAGCGCGAAATCTTGCGCGAGACTGTGTTCATATGGATGACGCCCTTGCCAGCCGCACGCTGCATCTCCGGCTGCGCGGCCCGCAACGCCTCAGCCGCCGCCGCCTTGTCGCCCGCTGCGCAGGCGACCTCCACCTTTTTCACGAATGTCCGCATCCGGCTCCTGCGGGCCTGGTTGCGCGCAGTGCGCTTTACGGTCTGACGGATGCGCTTGCGCGCCGATGCGGTGTTCGCCATGAAATCTCTTCGCTCGGATAAGGTGGGCCAGAAAGCGGTGGGCAAGGGCAAGGCAGGATGTGCCGGAAGGCGAACCTTTTATGAAATCACGCGAATCAAGTCAAGCATGACCGGCCTACTACAAGGAAGCACATGGATGGTTGCATTACCCGCGCTACTGTGATCGCAGATGCTCGTGAGCGCGGGTCAGCCTTGGGCGCTGAACACCGGCTTGCGCTTCTCGGCGAACGCCGCCATGCCCTCTCTTTGGTCCGGGGTGCCGAACAGCGACAGGAACAGCGCCCGCTCAGCCCTCACGCCCTCCGTGAGCGTCGTCTCGAACGCCGCGTTCACCGCGCGCTTCGCCATGGCAACCGCCACCGGGGACTGCGCCGCGATCTTCTCGGCCACTTTGAGCGCCTCTGGCACCAGCTCGGCACTGGGGAAGATGCGGCTGACCAGGTTGCAGCGCTCCGCCTCGGCGGCGTCCATCATGCGGCCCGTAAGGCACAGGTCCATGGCCTTCGACTTGCCGACCGCCCGCGTCAGGCGCTGGGTGCCGCCGGCGCCGGGGATGACGCCGAGGTTGATCTCCGGCTGCCCGAACCGCGCGCCGTCGCCGGCCAGGATCATGTCGCACATCATCGCCAGCTCGCAGCCGCCGCCGAGCGCGAAGCCGTTCACCGCCGCGACCACGGGCTTGCGCACACGCAGCACCATCTCCCACCGCGCGCCGATGAAGTCGTGCAGGAACACGTCGGGATAGCTGCGGTCCTTCATCTCCTTGATGTCGGCGCCGGCGGCGAACGCCTTGTCCGATCCGGTCAGCACGATGGCCCCAACCGCCGGGTCCGCGTCGAACGCCAGCAACTGGGTGCCCAGCTCCTCCATCAGCTCGTCGCACAGCGCGTTCAGCGCCTGCGGCCGGTTCAGGCGGATCAGGCCGACGCGGCCATGCGTCTCAACTAGGATCATGCCGGGCATGGGCGTCTCCTCAAGGGGGCAGGGCGGTTTAGCTCAGGCTTGCAGCCGCGGGCAATAGAACGTGCTGCGGCCGGACTGCACGACGCGGGCGACGCCGGGGCAGGGCGGCCCTGGGCACTCGCCGCACCGCTCGCCCTCCCGGCCGTAGACGCGCCAGGCGTGCTGGAAATAGCCGAGTTCGCCGTCGGGCTGCACGTAGTCCCGCAGCGAGGACCCGCCGGCGGCGATCGCCTCCAGCAACGTGGCCTTGATCTCGGACGCCAGCCGGGCCGCCTGCGCCCCGGTCACGTCGCCGGCGAGGCGGCCCGGCGCGATGCCGGCGCGGAACATCGCCTCACACACGTAGATGTTGCCGAGGCCGGCCACCACGCGCTGGTCCAGCAGCGCGGCCTTGATCGGGGTGCGCCGCCCGGCCAGCGCCTGGGACAGCACGGCGCCGTCGAACGCATCGTCCAGCGGCTCCGGCCCCAGCCCGGCCAGCAGGCGGTGCGCGTCCTCCGCCGCCGTCGGCACCAGGTCGATCGAGCCGAACCGCCGCGGGTCGACGAAGCCGACCAACCAGCCGTCGTCCGTCTCCATCTCGACGTGCTCGTGCAGGACGGCCTCGTTCGCGCCGTGCCTGCGGACCAGCATGCGCCCGGACATGCCGAGGTGCAGCAGCACGCTCACGCCTTCCTCCCCTACGCCACCTGGGCCGCCTGGGCCGCCGACCGGCGCCAGCCGCATCAGGATGTACTTCGCCCGGCGCCGGAACCCCAGCACCCGCGCCCCGGTCAGCACCGCCGCCAAATCCAGCGGCAGCGGCCAGCGCAGGTCGGGGCGGCGCACCTCGGCGCGGCGGATCACCCGCCCCTCCAGCCGCGCCCGCAGGCCGCGCATCACGGTTTCGACTTCAGGGAGTTCCGGCATCGCTGCCGGACAACCTATATGGTGGCCCCATGAGCAGCAATCCCGAGACCGACTTCGGCTTCCGTAGCGTGCCCGTGGCCGACAAGAAGCCCATGGTCCGCGCGGTGTTCGACAGCGTGGCGCCACGCTACGACTTGATGAACGACCTGATGTCGCTCGGCGTCCACCGGATTTGGAAGCGCGAGTTCATCGCCGGGCTGGAGCCGCGCGCGGGCCGCACCCTGCTCGACCTCGCGGGCGGCACCGGGGACATCGCGTTCGGCTGGCGCGCCCGCGGCGGCGGCCCGGCGTGGCTCACCGACATCAACCCCTCGATGCTCGCCGAGGCGCGCAAGCGGCCACAGGACGAGGGCGTATCTTTCTTAGTCGTGGACGCCGAGGCGGTCCCGCTGCCCGACCGCTCGGCGGACCGGGTCAGCATCGCGTTCGGCCTGCGCAACTGCACGAACAAGCCCGCCGTGCTGGCAGAAGCGCGCCGCGTGCTCAAGCCCGGCGGGCAGTTCCATTGCCTCGAATTCTCCCGCGTCCAGGTCGCCGCCCTGGCGCCGGTCTACGACGCCTGGTCGTTCCAGGTGCTGCCGCGCCTGGGCCGTGCCGTGGCCGGGGACGCCGAGAGCTACCAGTACTTGGCAGAGAGCATCCGCACCTTCCCGGACCAGGAGGCGCTTGCGGCCATGATGCGCGCGGCCGGCTTGTCGCGCGTGCGGCACCGCAACCTCACCGGCGGCATCGCCGCGATCCACACGGGTTGGCGGCTTTGAGGCGCGTCCTGCTGATCGTCACCGGCGGCATCGCGGCCTACAAGGCGCTGGAGCTGGTGCGCCTGCTGCGGCGCGGCGGCATCGGGGTCGCGTCCGTGCTGACCGAGGGCGGCGCGCAGTTCGTGACGCCGCTCAGCTTGCAGGCGCTGACCGAGGAGAAGGTCTATTCGAGCCTGTGGTCGCTCACCGACGAGAGCGAGATGGGCCACATCCAGCTCTCCCGCGCCGCCGACCTGCTGGTGGTGGCGCCGGCGAGCGCCAACATCCTGGCCAAGATGGCGGCCGGCCTGACCGACGACCTGGCCAGCACGGTATTGCTGGCAACCGACAAGCCGGTGCTGGTCGCGCCCGCCATGAACGTCCGCATGTGGACCCACCCGGCGACCGTCGCCACCATGGCAACGCTGCGCGGGCGCGGCGTTCACGTCGTCGGCCCCGAGGAGGGCGCGATGGCCTGCAACGAATACGGCTTCGGCCGCCTGTCCGAGCCTGCCGCCATCCTGGCGGCCATCCAGGGCTTGCTCGGTCCAATCGACGCCATGGGGGCAGGGCTGATGGCGGGACGGCACGCCCTGGTGACGAGCGGGCCGACGCACGAGCCGATCGACCCGGTCCGCTACATCGCCAACCGCAGCAGCGGACGCCAAGGCCACGCCGTCGCTGCCGCCTTGGCCAGCCTGGGGGCGCGCGTGACTTTGGTGAGCGGCCCCGTCGGCGTTCCGGACCCGCCCGGCGCCACGGTGCGCCGGGTCGAGACGGCGGAGCAGATGCTGGCCGCATGCATGGCGGCGCTCCCGGCTGACGTGGCGGTCTGCGCTGCGGCGGTTGCCGATTGGCATGTTGCCGCCTCGTCCAGCACCAAGATCAAGAAGGTGCCCGGCGCCCCGCCGCCGAGCTTGGCGCTGGTGCCCAACCCCGACATCCTCGCGGCCCTCGCTGCCGCCGGGCCAGGACGCCCGCGCCTGGTGGTCGGGTTCGCCGCCGAGACGGACGACGTGCTGGGCCACGCCCAGGCCAAGCGTGCGCGCAAAGGCTGCGACTGGATCGTCGCCAACGACGTGCGGCCCGAGACCGGCATCATGGGCGGCGACCTGAATGAGGTCCACCTCGTCACCGCCTCGGGAGTCGAGGCCTGGCCCCGGCTGCCGAAGTCCGAGGTCGCCGGGCGGCTCGCGCGGCGCATCGCTGAAGCGCTGGACATTGCCGAGGCGCTGGCATGACGGCGCCGGTCGTGCGGTTCCGCCGACTGGACGGCAACCCGGACCTGCCGATCCCCGCCTATGCGACGGCGGGAGCGGCTGGGTTCGACCTGCGCGCCGCGGTGGACGCGCACGCGCCGGCGGTGGTGGCGCCCGGCGAGCGGCTGCTGGTGCCGACCGGCTTCGCCTGCGCCGTGCCGCACGGCTACGAGCTGCAAGTCCGGCCGCGGTCGGGCCTCGCTGTGAAGCATGGCATCGCCATCGTGAACAGCCCCGGCACCGTCGATAGCGACTACCGCGGGCCGCTCATGGCCTGCCTGATCAACCTCGGGACCGAGCCGTTCACGATCAACCGCGGCGACCGCATCGCCCAGGCCGTGCTGGCCCCGGCGCCGCAATTGACGCTGGTCGAGGTCGACGAGCTCGATGACACGGTGCGCGGGGCAGGGGGGTTCGGCTCGACCGGCGTCTCGTAGGGCGAGACGTCAGGTGTCGAAGCTGCCCGGCGAACGCTGGCCGATCATCGCCATCAGCTCGCGCCGGGTCGAGGGGTCGTTGCGGAACGCGCCCAGCATCCGGCTGGTGACCATGCTGACGCCGGGCTTGTGGACGCCCCGGGTGCTCATGCACTGGTGCCCGGCCTCGATCACCACGCCGACGCCGAGCGGCTGCAGCACCTGGTTGATCGTGCTCGCGATCTGCACCGTGAGTTTTTCCTGGATTTGCAGGCGCTTGGAGTAGGCGTCCACGACGCGGGCCAGCTTGCTGATGCCGACCACCCGGCGGTTGGGCAGGTAGGCCACATGGCAGCGACCGATGATCGGCACCATGTGGTGCTCGCAGTAGCTTTCGAGCCGGATGTCGCGCAGCAGGACGATCTCGTCGTAGCCGTCGACCTCCTCGAACGTCCGCTCCAGCAGCGAGACGGGGTCGATAGCGTAGCCGCCGAACAACTCCTTGTAGGATTCCACGACGCGGCGGGGCGTGTCGCGCAGCCCTTCGCGCGTCGGGTCGTCGCCGGCCCAGCGGAGCAGGGTGCGCACGGCGGCCTCGGCCTCCTCCGCGGTGGGGCGGCCCTCGCTGGCTGAGGGCGCGGATGCGGTGGTTGGGCTGATGCTGTTCAAGATGCGCTCATTCCTGAAGGCCGCCCTGATCATCGCGGGGCGTGCGTTTCGTCTCGGAAATGTGGTGCTCCAATCGGGAGGGGCAAGCCACGTTGCCCGCGGTGCCACACCGGCCCTTCAAGCTTTAGAATTTTTAGTAAGAATATTGTAAGAAAGATGGACTAATACTGTTAACCCGGCGTATCGTTTGCAGGCTGCAAGGCTCTTTGTAAGGGTAGGTGGTAGGTCAGTTGAATATTGGGACGGCTCCACGGGATATTTCCATCAGGCGCGGCATCGGTCGCAGTCTGCCACGCCGAGCGCCGGGGACGAGCTTTACGCTCAAAGCGGCAACATAACCCTGAAAGGGGGAACGTTCGGCTCCGCCGATGCCCGGACGACCATCGGGCTCATCGGCGACACCATGGCTGGCGCCCCGTCCCTCACGCTGAAGAACGTCACGCTGACAAATGTGGCGGTCAGCGAGGCGCCGCCGCTCTACGATGGCCTCTACAAGGATGCCCCACCGGGCTACTACTCGGCGAAGTACGGCACCCTTCATATCGTGGGCACCGTCACGAACGACGGAGGCTTGCTGGAGGGCGGGCGGAACAGCCTTGGTCCGGCCGCTAGCCTCAGCATCGTCATAGACACCGGAGCGACGCTGATCAACAACGGCGCCCTTGCAGCCTACCCAGCCGGCCACCTGACAATTGCTGGCCACGGCAAGGTGGAGAACGACGGCACCATCAACGCGGCAGGCAGCACGGTCACCATCTCGACGCACCTTACCGGCACAGGCGACACCTACACCAGCGCCGCCGGCGGAGGGTTCAGCGACGACGTCGAGCTCAACGCCGCGGTCGATGCGGGCCAGACGTTCCATACCAGCCAAGGCTCGCTCCAGATTGATCGGCCACACCGTTTCCTCGGCCAGATCGACCTGGGTCCGACGCAGTTTGGTGGGACGGTGCGCCTGGAGGGCCTCAAGGCGGCATCGTGGGACGCCACAGGCAATCTGGTCGAGTTCTTCAACGATGCCGGCAAAGTGGTCGACACGCCGCGGTTCACTGCCCCGCAGGACTCGACGACGCTCGCGATCTACGTCACGCCCGATGCGGCGCATGGCACCAGGGTCGATGTCGTGGCCGCCCAGCCGTTCGGGGCGCCAACCGGGGCTGCCATCCCCCCTACGGCGCCCACACGGCCTGATGCCTAGTGGACGCTCCTGCTCTGTGCAGGAGCGTCCAGGCTGAAAGTCGGGATATCGGCGTCGAACGCCTCGCCGGTGGCTGGGACCAGCATGTGGTACACGCCAGACATGAAGCCGGACGCGGTGCCGAGCGGCGTGCCCGAGGTGTACTCGAACGCCTCGCCCGGCTTCAATGTCGGCGTCTTGCCCACGACGCCGGGGCCTTCGACCGTCTGCGTGCGGCCACGGGCGTCGGTGATGCGCCAGGTGCGGCGGCGAAGCTGCACAGCCTCCGTCCCTTGGTTCTCGATCCGCACCTGGTAGCCCCAGACCCAGGTCCCGGCGTCGGGGTCGGACTGTTCGGCGAGGTAGACGGTGTGCACGCTCACGACGACGCCGCGGGTGGTCGCGCTGTAACGGTGCGCCATGCCGGCGCTACTCCGCCGCCGCCCGGACGTCCCCGTGCAGCCGGCCCAACGCCTGCGTCAGGTCGTCCAGGAGGTCGGCGGCATCCTCCAGCCCGACCGACAGCCGGACCACGCCGTCGGCGATGCCCAGCCGGGCGCGCTCGTCCGCGCCGATCCGCATGTGCGTGGTGGTGGCGGGATGGGTGACGAGCGACTTCGAGTCGCCCAGGTTGTTCGAGACCGCGATCAGCCGGAACGCATTCATTGCCTCGAACGCCGCCGGCTTGCCGCCGGCCAGCTCGAACGCAACCAGGGTGCCGCCCGCGCTCATCTGCGACATGGCCAGGGCGTGCTGCGGGTGGTCGGGCCGGGACGGGAACCAGACGCGGGACACGGCCGGGTGCCGGGCCAGCATGTCGGCGATGGAAGCGGCCGAGGCGCAGGCGGCGTGGACGCGGAGGTGCAGCGTCTCCAAACCCTTCAGCAGCAGCCAGGCGTTGAACGGCGACAGGCTCGGCCCGGTGTTGCGGACGAAAGGTTGCAGCGTGTCCTCGATCCACGCTTTGCGGCCCAATACTGCGCCGCCGAGCACGCGGCCCTGGCCGTCGATGTGCTTGGTGCAGGAGTACACCACGACATCGGCGCCAAGCTCGATGGGCTTCTGCAGCAGCGGCGTCGCGAACACATTGTCGACCACGACGATGGCGCCGGCCGCGTGCGCCAGGCGGCACACGGCGCGCAGGTCGACGATTTCGAGCATCGGGTTGGACGGGCTCTCGACCAGCACGAGGGCGGCCGGGTGGGAGAGGGCGGTGCGCCAGGCGTCGAGGTCGGTGCCGTCGACGAACTCCGAGCTGATGCCGTAGCGGGGCAGCAAGGTCGAGACGATCCAGTGGCACGACCCGAACAGCGCGCGGGAGGCGACGACGCGGTCGCCGGCCTTTAGGTGGCACAGCATGGCGGCATGCACGGCGGCCATGCCGGTGGCGGTGGCGCGGCAGGCTTCGGCGCCCTCGACGCCGGCGAGCCGGTCCTCCAGCATGGTCACGGTCGGGTTGCCGAACCGGGAGTACTGGTAGTGGCTGACGGCGCCGGTGAAGGTATCCTCGGCCTGCTCGGCGCTGTCGTAGACGAAGCCGGAGGTGAGGAACAACGCCTCCGACGTCTCGCCGTGCGGCGTGCGGACGGTGCCGCCATGGACGAGCTGGGTGGCGGGACGAAACGTGGGTGCGGACATCAGACGCGGGCCTCCAAACGGGACCGTGGACGCCGCCGGCGCCAGCGGGGGCTGGGGTGCCGAGGGCCTCTTTAGCGCGTTTTTTTAACCTCGCCGCAATCCGGCCGGACAAATCACGAGGGGCGCCATTCGGGCCAGGTGCAGATTAGGAGCGGGGGCGTTGCATGGTCAACGGCGAATTCGTATAACGGTGCGGCTGCGGGTGTAGTTCAATGGTAGAACGGCAGCTTCCCAAGCTGCATACGAGGGTTCGATTCCCTTCACCCGCTCCAACCTGATCTCTCAATTGATTATGGGCGCTGGCTGGCCGTGGAGCAGATTCCTTTATGAATGTGCGCATCTTGGCCCTGCGGATCGGACTGGCATTGGCCATTGCGCTGGTGTCGGATACGGCCGGGGCTACCGAGTGCCTGGACGGGCTCAGTCAGACAGGGATGAACATTTGCACCTACCAGGCGTTCCGCCGAACGGACGCTGAACTCAACAGCGTCTACCAGCAGATCATGGGTCGGCTTCGGACCGACGCCGGCACTGCACAATACATGACGATGGCGCAGCGGACCTGGATCGCGTTCCGTGACGCCGAGTGTGACCTAGTACCTCTGCACAGTGGTTTTGACCGGTTGAGGCCAAGTGAGCCATGAGATCATTGGTCTGATCCCAAGCTTGATCTTCTTGAGTTATCCTTGCCGCATCCTCGTCCCGAGCACCGTTCT
>JAABUP010011471.1_pt1 | contig 10080 bp, 12 predicted proteins | sample 5559201 | NCBI WGS metagenome assembly JAABUP01 (sample SAMN10711887, study PRJNA513373) | rock metagenome | isolation source: Antarctica rocks | place: Antarctica | reverse complement strand
TGCTGCTCCGTGTCAAACAGGCAGAGCATGTCCTCCAGCAGCCCCACTTTCAAGAAGACTGAGAACTGCGGGCGCTCCGCGCCGCTCGTGTCAGAAGGGGACTGACGCCCGGCAGGAGCACAGCTTTCCAAAACCAAGTTTGCTCGCGGTGGGAGCGCACCATATGATCTGGCGGCAGCTCAGACTCCTTGGACACCAGGGCGCCGGCGGTCAGCACGGGGCGCACGGACGGCGTCTCCACCAGCTGCCGCACCCAGTCCACACCGAGCAGGCCGTCCACCGATGACATGTCGAGCGCGCCACATTCCTCCGGCAGACTGAAGGGCTCTCCAGGCACGTATGGCATGCGGGGCGTCGCTCGTGCGCTGAGCCGCGCGATGCGTGCCTTGTCACGCGGAGTATGAAGCAAGATGGCACGATACTGTGCTCCGCCTATTGACTTGTGAGTCGCGTGCGCGGATAAAAAGGAGGTACGGCGCATGCAAGCGCTCAAATGGGATGCTGATGATGATGATGTGACGGCCTTCAGAGCGGCTTTTTGGAGTGGTGGCGACCCTGAGTACCAGGGATACGGGCCCGGGGGTTACCCCGGGGGTTACAAGAGAACACAATATAACTCTCACTTGAGTGGCCTCTTGTTGTCTAGCACAGTAGCTTCCTCAATATGACTCTATTACAGGATCACGCCGTGGGGCGGTCAGACGCGGACGTTGCCCTTGCCTGGGGCGTCTTGTCGCCTGCGGCAGAGCAGTACGCAGCCTGCTGCCCTTTGTCTCGAGCTGCCTCCTGCATGCCAGTAGAGACTCGCGTTGCCGCACCCTGTGCAGGCCTGCGGCTCGGCTGAGCGGGGAGTCGATCAGCAAGCCCCTCGGCGAGCTGCTGAAGTCAGCAGACCAGAGGCGCTTGAGGGACCTGGGCACGCTCAGCCTGCGTCAGCTGCAGGCGCTGCTCCGCAGCGCCCCAGCTGTGCAGGTACGCCCCACTCGCCCAGCTTACCACGCCGTTGCAGTGCTTTGTGTCATTCATAACTGAGTGCGCTGTAGCAGGGCGCAGGGCAGCGACCCAGTGGCGGACGCATTCAAAGCTCTGGACGCCGCTGGTACGGGTGGTGTTGATGTAGACTTGCTGCGCCGCCTGCTTGAACAGCTACCAGGGCTGGGCAAGGCGCGCGCCTGGGGCGCCCCGGTGCCGCTCATACTTTGCAACCTAAAATGACCGCCTGCAAGAGTCTGGGTGATCTACATCACTTCAACGCATGCTCCCTGCGTTCTGATGTCATGGCCTGGGCAACCAGTCACTTGCCCGCATGTAGTCACCCAGGCTGCGCAGAGGCTGACAGCCAGCGGCCTGGCTGCAGCTGACAGCGGCAGATGTGCGGACCGTCATGGAGGCAGCAGTTCGCTGCAGGTACAGCAATGCCGCATGCATTGCGCTCGAGAGCTCCCCGGCACATGTTTAGGGCTGCGTACAGGCCCAGGGAGTGTGTTGCAGTCTGCTCGGGCACATGCGGCGGCCTGCCGTGCAAGACTGCACAGGAGCCATGCCAGTGCGATCGGCCAGGCCATGCTGGGGGCGGCGTCCAACACCCCCGGCTGCCTGCAGGACTACCGGGCGCTCTGCCATGGCGAGCGAGGCGCAACTGAGCATCAGGATCCCAGCCAGGTTGGAGAGAAATTGCCGGCAGAGCGCAAGAGCCCAGCCGAGCACACTCCGGAGCATGTGCCGGCGCGCTCCTGAATGCGGCATGGGCCTGGTCATGTAGCCTCGAAGACCAGGTCGTGCGTTCCGACAGTGCATGCTTACACGAGTTGGCCATGCCTGCAAGACTGAGGCGGCAGCGAGAGACGTGGTGCCAAGCCTGCGGCTGGAACGCTTGTGCCTGCTGCCGCCGACACACACGTGTGACCACTTCCGAGCAAACAGGCGCTTCACAGTCACCACGGCGCGGCATCTCCGCACGGATGCACAGAGGGCGGTCGCCCGACACAGCCACGCCTATGAGGTAGGGCTGCGCAGCACGATGTATTTGGTGCCGGAGCCCGCCGGAATCTCCTCCAGGCGCGCCACGCGCTTGACCAGCTGCGTGAAGGCCTTGCGCTGCGCGGGCGTCTTGAGCTGCGCGCAGTCGACCAGAGCATGCAGGGTTACATGTAAACTCACTCGAGCATGACGCACGTACAATGAGGAGTCCGACCAGCCAGAATGCTTCTCTTTCTCGGACACATGAGCGCAAAGATGGGCAATGCCAGGCTCGCATGGCGCGTCACAGGACCCGCCATGAGCGCAACGCCGCTCAGCCGCAGCACTTTACGTGCAGCCCCTTTTCCAACACCTCACCCAGCGCACACGACTTGCACCGGCGCAAATGCGAACGAGATACTGCAAGCGCAATGTCCAGCGCGGGAGGCCCAGGACGCAGCGCAGCCCCCCGCGCGGCACGGCCCTCCTCGCCCCACACATTGCCCCACAAACTTGGGGCGGGCGTGCGCGCCTGCGCGCGGAAGGCGGCGCTGAGCGCGGAGGACACGAGCGGCCCGCGCTCGCGCAGCAAGCGCACCACATCGCCCTCGCTCACGCCGCCACTGTCCGCGCTGTCTGCCTCGGTGCGCGCCTGCTCGCTCATAACCAGGCCAATGTCACTGCCCTGTGTTGTCAGAGGGCTCATGCTGGCTCCAAGGCTGGGGAGGGGGTGCAGCAGCACCGCCTGCGCTCATGCCCCTGCTGCCCGTTTCCATCCCCGCCTGCCTCTCCCAGCGCCGACCGCAGCTAGTGGCCCAAGTGAAGCGCTACGCACCCTACACGTACGGCTGACGCAGCAGTGCTGTCTTGCTTGCGCTCGCAGGCACGGCCAAGCTTCGCTCTGCATGCATCAGCTCAGCGGCAAGCTCTTTCTCATTCAAATCACACAATCTTATGAACTCCACCCACCTCACGCTGCTTCGGGACATTGGATCTACACAAGAGCATGCCGCTCGCCGAGGCACACACGCCAGAAACTGCCACAATCTACCAGCTCAGCACCGCAATGCATCAGCACCCGCTTCGCGTCGTCGGGCGCGGCCGCCGCGCCCGCCGCGGTGTCCGCCTTGCGTTTCTCGCCGCGCGCCGCGCCCGCCGCGGCGGCGGCCGGCGCGCCCGGCCCAGACCCGTTGCCTGTAGCGGCGGCGACGGCACGCCCCGCGCGCGGGGCCGCTGCGCCCGCCGGCGCCATGCCTGACGGCCCTGCCTCGCTGCCAGTTGCCGCCCTCGCAGAGGCCGCCAGCGGCTGGACGGCCTGGCGCCGACACAAGCGTGTTTTGCTGTACTCATGCGGAATGCGACTCGGTGGTGCACCTACCTGGCTGGCAGGTGCTTGCCGGCCTTGTGCTCTAGAAATTGAGCACACTATGCCCACAGCATCATCATACGCTCACATCAGCCTGCAAGAGGCTCCTTCACACCATAATTGCAACAGAATCATGCTGCGGCGCAGCTTGCACGCACGCAACAGCGCTGGCGGCCGGCAAGGCCGAGCTCTGCGCGCGGAGCACGCAGCGCAGCAATGCTTACGTCCGAAGCTCATTGGGGCCGTGAGAGCGTGCGGCACCCGAGTCTGCATGCCCGACGCCATGGCGTCCAAGTCCTCGTCGGCGTCCGCGTCGTCGTCGTCGTCGTCGCTGTCGGGCGGCCCCGCGCCGCCCGCACCGTCGCCCTCCCCGTCAGACTCTAGGCCGCTGCGGTGCAGCAGCTGGCGCAGCCGCTCCGTGCTGCCCACAGCCGCTGGCGGGCTGGCCGAGTCGCGCTCTCGCCTGCGCACTCAGCGCGTGCTCAGCGCGCTGACATGGCGTCAGTCAACATGTGCGCAGTGCGCACGCGCAAGCCTGAAACGGAGACTTCTCGAAAGGTCACATGTGTGCGTTGGACACAACAACACAATGAACACTAGTGCTGAAGCTCCAATTCAGGAAAGCATTCCGCCAATACCGCTAATAATTCTGCCACAGTCGACGAGCAGCATCATTTGAGCCGCGTACTGCATGCCACAGCGCAGCGCATGCACCGTGTGCTCGACACCACAACGGACATGACAGGCGCACGGGACGCTCCCAAGCGTCCGCCCTCTGGCACGGCCCCGACCAAGTCGTGAATCGTACAGCAGGGCGTGCAGGGCAGCGCATGCGCTGCACCGGTCGGCGGCCGCGCGTGCGCGCGCATCCCGCGCCGAGGGCCCCGGACCTCTTGGCAGCGCGCGGCGCGCTGTCGCCGGGCGCGCCATCTGCGTCCGCGTCTGCCTCCTCCTCACCCTGCCCCCGCGCCGCCGCTGTGTGCTCGGGCGCCATGCAAGCCGTTGACGGACTGCCACAGGATAACGAAACCCCAAACCCTCACCTTCCCCGCACACAGAATATGGAAAAGTCTAACCCTGATTCGGAACTTCGGCAGACCTGCCTCGCCTTCTGGTATGGGAAGCACATGCTTCAGGACGCTGTTGGCGCGCCCCTGAGAGGGCGCAGGATCAGACTCGCCTGACCTGGCTAAAAGCCTGATCTGGCAGGAGAGCCTGATCTGGCAGGACAGACGCACCTGGTCCAGGTCGTCGTCGGCGCGCTCCTCCTCGTGGTCCCAGTCCTCCGCGCGCTCCGCGGCAGCCGTCGGCGCCGTCTGCACGGGCCCCCAGATGGCGTCTCAACACAGGCTGCAGAGGCGCGCTCCACCCTCACGCCAACACGAGGTGAGGGCCTCTCAAGCAATGCGCGTGGCGGCGCACCGCGCGCAGAGATCTTCGCTGTCACCTCTGGCGCCAAGAGTGCCGTAGGCCGAGGCGCGTGACGAGCGCAGTGCTCGGCACGCCCGCAGCCATGGCTCCATGCCGGGGCAGTGCCAGCGGACCCCCTGCGGAGGCGGCGCGCCTGCACGTCCGGCATGTCGTCGCCGCCCGCGCCGCCCGCCGCGGCGGCGTCCGCGCCGCCCGCCGCGCCGCCCGCGCGCGCGCCGCCGCCGCCGCCGCCGCCACCGCCGAGCCGTCGCCGCCGATCCTCGTCGTCGTCGCTGTCCGCGCCCGCGTCAGACGCCGCGTCATCGTCGGGCGCGTCGGCCTGCTCACCTGCTCGGCGCGAGGCGCTCAGAGTCTGCCGCGCGCGCGGCCATCACTGCAACATGCCCTGCCTGCTGTGCGCACGCGCGCTCTTCACGCCGGGCTGCTCTGCAAGGGGGTTATTTTGCTGTGCGCCTCGTGTCCCCGAGCTGACAGCAGCAGCGCCACCAGTGCCGAGCGGCAGCCGCTGCCCGGATGCCGCGCGCTTGCGGCGCACACTGCGGCCTGGCAAGTGAGCTCAGGGGCTCCTGCCTGGCGGACCTACTAGCGGCCACTGCACGTCCAAGCCCTGCATGCCGCGCGCGACGCATCGGCGTGCGGGGCGGTGGGACCGCGGGCGCGCACCCCGCGCGGCCAGCGCGGCCAGGCGCGGGTTGGCGCTGGGGAAGGCGACGCGGTCGGCACGGCCCATGCGCGCCTCGGCCTCCTCCAGGCTGTTCAGGTGGCCCCTGCCGGGCAGGCGCGCGGCCGGCTGGGCAGGTGGCCCCTGCCGGGCAGGCGCGCAGCCAGCTGGGCAGGCGCGCATGCACGCTGCCCCGCCCTCCCACAGTGACAATTCAGGTGGCCCCTGCCGGGCAGGCGCGCGGCCGGCTGGGCAGGCGCGCAGCCGGCTGAGCAGGCGCGCGTGAGCGCCGCCCCGCCCTCCCACAGCGCCTGTTCAGGCAGCCCCTGCTGGGCAGGCGCGCGACAAATTGGGCGGGCGCGCAGCTGGGCAGGCGCGCAGCCGGCTGGGCAGGCGCGCAGCTGCCTGGGCAGGCGCGCGTGAGCACCGCCGCGCCCTCCCACAGCGACCCATGCTGCTGGGAGCAGGGCTCAGGCGACTGCGGTGCGCCGGGCGACTGCGCAGCCAGGTGCGGGCCGCTGGTGGTGGGCGCAGACTGGAAGGTGGGGAAAAACACGCCCCGAGCGAAGAGGGATGGCGCTGGGCGCAGCCGGGCAGGCGAGCGCGTCCGGCGGGCGCGGGGCGCGCGGGGCGCACTGGCGCTGCGGCCGGAAGCTGATCCACTGCGCCACCGGGACGGCGACAAAGTCGGCGCCCTCGCGCGTCAGCACATAGTACGCCGCGCCGCCCAGGCTGCCCTCGCGCTGCCCGCGCAGCGCCGGGCCCCCCGGCCGCTCCTCCAGCACCCAGGTGCTGCCGGGAGCCCTGCACGGCCAGCCCGCCCGGCAGCTGAGCGCGCTGGCCGCCCTGCAAATCCGCCCCAGGCTGCCAGGGACCTGGCATGGCCACCCATGTGCAGGCGGCGCTGCGGCAGGGCCCCCTCAGCGTGCAGGCGCCCGGCAGCGGCAGGTTCGCACGGCCCGGCCGCGCAGGCGGGGCCACGCAGGTTGCAGCAGAGCTACAGAGGCGAAGGGCGCGGTGCAGCCTGGCAGGTACGTGGGTGAGCGGGTCCCCGAGGGAGCGGCGCGCCCGTCTGCGCCACTCGCGGCCCGCACGCCCTGGGTCACCTCATGCGCCAGCTGCCAGGCGGCCTCCCGGCCGCTCTTGAAGCCGGGCGGGCCCTGGGCGCGCAGAGCCAGGCCGCCGGCTGTCACAGCTGCAAGGAGGTCTCCTGCAATGTGGCTCGCAGGGGCATTGGCGCGCGGACGCACCGCAGGAAACTTGGCGATTGAATACTTGGCGCTGTCATTTGCTGGGACGTGCGCGCGCACCACAAACTCCTGCAGGCACCCGCAGCTCAGCGTCCGGATGACGAGCATCAGGATTGCTTTGCGAGCAATTGGGAGTGGGGCGGCACGCACCCGCATGTTCTGACTGCCTGACATATATTACGCTGCACTGTGTTCAGGCTCTCCAATGTAGCGCACTTTTCAATCAGAACTGGTACACTAGCCTCTCCACCTGGCATGCTACGAACACACGAGGTAGCAATCGAGTGTGCAGAGGAAAAGACACTGAGCTGTCGTAAGCATCACAATGTCAGGTCTTAATAAGATATTGGGAGGTGTGCAGGTGGACTCTACACCCCGCCACAGACCAGGCGACCCGGAACAAAGCCGGGGTACGTTCCACTCCATTTGCGTGGTCACTTTGTAGGCTGTCACGGACGCGCTCAGCTAGGTGGCTTCTTCTCCGCACCGGTATCATGCCCAGGAACTACCTTGGACAGTGCAGAGCGCGTCTGGCAGGCTCCCGCTGTCCCACTCAACCCGCGCGTGGCGCACTTGTTCATCACTGTGAGAGGCTGAGGTGTACTTCACAGTAGCACATTGGGCGCAGCATGCGGGAGTTTCACCAGCAGCAGTGAGCTGATGTAAGAGCCTGGGCAGCACCAGCGACTATTCACAGTGTCGTGGCTTCGCACGCCGCATGGCGCCGGACAATGGCCTGGCCGTCGCTGCGCTCAACGAGCTGTCTGAAGCTGTAGTCCTCTCAGGTACGAGCCACCTGCTGAAAGAGGTCTTGCGGTGCGCAAGCGGGTTGCGCCTGCGCACCACAACCTGCGGGAGGTTGGCACAAACAGTGCGTGCCAGGAGCTTGGTGGGTCCCTCCTGCTGCCCTGTGACCTCTGGAATACTGCCTGCACTGCCTGACCTCTGCTCCCCGCGCGCAGACCCGCTCGCCGTGAACCACCCCGTCGTCTACGCAAACGATGCTTTTTTCCGTCTCACAGGTGGGCGCGCCGCTGCACCTTGACTTTCCCCACTATGTAGGTTGGCTAGCACACCAAAGTGTGAGCTTGTGTAACGAGCGGCCTCGCTGGGGCGTCGGTGCAGAGGCAGGACGCGCGTGCACGCTGAGCCCGTGAGCCTCTCGTCGTGGGTTTGCTGTGCCTCTGCGCTGCTGTGCGTGCGCGCCTGCACGGGCACCTACACCCAGCGTGACCAGCGGCGGCCTGTGGAGCAGCCTGTGCGTGAGCTGCTGGTCAGGCTCGAAAGCGGACGGCGACGGCTGCGGAGGCAGCCCGAGGCGGAGGCGCTGCGCTCACGCGTGTGTGCTGTACGGATTGCCGGGGTGGCTGCTGGTGCAGTAGCTGTCTGGCGAGCTGTGCGGGTAAGCTATAAGCTGGCCGCGCGCGGCAGGCTTCAGCCGCGGCGAGGCGCTCGGCCGGCCCGTGCGCGCGCTGCTGCTGAGCCGCGAGGCGGAGCCGGCGGCGGTGGCGGAGCTGGACGCGGCGGTGGCGGACGCGCGGGGCGCCAGCGCGGAGCTGCTGTGCTGCCGCCGCGACTGCGCGCCCTTCTGGGGCCACCTCAGCGTCACGCCGGTGCGCCGCCCGGGCGTCCCCCACCTGCCCCCTGAGAGGCGCCCTGCCGCGCCTCTCCGAGCGGGACCACACACGGCGCGCCGCGTCAAGCAGCCGGCGCCGCCCTGGCGCGCGCGGCGGCGCTCCCTTTCCAAGCCACCACTGCGCCGCCGTCCAGGTGCTAGTCAAGACGGGCCGCGCGGCGAACTGCATGTAAGTAAGCGTTGAGTAAGTAAGCGTTGAGCTCGCATGACAGCCACTACTGCGCCGCGCCAGGTGCTGGATGACGCGGGCCGCGCGGCAAACTGCATGTGGGCGCTGAGCTCGCGCGAGGCGGACCGCGAGCAGCAGCACCTGCTGGAGCTGCGCGACCGCGCGCTCAACCACATGGCTGGCGGCATCTTCATTGCGGCGCGCGGCTCCGGCGCGCTGGTGTACGTGAACCAGAGCTTCGTGCGCCTGACTGGCTTCTCCGCCGACGAGGCGCTCGGGCAGCCCTGGACGTTCCTGCAGGCGCGCCCGGCGGCCTGCCCCGCACTGCAGCGGCGGCCGCGCCCGCGGCCTGGGCCCCTGCCTGGCCGGGGCGCGACTTTTGTTGCGGCGTCCTGCACGGCACTTGAACCACGAGGGCGGTGCTCACCTTTGAAGTGAGCGTGTCAGGCGGCCGGGCCGCCGCATTGAACGCGCCAGGTGAGGCCACCTGCGTTGCCGGCCTGCGGCGCAGTGCCTGGCTACCTGTGACGCCGGGCTGCAGGGCCGTGCCGTGCAGCTGGTCTGGGCAATTGTCCGCATGCTGCGAGAGAGAGCGCCCGTGCTGGGGCCGCAGGTGGAGGGGCGCGACGGCGCGGTGGCGGCGGCCGCTGAGGCGGTCGCGGATGGGCGCGAGGCCGACTTTGAGGCACAGCTGGCGACCAAGGCGGGCGAGCGGCTGTGGGTGCAGGTGCAGCTGCGGCCCGTGCGCCACGGCGGCAGCGCGTCGGCAGAGAACCTGGTGCGACCCGCGCGGCCCTGGTGGGCAAGGGTTTTTGTAGGCGCGTCCGGTAGGGCTGGCGCCCAGCCCTATCCCACCACGAAGCAGGGAGCGTGCTTGCTGCAAGGCGGTGTGGCGGGCGGTGCCGGAACGAGGGCCTCGGCGCGCCGAAGTGAGGGAGGCGCCGGGCAGGCAGCGGCGTGTTGGACTGCCGGGTCGCTGCGCCGAGCGGCCGCGGCCGCAGACGGCGCGCGCCGGCCGCGCGCAGGTGGGCGTGGTGACGGACATCCGCGGCCGGCGCTCGACCGCGGAGGCGATGCACCTGTGCGACAAGGCGCTCGCCGCGACGAGCGAGGCCATCGTCATCACCGACCCCAACATCCCCGACAACCCCATCGTCTACTGCAACGCCGGCTTCGAGAAGCTCACCGGTGCGCCCTGTGCGCGGCGGCGGCCTGTGCGCGCGGGAGGTTGCGTGCAGAGTAGGCGTGTGGAGCTGCGCTGGCGCGCCTCGGGAACCCCAGGCCCTGCAAAGAGCTGGCGCGCTCGTAGGCCTTGCGTGAAGTCGCCAGGCTGACATTCAATTTCTGCCTCCAGTGTTATGCATAACTATTTATGAGCAGTGTGAAGTCGTGCGGGAGAGAGCAGAGCTGACTCGCTCGGTTGATGGCGGGGGGCGCGCAGGGTTCAGCAAGAACGAGGTCATCGGGCGCAACTGCCGCTTCATGCAGGGCCCCGACACCGACCCCTCCGCGCTGGACGATCTGCGCAGCGCCATCGCCGCGCAGCAGCCCGTCGTCGTGGAGCTCATCAACTACCGCAAGGACGGCTCCAAGTTCTGGAACCAGGTG
>JAABUP010011468.1_pt1 | contig 10082 bp, 6 predicted proteins | sample 5559201 | NCBI WGS metagenome assembly JAABUP01 (sample SAMN10711887, study PRJNA513373) | rock metagenome | isolation source: Antarctica rocks | place: Antarctica | reverse complement strand
TTCGATAAAACGATATGGTGAGCCATGGTAAGTTTATCAACTGCAGAATCTGAGAACCACCATGTTCTCACAGAGTACCCTGCGGCTCCCTGCAAAGACTAACCAGTCAACAAATCGATCTTACTCCCTAGGAAGTATACTACTGCTATAATCCACGAGATGCCTTCATCCGAAATATAAAAGGCCGCAACAGACCTTCAGGTCAGGGGCGACTCTTGGGGTTGCTGGTAACGATCAAGATCTTCCAAGAATCTGTTACTTTACCCAAAAACAGAAAGCCACAGAACTTGAACATCTTCTTCAGCATTGACCGAGGCGAGATGACCATTGATTCTTTGCAAAGGGCCCTTAGGATCTAAAGATATTTCAACTGGATGACTGCCCTTATAATAATCCTTGGAGGAAAAACCTTGAGTTGTTCCTCACCAGCGTCTGTTATGATACGCAATATCGCCCTCGTTCGCCTACAGTAAGGTAGTCTAAAGTGAGTGTTAAGAACCATTCACTCGCTGGTATGTGACTAATATTTGGGTGTGTGGCGTGAATAACACAATAATACTTGGTGTAGGGCGAAGCTGCACCTGGCGCGTCAACAATGACAAGACCCAACACCTCACAATCTTCGGTGATCATCCGTCTTCTATGAACCTCGATAACAGATGCTGTACTGGATTCCACCTTTGATGTTCTAAGAAATCCTTGGTAACACCTAGAGCTCCTCACTCGAGAGGCTTAGATATCTCGTATGTCACGCCTTCCCTTTCTGACACCTTCCAAATCCCGGAAATATGAACCAGCGTTGCCCATTCCCAGTCCTCCACCAAACATCTTACTAACAGCATTTGCAGAAAATGAGTACCTTACACAATAACAACATTGGCAACGTCTTCATCAACGGCACGTGGCGCTATCCACCCTGCCCAACATGCCGCAAACCCCACAGCCCAGCCTGGTCATGTTGGGACATCTGCAATTCGTGCTTCGAGCGTCATCCATGGGGCCAATGCCCGACGATCACAAGATACCAGTTAGCTCCTATGGTGGCTATACCTCAGCCGGCTGCTACGGTTAGCTTTCGCCCAGTGCAGCCAGAACAGATGCCGCTACCTCAGATGGGCTTGCATCAAGCACCACCGGATCAGGAGACACAGCACTTGCAGCAGCTCTTCCGACAGTTCCTGGTGGAGGAAAGTCCACAAATATTTCAGCAGTTCCTGCAATGGCGTCAAATGCAATCGGCGCAACAGCAACCTATGATGCCGGCGCCAGTGCAACAGACACATCCGGCACCGCAACAGTCTATGATGCCGTTGCCGCAGTATCAGGTACGATTCCACATGGGTGCTACAGTATCTCTCCAATCTCCTAGCCCGCAGATGCCACACCAAAGACCACTTCCTACTAGAGACGGGACACCAACGATATCACCTGCGACACCAACTCGGAGAACCTCCGTAACACCGAGGCGATTGAATCGGAGCGCTCAGAGCAAGGCTTCGTCCAGAGGGTCAAAGAAAGAAGATAGGTCGAGCCTAGCGCCAATCTTCGACCCAGCAAATATGGTCTCCAGGAAGAAGAAGTGTCGTCGTCGCAGGTGCAAGAAGCACCGTGCTGACCGCGCAGAGTCCGAAGCGGGTGATCAGTCGGAGGCCGAAGAGGTTGAGGTGAAACAGGAGGTAAAGCAAAACATAAAGCAAGAAGCCAGTTCTACAACCTTCGCGGCGTTCAACGGTGGACCGTCTGGTGCGAACAAGGTTGATGTGAAGCGAGAAGCCATGAAAGAGAACCTGGCTGCCAGCCACGCAGAAGTCAACATGGATCAGTTCAAGGCTGCAGATGGAAAGGTGCGGCAAAAGTTGAAGCAAGACGACAATTCTGCAAATTCCGCACCGTTCAGTGGTGAAAAATCTGAGGTTGAAGCGTTCAAGGTGAAGCAAGAGGCGCAAGACTTCTGCTTTGGGCGTCCTACATGCGACAACACCAGACTAAAGCCAAGGGTCACACAAGAAGTCAAGCCCAAAGTGAAGCAAGAGCCAAAGCAAGAAGCCAAGAAAGTTGATCAGGCCGCTACTTGCCCAGGATATAGACCCGAGCAGTCCGAGGCTGGAGAGTTGAAAGTTGAGCAGGAGGTCAAGCAAGAGTTCCAAGCTTCCATTCCCGCAGAATTCATCAACGATCGTTCCGAGACGAAAAAGCCAAAGGTGAAGCGAGAGGTGGAACTAGAAAACCAGGCTTCCATCCCGCCAAAACCAGAAATCACTCATTCCGAGGCTGGATACTTCAACGTGGAGCACGACGTCAAGAAGGTGGTCGGTTTGGAGAAGTCGGAGGTTCGGCGGTATATGGCACCTGCATCTTCCAACACGACCCAAGGGATCAAGGTGAAGGCCGAGACGGATGAGGGTGGGGAGAAAGCCCAGCACGACGTATTCACGAGAGGGCGTGCGTCAAAGGCATTCCATGAGCACGTGGTCACTGAGGTTATGGGTCCTAAATTTGGCGCTATCGGATCCGCTATGCCTTCACATCCTGGCTCAGCTCCATCTCGCAACGGCCGAGATGATCAACACAATGGAGATGCCCACCGCAGCGACGGCGCTCATCAGAAGTGGAACGCATGCCACAACGAGGATGATCACATGGATGTAAAGCTTGACTGGTCTGACGACGATGAGGACTTTAAGATGAAATATGAGCCGTTGGATGAAGAGTTCCCCTACTTCTAAGACAAGGAAACAGACCTCTGTGGCTCGTTTGCTATCAGATGCGCGGGTCGACAGATAGATAGGTGTGCCCTAATTTTGAGAAGTGGTCTTGTCGAATAGTTGGTGGCGATTTTCATGCCTTCAAGATTGTGTGGCATAGGCCTTGCAGTTGATTTACGATTGATTCTAGGTGCCTAGATAGTATCAGCTTTGATGCTCCATAGGTGCAGGTAGGGTTGTAGAATAGCTATGTACCACTTGAAGAGTGTCCCACATACCGAAGATGCCATTTTTGTTTTGACTCATAATCGTACCGCAGCGCCCGCTTTTGATCATTAGTTTTATCGTTACTATTTCGTAGTATTTTGGGGGAGCAGCAGCCCTCGAGAGTAAGAAGTCGATCGTAACAAAGCATCAAATCGAAGAACATATCGATATCAAGGTAGACGACTGAGAATACGAGCAGCAGCTAACCCGGTTGATGACGAGCCGAGAAGCAGGTCAAAAAGAGCACATCTAGGCCTTGGAGCCCTTGACGGTTCAATAATAAAACCAACGTGGTTGAGTAAGCCTACTTCGCCCATTACTATCTCGGACTTTTTCGTTTTCGGAGGAAGGCCGACCACAATGCGGCGACGGCCAAACTCCTAACGCTGAGAAGATGCAGTTATGCAACATGCCGAGTTTATGTGGAAGCACGTTATGACCTTCGAAGCCATTCAAAACTGCTATCACGTCCAGATCTCCATGACCCTAAGAGATGCGCCCGACTGCTGGACTGCTATCTATCCCAGGAGCAAGCTAGAAATCTTTCCTCAAAGTATGAGCAGCGCGAACATCAACGTAGCCAGATTTAAGAGACAAGGCACAGGAATCTAACCCTCAATCTTATCCAGCCCTCGCTTGGGTCGGCCTCCACGACGGCCGAAACCGAGTCATCGAGCTATCGAGCCATACCATCAAGCGACTCTCCTCCAGCAGACATCATCCAGCAAATTGTCGAAGGCTATCGGTTGAGCTAGGACGGCATCTTGCCATGTCTGAAAGGCAAACAACTTAACGCCAGTATGTTATGGTAGCAAGAGTGAAGAAGAGTATGTGATTCGGGATGTAGACATGTGAAGAGGCTAGTGAGGAGTAAAAGGACAAGAGTGCAGCGAAATACAAGGTACTTGGCCGACGCTTCGAGTATAAATATTTGGAAATCGATTCGTACGAGACACAGTTCAGGCTGTTGACCAGGTCTAAGTGCATCGAGCAAACAGTCGAGCAGCGAAGCAAACAAGTAGCTAAATGATTAAATGATCAAATGGAAGATAATCATTGACATACAAATACAGATTCAACACTGGTGAACTTACCGTTCAACGACTATTTATATAGCCGATACTCCAAGTCCCAAGTAAGAGGAGCAACCGCGGAGCCCACCCTAATTAAATAAGATATAAATTTCCAAACGATGTTCAGCACATATTAACGGAGACAAGCCTGTCTGACCGCGACCAGAACGCCTGCTGATGCTCCCAGATGCCGCCGGCGCTTATAACGCTTAGAAACGCCCCCAATGCATGTAACGATTGTGTCTTTCCAAGACACTGCGCCAATCCCCTAATGTTTTTTGGACAATGGCACCGACCGGCGCTACTCCGATACAGTGACCATATCCGATTCCAGTTATACGATGGACTTGCCCTACTCTTACAGGGCCGTTGTGGCCTTTTCTCCAGACGAATGATTTTTGTGGCATTTGAAGATTTTTGCGTCTCCTCCTACTATATGGCTCGCGTCGTCGTTTCCGTTCTCTCTTGTGTAGACTCTCTCAAGAGCACTTCCGAGCTCTGCGGGCTTGTACCCTCCTCTTTCTTTTCCCCAGCCTCGAGGCCCCGGGCTTCCCGGACGAACCTGGCCTGCTTTCTCCACTGTAAGAAAAATATCCGACTGCCGTGCAATTGTGCCGCACAGAAGGCACAGTGAAGTATAGGTGTGGCGACCTTGAAGGCAATCTGCCATTGGTCCCACAAGCTGCCGAAGAGATACATGGTAACGATAGTCTCGAAGATAGTACCGCCAAAGGTGGTAAAGCATGCAAACATGAATAGGCGGCTGAGGAAATGGTGGGAGTCGGGGTACACGCGATAGAGGATCATGGCGATGTGAGGTAGCAGCTCGCAAACAATGTCAAACGCACCTGTATTGGATGTGGTCAGTCAATGGCCTAGCCAGGACAAGGCAAGAGAGGCTCACCCCATACGCAACAAAGAATGAATTCTATCGATGCGTCTTTCTCGCGCGGAATATCGAGACTAATTGCGATGGCTGCCTGAGCCACCAAGATTGTCCCAATGTGGTGGATTGCCGACACAGGCGAGATGCGGACCCGGTAAATGAGTTCGAATATATACATGGAGACCAGGAGATTGGCGCAGACTACCAGAATATCCCCCAGAGTCACTCTCGACCCAGGTGCATAGGGTTTATGTAGATAACCGGTCCGGAACGCAACGTCTATGAAAGGATACACGCCGGCGATCAGGATCACGAGTTTGACAGCGCCGGCAAAATGGTTATTGACGAAGCTTCGACGATTGACCTCGTTCTGCCTGGTGAACATGTCGCCGTACATCCATTTTAGGAGCCATTTCTCGACAATGTACTGCTTGATCAGGAAGAATACGACGAAGATGATTGAGATGGTTAGGCCAGAGTAGGGCGAGAGTTTGGAGAGTGTGGAAAGTGGGGTGTGGCGAATATGCTGATCACCGTCGACGTCGACCATCCTGTGTCGCTTTTTGGTTCATTCAACGGTTAGCAGATGCGAGGCCGTATAAGTAAACGGAGGGATGATGAAGTATGACAATGAAGAGGAGAACAAGCACCTTAAATTGAAGAAGAGGGTCCTTCATGGTGTCTATGAAGCTGACCAATGTGGTTGTCGCTGTGAAATGAGCTGAGACGTTGATTAAGGTAGGCCATTGATTGATTTCCTTTGTCGGGGGGAGCTAATTCTTAGCTTTCATCGCCCTTGGAATAATGGGAAACGTGTCTAAAGATATGACACGGGAAGCTAAGAGCAGCCCCGGGCTGAGATACCTTAGTCCGATGGTTATATTACCGAGTAGCGGGCCGCTTTGTCTGTAAAGGCTCTAGACTCCCCCCCCATCAAGGGGAGAACTCGGCATTGGTGGTATTCTACATCCATCTGCAGGTGATAGCCTGATAGGCCATCATCGTAAGGACAGGTAAAGATACCTACTGTATCGGTATTCTCAGCCACGGATGATTACGTACTAGCGTGGTTTCAGCGGAGTTACCCGATTACCCCTCCTGCTCCCGTCAGCCCTAAGTACACGGTAAGCGTTATGACCGCGTATTTCCTCGTTATTTATTACCCTATTGTTCACAGCGGCCTCACCGTAGTTTAGCAGAGCTTAAATGATAAATATAAATGACTTCGCCACTTTGAATGAACAAGTTAGATGGGAAGTCAGCTTGCCGCATAGAGTACTGTGTAAACACTACTCCCACAGAGTACATCTTCATGCACTCCTTCCATTGCAGTGAACAATGCGTCATATACGTGACGAGTCTCACGTAATCAGTTTTGGAGGCATATAATTGGTACGTTCGGAAAGGGCCACGTGGGGGGGGTTTGGGTGGCGGTAATCTTTTGCGAGATCCACTTCTACCTTACGGAGTACCTAGGTAGGTACTTATGGAAGTATACGGAATACCTCCGTACGGACGTATCAATACGACCAGGCCCATCCCGTGCCTCCTCCTCGACTCACCAGGCCAAAGCTCGCCGCTAACCGCGGCTGAGCAGGACGCCAAGAGCCAGATAGGGGACACGATTACATGAATTGCGAGTTGCGAGTTTCAGAATGTTCTTTTAGCGGCACGAATAATACATACCTTACCTTACCATACCTAGTGATAATAATAAATTCAATGTGTGGTGACTGGTGACTGGTGAAAGTTCACGGCAGCGACCTTTGGAATCACGGCAGTCGGCCTGGAAGGCTGGAAGTCTCAGTGTCTATCCTGGCCCGTGTAACAATACAATGATGTCACCGTCGCCAACAGGGATCTCGTCGACACTCTAAGACAACAACTACAACAACAACAACTACAAGTACAACAACTACCACAACTACAAGTACAACAACTACAAGTACAACAACTACAAGTACAACTACAACAAATACAACAACAGCAAGAATGTGTTCCGTACAGCTGCCAGTACACATCTGAGACAGCGCGTTTACGTTGAAGCAGTCTAGTACACAGCCCGATCACAACACGGGACAAGTGGCACCACGGCACTGAAGTCATACACGCCGACTCAAGCAGGCTTCCGAATCACCCCGTCATCGTGTACTCGAAAGGTAGCTTTCAAGTCGTATTTCTCCTTTCGCCCTGTTTCCATGGCATTGTGTCGTGCGGTGTGTACGAAAAGCCAATCGGTGCATATCCAGGAGCTTGCGTGGTTTGGTCGGGTCATGAACTTCCTGTTCTGTATCAGGCTTTTATGCGGCCAAGCGTGGTGGACCCAGGCCTTTGGAGTCAATGATACCCACAACATGATCGATTTTTGCCGAACTGAAGTTCCGATAAGAGTCTGACAGGTCAACAGTGTGCGAGACTAAATGAATGTACGGGTAGTTCTTGCAAGACTGATATCTCTGGCTGTCTACATCCCTTGTTGCCCTTTACGAGTCTCTTATCAGATGTTCCTTGATGTTAGTTTATACATATTGAATCTATCATAGAGTTATGGTGTTGTGGTGCTGAGTGTATGCGTCAGACATGGTTTCTGCATGGGACAAAGGATGAAGCCTTGTTCTTTCAAGACCTCTTTCCGAGCCGTTCTTAACGAGCTGCTTGTTTTGTTTCCAAGACTAGGTGTCATTAAATTCTGGACTTCTTACGGCCAGTGGCCGTGAAGAATGCTCAAACTCGGATCGCCTTAAGTGCTAGCTACGGTGGGGAACCACCAAGTTGTCTGTCTTTTCAAAGCATCAGACACCCTAGTATCTCGAGTTTTCTATCTAGGTACACCGTCGCATCTCCCCTCGATCAAGATTGGCACCTAGCCCATCTGAAGATCAAGGGACTTGACAATCTTGGAGTAGCCGAAGCTTACTTGTCTCGCTGGTAGGCCTCAATCCCAACCGTTTTCATCACTTGTTATACATCAACTCTCACCTATACTCTTCTGTTTTCGATCACGCCATTGAATTCCTCGACACAGCAATGAGGCCGACGCTAAAACAAGCAATACACCTTTCCTGCATCAGCCCTCACAGCTGATGCCGCATAAAGCTACATATCGTGGGTGTGTTTTACTATTTAATCGTTGGTAAGGTCAACAGGTGGCGACCATGTGCAGTGACTAGTCGTGTGCTGATTACCAATAGCATGAGGCTGAGCAAAGAAGTATATAGCTCCGTGCTAAATCAATCATGCCGTTTGTTTCAGCGTTACTCAGGCCTCCCATGCGTTGTGGGTCAGGCCTACAAGCGATGATCCAGACTGGACTTGCCAACACTTTCATCACCGTCTTTGGTGGGTCTAACCCGGCCTTACCTACTACCTACTAGAATACCCAGAGCCAAGTGTTTCTTGCAATTTGAGTGCTCGGTAAAGTCCTCGGTTGTTTCTGTGTGTCTTCACAGAGTTCGTGCCGACCTGTTTGATTCGAGGCCATCGCATACATTGAATCATTTATCTCGTTTTTCAATATTTTCTCATCAAGATAGGCAACCTTTCAATGCCTACTTGCGCCCCTTTACAAATCTCGTATACTCATTGTATCAAACATCATCAAGAAGAGGATAGGGGCCTAAGTGATAAGCCCACAAACTTGAGACCCCAGATACTACTTAAGCAACGACTTCCGCTGGTGACGAATGCCTGGATCAAACCCTTTCTACGGAGTACACCTACCGGGCGTGAGGATTGGGCCAATCTGTTCTCGACACCTACGATCCGCGATCTTGGTGATGGGAAAGTCACCAACATCTTACGTTTGGCCCTGCACGAACCTCCCTTGAAAATCGACTGGTGGGTTTGCCAATACCGTGGAAACGTCTCTCTCGCTCTCAAAACCTCCATGCTAAAGCCGTTCCAAATCCAATCCTTTCCCAACAAAACAAAAGTCCTGACAGTAAAGCTTGACATTCAGTTTCTCCGATTCATTTGTTTCTCGTGCTCAAAAGTTCCGCGGACCGACTCAGCAGCTTTTCCAAGATCTAACATCCTCGACTTATTCCAGAATATTACTCCTTCAATCGGAACATCAATTAATCTCTTCCTGTGCCCAGACTGAGCCAGATCTAGAGTGAAGAGATCTACGACGGTAGTGATTGCTCTAATTTACGGAGCGGTTCTATACGCAGTAACCAAGTCCTCCCATAATTGCATTTCCATAAAGGACTCGGTCCACCTCATTCCACCATCCCTCTCCACTATCCCTCCCCACTATCCCTCCCCACTATCCCTATCCCCTCTCCTCCCCATACTCCACCAAACTTGCATCGCGAGCTCCTCACCCTCTCACCGCCCCCAACCCATCCCTTCAACCAGAAACCACAATCTTCCTAATCCCATTCCCGGCTTTTACCGCATAATATAACGACATAGCAGCACGCAGACCGCAAACGATTCCCGCGCCTCTTCGACCGTACAAAGCATCATTTCGTAGTGGGCAACTTCGCGCACTTAGGGCTTGTACTGGATCCGCGTTATCTTTTTGCCGTCAGTCTCGTGGCGATGGACAATGATGATTGCGACCTACATACATACAAGCTTCCCGTGGAATTCCGGGATTTTATATACATGGGGGCTGGGGAGGACGATTTCGGTATCTTCTACAATGTCAGACAGGAAGGAACTGGGTCTTGGTTTTTTTAGGAAAGTGCGCTAGATACCTTAGGTAGGGGTGTTGGATGGTGGGTGGATGGTAGTGTGGTTGGCAAAAGTGGTTCGGATAGAATGCTTGTTTGTCGTTGATGGTGTAGTGTAGAGGAGCGTGAGATATGTTCGTGTTTGCGAGAAGTCGACGTTATGTATCTCTTCGTTACATCAAGCTCCAGTGGACATGATGCTCCGCAAGAATGTCAACACTGTGTAAAAGCCATATCAATCGCATTGATGATATGGCAGGGTAGAAAAGTATCCCGACATTTCTTAAACTGTAGTTACATGCAACTCCCCACATAGATACCGTTCGTTACCTTATCGCGTACAGTTCGCACGCAAAGAACAGTTTCCAAGGGTATATTCACAGACCGAGCGGACCCAAAACATTATACATAGAACCAAAAAGGAAATGTCATCCACAATTTACATCACGACACACTTCCCACCCCTCACCTC
>JAABUP010011466.1_pt1 | contig 10083 bp, 14 predicted proteins | sample 5559201 | NCBI WGS metagenome assembly JAABUP01 (sample SAMN10711887, study PRJNA513373) | rock metagenome | isolation source: Antarctica rocks | place: Antarctica | reverse complement strand
ATATACAAATTTTGCAAAAGAAAGAAGCTTGACTCAATTGCTTTGCTCTTCATTGCAATAGCATTGAAGGTAGTGTTTCAAGGTTTGATTTTGATGTTCAGTTTGTCTGTTCATCTGTGAGTGAAATGTGGTGTTAAGTTGGCGCTTTATCTTCACCTGATAGCATACTTCTGACCAGTAGCTGCTTGTGAAGATTGAACCTCTATCAGACACTATTTCTTTGAGAGTTCTGTAGTGACATACTATCTTCTCAAAGAATATATCAGCTAGTTACATAGCAGTGAGTGTCTTACTGATAGAAATGTATCAAGCCATCTTGATGTAGCGATCTACTATCATCAGAATTGCATCATAAGCGCTATTACTGTGCTTGCTTGAAGGCAAGCCAGTAATCATGTTCATGATTACCTTCTTTTAGAGACTATTTGAATGGGGTAGCACCTGCATTTCACCATATAGGTGATGTTTAAACACCTTCACCCTCTGACATATGTTACATGAGGAGACATACTTCTTGACATCTTTGACTAATTTTGGTCAGTAATATTTGCGTGACACTAATTCTAGTGTTCACTCAATACTGAAGTGTTCTGTTAACTCATTGTCATGATGATGCTTCAGTAGTTCTGTTTGAACTGATGCTTCAGGGGGTATATACAACCTTCTCTCATATTGAAGCAATTCAGTCATATCAAACGCCCATTTCAGGCCTTCAGTGTTTTGACTTTGCTTATCCTTCACTATTGTCACTTTCTGTGCTTGAACAAAGAAATTATTCATTTGCAAAGAACGTACTAACAGTAGAAAGAATTTACTACTGTCATCATATACTGTTTTGTGACTAGCCAATTTCAAGGCTAGTGCACATGAAATGAGTTGTCTGCAGTCAACAGTTTCAGCAGCAGGGTTAAGTGACCTCACTATGCTGCATTCATGATGAACTGACAGTTGACTGCCTTCTAGTCCTCTCAGTGTATGTTAACTGAGTTGAGGTTTCTTAAGCCTCATGTCAATTTGCTTTTCACAAGCTTGACAAACTGTCTTAAGACAACTGATAATTGCTGAGAACTTAGGCATAGTTGCAGGCATAGCTGCTAACTTTCTTTGTAATGTTAACAAGAGTTTATCAAGGTTTTCACTGATGGTCTCAATGTAGTCTGAGCGCCTTGACAGTGCATCTGTGAGGTTTGTCTTTCTCAGTCTGTGCTTAATCACAAAATCAAAGGCAGCAAGTCTTACAGCTCATCATGTCTGTTGTTCATTCAACATTTTAATGTTCATGAACTCACATAGATTATTGTGATTCATCAGAACTTTCACTGAGTGAGTACTTCTCTCAAGGTAGTGATGTCACTGCTTAAATGTCTCAACAATGACTAAAAGCTCAAGATCATGTGTCTCATAACTTTCTTCTGCTGAGAACAGCTTTTGTGACCAGTAAGTAACAGAATGCCACTGCTCTGACGTCTGCAACTGGGAGTAAATTCCTGTCACTGTGTGTTTGAAAGCATCAGTCTTCATTCAGTTCTTGAGCTCTGAATCAAAGTGAACAAGAATGAGCACTGTCAGAAAGACTTTCTTGAGATAGGCAAACGTCTTTGCAGCATCTTTCAGCCACTCAAAGAACTCTGTCTTCTTTTCATTCTTACTGTCTTTCAATAAACCTGTAAGTGGGCTCGCAATTTGCAAATAGGCTTTAATAAAATGCCTATAGAAGTTGACAAACTCTAGAAAGACTTGTACTTTCTGAAAGGTCTTGAGGGTCAGTCAGGTTTTAATAGTGTCAATCTGTTGTGAATTCATTGTCACACCAATGATTGACACTATAAATCCCAGAAACTCTACAATGTCAATAGAGAAAACACATTTTTTCAAGTTGACAAACAGCTTGTAGTGTCGCAACCGCTCAAGTATTTCACATACATGGTGTTTGTGTTCTTCTTTCAATTGTGAGTATATGAGGATGTTGTTCAAATACACAACACAAATAAAGTTCATATGCTCTGCAAGTGCTCAATTGATATAGGCTTGAAAGATTGCAGACGCATTAGCTAGCTCAAATGACATAATCAGGTATTCAAAGTGATCATAGTGTGTGTGAAATGCCGTCTTTCACTCATTGTTGGCACATATGTGAATACAATGATAAACATTCTTAAGATTTAACTTGATGAAGATCTTAGCACCGCTTAGTCAGTCTAAGGTTTCACTAATCAACGGCAATGAGTGGCAATTCTTCACAGTGATATTGTTTAACTCACAGTAATTGACATACAGTTGCAAGCTACTGTCTTTCTTTGAGGTGAATAACACTGACGCCCCTGCTGAACTAACGAAATGCTGAATTCAACCCTTCACTAAGGCATCATTTAAATAGCTTCATAGAACTTAAAGTTTCTTGTCTGACAAATTGTATAGAGGGCTGTGTGAAGGGTTCTTCTCATTATTGTCAATGACATAATCATGCTTCTTGTGTGCAGAAAGACATTCTGCTTCAGACTTCAAGAAAACATTGACATAGTCAGCATATGCCTGAGGTATAGATGACACTGTAGCAGTGCCTTGCAGGCGTACTGTCAGTGATTTGAGTACAGCTTAAAGGAAAGCGCAGGTTACTGGCCCCTCAACTGTCTCTTCAAATTTGTTCAGGTCTTTCAGGCTCAACATCTGTGAATTGATGCTGAAGTGTCAGCTGCACAACTCACAGTCAATATGAACTTGTTTCTTCTCTAGAGCTGATAGGCTCATTATCAGGTCAGGTTCATTCTTTTTCAAGGCATAGAAGACATGTTCACAGTTGTGTTTCTGATCTCAGCTATCTTTTAGCTGATACTTCATCAAATATGCCTCATAGCAATAGATGAAGTAATCACTCAGAAGAAGAAAGTGTGGTATCTTTGCATTCAATTTGATTATCTCATTTGTGACAGTGAAACGCTGACTAATCACATTGAATTCAGCACTGATATTCAGAAAAAAGGTACTCAGTGCTTGATTGGCCTTCATGACAACAGTTTCTTCAGTTATAATGCTGAGCACAGTCTTTACTTTCACTCTTTGTTGTGTCAGCATTGAGATCTTGACATGATGTTCTCTTTTTTTAATGAAGTCACTGAGGATATGTGAATCTTATTTGAGTTGTTTATTGACTTTGTGCAATCACTTGAGTAATGGCCTTTTTCTTGACAGCGGTAACAGGTTACATTCAGCCTTGTTCTTGAGTGAAAGAAAGATGAACTTGATGTCACATTGGTGTTATCTCATTGCCTCAATGGTGTCTGCTCAGATAGTCTTCAATCAATAGAAGAAAATGCTCAACCTAGAGTATTTCTTGAACAAGAACCATCAAGAGTTTTCTTTGACTCTGTAGCATCAGGTGTGCAAAGGTTGCTCTTCAGTTGTGCAGTCAGAGCTATTAAGCTGTCTTGCTTGTTCAAAAGATCTTGATAATTTAACAAGATCTTTCTGATTTCTGATTGCAGCCTTGTAAAGAAATGCATTATCAGCTGTTTCTCATTGTATAACATCAACTGCACTTTCAGGGTGCTGAGATAGGCTGCAAAAGTGTGCACACTTTGACTCAGCTTCTGTACAGCCTTGATGTATGTCTGTGCATTATGCAACTGATGATTCACTGAGTCTTCAACAAGATTGAGAAGATAGTTGATGAAGTACTTTTATGAGATATCCTCAAGAGGGATGGTTTTCTGATGTTGATACCATGCATTTCATGATTTCCTCATCAAAAACTGCATGACATATAGAATCTTTGCTTCATTCTTAAGAAAGTTTTTGAACATCAGGTGAAACACTGTCTCTGCACTGCATACAAAGTTGAGATGCTCTTGTACTGTCTTCTCAGTATAGATGTTCAAATGCTCTGAGCAAATGTTTCTCTTCAACATCATTGTGCTGAGGTAGTTCTCTGCAGGCCGCTTGATGAAGACTATGAATTGAGTGTGCTTCAATATAGAAGAGGTATGATTAGTCTTCAGATCAGAAGGATCATCAACAAGCAGCTTGTTGATGTCTTGACTTTGCAGCACTTGAATCTTTCTCTGAACAGACACAAGATGATGTTTCTTTAAAAGCAGATTCCTTTTCTTTTCTGCCTGTTTCAACTCATTGTCTAGACTTTGTATCATAGATGTGAAACCATTGATCTCACATTGCATTGTTTGCAATGAATCAGCTGAAGATGGATTTTCTTCAAGAGGGTCATCAGATTCTGCACAACTTCAAGTTTGATGAGATGAACTTAATATGTGACTGTTGCTTTGATGGCATCAACTTCTCATCTGCATATCATCACACAACAAACTGTCAATCAAGAGAGGTTTGAGAGTTAGAATTGTAAGGTTTCACACCTATTCTTCTCAGATAGGTGTCAGAACAGGTTTATGACAGTGTGAGGTATGACAATGCACAGGCTATTCAATGATAAAGTGAGACCATATAGCTCAATTAATGTTAAGACTAACTCTGAAGAGTCTTCATATGCAAAGAAGCTCTTCTTATATGAGTTCTTGCTTAGCATGCTTAGTCACATGAACTACATTCATATTCACTTTGACAAGTGCAAACACTGAAGTGACAATGACAATTTTGATTTGTCATGAAAGGCCATTGCAACAAAGCTCTTATTATTCTTCATTCTAGCCTCATCAATCAACTCAGCAGCTAAGAAATCAAAAGTAAAAGTTGTAATGTCAATGAACTGGTGTTTAGTCATGACAAAGGCATTGAATGTGAATTCAAGGTTGTTAAGAAGAACAGTGAGTATAACCCAGTCTGAAAAGGTAGAATTCATCTCTTACAAACATTGTGACAAAGTCTTTAGCTGATCAACATAGTCCTCAATGAACTTAGACAAATTGTAGTGATGACTTAAGAGTGTTGTAAACGTAAGGTATCTGGTGTTAAAGCCCTGAACCTCATACAACTCCTTGAGCTTCAACCACATCTGATGTGCAGAAAGGTCTTGAATGAACCTCTTAAAGTCATTCAAACATGACAGTGCTATAGTAGCACATGCCCTGTCATTCTCTTTACTTCAGACAATATATTCAGATGAGGACTTCAAGTTCAAAGTGTCAACATCATCAAGTTTAACAACTGGTTTGAAAGATGTGCCTGAAACAACAGCTCATAGATCTTTGTTCATAAGAATGAACTTGATGTTAGTGGCTCATGAGGCATAGTTACTAGCGCCAGCAAGACAGAGAAAGTTGAAAATGCTGTTCAAGAAAGTCATAATTATGTGAGTTGTTAAAAACAAACACCAAAACACAAAGGCTATTGAAAAAGCAAAGAGATGTTGATCAAGGGTATCATAATAACAAGTTGTTCAAGAATATTGAAACAACAAAGGTGTTGTTTGAGAAAGCACTTAAATAAGCTATCAAAAACAATGAGTTGTTTAAGAAAGCACTCAGATAAGCTATTGAAATGATGAAAATGTCAAAATCAAGAATATCAAGTAACAACAAAAGGGGTTGTTTGAGAAAGCACTCAAATAGGCTATCAAAACAATGAGTCATTCAAGGAAGCACTCAGATGAGCTATTGAAATGATGAAAAAATGTCAAAACCAAGAATATTGAGTAACAACAAAAGGGGTCATTTAAGGAAGCACTCAGGTAGGCTATTGAAATGACAAAAGACACTGTCAAAAGATGACAACAGTGAGGTCAATGAATGACTGACTAATGTCTTAAGGTATGAAGGCAAAATGCTGAGCTCATAACCTAATGAAGTATAACCTTTATTGAAACAACTGTTCAATTCATTTGTTTTAACTAGGATGCAGAGTCTGCATCAACAGCATGACTTTTGTGTGGGCTGACTAAGCAGCGTCACGTGACACGGAAAGTTTCAGCGCTAGGTCAGAATAGGACTGAAATCCCCGCGAAGCCTCCTTATTTCAACATGTTTCAATAACTGTCACTCATTCACAATTGTCTGATTGTGTAGTTCTAGGTCTACCGGCTCAATCACTTTCTGTAATCACTTTTACTGTAGATATAATGCTCATTTGAAAGTTGGTTTCATCAAAATTATAGATATTGTCTTTGTGTACACTGTACTCCGCAATTGTTGCTTGTATGTGTTGAAATCATGCTTAAATAAGCTCTGAATCTTCACATTTTGCTTGTTGATAATTGTATTTACAATTATATTTCCAATTTAAGAGTATCATGACGGTTTATAAACTGTTGTATTCAATTTTCACCCACAATTGATTGAACAATTGATTGTTGTCGTTGCGCGACTAAAACACACATCATTTCGCATACAGTTGCGATTCTAGGTGGCATATCACGTTTATTCATCGATAGAATTCATTGTAGAAGACAGTCTTCTTCAGTAGGCGTAAGAAGGTGATTCTTCATGATAGAATCAAGTTTTGATTGAATGTCATCGATACACTGTTGTAGAGTCTTTCAAGGAACGTCATACACCTTTGCTGCGGCAGTAGGAGTTGAAAATTGATTTTGTTGATAGGCTTGAAGGGCTAGTTCAATCCTACCTTCTTTCTGTATCGCTGCTTGTCGTTGTGGTTTTGCCATAGTAAGTATTGTAAGATCAACGCGACGCATTTTGATGAGGTGGCCACATGGTGGTGTTGGCCACTTGCTGATAGATCACGTTAGTAGTTGTATGAACAGGGCCGAGGTGATGGATCTTTCCCCGATTCTCGCTTCCGGACAAACTGGGGCAACGTCTCCGAACCGTCAACACTTCATCTGGGGCTTGACCCGGCTTCGCGGAGTGCATCCTCGTGGAATGGGACGGGATGGACACGGTTGAGCAGCACCATGATCGTACGATTGCACTCCATACGAAGAGTCTCCACTGCTGAACGGTCGTCTCTTTACCAGCCACCGTGTGACGATGCGTCAAACTCTTGCGGAGCCAACACGGTATTCTGGACAAGCAGTGATCGTACTGTGACTCGATAGACTACCGTATATCTATTTCTCCCCTGCGCAACAGTAAGCCGCTTCAAATGGCTAATGTGCAGCCTGCGCTTCCCGGGGATATACCGCAAATGGCCGTACTCCGCGTTACTGCAGGTGCAACGACCACACACTCGTACCGTTGGGACTCTGTGCTGCCTCGGCACCTGGGAGGGAGCTGGCATCGATCTGTTACCCTCAGGACTTCTCGCGAGCTCGTCCGTCCTTTCAGTCCCTGATTCGACATGTGATTGTATCTGCTCAGACCTTCGCTGAGGATCGATTTGCATCTGGTGTGCCGATTTTCTTCTGCCATGTCTACCACTTTTACTCCTCACTGATGTCTCTGTAAGAGCATCCTTTTCTATCCTATACGTATTGAAGCTCCTGTCCTACCACGTTATTTTGGTACTTTGACTATCAGCTTCGAAGTTATTGTCAGATCCGTTGATGTGTCCATCTTGGACCTGTGGACTCTCTTGGTCCTCACCTTTAGAAGACTGTAGGCTTCGTTGGACCCTGTAATAATACTAGGAAACGGCAACATGTCTGGTGTAATTGGCAAGAACGAGGTTACTCAACATATTTCTGAGAGGTCGGACCTCAGCGAATCACCCAGGGGCCAGGCAACGAAAGGAAAAGGAGACAGGGTGAAGGCTCATATTAAGAAGTTCTGGTGGCTGCACCTAATCATTTTCATCATCATCACTCTGGTGATTGTTCTGCCGCTGTGAGTTTCCATTTTCCAAATGTCTGGTCTCGAAAGCTTTGTCCACCTCCAGACCTACGCCTCCCACCTATAGAGTACTAAATGTTCAAGCATTCTTGTGGGCTTCCCACACATCGCACAGAAGAATGTGAATGATTCGACCCTTGACATTCAATCCATGATTCTCACGAACCCAACCCCTCATTCCTTCGACTTGCAACAACAAAGCGTCATTCGGAGTGGCAGCTCATATCATCCGCGACTCGACGCCTTCAATGCCACGCTTTCCGTCGAGGATGCCGCGATTGACAAAAGCCCGTTTGCGAGCATGCAGCTGCCTGCTGTGCATGCTACAGCGGAAGCGCAGGTCAATGTCAATCAAATTGTACAGATTACAGACATGGGCCAGTTCACCGACTACACAAAGGTTGTACTTGCTTCGGAGAAGTATAGAATTGCGGTCAGGGGTAGAACAGGCCTCCACGAGAGCGGACTTCCAGCAACCACAGTCGACTATAACAAAGTGGTCACACTGAAGGGTATGCTTTGCACCATAGAGGTCGTTATATTAGCGCTGATCGTGATGTATCACAGGTTTGAACGGGCTGAAAGGTTTCAACGTCACATCCTTTCAGATTCTTCTTGCACCAGCTTCGGATGGAGCAAATATGGTAGGCAAAGTCTACATCCCTAACCCTTCGATCATGACGATGGAAATGGTAAGTTTACTCCATGCCCTTTGCAGTAAGCGGTAACGCTCGGCTCACCATTTATAGGGCAACGTAACGATGAATCTCTTCGTACAGGGCACCATGATAGGCAGCTCCCTTATTCCCGACCTCACGCTTAAGCCCGGCAACAACACAGTCGATATGCGTTCTACGACGAACCAGAGCTTAGTCTTGCAGCAGCTAGCGAACTTCAAGGATGGCATTCTACCAGTGGATATTGTCGGGAATAGTAGTGTCTACAAAAGGCAGCACTTGCCACTATGAGGAAGCCTTGGGATCGAATAAGTTGCGTGTAAATCTGAATGTCGGGAGTGCGCTCGGCGCTATAGGGCTGGGGGGAATTGCTGGTGGTGGGAATAGTACTGTATAATGCTCTGAACTCACAGATCTACTAATGTCTCACGTTATAACTGATGAAATATGTCACGCAGTACGGTTCGAAGGTCAAGTAGAACCACTGTTGTTGCATGCTCATGGCTGCCGGCAGGATTCTTGCGCACTCTCGAATACAACAGAGATCTACTTGAGACCTTTGTGGATCCGGGATGGAAGATCAATCGCCTCGTGCACAGAAACCGCCGTCGAATTTGTTGGTGGAGTTTCCCTAACCTGATACACAGGGCTTTCGTTTCATCGCATTGCCGATATTGGCGATCCAGACAGCTGAACTCCTCCTTCATCGCCACACTCTAAGCTCACAACACCATCACAATGCAATCCTACCGTTCCAACTACACGGTCATAGAATGCGCCTTTCGTTCCACGTCTCACTTTCAACTCAGACTTGTCCGATACCCAAGACTCCTTCGACTCTTAGTAGGGCATCAGCAGCCCTTTAGTGCACCACGTGTTTCCCATCCTTGTATCAGCGTCACAGCACGAGTCTCATATGCTTTTCCAATCTATCGACTCATGTACGATTGCTGCGGACGGGACATTTGATGTATTTCTTATCATCGAGCACTCTCCCCCGAGCTGGAAGATGCTGTTTTATCATAACCTCTTTTCCTCTCGACCCAACAATAGACTACAATAAACTACAATAAACTCTTTTAGCGCGCCTTTCTCATTGTCAGGATGGAAGCTTACCCCTTCAATACTCTGTGCTCACTTATAGCCCTACTCATCTTTGCAATCTCCACATCTGCTTCCCCTGCTCCTGGTAGCGGTCTCATCCAAGCAGTACGTATCCCATCTCCCTCCCTCCTTTCCCAACAAACAACCTCCTAACACCGCCCCACATAGCGTTTCAATTGTCCCAAAGGCCCGGCCCCCGCCGGCATCAACCAATACCTCTACCGAGACTTCTACATATTCTGCATCTCCGGCAACGCCGACTGCGACTGCTACCCCGTCGCCGGCCAGATCGCCCAGCTCAACCTTTACGAAGTTCGCTGCCGCCGACCCGTCTTCGTGAGTTACGACAACCTCCAGATGCTGGCCGCGGTGGGTGATTGTAGGGAGAAATGTATGTGCTATGGTGGGCCGGCGGAGAATTGGGTTAAGTATCCATATGGGCCTGGGTCGAAGGGGCCGTCAATTGAGGCACCAGTGGGGCAGGCAGCGAATCCTCATGCTGAGACTGCTTAAGATCTGTGGTGGGGAGTAGTAGGCGGAGGAGTGGGCGGAGGAGGGTGGGTATTGGCGCTTTTAATAGATTTGTTATGTGTGCACCAAGGTTCAAG
>JAABUP010011464.1_pt1 | contig 10084 bp, 19 predicted proteins | sample 5559201 | NCBI WGS metagenome assembly JAABUP01 (sample SAMN10711887, study PRJNA513373) | rock metagenome | isolation source: Antarctica rocks | place: Antarctica | reverse complement strand
TCGCCCTGTCACAGGGTCCCCAATTTGCTATGGGGCTGCATCCGAACAATAACGGCACCCGGCGCGGACAGTCGGTTCTCGAATGTGCTCCGCACTGCTCCGCAATGGCTCCGCCCCTGTCGTTACCGTCATAGCTTGAGGTTTACATATGCAGTCAGCAAGCTTGCATAACAGGGCCGTGTATTACTTGGTGTGTGTAGTGTTTACCTACTGATGACAGCTCTCGTAAGTGTGCCTAAACGCTGTGTAGAAGACAAGTATGCACAAAACAACGTTGTTAACAGGCCGCTGCCTGAGGCGCGCAACTTACGCAGCCCTGAATAAGTATCTGGTTAGTAACCTGTTCATGAATGGTGTGACTGGATATTGCTCACAGTTTCAACAGAACAGCCTTGTTTCATTTCAAGTATGGAAAAAAATCTGCTTCTCGGCAGCCTGCCTATGTCCAGTTGCAGACAGCAATACGATACGTGAGCGGACCCAGTGGTCCATGCTGCGATGCAAGGTCATCATGCTGTGTCATGATGACGACATAAAATTACGTCTTAAACAGGCAGCGGCGAATCCTTCGGAGTCTCCCAAGCTTCAGTCTCATCCAGCTGCAGAACGTCATTCGGCAGAAAAAAGCTACTTCGGGATTAGCAGACGTCTGGTCCGTGTTGGCTCTCGTGGTGTAAGTCACAGCAACTACAGCATTCAACTCGACATGATCCATCTGCGCAAGGCCGCATCTTGATACGACAGACTTGCACTGCTATACTTCAGGTACCTTCAAGGCACTTGTCACCAGTATGGCACCTGTCTTCTCTAACCAGCAGATCCTTTTAAAGTCTCGGCCTGACGGTTTCCCAACTTTAGCCAACTTTGAACATGTCAAGAATGAACTGAGCCAACAGCCACAGGGTTCTCAAGATGTCATAATTCAGCTTCTTGACTTATCAGTTGATCCTTACCTAAGAGGCAGGATGAATGCTGGCAAAAGCTATGTTCCAGGATTTGAGCTTGGTAAGGTACGTCAACTCACACATCAACCCCACACTTGCAGGTTGTTGAGCAGGTTACAAGGCCGAGCAGCACCACCTGTTAACCTTGGGCACTCCTTGCAACCATCAGCTTTCCCAAACTCAATGCCTGGCACTGCTGATCACCGATAGTGTTGTGCAGCCCTTGAACAGCGGCGGCGTTGGCAAGGTGGTCGCATCCAACAGCAGCAGTTTCAAGGAAGGGGACATTGTCTCAGGCATGCTGGAGTGGGCAAATTACACTGTAGTGCCTGAGGGCAAAGGTCTGACCAAAATTGACAATTCAGCTGGATTACCGCTGTCATACTACCTTGGGGTATTAGGTGAGCAAGCTGCATAGCAAGACACAAGTTCAAATTTTACATTCAAGCACTCATATGAAAAGATGCGGGCATTGTAAACTCTGCATGGACTTCAATACGCAATCCATCTGCAGCAGCGTGCAATGCAGTCATTAAGCCAGTATGCAGGCAAGCCTGCCTGGATTATAGTTTCTGGGATATCAACCTCATCATTTCTGATGCTTCTGAAAGGCTTTCAATTGCTGGTAGCACATCTGTGTTTGCACCTTGTTCATACCTCATCGTGTGCTGACCATGACAGTGTCGGTATATACCAGTATCAGCTCTGTGCTTTTGCCTCAGCTTCCGCCTCAGCACTGCTGTATGCCAGCCTGTGCACACTCCAGAGCGACTGCTTTGCGCTCCATGTCAAGCAGGCATGCCAGAAACGACTGCACACTGTAACGTTTCCTCCTTGTGTTGACCATTTCACACAGGCTGTCCACATTGTCCAGGTGGCTTATGCTGTGTCTAGGGTGATTGTTCAGCTCTTTGTGTACAGGACTGATAGCTATGCTGGCCCACTGTTCAGCTGATCTGATTTAAAATTACTGTTCTGCTGGCTGTGCTTGACAGGCATGCCAGGGCTGACAGCATATGCTGGCCTGCTGGAGATTGGAGAGCCCAAGGAGGGCGAGACCATCTTTGTGTCAGCAGCTGCAGGGGCTGTGGGGCAGATTGTAGGGCAGATTGCCAAGCTGAAGGGCTGCAGAGTGGTTGGCAGTGCAGGAACTTATGACAAGGTGAGAAAGCAACATAGTCGTTTGACATATCCTGGGTAAGCATGAGTGGTTTTCGTGCGGTGATGACAGCATGTTGGTTTTGGCACTCTCTAACAAAAAATCTGTCAGGCAGATTATTGCCAATCTGAAGGGCTAAAGGCTCGTTCGCATTGCTGGCACTGATAGCAAAGCAGCAGACCCTACAGGTTCTGTCAAGCACCTGAATCGTTGTCCTTTTCTTTCTGTTCTCAAATGCGCTTCTTTTGCTCTCTGTAGTTGCCATTCCTCTGCTTCCTTGTCATCAGTGTCCCAGCTGTTTTTTTCTTCCTCCTGCATTGTGCTCACGGCAAAGGTTTCCCCCCCTGCTCGCTTGCTAGCTCAGTGCAAATGTGATCTGTCGTCAGATGCACACTACAGCTCAGAGAATGTGGCATCCCCTGTGTATATGCCAGCTCGAACCAGGTGGTTCACAAGTTGTATGTGGGCGCTCCATGCATGGTTCATGCCACCTGCATTGAGATCTGCAGAAAAACCCCGAGCTCCTTTCCCTGACAGTCCTTGACATAATCCTCTGCAGATTATGGCAGAGGCAGGCGCTAGAAGCAACAGTGGTGTTGTGCCGCTGGTCACTGTGTGTGCAGTCTTTGGCAGTGGCCACAGCTGGTGTGTCTGTGATCATGTGTGTGCAAGCACAGCAGCACAGAAAGCTGCTTCGCATGCTCACGCTCCCGCATGTGCAAAGCTTTGGCTATCAGCGATTACCAGAACATGAGATGGAGAAGCATCTCGGCTCATCTGTATTGTGTCCTGTTCTTACAGGTCAAGCTTCTGAAAGACAAGTTCGGGTATGATGCTGCCTTCAACTACAAGACATCTCAGGACTTGACAGCCAGCCTCTGGGAGGTCTGCCCTCATGGCATCGATATCTACTTTGAGAATGTTGGTGGAAAGGTACAATCACGATTCTGGACCAGGCTCATATTCCGCCAGACAGGCAATATGGTTTGTTTGAATGGTTGAGTCGTTGTTTGATTGCTAGGTTGATGGACTGATTGTTGAGGGTTATTGATCGTGTCTTGCATGAGTCTGAGTCAGATATGTAATTGAAGTGCATGGTCGTGAGTGAGCAGAGGGTATCTTTGTTGCCCTATCTTGGAGAATTTCTTTTGCATCATGACATGCCAGCATGTGAGGGAAACAAGTCAGGTCAAGTCCCTGTGCTGTGACCAATCATGCAATCCAAGAATGCAGATCACATCAATGCGATGCTGTCTAGGTCTTCAGTCTACTTTGACCAGCTATACAGCTATGCAACCCATCGTGGGTTGACTGCCTGCATGCAAAAAGTCTTTGCTCATGCTCAGCACTTGCTCATGCTCAGTAGGCCTTCACGCTGCCTCCTCACACCGTGCAGCATTTCTGATAGACTGTTGTGTGCCACAGATGCTGGAGGCAGTATTGAATGTTGCCAACAGCAAAGCACGCATCCCATGCTGTGGCATGATCTCCCAGTACAACGTACAGGACAAGGAAGGCATCAGAAACATGTTCATGGTTAGTCTGCTCCACAGCCTTGACGCTCTGCATCTCACTGATCAACTGTGGCTGTCATCAAGAATGCGCAATGAGTCCTGAGTTAGCAGCGCTTAGGGGCAGGCTTTTTCACCATACAGTCCAGGTGCAGCCTTTGTTCATGCACCATTGTGATGTTCAGTTGTCTATGTGCTGCATGCCATGCTGTGCTGTGCTGTGCTGTGTCGTGTCCAGCTCAGTGTGCCTTCATGCCCCACTGTATGCACATGCTGCTGCAGGTGATTGGCAAGCGCATCAAGATGCAAGGCTTCATTGTGGGGGACTACTACCCAACCATAGGAGCACAATTCTGCAAGGAAATGGCACAGGTCAGCCTGTGTTGCCTGCATTGCATCTTTCATTCTGTAGCCCTGCCCTACCTCTGAAATTGATGCTGTTCTGCGGTCACAGTTGCAAACATACTGCAGTGTGGTTGTGACAACCTCGTTGGCTGCTACAGCACTCATGTCCACTCATGCAATCTGTGAGTGAGAACTAATGTCTGTATATGCACTATCTGTGTGAGCTTGAGCGAGGCGTCGCTTAGCTCACTACTTTGTATGTTGACAAGGAGGTTCTGCTCATGAGCTGTTTCAAACGGAGACAGGCTTGTGCTTTACTAGGACACAACCGTCATGCCCAAGCTTAACTTGGCAGCAGTAGTCTAATGAGGGTGTTGCTGCTGATACACTGCTCACACAGAAATGTGGGTCTGTAGTGGCTAAAAGAAGGCAAGGTACATTATGTGGATGATGTGACCAATGGCTTGGAGAATGCACCAAAAGCTTTCATTGGCATGCTGCATGGGGAGAACGTTGGCAAAGCTGCTGTGAAGGTTGCTGAGCCTTGATGGCCGCAAACTGTGAGCACAGCCTGAAAACTGATTTACGTCTTGCAGCATCTCAAGTGTGCAGTCCCAGTCCAAGTGTGTGTGTCAATGGCAAGGTGTTACAGCAGGTTCCTTCTTTTATACAAATTTGTGGTGCCAAACTTGTTTTGCTAAGATAGGCATGCAACAAGATCTACGTCATGTCCTGTCTGCTCCCAGCCTCTCGTGCTAGAACTGTTTGGCAAGTTTAAGTGGGTAAATGCATGAGGTTTGGTCAGACAGGTGTTATATTTCATTGATGTATCAATTTGCATTAGCATGAACTCAGATCTGATTATCACCAACCAGTATCTTGTCCAGCCGAAGCTGTGTGGAATGGACAGAAAAGTAAACATTCACCAAGCGGATGATGAAGTCAATGTTTCCAATGCACTCAAGGCTTGCACAGGCATGCTGAGAGGCTGCAATGCATTTGTGCTCTGCGCGCAGACTGTCGCGCGACAACGGCCACTTCTTAAGTGTCAAACTGTAAGCAAAGAAAACAACACATGCAGGGCCATGTTGCGCTGCACAGACAGCACCGTTTGAATCAATGTATGCTCTTGCACTGATGGCATCGAAAGCCGAAACAGGCCTGAACAGGCTGAATTTACGTGACAGCTTCTAAAGGCTTTAGCATATCTATTAACCTGGTGTCAAGCAAGTGCCCTCACGAAGCATGCTAGCAGCCCAAGGCTCTGTGTCCTAGACAAGCCAAAACATGCAAGTGTTGCGATTGCATGAAGCATGCATCATGATGCATCAATACCAAGAATGGTTGGTTACCATAAAAAATCCAGCAGCTTCCATACAACAGCAGCGAAGGCGCAGCCGCTCAAGTAGAGGCCTAGGCCAGACTGCTCCTGCCAGCATTGAAAATCCTGTTGCACTGGCACGGACACTATCACAACCCGACTTGCGGAAAGTTAAGGCCAGATGACGCATCAGCGGCCACACGGCCTGTGCTACTTGAGACAAGTCATCATTGCTGACACTGCAGCTGACAGTCTTGATAGCAGCGCCTAGTGGCACTGACTCAGCGCTCTCAAGCCCTATGAACTGAGCTTCACCAAGCCCAGGTCCAGAGCTTGCAGTTGTGACCATTGGCATTGAAGCAATCAAATTACATGGGCTGGGTACTGAAGGTTGAGAGATTTGCCATACACGCGCCATAACCAGGTGCGCGATTAGAGGCCAATCTGCTGAATTCAGCCTCTGCGCAGGCATTCATGACAAGTCAGTCCTGTGCTCTCGCGAGCCTGCTGGGCTGCATATGGGCAATCTTCTGAGCTCACATGAAGCTGGGGCAATTCCAAAGTCCTGAGCTCAGGCCACTCTCCCTTGCTGAGCTGGACTATATGAATCGAAATTGAACCAGTTAATTTGCAGGTCCGATATCCTTAGCTGTTGCCACGCCGCTGCTATGAGGTGGGATATGCTGGTGATGTCCAATGAGCATCCTCGCAGTAGCAAGGACTCAAATCCTGGCCAATGAGCAGACAGAAGCCATCCCATGCGGTTTCCAGACAGATCAGTGCACTGATGCAGCACGTGCTGCACAGGTTCAGCTGTTACACGTCTAACAACAAGCCAGCTGCAACGGTAGAACATGACCCTAAAATTGATCACACATCAATCAATCAATCAATCAATCAATCAATCAATCAATCAATCAATCAATCAATCAATCAATCAATCAATCAATCAATCAATCAATCAATCAATCAATCAATCAATTGCAGCAAACAGTTGTTCCTGATGTCTCGCGCTGCACAGCCAACTTTAGTTTGTGGCTGGTCAAGTCGCTCGCAAACACCAAGCCAGATGATCTGACCAGAACTCAGTTTCACATGAAGTCAGCACGCTTTGATCGACTTCGGCAACGCCGCGCGAAGTGAACTCGAGCAGGATCTGAACAATCAAACACTGACAGAACACGAGTTTGAGCATGCCAGGCATTGTCATTAAAAGCCCACAGCAGACGAACACAGCTGCTCTTGCAGAAGCTGCTTTCGAAGATGCTCCCACCTTACACCCTGAGACAAGCTATGTCTGCGTTGGGGACACGATAGACACTGACCAGCAGGAAGGCTTTCTCAGGTGTTCAACCATATGGCAACATTGCTCGTGTTGCCACCAGCCTCAGTAGTAGGTGACCAAGTACATGTGCTTTGTTGCAGGGGCCACGGCACTCAGGTGGTCGACGGCACATTGATCGCCACTGTATGTGGTGTCATTCAACGCGTGAACAAGCTCATATCTGTGGTACCTGTCAAAAATAGGTGCATTTGATCATGGCTTGCCGCTGCCTGGGTTTTTAGGATACCAAGCTAAAGTTCAACTTGTCTCATAGGTACAATCCAGAGTTGGGAGATGTGGTTGTTGGCCGAGTTACTGAGGTGACCTTGCTGTGTGCATCTCAATCTTCAATTTCAACATCAAAGTTAAAGTTGTAAATGAAAGTAAACAAATTGGCATGCTGATCACCTGCGGGAGCAGTCTGTGAGATTGTGTAGCTCTGCAGTGTCATTGACTGTGCTGCAGGTTGCCAATAAACGCTGGAGGATTGACTTGAGATCACGGCAGGCCGCAGCTCTTATGCTGTCAGCTGTTAACCTGCCAGGCGGTGTGCAGGTACTGAGCTGTCATCTTGCTGTCCAGCATGCTCTTCATCTGCAGAAGTCTTTGCATGCATGTTTATCAGCCTGAGACTGCCACCAAGTGTGAATCTGTCAGACACGTACGTTTGTTTACGTGTACAGTATCTGGGATGCAGCAGTCTGATCAACTGTAACACATGAAACATGTTTGCGTGCAGAGGCGTCGTACAGCAGAGGATGAGCTCAACATGCGTAGTGTCTACGCTGAAGGGGATCTCATAAGCGTGAGTATGCTGTAGGCATTTACTGCATCTACAACAACGCCTTTGCAACTGCAAATTGTGGCTCTTGCCATGACAGTGTGCTTGGCTGCTTTTGACCTCAGCTGATGTCTACATCATGCGACCAGCAGCTATGCCATTCCACCCAGGTGTGTTGCAGGCAGAAGTGCAATCCTTCTATGCTGATGGAGCTATTGCTCTGCATACTAGAAGTCTCAAGTATGGCAAGGTAAGCATGCATTCTGACACACAGATCCATCCCATCATGGATCCCATTTCATCAAAGAACCTGTTTCATGAAGCTGGGGTGATATTACAAGGCTCTGTTCTTGAGCTGAAGATCATCACAATAGCATGAGATCTGACAATCACTAATGGACAGAACGCTGCCTTTTGTACCAATTTCCCCTGTGCTTGTTATGACATGACTCATCTGGCACAGTGTCCTCCAGCATATGGCTAAGCCTGGTTCTGCTCTCACTGCGTTTGTAAGCCTTGACTGCTGCTATCAGCTCCTGCCCCTGGATGCCTGGGCTATCACAAACACTCCCATTCATGTCTACACTGTGCACTCCTGGACGCCTCACAACCTCTTCTAAAACAGCTGCTTTGATGTGCTTATTTGAATTCCTGGTGATGAAATTTTGCATGCAGCTGGCAAATGGGCAAATAGTGGAGGTGCCTCCCACTCTGATCAAGCGGCAAAAGCAGCATTTCACGACACTGCAAGGAACAGGCAAGTCACTGATTGTTTGCATAGCATTTGCACCATTAAAGCATCACTTGGCTCACCAGCAAGGGCTGCCTTGTTTCAAAAGTTCTTCACTTTCAGTGGCAGCAAGCTGAATGTAGCTGTGCAAGTCAACAGCACAAATGACATCTGCCATTTCCTCAGAAAATCCCACTGTGGATTATACGTTGCTTCCAGGCCAAGCTTGCTGCGCCAGGCAGTGCACAACAGAGGCTGTGCAAGCAATTCTGCCCACAATCCGTTCTTTTTGGCCATTTTCAGCCCAACTGAGGCTTGCTGGATCTTGCACGTGCAGGTGTCCAGCTGATCTTAGGCTTGAACGGTGTCATCTGGGTCTCAGCAGAAACCACGCCAGCACCAGAAGCACCAAAACCCAGCACGGACTCAGATGCTGAGCCACCAGCTGTCAGAAATGTGTCACAAACTGAGCGGCACGCCGTTGCCAGGGTTGCCAACTGCATCAGAGCTCTTGCCAAGCTCTTCTTCTCCATCCATCCAACATCAATCCTCAATGTGTACACGGTGTGTACCACTTGCTGTGAAGTCTAAGTTTGCCTTGAGTTTCTGGCTGTCCAGCTACTGTACATCCAAACGTGCCTGTCCTGATCCTGCACAGCAGGTGTCATTTACGCATACTTCAGTACTGCCCATGCGTCTCTACCATACTTGTTGTCTGCTAGGAGACAGGCTTGCAATGAAGTGCCAAGATTTCTGAATATGTGCTGCATTTGACTTCCCTTCAGCAAGGTAATCAGAAGTTGCAGCAGTGGCTTCAGGTGCATTGCGTCTGCATTGCAGTTGGTGTGCCTTTATGCTGTTTGCTGCTGCGATCCCTACATAATACTTATGGTACAATGTAGGCCAGTCTGGATCAACAAGTGCCAATTACAGCAATCACACAGGAGGCAATGCTTGCTGACATAGCTGTTAGAGAAGCAGCTCTGAGACATGGCGAAGACTGAAACGCATGCTGAGGCCACTTTGTTGTTCGGTCGGCTGGTCGCGCTACTGCATGCAGCAAGAGAAGGATACTGCTGTGCCAGGCAGTCATAATCTGCTGCGAAACCCAAGCTGCAAGCATAACCAGACACATGCAGGCAATGAATGAAGCTGTGGTCTCCTGGGGGCCCACATGCTTACGTCATCATCATTGCCTTCTGCTAGCATGCTGACCTCCGAGTATGGCAGAGCCATACAACAGCAAGCCTGCAATTGTGCCTGGATCTGGCACAATTACTGACACAACCTCAAATCTCAGCTCCACATGCCTTGTGCTAGCGCTTGTAGCCCGCCGGCAGGACTGTCAGCGTCGAACTAGCAGTCAGCAGCAGATGCTCCATGTTTTCTCAGCAGCTTACACAGTCAGCAGGTCTGTTCATCATGATGTCAACCCGTGAACATAAGCTCTGAGATGCATCGCATAGCCCAACATAACCTGACGTGTCTCTGAGATGCAATGTATTCGGGAATAGCAAATCTGCAAGCAGTTTTGAACAGAATTGGTCATGAGCCTGCTGACCAACCACACATTTAAGACCAGAGTTGACAAAGACCTGCAACATCAGAGTTCACAGATACTAGTTCCGCACTAGGAGATTGCCGTGATTCATTCATTTTCATTTAGCACCTTACAGTCTGGGGTGTGGAGCCAGTTGTGACTCATCAGACATCCTGGCTTGAAAGCACAGGTGTATGTGGTGTGCAACAAAATCAAGCTGGTGGGAATTCTGCTCGAAAAAGAGCCTAAGGTCCCGTTGTTGGTAGTTTGGGCTAAATAACGAGAAATGCTGACCTCTAATAATGCTGTAAAAAGGGCAGTCAAAAAGGAAATGTTGCTCGTCTTCAACCGCTTGCATAGAACAGTGACGACAAACACGTTGTTCTCTAGGTGGTTTGGGTCTCAACCATCTGTCAGTCTCGACCCTCA
>JAABUP010011461.1_pt1 | contig 10085 bp, 12 predicted proteins | sample 5559201 | NCBI WGS metagenome assembly JAABUP01 (sample SAMN10711887, study PRJNA513373) | rock metagenome | isolation source: Antarctica rocks | place: Antarctica | reverse complement strand
ATTTGTTTGTCCACCTCTCAGTCTACTGACATGTTGTGAATCAAGGAGAGATCAATCTGACTTGATGACATCTATAACATCTCGACAATGTAGAAACGTGTGTTTACTGTCCCCAGACGTTTCTGAGTTTAAAATTCCAGTGTAGGGATGACGTTTCTGGAAAACGTCATCCGTACAAAAAAAGCAGTCTGTCTTGGCACCCCAGTTGTGAATTCAGCAAGTCAAGCTGCAGATGAGCTTCTGGCCACACAACATGTACATGCTGCCAGATGCATGCATGTGCTCACCAAACTCATCACTGTCATCTGATCCGGCATCACTACTGGATGCAGCTGACAGGTCCTCTTCTTCGCTGTCCTCCTGACCTTCCAGGCCGACCACACCTGCATCCCCTTCATCATCTTCATCATCATCGTCACTCATCAATTGCAAAGCACTACCTGCAGTTACAGCCCAGCTCACTGAACACTATGTTGCCATGCACTGCACTGAAAGGAATTTGGCCATGGACTGCGCCTCAAGAAATCATTCACGGCAAACCTACTCCAGTGAAGGCCATGGACTGCACTGGAGTAAATTTGCATTGAAAGGTAAAGAATGTTGAGGTGGCTCTGATGCTGGTAAGGCCTGCATCATCGTCACCCTTGTGACCCCTGTGCTTGCAGTTGTAGTCAGACACAAGGACCATGAGCTTCTAGGGTTGACTGTTGCTTTAAACGCAGCCTGGAGCATGTGTGGAACAATAACTGCAAGTTGTGCAATCTGCCATTGTTCCCACACTCACTGACTGCCTGGCATGCCTTTGCAGCCATTTCACAATGCTTGGAACAGCAAACCCAAAGCCCATCAGGACGGTGCTTGAAACACCACACAACAGTAGCAGCTATGACCATAATGCAGCAGAATTGGTGACAGGCATGACGAATATGCAGACGGCTGATGGCAGCTGCAATTGTCTTTTGCAGCCCCAGAAACCCAAGAGCATGGCTATGGATTAGGGCAAGAAGGCTACATGGCATCTGATGGCTTCCAAGATAAGGGGCAAAGGCAAGCAACAGATTCTTGGATCATGCATACACAGGCAAATAGCATGGCAACATTTCTGTTTCGGCATTTGAGACAGAGTATAAAGCATGCACGGATACTGTAGGACAACAGCTTCCTGATCCCATGCCAATGTACACATGCTGCAAATGCTGCTGCAGTGTTGCCTGTGCTCTGCGCTCACTCAAAACTCAGCAGTTGCAAGCTTGTGTGGTCACCATTCTGCTTCCTAGCAGCTGCTGCACCATCAGACTCTGAGTCCCCTTGTGAGTCATCATCACTGCCTGGGGCCGACTCATCTTCTGCTGCATCCTCGTCAGACATGTCAAAGGTCTGTCCGACCAGAGGGTCATCGTCCTGATCTTCATCAGAGCTTTGCTGGTCACTGTCTGCTTCTTCGTCTCTGCCATCTTCTTGACTGCTGACGCTGGCTGCATCACTCCCACTCAGATCTGCACTCAGATCTGCAATTCAAGTCAGGGCACTTACACAACGTCACTCGACAGGGCATTTGCACAACATCACTTGACTCACTACGTCAGGGGACTTACTATGTCAGGGAAGGAACACAGAAATGGTCTATAATTTTGGCGGCCATTACAGGTATACTCAGGCAACAGCCTGTGCTATTTTGTCAGCAACAGCGACAGTGATTGCACTGACCAGAAATTAACATTGAGGGCGTGCAATCTGAGCAAACCTGCCCATCTGACAAGCAGCATGAGCTGACCAAATGAAGCCAGGTGTTGCAGCCACTACATGTTAACTTTGCATGAGCATGCACAGATCTCAAATCTGTAGAGTCCAAAATGTAACACACAACATGCCTCACAACAGCCACAGGCAATCATACGTGTCGGTATCCTTGTATACATCATTACAACATGCAGTGCAGACATTACCTTCGCTGTCGCTGTTTCGCGGCGCAGCCACCTCATCATCACTGTCATCCTCTTGCGCCTTGCGTTTTAGCCAGCTTTTGTTCTGATCACTGAAAACACCGCCTAAGGATGCCTTGGCAACTTTCTGCAGAATATGCAAGCCTTGCTTGCTGGCAGTTCAAACAACAGCTAAACCATTATGTATGCAGAATGCATACAGGGATCAGCTGCTGCTGTTTAGTCAGTGTCTAAGCAACAGACAAAGAATTGCTGTGTTGGTATTACAACAGCAGCACACCTAGGATTGCGCACTACAGGCAGTACAAAGCCTTCACAAGACAATCAGCAAGTGCAAGAGGAGTACCTTTGCACTGCTAAGTGGCTTGGCAGCATTTGTGGGTACAACAGGAGTTTCGAGATGCGCTTTGAACCTGAAAACACCCACAGACAGATAGTTGTGTACTTCTCCACGGCTTGAGCGGGAGCTAAAGCACACTGCCGGAAGGAAGTCGGGACCAGCTACACCAAGCACAGGTCAATTACCGTTTTTGGGGTGGGCCCTTGGTCGCGGTCTGCACGCTAGGCTGTGCAACGGAGCTGCGTCGGCGTTTTGCCATAATCCTGAAATCTCTAGGTCTTCCACGCTCAGTAGGCGTCCTCTGGTGACATTGACTTTGGCTGCGCCCTTTTTCATCCTTTTTCTTCGAAAAAGGCAGCTCTGACTGGCGCTAGGGTTTACGTCACTTAGCTTCTGATTAGTAAGCCCTAATCGAGCATGACACTACACGATCGGTATGTCTGAAGTTGTCGGCACAGCAACCTGAGCATCAGGTCTCATTGTTGACAACGTGCGATATTTAATTTCACGTGGCTCGCAATAATGCCCAGGCTTGTCAACAAACGCAATTTTTAGAAGATAGCCGTCGAGCGTTGACTTTACACAACCTCGCTCGATCAACCGTTCCTGAGACTTCAGTCACTCGCCAGGCTTGCAAACCACTGGTTTCCACCTGTGAGCCGTTAATATGATCAAAAACGGATCTTTGCTGCTTGGCGTGGCGTACATTTTCCTGGTGGCTCCTGCCCTTGGTTTTACAAAGTTAAGCGACCTCATCAGGCCAGCCACGGACCTACAGAGCACTGAACAACTGACAGAAGAACCCAAGAGACCAGTGTGGCCGGGCCAATATCAAGTATGTCACAAATGCTGAGCCTGCATGCTTGTGCCATATGGGCTGACTCCTTTGTTTAACACCCCTGGACCATATGCATGCACGGAGTGCGTGCATGCATAGAGTGCATGCATGGAGTGCATACAATGCACTTGCTCTAGTTTTTGCTGCGCCTTGATGCATCTGAAGTTGCTCTGCAGGTGTCTTGGCAATTTTTGGTGCCTTACGTCAGTGAGGTGCAATCAGCTCCTCTAGTGTAAGCCTGCTTCTCTGCCTCTTCATGGGCCCCTTGCAAATCACTGCACAACACATCTGTCAGTGCCTTACTTGAAAAATCATGCACGTGTGCATGCATTGCAACACATTGGAAGCATACACATGATTAGACATATAAATAGCAATTTGAATGCTGTCTGCATCTAGCTGACAGACTGTTACCGGCAAGGGCCATCATGCATCAAGTTGGCGTGGCATTTTGCAGATACAACTATACTGTGTACCAGGATACTGAGCATGGGCGTCAAAAGCTTGTTAGAGACTCAGTTGAGACCACCGTCACAGTTTTGGACAAGGTCAGATCTCAAATGCACTGATCCACCTGGTCACATAATTTAACGTAGTGATTCACTTGATCACATTTGTCAACACAGTGACTTGCCTGGTCACACTGTATGGTTCAGCAAGCAATCTGCCCCCCTCATTCTCTGAGTCATGAAGTTTTCAGAGATCCTTTTGCATCAACACAAATGCAACGTAGCCTTGAGCTCACGAGTCCTGAGCTCCCACTCACCGCTGTCACACAGCAGTAACAAGCCTCAAGCCAGACACACAAAGTTTTGTCACGAGCGGTGCGAGCAGTGCAGCATGAGCAACAATCACTGTGCTGGTGTATCAACTCGTGGCAGCAGTCTACAAACAGAGCTTGCTTGCAGAATGTGATGTATGAGATGTATCCTAGAGTGGATGAGATGAAGTGTGACAAAAGCAAGCTGAGCAATTCCTTGATGGGTCAGAGCCAGAGCACATCAGACAGCCGCAAGCTGCTTCAAGCAGACAGCAATGGTCCTCAACTTGGCTTTGTAAGCACTCTGCTCTGCTTGTCCTATCATTTTTCAGCCCCATGTGCGGGTGATCAACACTGATACATGCACGTTGGCAGCTTCTAGTTCTGCTGGTGTACTTGATGCTTCCTTTAAGAACATGCACACACTTTGGGCAAATGCACACAGAGTCAGGCTGCATACATATGACTGTCGCTGATACGCACCCACTGTGCACAGTTTGTCATGTAGATCTGGTGTATTGCTGAAGCACCGCATACAGGCATACAAGCTATATCTTGGACAACTTGCATAGGTTCTTGTGTGGTCAACTCAAAGCCACATGATGCGCCTAGTTGCACACTGATGGAAGAGTCATGCAAAGTCAGTCATCATACATGAGCCTGCAAGGCACCACAGTGGCAATTGTTCAGGTGCAGCTACTATGCATGAGTCTTATGCACAAATGGGCTGCTGTCAGGCAATGCTGACATGACATCTTGACATGACACATAGAAACAGTACCCCATATGAGTCCCGTGCACGAGAGGATTGATCATGTTGCAGGTACTACCAGACCTGACTGAGTCTCGCTGGAGCTACAATGGTACAGCAACAATGCATGATCAGGAAGCCAACACGTGGGTGATGGAGTCGAAGGAGGACCTAGGCTATGGAGAAATTGTTTCCACCTACACCATGTATGTTGGCAAGGTAAATCGACCTTGCTATTTGTCCGTCCTGGTATAGACCACCCTGTTGAGTGTCGTCGTCAGGGACCACTTCTGGATAGTAATGCAAGTTGTCCCACTGCCACAGCTCGCTGTAAATATAGTCCTTGGCAGTATGTACCTTAGCAAGTTCTCTCTTTGCCAAAGGTGATTTTTGCCTTTCAAGCCTCTGACATCCTTATGTGCCCATGTTGTCGTGGTGAGTTGTCACGTGCAAGAGACCTGCTACCACCATGCTTCCACCTATTTTGTGTATGTTGGCAAAGTAAGTTGACCTTGTCTTTTCTTTTGGCCTGTTTTCCTCCACGTTGTTGTGATTTGTCATGTGCCATCATCATGTTCCCACCTACAACATGTATGTCGGCAAAGTATGTGGACCCCACAGGACATCCCTTTTGTTTCGTTCTTTTGCGGTGAATTGCTATGTTCAGAAGGCATGTCATCAGTGTGTTGCAAATGGGCATATCATTTGTGTAGCTACCTGGACAGGAACCAAACATTCTGTGTACCTTCATGTCAACAGGGGCCTCTTGCTGTGCAGGATGAAGCTCCTCTGCAGCTGTACATGCACGGTGTGGACCTCTACATGAACAGCCACTTCGATGTCTGGATTGTGGACATTGATCAATGGAGGCCTGGCCCAATTGATGAGGAGAACTGGAGAGTGCCAGACTTCTGCCATCAGGGGGAGGTTGAGGAGCTGCAAAGACACCAACTGGACAGCAGTCTTGCCATGGAAGTTGCAAAGCAGCTGCCCAACCTTCATTTTGGTGACAAGCTGTATGATGCGTTTGTCCACCGGCATGGACGCAGGCATGTCACCAGAAATGAATATGAGCAACGCACCCAGAGGTTCTATGAGAACAAGCAAATGATCGAGGTGAGCGCACTCAGCTGCTCTTGCAAATGTCATCAGGCTATGAAGCTCTTGTTGCATGTCTGCGAAGCAGCAAGCAGCTGGTCACTAGGCAAAAGGCGTGCAGAAAGCAGGAAAGTGTCCACTCATGTCAGATGCCATGCGATGTAGTCTGCATGCATGGTCATGCAGTCATGGTGGGCAAGATCTCAAACTCTGCGCTGTGCTGTGCTGTGCATGTCTGCAGTGATGGATAAAAGTGCAGAAGCCAAACATAGCTGCCTACGTTTCCTGCTGATACTGTAGCAGCATCAGCAGCAAGGCAGACCCATACTCTAGCCCTCAGCAACTACCCTGTTAGCCCTTGACAAATTCGCTGCTGATGCTGCAGGAGCACAACAGCAGGGCAGACAAGTCCCATACCCTAGCCCTCAACAAATTTGCCGACTGGCACAGAGACGAATTCCTTGCTACAGTCCTGCCCAACTATGGGAAGCCCAGACCCAGTCTGCCCCTTGAAGGCAAGCAGATGGTGATGCACAAGCCCAAGGTGCCCAAGCACATGCTGCCCAGCACTGTTGACTGGAGAGGCACCGGAGCTGACAGCCCAGTCAAGGATCAAGCATCTTGTGGCTCCTGCTGGGTGAGTCAACATTTGTCATGTAGCGTATGGTGGTTGAACGTGGGGGGGGGGAGGGGGGGGGGATGAGTAAGGGTCTTTCATGCAACAGCTGGTAGTGCTGACAGCCCAGTTAAGGACCAGGCATCTTGTGGGTCCTGCTGGGTGAGTAAGCGCATCTGTCATGCATTAGCTGGTGGTTGGGGGGTGAGTATGGGTTCATCATGTAACAGCTGGAAGTGCTGACAGCCCAGGCATCTTGTGGCTCCTGCTGGGTGACTAAGCATTTGTCGTGCACTAGTTGGTGGTTGGGGGGTGTGGGTCTTTCATGCAATAGCTGGAAGTGCTGACAGCCCAGTCAAGGATCAAGCATCTTGTGGGTCCTGCTGGGTGAGTCAAGATTTGTCATGTAGTGTTGGGTGGTTGGGGGGTGTGTATGGATTCATCATGTGACAGCTGGTAGTGCTGGTGGCCCAGTCAGGGATCAAGCATCTTGTGGCTTGTGTTGGGTGAGTCAACTCCTGTCATACACTAGTTGGTGAGTGGGGGGTGTCAACCTCTGTGATACCTTAGTTGGTGAGCATGGATTTATCATGTAACAGCTGGTAATGCTGACAGCCCAGTCAAGGATGAAGCATTTTGTGGCTCCTGCTGGGTAAGTCAACAGCTGCCATGTACTAACTGGTGGTTGGGGGGTGAGTATGGGTCTTTCATGTAACAGCTCGTAGTGCTGACAGCGTCGTGAACGATTAAGCATCTTGTGGGTCTTGCCGGGTGAGTAAGCATCGGTCGTGCACTGGTTGGTGGTTGGGGGGTGAGTATAGGTCTGTCATGCGACAGCTGGTAGTGCTGACAGCCCAGTCAGGAATCAACACACAAGTTGCTTGACACTTGTCTGGGCTGTTAGGGACTACCAGCTGTCACACGAAAGACCCATACTCACCCCCCAAGCACCCACCAGAGTCGTGCTGAGTGAATAAGGATCTGTCATGGGATAGTTACTGTTGCTGTGTGGGTATGAATCTGTCCTGTAGTACCTAGTACTGCTGGTGTATAACAGTCAAGCTCAGTCAAGCCCAGTCAAGGAACAGACATCATGCTGGGTGAGCACATATATGTCATGCACTAGTCGGTATGCTTTTCTGTCTGTTTGATTGAAGCAGAACCAGTCAGCTGTCATTGTTCTTGACAGTCCAATCAGGCTTTAAGTTTTCAGGACAGATTGATCTTGTTAGGCACAGATATCTGATGATGACATGCGTTTTGATCAGCAGGCCTCATGTACATCCTGGCAGCAAGCCAGACTTAGCAACAATCTTTCAGTACGCATCAGCAAATATATGTTGACCATCTCATCGCTGCATTGTTATACTGCTCAGCTGCTCAAGACTGTGATTTATCTGGCCCTATGGGAAGACTTGTGTTCAATGAAAGAGGATGCATCACATCAACAAAACTGATGAAAGTATATTTGCTCATGTAGGCTTTTGGGACAATTGGGCCAGTGGAGACAGCCTACTACAGGGCAACAGGCAAGCAGCTGCTGCTGTCAGAACAGGACCTCCTGGACTGTGGCTGGTACCTCAACAACAAAGCCTGCTTTGGCGGCTACCAGGTCAGCTTCCTCATGAGGCGTCACTGACTCACATGTTTGGTGTATATCCATGCAGGCATGTCAATGTTGGCTGACACGCTGGTATTATGGCTCCCTGATGCTTTGTTTGCCCTCCCTCAAAAAGCGGCATCCTTTCTTGGCCTGTCCATTCCCATCTCTGCTCTGCCCTGCCCTGCCCTTCCCTGCCCTGCCCTTCCCTGCCCTGCCCTTTCCTGCCCTGCCCTGCCCTGCCCTTTGCTTCCCTGCCCTGCCTCATTAGCTGGTCCACTTGCTTGATTGTAGGCATGCTTACTGCAGTGTCTCTTCTCACATCACTCTTTGCAACATCCATAATTGACGCAATGAAGCATTCATAATTGGCGCAATGAAGTCAGCTCTCACAGTTACATTGGGCACAGTCGCAACACTGTCGAACACAAGGTCACGGGGCAACGGCACGACCTCAGTCAGCACATCATCCCCCAAGCGTTTGAGCATCCCCAAAAAAACTGCCACGAAACTTAGCAAAGATGTTGTACCATTGATGGATACCTCAAAGCTGCTTTTAAAATGTTACACAAACCTGAAACAAAAATCGGGAAAAGAATGTTACACCAACCTGAAACCAAAATGTTACACCAACCAGAAAATGTTTGCAGGACTTGGGTCTGCAGTGGCTAATGACCTGGGGGAAGATTGCTACAGAGGAGGGTTACCCTTATCAGGGGGTTGACAATTTCTGCTCTGCCAAAGGCCGTAAGCACATCAAGTTCTCGGTATGCACTCATCCTCGGGCTTTTCTTCAATTAATGCCAACAGGCATAGCTTTTTGACTTCTTTTCTAAGCACCATCAGTATGCTTTCGTGCATCACAAGTTGCCTGCTCAAGTTCTCGGTACGCACCATTGGCGTGTCTTTGTGCATTAAAAGTTGTCTGCTCAAATTCTTGTCACGCACCATTAGTGTTTTGTCTTGCATCACAAGCCGTCTGCTCAGTGCGGCAAGTGCATCAAATGCTCTCTTGTAGGCATCAGTCTGTTGTTTGATGGCGTTGTTTACAGCAGCAATGACTCATTCAACACCTCGCAGCAGTTTCAACCGTGCACAGTTGCTATGACTGCCAGCTCAGGCAGCTGCAACTGATCCCCGTGTCGGGTTGTGGAATCCCATTCTGCAGCTGTGCGGTCAACCCTACACCTGCTTGTCAGGGTGTGAAACCAAATGGCAGCGTCTTACTGTGCAGAGCCTGGTGCAGCACATGCAGCAGTGTAGCTTCTGGTAGGGCTGATATCAGTGAATTGTGCTGCTGCAGGGCGACTTTGTGCAGACTGATGGCAGTGAGTATGCTCTGAAGGAGGCCTTGTATACCAAGGGGCCCATGACAGTCTCTGTGGATGCTGGTCCAGATTCCTTCGTCTTCTACTCCAGTGGAATCTACAACAACTCTGCCTGCAAGAGTGACTACAAGGGTAAGCACCTGCTCACTGCTCATGTTGTGCCAGTCCTGCAATTATTTGGAGACTAAATAGTTTCAGTCATCTCAAATAAATGTTCAGATTGAAATTCTTTGTTTAAAATAATGAAATATAAGTAGAATGTTATGACAGGTGTCGGCCACATTCAACATGTTCCATGACATGCAGCATAGAAGTGTTAGTCCACAGACGTAGTTGATGTGAAGGACTCAAGCTTGCTGCTTTTTGCTTGCTGCTCAGACGTAGCGTGTGCATGTAACTTGAGGTCCACCGTCAGGTTGCCATTTTGTTCTGTCAGACGGCTTTGTCTGCACACTGGGGTGACAGCTGCTGTATCTGCGGCACTGCACAGTATGTTCACAATGGGCATGGCAGGCATGCCTTTGCCTTGCAAGCCATGTGGCTCATGACAGATTCGTGTATCGGTTCCTTGCATACAGTACAATTCAGCAGAAGAACTCGATCATCAGACCAGGCTGAGGTGTGTTGTATAACAGCACGCTCTGTTTGGCAGGGGTTGGTGACACTTGCCCTCAACAGCTGTGTGGTACTTGCAGATTTGAGCCATGCAGTTTTGGTCTCTGGTTACGGCACAACAGACGAGGGACAAGACTATTGGCTGGTCAAGAACACTTGGTCAGCTCTGTGGGGTGACAAGGGCTACATCAGGATT
>JAABUP010011460.1_pt1 | contig 10086 bp, 8 predicted proteins | sample 5559201 | NCBI WGS metagenome assembly JAABUP01 (sample SAMN10711887, study PRJNA513373) | rock metagenome | isolation source: Antarctica rocks | place: Antarctica | reverse complement strand
GAAGCCAAGCCTTGTATACTGGGTCGCCAGAGGTCATACATGACTTCAAATAGGGTTTTCATGCCCAGCACTTTGCTGAAATTGCACTCCTTGGCTCCATTCCTGGATGAAGTCGACGGAGAATTCGCTCTAAAACACCCCAAACTACTAGCAACTCTGGCAATCAAGCCTCAGCCTTCGATCGAAGATCTCCAATATGTCCAGAGCAGTCTTGACTCTTCGAGTGGAGGGCAGCTCAACGAGATTGACTTGGGCGTCGTGATTGCTACTCTAGAGGTCGCTACTCGGCTTGAATACCCCTCGGTCAACTTCTTGATACCAGACAGGACGTCAACCCTGAGGGCACTCACGGATATCGTGCATGGAGATCCTAATGTCAACGGTGGTATTGCCGATCTCAACTTCACGCATACTAGGATCTCAGAAGATCTGATTACTCGACTCGGGGTAGAAAACTCATTTGCGTATGCAACTCGCAATGAGATCAATATTGAAGACGAAGACGAGGATGAGTACACGCCAAGGGAGAAACTCTCCACGGTTGTTGCGGACACTCTGGGACGATATCCAATTGAGACCACTTTCAGTGAATTCTTAGCTAATGCAGACGATGCTGGAGCGACCAAGATCTCTTGGACCATCGACGGATGTGATGAGGGGCCGCACGCATCTCAATCATTACTAACGAAAGAATTGGCTGAGTATCAAGGAGCAGCCCTATTCGCATACAATGACGGAGTCTTCTCCGAACAAGATTACGCCGGGTTCAAAGATATCGGCCAGGGAGGCAAGGTGGAGGACGCTACCACAACTGGCATGTTCGGCAGAGGTGCCCTCAGCATGTACCATTTCACAGATTTACCTATGCTAATATCGGGTGGTTTTTATGTGGCCTTGGATCCGCAACAGAGGTGCTTGACCCGGAATCGACGGTGGAATCGGAAGGTCGGAGTAAAGATAGCGCTCTCAACGGCTCGTCGTGTTGCCGGAGATCAGCTTGCGCCATTCTATGGGCTCCACGGCTTCGATAAGAACTGCGACTACTACCGAGGTACTATCTTCCGTTTGCCTTTCCGAGCCCCTTCGAAGCAGACGCTGCTGAAAACCTCTCCGCTCCATGCGGACTCCCGAGCGACACAGAGGCTGCTAGAAGACTACTTTGATACGGCTCGGATATCGCTCCTCTTCTTACATAACGTCACCAACGTCCACTTTTGCATTCGTGGGGAAGAAACGCCAGCGTGGTCCGTTTCTGCGCAACGGCCGGAAGACTCAGCTGACGATGTGTTTCAAAAAGTCACAGTGAGGAGCGTCAAGAGACGCTATGAGCCTGTGACAGATGTTTGGCATGTCGGTATTACCGACATAGAGCATAGCCCACCAGGGGTTGTCAGACTTGGCAAAGGCTCTTCGAAGATCACTGAACGTGGCATTGCCGCTTGTCTGCAGCAAGGAGAGTTGCTGTTCCACAAAGACGACAAGAACACTGTACATAAGCCAGCTTTGGCGGATAACGGAGAGGCCAAGAGCTCAAGGGTCGGCCCCAGCATATTCTGCAGATTGCCAATAGCGTCCGAATCTCAGCTACCGGTGTCGTTTCATGCCAGCTTTGCGATTACTGGTGACCGCAAGACTATTGCGTTCGAAGACCGGAGTGAATCGGCTGATTGGAACCATTGGCTCTTGACCGAATCCATACCAAGATTCTACCTGGAGTTTCTTAAAGACTTATCTTCAAGATTGGGCGACGAAGCCTTCAAATTCTGGCCATCAAAACTCAGCGCTGGTAAACGATCAAACTTGTCTGTTGCTGTGGCCAATGGATTCTGGACCAAAGTCATGGATCAAGAGCACGTCGACCTTCAAATATACCCGTCTATAGACCATGGAGACTCGGCTTTAGCCGCCGGCGCGAACGATTTGAGGCGAAAGAAACAACGGAAGACTAGAAAGTTGCATGTAGTCACGTCTCTGAGCAATTCTCGGTTCGACTTTCTCCCTTGCTCCGCGTCCTCAAAGCTTCGGCCTTTGTTTGGAGCCTTGCAAGTTGATCTCGTACGACCCCCACAACGCCTCTGGGATGCTTTGAGAAATGCAGCTTCCGGGGGGCGTTTGGTTGAATTAGGTCCAGCTTACCTCGCCGAATTGTTCAAGCAGGAAAACAATTGCGTTGCTCTCGAGATATTCATTGCCCAGATTAAAGACGAAGTCAACAAGTCCGAAGCAATGGCAATGCTTCTCAAAACTCTAGTACCTTGCAGTACTGACAGGGTTCAAACCTCGATCAGCATTGTACAAGGATGCAGAGTCCTTCCCAGACCATTCTTTAATTCTCCGTTCGGAATGCTGCGTCCGAAAGGGGAAGGAGACTCAAAAGACCATCTTGTACCAACGCTCAAAGAGCAGGAGCTCTTCGCTTTTGCCTCAGACTCCTTGGTCAATATCACATTGTCACCACGCTCAATCATTAAGTTAGAAGGTGAAGAAATATCAAGAAGATTTCGGAATCCAATCACTGAAATCATGGACGCTCAATTCAACGTTCGAAAACTTGCATTTGGGGATCTAGGACCTCTATTGGGACACCCGCAATCGCCAATCGCCTTGGCTGGCGCTGGTAAAGACCGCGACGAATGGGTTCCGAAATTGTGGACTTACATCAATACTAAATTCCAGGCATTGAAGAGTGGTGCGGATCGGGACCCTTCGGGAATGGTGACCCTTGAACAATTATTGTCAGAGGCTAACCTTTGGGACCAAGCTATCTATCGCTTCAGCTCTCAGCAGCAATGGTGTTACATCACGCCACGTCAATTTGCGGCCGGACCTTGCATTGTTGACCCTGAGCCTGACGAGCAAAAGGAGCTCTGCGCCTTGATACCCGATCTGAAATGTCTTGATCGCGCTTGCCTTCCAGATTTTCTGGTAGAGGATGAGGGCCAGCTCAAGAATGTCGCCTCTTTCCAGCGTTTCTTAAAATGCCTCAAGACGATCGAGCACTCAACGGACATGAAAGTGAAACCAATACTCGACACCGTACTAACTCGTGGAGCCAGAGAGACTCTTCGAGAGTTATTGATCTGCTTTCTGGGAAATTGCGTCAAATCAGACGTTGTGTGCGACAAAGCTGTACTTCAACACCTGCCAGTATGGCCTCGTTTGAAGCGCCCCGAGCAGTCCAGTCTTGGATACATTGCCGCTGAAGACGCCCGCTTTTGCATTCATTCAGAATTGTTCATGCCTTGGATCAAGGACCTGAGTATGTTTGTTGAGCCAGAGGTAGTCAGGAGCGTGCAAATCTCATTGCCAGAGCTAGGATGTCACACGATGACTGCAGAGCAATTTTGGCACTACACGAAAGGAGACCTTCCTCCTGCCATCGCGTTAGGAGCATCTATGCAGCAATATGTCCGACTCGTCCAGTATCTAGCCGCACACTTGATCACGCCATCTGGTAATGTTGCACCAAATGGTAGCGGCGCATTATGCAAAGCGAACACCCTCTACGACCACGATGATACGATATTCAAAGCAGCATTCCGAGGAGAAGACTCAGCCCGCTTTCTACACCCGGATATGCGGCACTTGCGTTCTTTCTGGGTTTCAGCAGGGCTACGTGCTCGACCAGCCACTAGAGTCATGAGTAGCGAGGATTATCTCCAATGTACTTTAGCTATAGACCAGCAGTGGACGCCAAACACAAGTGACCATGTCTTCAAACAGGATGCAGAGACAGTCTCAGCATACCTATCATTTGATCGTCCAGACTTCCGCACGTGGCCTCAGTCAACTTGGGACCAAATCTCAAAGGTTCGGATGTTCCACGTCGAGGAGCATCATCTTGATCAGCGCCCATATCGTCAGCCTCGAATGCGGGAACTTGCCCAAGAACACACCCACTGTGCTTTGATCAATGCCGGCAGAACCGCGCACATACGTATTTCCTGGTCTCAAGTCAAGTTCCTGAAGAATCCCGCAGCTACTGCTGTTTTCGATAAACTTCCAAATGGTGGTCTACCATCGACCGCACTTGTTTATAGACATCTCCAAGGCGTGATTGGTAATTGCAAGCACGTAAGCCAGCGTGATCTTGAAGACTATTTGCGAGACGTTCAAGCCTGCTACACCCATCTCCAGGATTCCGCTGACACCAAGAGTCTACTTCCTGGAATCAGAGACGCGAGGATCTGGTTCAATCTTGATGTCACCCAGCTCGACAAGATCCTGAAGCAACAACTCGAAGATAGTCTTACAACTGCAAAACTCCTCTGCTTGAACTCGCCTGGTAAGAAAATTTTGCCTCATTCTGCTCAAGACTATTGCTAACGAGGGAAATTAGTCGATCCGTTGCCCATCAGAACTGCCCAGAAGTTCCTGGCCCCCTATGAGAGTCTTCTCAGCCGCCTAGGGTGCAAATCTGTAATCCAGCCGCGCATGGCAAATCCGAGAGCAAACATGAATCAAAACAACCCAATGGCAGCGTCCCTGATCGAGATCCGACGGCTACGAGACCAGAGCGTTTTAACAGACGTTATCTTCGAAGTGAACGGCAATAAGAAAGCAGCCCACAAGATTTTCCTTGTCGTTGTCTCCGAATATTGCAAAAAGCGGTTTCTGGGCGAATGGGGCCGGCTACTGGAGCGAGGAGCGACCATAACGCCCGACATTCTGAGCTTTGAATCGCTGTCTGCCATTGTCGACTTCGCCTATACTGGGGAATTTGTCGCGCCTGTCCTCAGAAATCCAATGGATAACAACGAAATTGCGGATGCACTAGACTGCATGTTGGATCTTCTCAAAGGCACAGACATGTGGTTCCTCGACCGACTCCACGATCTGGCTGAAGACTTCTTGCTTTCGCCTTCGATATCGGAGAAGTGGATCCGAGTCGACAACGTCGTCGAGGTGAAGAAACACGCCAAAATTGCAAGAGCTTCGCGACTAGAAAAGCATTGCGAGGACTTGATTGTGGCGAACAAGGAGATTGTGGAGGCGCTAGCTGCGTCGGATGAAGATCAAGCTGACTAGAAAGTGTGAACAGCGATAGAGGAGATCTTGAATAAAAGGGATCCCACTTGGACAGATGAGGGATGGATTTGAGCAGCAAACGAGGATGAGATTGGACAGAATTATTGTTGTTTCGACACGTTAGAGATCACGCAGATAGATAATGAACAGGAGTACCGCTCTCTCCCCATGAATTTAGACTGGCGCTCACAAAGCGAAGTCTGAGACACGAAGGGAGTTGTGCACGGCTCTTATTGACTTCTATATACAACATGATCTTGATATTCATGCTGACCTCGCCCACAGCATTCCCGAAATTTTTGCCATTCAGACTCTGCCTGCGAGCGTGGAGTCACCGATTTGAGGCTTCACGCCTAGTAAAATTATATATCTGGGCTCAACTTGGTCCTGAGTATCGACCTGGAGCGGGCAAGTTGCCTGAAAGCTGGCCATGTCGAGCTCTATCTAGAGCGGCAAAATTACCAGAAAGATGGGCGGAAGGTTGAATGCTCAAATCGATTCGCAGTCAGCCGTTTGACGGGTTGGAAGCCGACGAGGGCTTGCGTCCAAGACTGCCACTTGTTCTGACTCCCAACCAGGCTTTGTTGGCCTTCGGGGGGAGCGTCCGTGCTCAGTGCCGGAAGGCAATGGCTCGCGGGCTGTTCTTCTCTTTATGCTTCAAGCTTCTAAGCTCCTGCCGACTTCTTCTTGTCGTTTGGTGACTTCTCGACCTGCTGTGCTTTGTCGACAACCTTCTTGGTGGTCCCAGCAGCCATGGCTTTCTTGTCGTTCGGTGACTGAGGCATATTTTGTGCCTCGTCGACAATCTTCTTCGCCGTCCCACCAATAGCTTTTTTTGCTGGTGATCCATCGACAAATTTCTCAATAGTCCCATCGACGGCATTTTCCGCCTTTTGCATTGCATCGCCAAGCCTCTTCTTATCCCAGGGGTAATACCTAATGGCATCTAGCAACTTTACTGACGCTTTGTAAATAGTCGCGGTATTGTGGTGCTGCAATTCAAGTGTCATCTCCTGCAGCTTCGTCTTTGCCTCCCACAGCCTCGACCAGAATTCTTCAATCTCCCCCATGACCTTGGTCTCCTCGAACGGGATGGCCAACGTCTCCGGCTCTTTCTCGACTCTGTCAAACCAATTGCCCATCGCCACGGTTCTGTTGCCATAGTATCCAGCGAAATGCACCAGAAGATCGCCATTACGCGGCTCCGTCTCGTTATACTTTCCGCTGTGATATCCATTGAACCAGACCCGTGGCTCATAACTCACGTTATCAGGCCGCCCTTCCCATCTAAAGACGTGCTTCATGGCATTTTGATCTGGTTGGCCATATAATTCGATCTGGGGGTGCAGACGTGGTAGGGCGGAGACGTCCGTCAACATGTAGACTGACCATTCGGATACCCTCATGAAAAATACACCGCAGTTGAGACCGTACCAATCCTGGCTGCCGATATAATGGATGTCGGAGAAGAGGGATCGGACGGAGGAAGAAAGTGTTCCCAGCGGATATTCGGGTTGAGGATGATAGTGTCGCCGTCGATCCAGCTGTGTGAGGACGTTAGCAGTCGAGCGATTGGAATGGCAAAAGGCTCTCGGAGACAACCCCGATGACTTTCTCTACTTACACTATCCACTCAGCCCGCTCGTCAGCTGGCTTTGCCAATTCATTGATCACGAGAGACAAGAGATAGAGCGGCTTTTTGAAGACACCTGACTTCCAGTGCCCCTCGATATTCCTGCCATTCTCACCTGCGCTCCCAACGATATCTTGTCGGAGGACGTGTGTGGTATAGCCCCATCGCTCCCCATGTGCCAGATGTAGCTTCAATGCTCGCTCGTAAACGTCATGTTCGGGACCCTTGTCATCGAAGATCATCGTCACTTGATGGATTTTCGCTGATCTCCCAAGTTCGGTATGATTGACGGGACCAGCAGGGGGGGCAATTAGGGTGCTGTTCTGCTTCGGCTCGACATTGTAGATAGCAGAAGCGACTGCTGCTATAGGAGAGGCGAGGTCAGGCGAAGCAGCGGCAATCTCAGGTGCAGTAGATTCGGCTACCGGTGTAGGGACGGCGACATGGGTTGTAACATAAGCAACTTGAGGTGCTGCAGATTCCGGCACTGGCGTTACGAGGGCGACGGGGGTTGTAGCAGTGGCATGGTTATAGGGAGAAGGAGACTTGTTCCAGCCGCTAAGTTCCTGTGTCGACTTGAGCGTAGATTGACGTTGTGAAGAGATGGAAAACAGGTATATTATAATGGCAATGGCAAAGAATGGAATGGTAGCAAGACGTCTTGGAAATGATGTGAGCATCTTGGCCAGCTGTGTACAAGAAAAAATGAACAAGAGACTGTCGGAAAAAAAGAAGTATTCGCAAGAGATACTATACAGGTTATATTGTTATCGTTGACTCCATAGACATTGTCAGTTTTCTGGGAGGCAGGGCGCCTTCATAAAGGCGTGTCTCTCGCCCCTGAGAGAACCGCCAAGTCTGGTAGAGGCATGTCAACGGTAGATGTGATAGGACAAATCTCGTTCAAAGCAAAATAAAGATTCCAGATGCAGATCTGCCATGCGACTACATCCCGTCTGTCAGTGCGTCCTAAGGGAGAACACGCGGGAGATTCAAGACGGTTCCTGTACACGCAAAGAGACATGTCGGATTTGTGAACGGCGATCATCGAGACGTCACTTCTAAGTGTTTGGGTGAAAGGAGATGCTATCGAAGACGTTGTTTATGACTTTTAGTAGTTGTAAGCGGAGACTTGAACATTGCCAGCAAAAAGGCCGCTAAAAACCCACTTCGAGATGCAGCCCTACGGGGCGATCTGTTGACAGCGCGTGGAAAGCAGTCCTCGACTTCAACCACTTTCATTCGTGACTTGTGGAGGCTCGTTGAACATGTCAGAACTTATTGCAGGTCGCCACTGAATTTCACGTTAGCCCTAGCGATGGCTGCTCCGCGTCCTGCTCTCTACAAGGAGCTTCTTACACCCGCTCTCCATCGAAGGTTTACAGGAGCAGCAGGAACAATACTGCTGGTCTGCTATGTCGAGGCTGTGTTGATTGGAGACAAATCTTCTTGTAAATATTGAGCCCAGGGTATCCCCATCGTATACTGTTCTGACTCTCCAACAGTCTTCTGGTCCTGGTTTCCAATTGGTACAGCCGGCATAAGAACGCTTCTGCTCTTCATATCAGCTCTCTCGATATTCGTGCTACGAGTCGCGCAGCTACATATAGGTGGGGCCTGCCAGATATCAATCTTTGGGACAGGGTTGATGTGGGATAGGTGCTCGTACAACCTCCTCGCTGGTCGAGACATTCACGAAGTACCTTTTCCGATCGAACACCGTCCAGACCTTGGCTTGGTACTTCTTTTCAGCATGGTGGTTCAGCGAAGTCTACATGTGGTCCGTGCCGGCGTCAGCGAATTTGGGTTGGATCTCGGAGGGAAAGTAAGAGCATAACACGGTCCCAATGTTAATGGAATCATGGCTGATGGAATCCAGAGCGTGGGAACGCAAGAAACTCAATGAGAGACCGATCTACCTTCGAAGCGTCTTCTTCATGCTTGCTACCCTCCAATCCTTACTACACCTCTACTACGACTATGACAAGGTCCCTCTACCTCCCACACAGCGGAAGACTGAATCCACGACCGAACAGCCACAAAAGGAAGAACATCCGCTCGCAAGAATAAAAGCATTGTTACCAACTCTTGCACAGGATTTGGGCGTCCGTGCTGCGGGCGTGAGCATACTTGGACCCATAATCTATGCGCTCTTCATACGACGAACAGCGTGGAGTTGCTCTCTCTGGCTGGCAGAATTGCTTTGGGACGTCCCAGCTTCGCAACTTTCTTACATACCGCCCTATCATATCTCACTCATTCTCCGTTCGCTGAGCTCTGGAGTTTTCCTTCTTGCATTATGGGAGGCCTCGAATGCCTTGTTCGGTGCCTATGTAGCCCAGGGCCCGATCAAAAAGGGCCAACCACTTACGAGCGAGGCCAAAGATCCGAATGGGGCCTTGCTAAATGGTCTCAAGTCAAAGAGAGGGACACTCAGAGTAAGTCGCCTTACCCGTCCAACCTATCGATGGCTAATAGTTTCTAGTCTTTTGCATACTGGGAGCTCGTCTACATCAGCCAGCGATTTCGTGTACGCCGCAGGGCCATCTTCTCAGACATAGATCGACCTACCGGTGCTGCCTGGAACCAGGTCATGACCCTCTGCCTAGGCGACATCCTCGGCATCAACAACCGCATCACCGCTTTTCAGAATCCTACAGCCACAACTGCATCCGTCCCTCCCCAGCAAAAAATCACCATCGAATCCCTCCCTCGCATCTCCGCCCCACCCAGACAAGAAAACATTTTGCGCAACCCCCCTCCCCCATCCACCTCCCGCGAAAGGTTCGAGTCCAGCGTTGGCAGCATCGCCAAATCCTACGGGCAATCGCCCCAGCCCGCAAAACCGGCAAGGTTCCTAGACGCTCAACGCGCAGAAACACAAAAGTATCTCGGCGCTGCACGCCAGAAGCTCTTGACAAACGGCCAACAAGAGACCCTCAGCGGTAGCGGTCTGCTTGCTCAATACAATGATTACATGATGCGCTTCTTGCGCACTCCAGTCGGCTACCCATTCCGGCAGACATTCAGACGGCGCGTTTGCACAGTTGTGCTGGGATCGCCATACAGTGAGCTCAAAGTTATCGTCGACTCTGCTAATGCTCTGAATGGGCTAGCGCTGGCAAGTCTGAAGGAAGATTCGTATGGCAGAGTGGCGAAGGATGTACCGCTGATGATTCGCGTATTCGTCTCTACGATCACTACTATAGAAGGCTTCGTAAGCGGGCTACCTGCTCATTGGACGGATGTCGAGTTCTCGGAAGCAGACAGGAAGGTGGTAGAGGTAGATCTCGTTGTGGATGCCTTGAAGACGGGACTGAAGTCCATGGTGGGTGCGTTTGGGCAGTATGCCACTGAGCTTGGACTGGGGAGGGAGGAGATAAGCGTAGCGAGAAAAGTCGCTGGGATGGAAGAGGGCGAGTGAG
>JAABUP010011457.1_pt1 | contig 10089 bp, 11 predicted proteins | sample 5559201 | NCBI WGS metagenome assembly JAABUP01 (sample SAMN10711887, study PRJNA513373) | rock metagenome | isolation source: Antarctica rocks | place: Antarctica | reverse complement strand
TATCTCGGCTTCTTTCAATTCGTGCACAATGCGCGCCGACGCGGCAAAGCCCTGCTCGGCGCACTCATCGCTGGCCTGGTTGCGTGACGGACCCGTCACCACCCCGGAACCCAATAAGAGCCACAAACCTTTCAAGCAACGGAAATCCGCGAGCGGGACAATCGCATGCTATCCGATTCGTTTGTTTCCGGATGACCCCTTACGATCGACGGCACCGACCCCCTGGCCGTGCGCGATACGGTCGCCCTGGCTGTAGCAGACCTGCGGAGAGGGGCCGGGCGGTGTTCCTCGAATGCCGGGTGCCGCGCCTCTCAGGGCACTACAACCGGGACATCGAACACTATCTCTCCAAGGAGGATCGCGCAGATGCGATGCGCCGAGACCCGCTGGAGACGCTCGGCGCCAAGCTTGTCTCCGCTGGCCTCGCCACAGAGGACGCGCTCGCCCGCATCCGATCAGCCGCCGGGGATGAAGCCGCGGCATGGGCCAAGCGGGTCAGTGCCGCCCCTCATCCGACGGCTTCGAGCGCGGCAGAACATGTCGTGTCGTCTCCTGCGTTTCCCCACTTTGTCCCCAACGCCCAACACTGTGAGGTTCGGGAGCTCAGCCTGATCCAGGCCGTCAACGAGGCCCTACGGGCGGAACTCGCTGCACGGCCGGATGTCCTGGTCTATGGCGAGGACGTTGGAAAGGCTGGCGGCATCTTCGCCGCGACCCGCTCGCTACAGCGCGAGTTCGGGGCTGACCGCGTATTCGACATGCCGATCGCCGAGAGCGCCATTCTGGGGTCCGCGGTCGGTGCGGCCATGTGCGGCCAGCGCCCCGTTGTCGAGATCATGTGGGCTGACTTCCTGCTTGTGGCGCTCGACCAGCTCATCAACCAAGCGGCCAACGTCCGCTACTTGACCCAGGGCCGCTTCTCGGCCCCGCTCGTCGTCCGCACGCAGCAAGGGGCGACGCCGGGCTCCTGCGCGCAACACTCGCAAAGCCTTGAGGCCCTGCTTGCCCATATCCCCGGCCTGCGCGTCGGCCTACCGACGACACCGCAGGACGCATACGACATGCTGCGTGCAGCAGTTGCCGATCCCGATCCGTGCATCATCATCGAATCCCGTGCCCTGTATCAAACAAAGGCACCGGTGACACTTGCAGCAACTCCGGGTCCGATCGGTGGCGCCGCCCTGCGCGTGCCTGGCCGGGACGTTGCGCTCGTGGGCTGGGGCGCAGTCATGCCGCAGCTCCTTGAGGCGAGCCGGCAACTAGGGCAGGACGGGATCGAGGCGGCGGTGCTAGATTTGCGGTGGTTGTCACCGCTCGACGACGCGGCCTTGTCAGCCGCAGTGATGAGCTGCCAGGGCCGGGCTGTGATAGCCCATGACGCAAACCTGACCGGCGGGTTCGGCGCCGAGATCGCGGCGCGCCTGCACGAGCAGCATGGTCCCGGAGCAATCTGCATCCGTCGGGTGGCAAGCCCCGACATCCGCGTGCCGGCGGCGCCGCTACTGCAACGGGCACTGTTGCCGGACGCTGCGGCAATCGTCCGGGCCGCGAGGTCGTTGGTGCCGGCACGCCTGCTCGAGGCAGAGCCGGTATGACGGAGCGGTCTCCTTCCGATACCGAGCCTCGGCAGCGCATCAATTCGGTCGCGCGCGGGGTGAACATCATGTTGGCGGTGGCCCGTGGCGAGCGCGGCCTGTCCGTCAAGGAGATCGGCGCTACGCTCGGCATCGAGCGGCAGACGGTCTATCACCTACTTCACACTCTGGTCGCGCTCGGCATGCTGACCCGCGACGAGGGCCGCAGGTATCAACTTGGGCTGCGGGTCGGCATCCTGGCCGAGGCGTTCCGTCACCAGTTTTCGGCCCCCGACTACATGCGCCCGCTTGTCCGCGAGTTGGCCAATGCGACAGGCGAGACCTGCTACGCCGTCGGCTGGTGGCAGGGAGAGATCGTCACCCTCGCCGTCATGCCGGGAAGCAACGCCATCCAGGCGGCGGAGGTGCCGCACGGGCAATATGAGTTCGCCCATTCTCGCGCAGCCGGGAAGCTCTTGCTTGCCCTTGCGCCCGTCAGCCGCCGCCGCGACTACCTGGCCCGCCACCCACTTGTGGCCCGAACGCCGCGTTCGATCACGCAACCCGACGCGCTGGACGCGGAGCTGGCCAGGATACGCAAGCAGGGACACGCGGTTGACGACGAGGAGTTCGCGGCCGGCGTCTGCTGCCTCGCCGTCGCGCTGGACGGCGGCGAGTCTCCATTTGCACTTGCCTTGTCGGCCCCGGCAACGCGGTTCCGCGACCGTTTTGCAGAATACCTCCAGTACGCCGAAACCTTCGCACGCACCTCTCAGGACGGATAGCACGCATGCTCAAACACGTGGATTGCCCGGAGAACGCCGGACCTTTCGGCAGCTACAGTCACGCGATCGAGGTGCCGCCGGGCGCGCGAGTGTTGCACATTTCAGGCCAGGTCGGTGCGGACCGGGACGGCGTCGTGCCGGACGATGCGGGACGGCAGACGGAGCTGATCTTCGAGAATCTGGGCCGGGTACTGTCCGCTGCCGGCATGTCGCCTTCCGACTTGGTCAGGCTTACTTATTTCGTTTGCAACAAAGACGACCTGTCCGCGATCCGTGCGGTCCGCGACCGCGTGCTGCTCGCGCCATTCCCGGCATCATCGTTGATGGTGGTGCAGGCGCTCGGCCGCCCGGCATGGAGGCTGGAAATCGAGGCGCTCGCAGCGCGGGTGGACCGCTAAGTCCATGTCCAGCGACCCGCTCGACCTCGACGCGCTCGGCCAGGCAGCCCTTGTCGCCAAAGGAGAGGTTTCCCCAGCCGAACTTGTGGATGCCGCCATAGCTCGGATCGAAGGCCAGGATGCCAGGATCAACGCCGTCACGATGCGGCTGTTCGACCAGGCGCGGGCGATGGCCCGGCAGGTGGACACGGGTGGGGCGTTCCGGGGTGTCCCATTCCTGGTGAAGGACTTCCTGTGTCACCTTCGGGGCACGGCGACGACCGCGAGTTCTCGCATCCTGCGCGACACGGTCGTGGACCATGACAGCGAACTGATGCGCCGCTATCGGCGGGCAGGGCTGATCCCGCTCGGCAAGACGAACGTGCCCGAGATGGTCTCCATGGGCACCACGGAACCTGAGCTGTTCGGGCCGACGCGCAACCCGTGGGCGCCAGACCGAAGCACGGGTGGATCGAGCGGCGGGTCGGCCGCCGCGGTCGCCGCGGGGTATGTGGCGGTTGCGCATGCGAATGACGGGGCCGGGTCCATCCGCGTCCCCGCGTCGTGCTGCGGCGTGTTCGGCCTCAAGCCGTCCCGGGGACGCATCACGCTGGGACCGGACCTGGGCGAGTCGATCGGTGGCATCACGTCCGAGCACGTCGTGACCCGGTCGGTGCGGGACAGCGCGGCTATGCTGGACGCGACGCATGGGGCCATGCCAGGCGACCCCTACGTGGCGCCGGCGCCGGGCGGTTCCTTCGCGGACGCGATGCAAGACCGGGGCAAGCGGCTGCGGATCGCCTTGTCGCTGACGCCACCCTATGCAGTAGAGGTCGATCCGGAGTGCGCGGCCGCGGCGCGGGACGCGGCGGTGTTGTGCGAAGCGCTGGGTCACGAGGTGGTCGAGGCTGCGCCGGCAATCGCGGGGGAACCCCTGCGCGCAGCATTCGAAACGTTCTGGCCAATGACTGTCACCCGCGCCGTGACCGCGTTGGCCCGGCAGCGGGGCGTGCCGGTCGCGGCGCTGGCGTCCGAGCTGGAGCCGTTCAACCAATACCTCATCGAGCGCGGTTCGCGGCGCACGGCGACCGACTACCTCGCCGATCTCACGCAGTTCCAGGTGGTAACGCGGAAGCTGGGCGAGTTCCTGGAATGGTTCGACGTGTGGCTCACGCCAACGATGCCTGCCCAGCCGTCCAGCCTCGGGTTCTTCGACGCCCGCCTGCATGGAGCTGAGGAAGTCCTGCGCCGGGTTATCGACTCCTTTGCGTTCACTGTGCCTGCGAACCTTGCTGGGCTGCCTGCCGCCAGCGTGCCCTTGCATTGGACCTCCAAGGGACTGCCGGTGGGCATACAGATCACCGCACGGTTGGGCGGCGAGGCGATCCTGCTGATGCTGGCAGCGCAGTTCGAGGACGCGCGTCCCTGGCAGGCCAGGCGTTCCCCAACGCCCCGATAACCGAAAGAGAGAGCGTCATGCAGGTCACACGCCGTATCCTACTCGGCTCCGCGGCCCTGTCCACGGTGTCCGTCCCCCGGCGAAGCCGGGCACAGGCCCGCACGATCCGGGTCGGCGTCGAGAGCATTCAAAATCGTGGGGTGCTGATCGGATTGGGTTAGGGTCCGGGCTCACGGAAAGAGGGTGGGCTGGTGCCGAAGCTGGTGTGGCGGGTGAAGCTGGTTGCGGAGCTGCGGCCTGGGGTGATGACAGAAACCGAAGTGGCCCGCATCGAGCGCGATGAGCAGGCCGGCTTGGCCGAGCTTGGGCTTCGGCTCGCCGAGGCGAAGCAACTCACGGCAGCACTCCAGGCTCAGATCGTGCCGGCCCAGGTGGCTGTGGTGGGTGAGCGCCGCCGCTCGTGCGTCGCGTGCGGGCGCGTGCTGGCCAGCAAGGGCCACTATGGGGCGAGGTTTCGCTCCTTGTTCGGCGACGTGCCGGTGCGCATCCGCCGGCTGCACGTCTGCCCCTGTCAAGACCCGGGTGCAGCAAAGAGTTTCGCCGCGTTGGACCTGGGCAAGGATGCCGTCGCACCAGAGCTGGCCTACGTGACAGCTCGGTATGCGGCGTTGGTGCCCTTCGGCAAGGTCGCGGCTTTCTTGTCAGAGTTGCTGCCGATGAGTGGGGCGCAGAACACGGGCACGGTGCGGAACAGGACGCTGCGCGTCGGCACGGAGATCATGCAAGAGCACCTCGTCGAGACGGCGCAGCAGCCTACGGCACAGGTGGCCGGCCCCGTCGTGGTCGGTCTCGATGGCGGCTATGTGCGCAGCCGACACCGGCAAGAGGAGCGGCATTTCGAAGTGGTCGCGGGCAAGGTCATCCATGCCGGCGGCGCCCAGCACCGTTTCGCCTTCGCCCGCAACGGCCAGGCGATCGCGTCCGAGGCGTTCCGGCAGACGCTCGCCGCGACGGGCGTGAACGCGGACACACCCGCGACTGTGCTGTGCGACGGCGATGCGGGGCTGTGGCGGCTACAGCGTGACGCGCTGCCCGGTGCCACGATCGTGCTGGATTGGTGGCACGCGGCCGTGCGCTTCGAGCACGCGCTGCAGGCGGCGCGCGGTCTCGGCTCAGGTACGGCCGACACGCCCTTCGCCAGCGAGGCGGTTCGCGGCCTGGAACGGGCGAAGTGGCGCTTGTGGCACGGGCGCTGGCCAGGGTGCCGACGCAAGCTCGCGGCCTTGTGCCGCTGGACGGAGCGCAAGCGCCTTGGAGACGTGACCGGCGTCGGCCGTCTCCAGCAACACGCAAGCGAGCTGCTGGGCTATCTCGAACGCAACGAGGACGCCCTGGTGCACTACGCTGCCCGGCGTCGGCGTGGTGAGCCGATCTCGACCGCGTTCGTGGAGAGCGCGGTCAACGAGATCGTGGCCAAGCGTATGAACAAGAAGCAGCAGATGCGCTGGAACCGAACCACCGTGCAGCCCTTCCTCGACGTGCGCACGGCCGTGCTGAACGACACGCTCGAAGACGCCTTCCGCCATCGCCACCCCGGCTTCCGGCCCGCCAACGATGACCACAGGGCGACGACAGCCGCGGCGTGATCATCCCCCCACGATTTTGAATGCTCTCGATGCGGTCAGCGAGGGCGCCGCCGAGCCAGCCACCCAATGCAGAGCCGACGAGCGTGATGCTGCCGATCAGCCCCGCCTCGGTGTGGCTCACGTGCCAGCTTGCGACGAGGGCGGGGATCACCAGGCTGAACATGTTCACGTCGAGGGAGTCCAGCGACCAGCCGCTCAGGCAGGCCCAAAAGGTCCGCCGTTCAGCCTGGGTGCTCTGGCCTAGCCACTGAAGCATGACGGGTCTCCCGCATTCAGCTTCAGCTATACGTATGGCCTAACCCTCTAGTCAAGGTTGTGGCAACCTATCGGACGCAACTTATCTAATATCGATCTTGTAATGGAATCCTTCCGTGGACGAACGTGAGTAACGCCACTCGATCGGACTGTCATCATACCCCAGGGACAGCCGCTTGACGCTGACGATGGACGATCCCTTGCGCAATCCAAGCAGCTCGACATCGGTCTTGTTTGCCCGCTCTATCGTGATTGTCTCTTCCGCGCGGGCGACAATTGCCCCGCATAGATCCTCGTAGATGGGATAGAGAAGTTTTGGCTGGTCCTCCTCCATCATAAGGACCGGGGCAAACCTGGCCTCGTCGAGCCAGATCTCTTCGTGGATAATGGGCGCCCCTTCGTGGATGCGCAGGCGCAGGAGCCGGATGACCCGCGCGCCCTCCTCCAGGTTGAGGGCAGAGGTCACCTCGGGCGGGCCGGAAAGCGCTTCCCGCTTGTAGATGCGGCTCTGCGGGATGCGCCGGTCGCCTGCCGAGCCCCACACGCGGGTAAATCGGACAAAGGCGTGCTCGAAGTCAGGGCGGCGCACGAACATGCCGCTGCCGGATATGCGCTCGATCAGCCCGTCGATGACGAGCGAATCGACTGCTTTCCGAACCGTTGCAACGGAAATGCGATACTTTGCCGCAAATTCCGCCTCGCTCGCGATGGCTTCGCCAGGCTTCCAGATGTTCTGCGCGATCTCTGCTGCAATCTGGTCACGCAGGCGCTGGTAGATCGGGCGACGGTCTTCCATGTGGTCCATGCAAACGTCCTACTGTTCGCAGTTGATGAACAGGAACATCTCTCGGCTCCGCCCCAAGTCGGCCCAGCCTGGCATCATGCAGCCGCACCGATATGCATGGCACATGGTAGGCACAATCCTTTTGCCGCGCCATAGCCGAGCCACACGACGGAGCACGTCGGCTTCGATCCATGACGGATTGCCGGAGGTTTTTGCCCGAGTGCCCCGCCGGGACGCATTGAGGCGCCACAACACAAAGTTGCCGTTCGCGCCTTGGGCAGGCAGATCGGAGAGCAGCACAGGAGGTTGCATGAAGGTCTGCAAGCTTGACGACGCCGCTGGCATCCGCCGCGCAATTGCGGCACATAGGAGTACTTCGAGATGGCCAGCTCACGAACGAGCAGGGCTGCGGTCTCTTTGGATGATGGACATGAGTCGCCCCTTGACCGAACGCTCCACCAACGCGGCCAAACTCGAGGTACCCCTGCCTCCAGAGTTCCCCGAGGCTTTCCAGCACCTGGTCGACGACCGCAATCGCAACGCCCAAAGTGATCAGAAGCCCATCTATGCGCGCGATCTTTACGAGGAGGCGATTGGTGAACTGGTCCACTTGGCCAGTTGCGGGCGTGTCACCTTCATCGCCACTCCCTTCCGCGACTTCGTGCGCAAGGCTTTCTGGGTCGATCAATCGCTGAAAACCGGAGTCGAGCGCCTTGCCCTCGCACATGGCGTCACTCGCTCCGTAGTCGTCCTGACAGCTTTTCAGCATTACCTGGACCGGCATGGCGCGCTGCAGAAGCCTGTCATCCTGGACAATTCGGCTGAACCGAAGTCTTATGGCTGGACAACTTAAGAGGGAAGTTGCACCCTAATCGGATTCGCTCCCGGCCGTTCTGGGGAGGAATATCCTGTCAACCATTCTAGAGGGCCACATGGCGCGCTGAATCAGAAAAGGCCAGTGCTGGAAACACTGGCCTATCCGAACCTTAAGACACCTAGACGGGGAACAAAATCGTAATCCCCATATAGGTCAGAGCCTGCCTTTCGTCAACTGAGCAATCAGCGGGCAACGGGGAAGGTTTGTCCGCAAGTTCCGACGCGCGCTCGCCAGGAGCGAGCTATATGTCTGACGATTACCCAAGCATCCTACTGTCGGCGGACACGCCGACGGCAGGACCGGTCCTCGTGCGGTCCAAACCCACGGGACGACGGACCCTGACGCCCGCCAAGCTGGCGGCCTTGGACTACCCACCACCGTCGCCCGGCGGCCCAAGCCGGGGTGAGGTGCTGGCCGCCTTCCGCCGAGCTGCCCCGGCGCTCGGCTTGGTCCCGGTCTTGGCGTTCATCAACCTGCTGATGACCCGTTCCTTCGACCAGGACTGGATCGGAGACGGACGGCCCATGGTGTGGCCCTCAAACAGATGGCTTTACGTGCGTCTCGGGGTCGGTGAGGGGCGACTCAAAGAGCTGATCAACCTAGCGTTCGAGCACGGGCTGATCGCCATGCGCGATGCGGGGAGCGGACGCAGACAGGGCGAGCGGGAGGTGGGAGAGTGCGGGCGCATCCTGTGGGCCTACGGCTTTGACCTATCGCCGCTTGCCGCCCGCTGTGCCGAGTTCGGCGAGCGGGCCGCTGCCTTCGAGGCGCGCGAGGTCCTGCTCCACCGGCTGCGTCTCGAGCTGTCCAGCTTGCGGCGCGATATCCTCACTTTGGCCGACGTGGGTCTAGTGACACGGCCCGACGCGACCGATTGGGCTGATCTCGCAATCCGGACGCGCCAACTTTGCAGCCAAAGCCGGACGCAAGACGACCCGGACGTCCTGCAACTGCTGATCAGCCAGCTGCGGGCGATGCACGGCGAGGTTCGTGCCCTGTTCGAGCCTGCCGAAACGCCAAAAAGTGATCCCTCGGGGTCATCGGAGACATCCCCCTGTACACATACAAACCAATCTATAAATACTAACGCTAGTGCACAGGCTCAGGAGCAGGCGTTTCCGAAACGAAATGCTGCTATCGGCAAGCAATCACAGGACGACATCGAACCAGCCGATCCGCTGAACGGCTTCCCCGCCAGCCCCGCGTTCGTGCTGATGATCGCCCCGCCCTTTCAAGACTTCACCGTCACCAGCCGGCCGAAACGGGACGAAGTGGTTTCCGCCGCCTGGCACGTCTGCAGGCATCTTGGGATCTCGCAAGATGCTTGGGGCGAGGCCTGCCTCACGTTTGGTCGATGGGAAGCTGCGGTCGCAGTTGCCGCCATCACGGGCCGTCATCTCCAAGGCAAAGTAGACTCGCCAGGCGGCCTGCTCCGCCACATGATCAAAATCTACAGCAAAGGCGAACTACGGCTGGACCGGACCTTACGCGGCCTGGCGGCTCGGCTCGCGGAGGCTGACAGCTTCCCCGCCTAGGCCTCCAGTCGCGCAATGCAGGCTCCCCAGAACAGGCTGGAGAAGAACCAGGTCGGCCGCCCGAACCCGGTGTCGGCAAGCAGCGCCGCCCCGGCGTCCTCGGACGCCGGGGGATCGGCCCCTTGCAGAATTTTGCCGAGCTTGGCCTGCACCTCCTCGGGTGTGCTGCCCTGCATGCGCCATCGCTCGCCCCCAGCCGCCAAGAGGGTTGGATGGTCGGCATAGGCGTAGCGGTTCCCAGCCAGGATGAGGGGAGCGCGGGGCAGCAGGCGGGCCGCAATCGAGTGCAGGATGTGCCGCTTCGCCGCGCCGCCCGGCAGGTGGTGCAGCACGCCGATCAGCGTCGCCGCGTCGAAGCGGCGCGCGTCTGGCAGGTCGTCCACGTAGCCAAGATGGGTTTCGGTCCGCCCGGACAAGCCGTGCTGCGCCAGTTGGTCAGCGGCAATGTCCATCATGGGCTGGGATGGATCAACGGCCGTGAAGTGCCAGGCCGGCTCCAGCCCGCCCGCCATGACGATCTCCTGGGCGCCGCCGCCTGCGCCCAGGACCAAGACGTGCGCGTCGGTGCCGGGTCCGACTACGGCAACCAACATGCAGGCGGCCAGCTCGTGGCAGGCATCGTAGCCGGCAAGTGCGATGCGGCTCTGCGCCTGGTACTCGCCCGCGCGTGCTGGATCGAACTTCTGCGCGGGATCAATTGATGCCATTCAGGCGCATCCTTGCGGGTGGGTTCTTGGTTTGGCTCTTTCGTAGACCAAGGTCTAGCAGCCTGTCGGACTTAACGCGACGCGGAAGCTTCTGATAGGATCGGGACACAGGTTCGCACGCCTCTCGCCTTGGACACCGCGCGCATGAGC
>JAABUP010011456.1_pt1 | contig 10089 bp, 15 predicted proteins | sample 5559201 | NCBI WGS metagenome assembly JAABUP01 (sample SAMN10711887, study PRJNA513373) | rock metagenome | isolation source: Antarctica rocks | place: Antarctica | reverse complement strand
AGGCCCAAACAAGACGCCAGTGGAACAGCCGGACAGCCCGGCGGCTCCCGCACGCCCAAGCCCCGAGCCTGATCATCCAGCCCGTTCAGCGCGCCTCAGAAATCGACCCGGTGGATCCAGGCTCAGCTATGTCGGCGTGGTGATCGCTGCCGGACTGATCGGCTTTGCGGGTAACGAGCTCGTCGCCAGCTACCGCATCCGGGTCGGGCGCAAGATCGGCTCGGCCGCATTGGTCGCCGACGGGGTGCACGCTCGCACGGACGGCTTCACGTCCCTCGCCGTGGTCGTCGGGGCCCTTGGCGTTCTCGCTGGATTCCGGCTGGCCGACCCGATTGTCGGGCTGATCATCACCGTGGCCATCCTGTCGGTCCTCAAGGGCGCTGTCATCGACATCTACCGGCGCCTCATGGACGCAATCGAACCGGAACTGGTGGAAGCCGCCGAAGCCAGCATTCGCTCAACACCTGGCGTGCTGGGCGTCGATGACCTGCGACTGCGCTGGATTGGTCACCGCATCCGCGCCGAGACCGGCATCGTCGTCGATCCCGAGCTGGGCATCATTGAGGCGCACGACATCGCGAACGACGCCCACCATCGGCTCCTGCACGACGTGCCCAGGCTGGATGGTGTCACCGTCCACGTCAGCCCGAGCGACAACAATGGACGCGACCACCATGCGGTCACCGCACACCACCATCAACTCAGCTCACCGCTGTCCCCCGCGGCTGCGGAGTATGGGGAGCAAAGACCCGGCTAACGCTGGTCGCTGGCGCCGGGACCAATCACCGGCTCACCACTGCCGCGCCGACAGAAAAACAGTTGCGGGCCCGCGGATCGGTCTCGATGACGAGATTGTGGTGAAGGTCGCTGAGCGCTGGGACTTTGGCGACATTTAGGGCGGTTTGGGATAACCCCCGGGCCACCTCCGTTCCGGGGGTCGCAACTTACGCGCGGTGCCGCGCCGCAATCATTCAGGTTCTCAGCGCTTCACGGGGCTCGGTGAGGACCGAAGCGAAGTGGTGAGCGACTGCATCCTTCCCGGCGACGGGCCTGCCGCCTGCAGGGTCGAACAGGTGCGCGTGCGGCGCGTACATGGTCGAAAGCATTTGGGCATTGGCCGATCCCACCGCGGGAATCCGGAGTAGCGGCGGTCCTTGTCCGCCTGCCAGATCCGAAGCCGGACAAGTCGACCACGAAGGCCAGATGGCACCGAGTCCGTGCACCAAGAGCAGCCGTGGGCCGTTGCCTCGCCGCTCAGTCCAGCGGAACTCACTTCACCGCGAGGATGTCGGTCGTGCGGATATCCGGGTCGCTGGCAAGCAGGTCCGGACCGACCTGGCCAAGCGCAGCCGGGATCTGCCCGTTCAGGTGCGCCTGCCGGCCGTCCTCACCCTCGAAGGTGTCAAAGATGCCGTAGGTGGTTTCGGTGAGTTTGAACGCGTACCAGGTCACGGTGCCGGTTTCGGCGACCGCCAACTCACGGCCTTGCTTGAGGAAATCGGCGAGTTCGGCGCCCTTTCCCGGCTTCGCCTCAAGCAACGCCAGCAGTCCTCTGTCGACAGTCATCGCGAATGTCCCTTCGTCGTCGGTGGCCCCCACGCTAGCCGCCGAACCATTCCCCGCGTCAATGCGGATCTGCCGCTGGTCCGTTCTGTAGTCGTTGCCGTCAACAGCGAGGTGATGCTGCCCGTCAACGAAAGCGAATCTGTGAGCGAGCTCAACGCAAGAGGTCCGGCAACCGATTGACCGGAGCCGTCCTCGAGGTGATCTTCGGCGACCGGGCCCGGTGAGATTGATCTTCGAGTTCGCGATCACGTTCAGCTCCAACACGCCGTGAGTGCGGTCACCAACTCCAAGATCAGTCCGTCGACGCTTCCGCGCGGCACACCGACCAGCCGTCGCTGGCGGCCGACCCGATCCCGGGCTCGTGGCACGAGCCGGCGGACCTCCACGTCGTGCGAACCGGCGCGTGGATCCTGCCGGACGAACGCCCACTCCCGGCCGAGTTGGTGGTGTTCGTCGACTCCGGCACACGACCGTGTATGTGGGCTCGGCACGACCCAAGTCAGCGAGTGATAGAGACGACGCATCAAAGTCTCCCGCCGGCAGCATTCGGGCCAGCCTTCGAGTACCCCTCGCGCTAGGCCGTAGTGGGCGGTCCGAACCAGGTGGTTAGCGCGTCACGGAGCCCCAGTTGGGTTTGGTCTCCCACCCAGGCCACGTAGCCGTCGGGCCGTATCAATACGGCAGTGGGGGCGGTGACCTCTCCGAGTGCCGGAAGCTCCCATACACCGTCGTATGTCGCGTCCACTAGCTGGACGCGATCCGCCCACGGAGTGATGTCGAAGCCGCCTGGCTCACCGAGGTTGAGTAGGGCCGGGCGGGCGTTGCGAAGCAGGGTGAACACCCGGAGCGGACCGTTGGCGTTGATCAGGTCGAGATCGGGCATGCGGCGCCCGAGCAGCGGATGTCCCTCGCCGAGGTCGCACTGAATGTCCAGACCGGCCATCATCGCGGCGAATCGTTTGCGCGGCTCCTCCATGTTCAGCAGCTTGGACATGGTGTCGCGCAAGGCGTCCATTTGCGCGCCGGGGCGCAGGGGCGCGGTTTGCGCCAGCGTGTTGCGCAGCACGCGGGCAGCGACCGGGTGCCGCTCGGCATGGTAGGTATCCAGCAGGCTCTCTGGCGACGTCTGGTTGACCACCTGGGCAAGCTTCCAGCCCAGATTCACCGCATCCTGCTCACCGGTGTTGAGGCCCTGTCCACCCACCGGGGAATGCACGTGCGCCGCGTCGCCGGCCAACAGCACCCGTCTGTCCCGGTAGGCCGCGGCCTGGCGCGCCATGTCGGTGAACCTGGAAATCCAGGTGGGACTGTGGACCCCGTAGTCGGTCCCGTAGACGGCGACGAGCGCCTCACCGAGATCGTGAAGGTTCGGTTCGCTGGTTGATCCGAGATGCTGCTCGGCCACCATGACCCGCACCCGTTCCCCGTCCGCCAGCTTGCTCAGGGAACGGATGCCCTTGTCATCGCGGCGGATACCCCACTCCGGCTCCTCGGCCAACTCGACCTCAGCGATCAGGTTGCTGGTCGTCGGGTCCCACCCGGGGAAGGTCGATGCCGGCTGCCTTGCGGATGACACTGCGTCCTCCGTCGCATCCGACGAGATATTTCGCTCGCAGCGACTTGCCATCGGCCATCTCGACATCGACGCCGGTGTCGTCCTGCGCGAAACTTGTCACCTCCCGTCCGCCATAGAACGTCACCGGCAGCTCACCGACCCAGCCCGCCAGGATGCGCTCGATGTGGTTCTGCCAGAGCCCGAGCCCGTAGGGGTGGCGGGTGGGAAAAGTCGCTGATGTCCAAAGGGATCCAGGAGAACCCCGCGACCTGAGCCACCTGGCCCTGCGAAAGGAACCGATCGGCGATTCCGCGCTGATCGAGGACCTCGATGGTCCGTGAATGCAGACCGCCTGCGCGCGAGCCGGCGAGGTCGTGGCTGGCGCGCCGCTCGACGATGGCAACGTCGACGCCGGCCAACGCCAACTCGCCGGCCAACATCAGCCCCGTCGGACCTCCTCCGGCGATCACGACCGCATGCTCGGTCATAGCCTCACTCCGGCCGTCGTCGCGCCGGTCGCGAGCAGCGCCTCACATCCCTGGGCCGCCGCGGCGACGGTGTCGAACTGGGCAGCGGCCAACCCGGCCAAGCGCCGGGGCGGCTCCGCGAAGTCCGGCGGCGCGCATATCACCTGCGCGCCAGCGACCGCAACCGCACCGCGAGTCCCAGCACCGGTGCGACGTCCCCGCGCGACATAGACGCTGACAACACACGCATTTCGCTACTCCTATTCGCCGGTTCTGGCCTCGGCCGGCGAGTATGCGGCACGACCCGGGTCTTGCCGCAAGACCCCCGGTGCGCTGTACGTTGAAAGTGGCAGGTGCAGTTAGTCTCGTTTCCTTCTACTGGCCGCAGCGGACGGGCAACCTGCTCGCAAAGCGGCGCCGCGCGCGGATGGCCGATCCATCGGCACCGGAGGATCTCCCATTGGCCTACGGACGCAGCCGTGGAATCAGAGGTTCTTCACTCTCATCAGCAAGGCCGGCTCGAACTCCTCGAGAGCACCGCCATCCCTCCTGAGCTTCGTCGCCGCACCGCACGAGCACTGGGCTGAGCTCCTCACACGCAGGCACGACACCGCGCACGCCGGCGACTACACGGCAAGAACTGCCGCCCAAATCGGTTGACCCGGCGGGCAGGTGACGCGATCGACAATGCCAATCACCCGACAACCTACCGCGATGTGACCGACCTGCTCACGCTCAAAGGTTCGCCGGGTATGGCTGGGCCCGCGTGGTGCCCCCGGCAGGATTCGAACCTGCGACACACGGTTTAGGAATTCGTTTCAGGCCTTGACGCCGAGCGCTCAGTTTTGACATAACCGCAGGTCACAAGCCAAATGTCCTCGCCGCTGGAAACCACTAGTTGCCGCTGCGTGCCACTAGTTATGGCACGCCTGTGGCACGACGCTGATCAACGATCTTGCTGGGGAGCGGTAGCGGCAACCTGAAAACCTCGTGGCTACCTCCGCGGGGGTCAGTAGCGAGCTCTGCGTCAGTTTGCTGCGGGCCGTCATCGAATCCTCCGTCACGCAAGAGTTGGTTAACCGCCCGCGCCGGGCCGGTCCCAAACTCGCCCGAGCATCTGCGTACCTGGTGAAGTCGGACAACAAAGCCTGCCGGGGCCATCCCGCACATCGGGCCTGGCCCGTTCTGCCATGGGGCCGGCGGCGCTCCGGTCAGATCCTGCTGACGACAGTTCCTACGCCCCAACTCACGGGTCCGTCTTGCTTGCCAGGGGATCACCCTTGATTCGGCCCGCCGCTTCGAGGACTGGGAGCGGCGCCGGTGTGCCGCGAGGAGGCCGCCGGGAGTGGGCTCCACCCGTCTGCCTCTCTCGTTGCGGGCGTTACGTTAGGTACTTCTCGAATGCCTCTCGGGCGAGTTGGGAGACGGTCTTGCCCTCCTTAGCGGCCCGCTGTTCGGCCTTTGCGCGCAGCTCGGCGGGGGTCCGGAACGAAATATGCGGTGAGTGCTTTCGGCTCCCGTCGAGCGAGGGCCGGCCCACCCGACGTGCTTTCGTCAGGTCGTAGCCGGCGTCTGCCTCGTCGGCGAGGCGCTGGATCTCTGCTTCGGTCAGGACGGTTCCCTGCTTGGTGACGCGCGACCCGACGCGCTCAGCGCTCATAGTGTTCCCTCCTCGTAGGCGGCCCGGTATTTGGCCCGCAGGTCCATCACGTGGATTACGTACAGCGTCCCGTCCGCCAACTCGACCCCCATCACTTCGAGCGCTCGACCGGTCTGATCGTCACCAAGGAAGACGATTCGGTCATCGCGGCCTGCGGCATCCGTGACGATCAACTGCGCACGTGCGTTACGAATGACGTGAAGGGCGCGTGCTTTGCCGACTCGGTGGCGACGAGCCGACGAAGCGAACTCGACCCTCACTCAGCTATTATGGCACACAGAATAGGAGGCGTCATTGGGCCCAGCGGTCGCTGCCGATGGTTGCCGGGCCGCAGGATCGCATCGATTCCGTTCAGTGACGATCACGACTACCCCCGCGACCGGAGATGATGACGGCGCTGGTAGCGGCGGGGACGGCCATGAGTGCGGAGGTGGGTACAAAGCCGGCGGCGCTGATGACCCAACGGGCGAGCGACGGCGTCGCCGCCGCGAACACAAAGTTGGCGGCATTCTGGGAGGCCAGGCCACTGCCAACCTGTTCAGGCGGGGAGCTCTCCCCGGCCCCGCCGAACCAAAGATCACCGTAACCCAGCAGACGTGACGCTGCCGTCCTCACGGCGAGCCAACTCACCCCCACCAATGCCGAAAAAGCGTCGCGCTCGCCACGACCAACCCGATCTAGCACACGGCCGCCGGTACCGTGCTCAGACCACCCTGCTCGCCCGGACCGTGTTCACGCCTCGACTACGCCAGACTGATGCACGTGACCTCGTCCATGCCTCCCGCCCCACCACCGCCGCCGTCCCCGGCCGGCAGTCCGCCCGTCGCGGCCGAGGCACCGAGTCAACTGCGGCCAGTCGTGGCGCTACTGATGATCAACCTGGCGCTGTCGCTCGCGCTCACCATCGCGACGGTGATCGCCCGCCACAGCATCGTCAACTACCAACTCGATCACCGGCACATCACCGGTGCTGCACTGCGCCAGACGCTGCGCAACAGTTACACGTACAGCATCATCGGCCGAGTCGTCGGCAACATCGTGGTCAGCATCGTGTACGTGTTCCTCGTCCGAGCACTGTTCCGCGGTCGACGCTGGGCCTACCGGCGGGTGATTTGGCTGAGCATCGCCGGCATCATCGCCCTACTCGACCTGCAACTGACTCCCTACCCTGCCTGGATGAGGGTGGAACAGCTCGTGCAGGCCTTGGTCCTGGCCGCCCTGGTGTATTTCGTACTGCGCCCGGAGGTTCGGACCCATTTCGCCAAGGGCTTACCCGGGCGAGACGTCCGACGTTTTCGCCGATGAGGTGGGGGTTGAGCGCCCCACATGCGGCCGGGCAGCCCCCGCGCAGGGATTACGGAAGTCGTGCGTCTGCCGGACAGCCGCACGACGAAACGAAGGCGCCCACCCCATGATCTTCGTGGTGTCGTATGCCGATCCGCTAATGCGACGACGGCTCGGCGCCGTCGTGCGTGCCGATCCACGCTGACCAGATCCGGCGGTGTCGTTGATCGGTACCGTGCAGCGCATGACTGATTCCGATCATCGGTCCGCCGGTGCATCTGCTGATCCCGCCGACTGGGATGCCAGGTACGCGGGCTCCGAGCAAGTGTGGAGCGGCGACCCGAACAGCGCGCTCGTCGCCGAAATCAGTGACCTCACGCCAGGGGCGGCGGTGGACGTCGGTTGTGGTGAGGGCGCGGACGCGATCTGGCTTGCGCAGAGGTGTTGGGACGTCACCGCGTTCGACGTCTCCTCGACGGCACTGGACCGGGCCGCAGCCCACATTGCGAAGGTTGGCGTCACGGTGCAGATACACCACGCGGGAGTTCTCGATCCGGCGCTACCGGCAGCGCAGTTCGACCTGGTCAACGTCCAGTACCCGGCGCTGCCGCACCAGCAGGGTCGTTCTCTTGCGGCGGTGCTCGCCCTGGTCGCGCCGGGCGGGACCTTGCTGTTCGTGCACCACGCAGATGCTGACTCACACGCGGCTCGGGACGCTGGGTTCGACCCGGCGGACTACCTGCTGCCGAGCGACGTTCACGAAGCCCTCGACGGAGGCTGGGACGTGCAGGTCTACGAGGAACGCCCCCGGCACGTGACGAGCGGTGGCGGGACAGCGCACAAGCTCGACCTCGTGCTCAGAGCACGCCGGGTCACGCCCACGCTTCGGTAGTCGCGCGGGAGCACACCTGCCGCTACAGCACGCCGCCAGACGATCCCGCGCCTCCCCGGATTGCGATCGACCAGCGGCCAGTGGTTCACCACAGACACCGTCGGGAGAGAGGGTGCTTACCGGACGAGCACGAGGTAGCCGAAGCCGAGGACGCCCCGGACACCTCGACGTACTCCTTGAGCTGCGCGTCGAGGGTGTCTTGAACGTCGGGGGCCCGGTCATCGTGTGGGTGGTCGAGCAGCCATTGCTGGCGGCCGCGGCGCCGGGTCGCCTCGAAGTCGTCCCACTGGCGCTGGTTGGCGGCGCTGAGGTGCAGCACCTGCCAGTCGGCGGCCCGGGCCGCTCGCCGGCGACCGCTGGTCATAGGAGTCCTTCGACGTCAAACCGCCCTGTCTGGCCGAACCGGCCCTCAATGACCCCTTGCGCATGCGCAAGCGCTTGCTCGGTAGACGCTGCCGGCTGTCGGGTGCTCGGGGCATCGACCGGTGAGGACCGGGCGGCAAGGTGATTTCACCGCGCTGGCGCCGAACGTGGAGTGGTGCGCGGTCCGCCCGCAGTCGCCGCGGTGTCGGAGCTAGGCCAGCGCGGATCCCGGGAAGCCGCCTACCGGGTGGATGTCGTAGGTGAAGATGCCCGCGCGGACGCCGGGGTCGGCGTCCATGACGGTCACGGTGTCCTCCGGGGTGAGCGCGAAGATCCCGAATCCGGCGAGCCCGCTGTCGTCAGTCACCGGCAGCACGATCGACAGAAGTCCCGCGTCCACGAGCGCCATGTTGCGCCGGCCGTGTTCCCAGACGATCGGGTCGACCTCTGGGCGAACGAACGTCGGTGTCGTACGCAGCACCATCGCCGTGTAGGACTTCGCCGTGCTGAGGCGGGACCGCATCGTCTCGTCAGTGATAGTGGGCAAGGTTCGTCGGAGAACGTGGCTGTTCGAATCTGACTGCCCGGCGACCTCCGCGAAGCGGGTGAGGCTCCAGCCCGAGCTCACGGCGTCGCGCATGCCTTCCCAGCCGTCGCCGTGCCGGTCGAGGTGGCGGTGGGTCAGCACGACGCGGGTGCGTCGCGGCGTCGTGTTGGTGAAGGTGATCTCGATTTCGCTGGTCTTGGCGGGGTCGGTCTCGATCTGCCAGCGGGTGTTGATGTCCCAGCTGAAGCGCACCCGCCGAGGTGGATCGTAGGCCAGCACGCGCGCCCAGCGGCACTCGCTGCCGTCCGACCCGCGGTCGATGATGTTCCCGCCGACTCGCGGCTCGAAGATCATCTCGGCCAGCGGCGCGTCGAGGATGTGCTTGTCGTCATCCCACCAGGTGCCGATCTCGGCGGTGAAGACGTGAAAGGCCCGTTCGATTGGGGCCTCGACGTCGACGGCGGTGCTGACCGAGGTGGTCTCGGTGGTAGTGGTCATGTGTCCTCCGGTTGTTCGGCCGCGTCACGGAACGCGGCGAGGGATCGTGTCCAGAACGCGTCGAAGTAGGCGCGGATGATGGCCAGCGCCGCGGGGTCCACCGTGTAGATCCGCCGGGTCCCGACGGCCCGATCAGTGACCAGCCCGACGGACTTGAGAATCTGCAGGTGCTGCGACACCGCGGAGCGGGTGATCGGCAGGTCCCTGGCCAGGTCGCTCACCGCGGCAGGCCGATCAACGAGCCGCTCGACGATGGTGCGTCGGGTCGGCTCGCCGATCGCGTCGAGAAGAGCAGCTGCGTTAGTCATGGCTAACGCAAGCTAAGGCTAACCGAGGCGGGCTGTCAATAGGAGCCGAATCGCACCCTGGGCCGTCCGGAGCGGGCACCTCGGCGGTAAGCCGTGGCGTCGGTCCGCGAGCGAATTGCCGGGTGATCAACGTCGTGTCGTGGTTCGCCCCGACGCGGGCGGAGCGCCCGTAACAGGATCGGCGAGCGGGGCGGATCTACGCGGGTCACGGATTCGCGGCGTGATCGTCAAGCACGGCACGGACCATGCCGAGGCGGTGAGCGCATCGCTGTGGCAGCGTGTGCCAGTAGTACGGGAACGTCATGACAGCTATTGCAAACGCCCAGGCGCGTCCCCGCGCCCACTCGGCGTCATCGATATCGAGCCTCGACCGGAAGACGGCACGGTCGTCGACGCTGAGCATCTCCCACGCAGCGATCTGGTCGACGCTGGGGTCGCCGAGCGCGAGGCCGCCGAATGGCGGCGAGGCGCCCGCCGCGGAGAAGGACATTTTCGGCGAGCAGGTCGGCGTGGATCCATCGTGGTGCGCTGTCAGTTGGTGGCTCCGGGACGCTCATGGCCTCGGTCCAGAACCGGTCGCACAGGTCGAGATCGAGCTGTAGATCACGAATGGCGCGGCAGTCGGTGAGGTACTGGCGGAGGCCGGTGTCGATGGCGCGGATTGGTCCGCCCCGGTATGAGCTCAGAGCGGGGTCGGCATGGGCGGCGCGTGGAACGACAGCGGAGCGGAGTTCGGCCACCACCGAGGCGAGATCGAGCGCGAGGCAAATGGCGTCCGGGTCAGGTGAGACCGGCGCTGCCGGGGTCTGGCCGTCGATCCACCGGTAAGACCCCGCTCGACGCGCGCAAGCTCGGCCGCGTCATTCAGACCGAGCCGGTTCCGCAGGACATCGCTGCTTCCGGGCTGGAGGAAGTCCTCCCACGTGCGCCAGCGCCGGCCGCTCATTCC
>JAABUP010011455.1_pt1 | contig 10089 bp, 9 predicted proteins | sample 5559201 | NCBI WGS metagenome assembly JAABUP01 (sample SAMN10711887, study PRJNA513373) | rock metagenome | isolation source: Antarctica rocks | place: Antarctica | reverse complement strand
CTGGCCTTGAGCAGTGCCCAACGACTATTTCTACCTGTAGACTCAGCTAGGCCGCGACTTTGAATAGAAGTGACGTAATTATTCAAGCAGCGAAAAAAAGCGGGGACTTTCAGCTCAGCTTTCACTTTCTTGTAAACCATGATGCCGATGACGACTTGTGGCTAATCTAGTGAAGATATCTAATGTCGTTTCTAAAACATAGGAGGCGGAGAGTTAAGCTCGAGATTCTGATAGGGCTGAACCTATGGACCCTATGGGCCCGCTAAGCGAGGCCTTGGCGGCCCACACCTAGTACTGCTCTATCCTTATGACACCGAATTCGACAACAACATTCTCGTCAGACCATCGCAACAATGCCTACTCGGTTGACGAAGACCCGCAAGCAGTAAGTTGCTTTCACCTTGCCCACTCACGACTCTCTATCCTTCCAGGCCTACTAGCTGTCACTGCAAGAATGTAGCTAACAATTCTTTTCTTACAGTCGTGGCCATGTCTCCGCAGGTCATGGTCGTGTTGGCAAACACCGAAAGCATCCTGGTGGACGTGGTATGGCCGGTGGACAGCATCATCACCGAACCAATCTCGACAAATACCATCCGGGTTACTTCGGGAAGGTTGGCATGCGATATTTCCACAAGCTACAAAATCAATTCTGGAAGCCCGTCATAAATCTCGACAAGGTGAGCTATACCCTTCGCCATCCTGGAAGACAGCTTCACGATGGAGAGGATTGGAGACTTTTGGGAAGGATTTGTGCGAATGAAGTTGGGACCTAAAGCAACAATTAATTTAGGAAGAGCATACACAGGAGCGAACGAAGTCGCATGCATTGCGATATCATGAAATTACGCTGCTGACAGTCTTCGTCTTCACAGCTCTGGTCTCTTGTCCCCCTTGAAAAACGCGATGAATACCTAGCGAACAAGAAAGGCGACACCGCACCCGTCCTGGATCTACTACCACTGGGCTACTCAAAGGTGTTAGGAAAGGGGAGGATACCAGAGATACCAATGGTGGTGAAAGCGAGGTTCTTCAGTCGGGAGGCGGAGAGGAAGATCAAGGAGGCCGGAGGGGTCGTGGAGTTGGTGGCATAGGTGCATGTACCCCGGGCGGTTGTGATCCTACGATGTCCCTTGCTATCGAGTCTACATAGCGATCGAAAGCAGGCATGATCTAAACAGCTGGATTTTCTCTCGAACTATGTGCATTGTGAAGAGCTGCACTGTCGATGCTCAGGTTATATGGCAACTAATGATGTTGATACATGCTGCTCGCTGAAGGGGTATCTGATAAAATGCTCGATGCCTCTGCCCGCCAGTCACCTCAAACCTATTACAACACGTCCAACTCATCAGTTTCAGTCTCCGGGTCTGCCTCTGCCAAAAAGTCATTCGCTAACGCCGCCCTAGCAGATATTCGCCTTCTTGGATCTAATTCTAAACACAGCTCCAGGAACTTGACAGTCTCTTTAACATCTGCCGGAAGGTCCTCGTCCTCATCGGGTCTGGTGACCGAAGTCGACCACTGAACAATGTGATATAATGGGAACCCGGACTGACCGATAGTCGGAAGTGTGCATTCAAGAACAGCACCGTGTAATGCGGCGCATTGTTTCATTCTCTTCTGGCCAAAAATAGTGGCAATCTCAATCATTGCCTCGACATCGTCTGCGGAGTTGAAAAAAGGGAACCGTTGCGCGAGGATTGTCAATAAAATGACGCCGACAGACCATATGTCAATTTTGGTTGTCTGGGCAGTGCATTTGAGAAGAACTTCTGGTGCCCGAAACCCTCTCGTCCCAGCTCGATTTGCCCTCCGCGATGATCTTTGATCGTTCTTGGGGTATCCGGTCGGTGTAGGTTGATTTGCTGCTCTACTGGCAGATATCTTGGCCCTTCTGCTCGTAGGATTATCTTGGCATAGACAGTGAGAACAATCCGTACCCTCGCGCTATGGCAAAGTTAGCTCGTGTTGACTGCGAGGTTTTCTTGAGATGACTACCTCCGCAAGACCGAAATCCACCAGAACTCCTCGTTGCCGCTCAATGTCATACAAGAAGTTTCTGGATAATTAGCTAGCTCCGTGCCCAAGTCAAGGGCAACTTACGTTGGTTTTATGTCTCGATGAATGATGCCATGCTTATGCACTGCAGCTAGAGCTTCAAACAAGGATCGAAAGTATACCTTGATGTCTTGCACATCCATTGCTCGATAAAACATTCGGAAGTCTTGATGCCGGAAATGTGGCAAAATGGCCACTACCTGGTCCTGATGCCTGAACGCAGTGATCAGAGGACATACGGCCTTACATCCTCTCAAATCGTGCAACAGCTCGAGCTCGTTCTGTATCCTCATTGGGCTGCTTGTAACATAAATTTTCTTTATGGCAACATACCGCGGCTCGCTATGGCGTCGCTGACTCTGGCTGTCGACCAGTGTCGTCGAAGACTGAGACACATTGTTTTTCCTGCGCTTCGAAGGAGGAGAGATCCACCTAGAAGACTCCTTCGATTCCATATCCCAATCGTTCTGGTAGTATTGATAATGGAGGTCCTCCGCTTTGTATACAGTTGAGAATGTGCCTGAGGTGAGGAATTAAACCATATACTCTCCAATCGGATCGTGATGCTTTCTAAAATTCCAACTTACCTTCGCCGATGCGGTCGATCATTCGAAACTTCAACCCAAACTCTTCGAAAGTGCTCTGCAACTTGCCCATGTCTTGAAGCACAGACTCATCCACTTCATGTTCGCTTTCCGATAAGTCGTCAGAGCGCTCGGATTCTTCCGACAATTCTTCCTCGTGCTGATCATCTCCTGGCCCGTATTGTGATTTTGGACTTATACCGAGCTTTGCGCTCAGCGCTGTTGCTGGCGCATGACCTGTGCCTGTAAGGAACGGATTCCTTTCTGCAGTCGGCCCTGCGGCCTTTGCCATTTCTTTGCGTTCTCGAGCATCCAACGCCTCGCCTTGCTATGACTGCAGAGGCTACTAGCCAGGCATATTGCCAATCACACACTAAATTGCGAATTTCATGATCCGTGGTTCACCACCTCCATCCATGTCTGGAACGGTAAGCACGATGTGGGGTACGCCGCAGGCGCGAGACGCGTCTGAGTAAACATGGTCCGTGCGTCGTAAATATTGACTTTACCGAAGTCATTGCAATTATTGTAAAGGCCAGCATGGTACCCTTTATCGACGGCTTCATTGTCGCTATTCTACACCCAAGGTAGATCTGGTCAACATGAGCCATCAAATTGATTTTGACATCAATGATGCGCTCAAATATTTCCTCAGTGATCCTGCTACAATCGCAACCCCCGAGGCCGATGGAACTTTACAGGATTGCGAAAACGATCCCGAATCGCTCACCAGCGCCCTTGTCAATGGTGTACTAAATTCGATTGTGGATTCAATTGCAAACAATCCGGAAGCTTTGTCTTCAAGCTCATCATTCGATTCACTACAATTCCTTCTAAAGTGTGCCCCCATTTCTATTGAATCCCAGCAAAATTTTCCCTATGAGCCAGACTCTGAACTCTTCAAACTCTCCAGATCAGCTTCTTTGCTGCCCACTCACATCTTGAGTAAGATCTTTGATCTTGTCATATCTGGCATTTCTGCCGAGGCCGAGGCTATTCACAATGAGCTCGAGACAGAGGACCAAGATGCCTCTCAGAACCAAAAAAAATTACTGGAGATGTATGCTTTCCTGTTGCAGTGGTCGATATCTGTCGTGGAAGTGAAGGCAGCAGAAAAGCCCAGCGGTGCCCCTATTAAAGGTCGAGGTACCGGAAAGGGTGCGAAGTCTAAAGGAACAGCAAAAGACGGTAGCTGGGATTCGTCCGCCCAGCTGCAAACCGCCTTGGACACGATGTGCAAAGTGCTAAAATTGAAGCTTGGTAAGATCTTTGTGACGACGTCAGAAAGAGACACGTTCGTGGGTCTGTTCACACGTCCCGTCTACCTAATCTTGGAGAGTGAGCAGCGGATTAAGAGCACAGCCTTGCGAATGCATGCCTTTAAAGTACTCTGCATAGCAGTGAAGCACCACGGACACGCATTTGGTAAAGTTCAGAACCTAAGGTAACCGAGCGTTTCTGACGACTGCTGATAGGGGCACAAACTTCAATCATTCAGAATCTTTCTTATTTTGAACATCTCGCGGAACCGATGGCCGAACTTCTGCATATCCTCGCGGAACAGTACGATTATCCTCAGCTCACAGACGAAGTCTTGAGGTACTGACTTTCCATCGGCATTCATGCGTAATTCTACAAGATTGACGATCGCTTATAGGGATTTGAGCAATAAGGAATTCAATAACAATGACACGAAGGGCCCCAAATCAGTCTCTACGTTTCTCACCAAGCTCTCAGAACTTGCCCCACGTCTAGTCATAAAGCAAATGACCTTACTGGTCAAACAGCTAGACAGCGAGGTGAGGCAATTCATCCGCAGCATTGAAAACGCTGACACCAATTTCAATAGGCCTACACCCTTCGGTGTGCTGTTATCGAAGCTTGCGGTAATCTTATTGCGGATCTTAGCAAGCAGGAAGAGCGAAACGAGAACTCAAAATCGCAGATCAATGGTTTCTTTGACATTTTGGAGGAGCGTTTCTTAGATACTAATCCATACTGCCGATGCAGAAATATTCAGGTGTACATAAAACTTTGTGATCTTGAGCAGAAATTCCCAAAGCGTCGACAAGTAGCCGCGGAGCTTGCAGCCCGAAGTCTCGAAGACAAAAGCAGCAACGTGCGAAGAAACGCCATCAAGTTGCTCGGAAAACTTGTCTCAACGCATCCATTCAGCGTCATGCATGGAGGACAACTCTCATACAAAGAATGGAACGACCGCCTAGAAGCCCTGGAAGCTCAACTTGACGCATTGAAACCACCAGCTGACTCACCCGGCCTGGGTGAAAAACACCGCCAGGCTGATGTCACGGTCGATAGTGCTCTACTCGACGACGCCACGACCATCGCAAGTCCCTCTCATGAAAATACGCCTCTAACGGAGGAGCAAAATGCAGCGGCACTTAAAAACGCCCAAGAAGATGCCGCAACCTCAGAGCTCATGGCCAGGCTTCAATTGACTCGAAAGTATTACACAGAGGCTATCCGATTCATTGAAGTCCTTCATGCTGGAATTCCTGTGGTCTGTCAGCTTTTGTCTTCTAAAAACAAAAGCGAGGTAATAGAAGCTATGGACTTCTTTGTTGTCATCGATGCGTACAACATTGAGGCCGCGAGGACAGGTATTAGGAGAATGCTTCGATTGATCTGGACGAAAGGCAACAGCGACGAAGGTAAGGGTGTCCAAGCGCATCTCCTGGACTGCTATAGGGTTCTGTTCTTCAGCGCTCCAGACTCTTTCAGCGACAATGATGCCGCCAACTATATTTCTCGAAACATGATCAGTCTAACATTCGGGGCCACTCCAGCGGAGCTGACTTCTTTGGAGCAACTACTCAACACTATGGTCAAAGGGGACCATATCTCGGAACTCGTCGTGACTAAGCTGTGGCAGGTATATGGGGTCCAGAAGCAGGAGATCTCAAAGAATCAGAGACGCGGAGCCATCATAGTGCTGGGGATGTTGGCCACTGCGGACCCTGATATCGTCGTTAAAGAGACGGGCAGTATGCTCCGAATAGGTCTTGGACCACATGGGCGATCAGACCTTGCTCTAGCAAAGTATACATGTCTTGCGTTACGGCGTATGAACCCTTCGAAGCGCCAGGGAAAGGATAATGCCTTACCAGCAGCGAAGCTGCCCAACGATCATGCAATACTCAAAAACTTGGCCGCTATGGTAGAGATCATATCTGATAGCAAAGAATGGTTTGGAGTTGCTGAGCAAGCTATTGGTGCGATCTACGCCCTAGCAAAGCACCCTGATATGCTCTGTTCCCAGATACTTCGGCGAAAGACAAAGCATGTATTTCAGCCACGGACTGCACAGCCTGGATCTGAGCCTCTGCAAGGGATTGCGGGCCACAGTGGGCTCCATACTCCTCCCCCAGAAGAGCACGAGAGAACGCAGAGAGCATCCTTGGCTTTGTCTCAATTACTCTTCACCGTTGGGCACATAGCCATCAAGCAAATCGTTCATCTGGAGCTTTGCGAACTGGACTTCAAACGAAGAAAAGCGGAGAAAGAGAAGACAAAGACTACGAGCGCCTCTCCAGTCAAATCAGCAGGAGTTGATCAAGACGAATTGGACCTGATTGGCGGCACGACTGAAGATGATTTCACGGAAGCAATGGCCCATATTCGCGAGAGAGAACTGCTCTATGGCGAAAATTCCCTGTTGTCGAATTATGGGCCAATGGTGGCTGAGATATGCTCCAACAACACAGAATACCAGGACGATGACCTCCAAGCTGCCGCAGCGCTGTGCATGGCCAAGCTAATGTGCGTTTCATCCGAGTACTGCGAAAAGAATCTCCCTCTTCTTATTACCATTCTCGAGCGATCCCAAAACGCTGTTACTAGAAGCAATGTCGTTATCGCATTAGGAGACATGGCAGTCTGCTTCAATCACTTGATCGATGAGAATACAGACTTCCTCTACAGGAGGCTGAATGATAATGACGCCTCTGTAAAGCGGACTTGCCTAATGACCTTGACCTTCCTAATTCTAGCCGGCCAAGTCAAAGTCAAAGGTCAGCTCGGTGAGATGGCGAAATGCTTGGAAGACTCCGACAAGCGTATTGCAGATCTATCACGAATGTTCTTCACAGAGCTCGCGACAAAAGACAATGCGGTCTACAACCACTTCATCGATATGTTCTCATTGCTGAGTGCGGAAAAGGATCTAGAAGAGGATTCTTTGAAGAGAATCATCAAGTTCCTATCTTCCTTTATAGAAAAGGTAAGCCAATATTTCCGTTACTATTTTCTGCTTCTTTACTGACCTCCTCCCAGGACAAGCACGCCAAGCAGTTGGCAGACAAACTTGCCGCTAGGCTTGCGCGGTGCGAGACCGAGCGGCAGTGGAACGACGTTGCTTACGCGCTGTCATTATTGCAGCACAAGAACGAAGAGATCCAGAAGACTGTAAGCGGGGGTTTCAGGCTGGTTCAGGCTACAGCGTGACGGTCTAAATCTCCTTCTATGAGATTATGACTGACGTGTGACCGGCAAGAATCAGTTGGGTGACGGTGTTAGCGGCTTGGATGTACGAGTAGCTATACCCCATGCTATGCTGATGGTGGTAGCTGAGGTAAGTGGGACTCAATTTCGTACTCTTCGTCATACAATGATGCGTGATCTTTCAAGAAGAGCATGAACCTAAAGGCAGAATTACCATTCAAATAATACCGATGCAACCGTTTGCTCTTGAGGAATCCTAGCCGCTCATAAAGCTTCATGGCAGCCGTGTTGGTAATTTCCGTCTCCAGGGCTATCTACCATCGAATACTCTCAGCTTCGAACGTAGTGCGGTCATGGGGAGATACTACCTCATCAGCATCGCGCTCACTCATGGCGTCGACAGCCATGCGCACGAGCCTCGTAGCTACGCCTACTCCTCGATACCCCTCTCGTACTGCAAGCATTGCGATATAACCCCTCATTGGGCCACCCCTATGCGGTTCCAATTTCGAGATTACTACGCCGACCAAGTCCTCTTCTGCATCCACAGCCTGTAAATCCACCATTAAAATCTTTCAGGGTCTTTCAGAGTCAATCCATGAGAAAAGCGTAATCACCATGTAGCACAAATCCCCCCATTGGTAGAGAAAGTATTTGTAGACATAGATACTGTAGGGCTCGGAGAGATCACCAGATATCAGGTGTTGTATAGCATTCAGATAGGTACTCTCCTTGCTGCTATGATACTGAATGAATCGAAGTTCTGCTGGAGTTGCTAACGCATTGTCGCCCATATTGTAACTCTACGGTGCCTGCGTTAACAAAGAACAGTAACTCAGTAAGGTAGATTTCTGTTTGTCTCCGTTGCAGACCCCCTGCTTAGTGGGCATTCTTAAATTTTTAGCGCCGAGAGACGAATTCCCCGCAGGGGTCTACGCTCGAAACCCGTAAAATCGTATATTTTTAGCTTATCACGGATTTTTCGTACTACGAGAAAAACTGTACGTATACTAGCCTTTTCGGTATAACGGGGTAAGATAATGGGAACGGATAGGTGTACACCCCCTTTTGATGCATGTACGCCCCCCATTTTTATACATGTACACCCCCCCCAAATACGGTTAGTTCCCGCGGCTGCGCGACTAGCTGTGCGCGCAACCGCCGCAAGTCTATTCCACTAAGTCAACCCCACCATATCAACAGTTCGGCCTTATTAATCAAATAATCGAGTCTTACGGAGGTCTCAAATTGCTCTGATAATTATATTTTGAAGTCGTTCTATTAGTTCGTTACGTAGGTGTAGTGTAGTAGCCACGCAAGCAAGAATCATCAAATCATGTCGCATGCTAAGGCGCTAACACCTTTTTTTGATAATTCGCCTAGTTACTTAGGTAGCGACGACGAGGTCAGAAAGAGAAGAAGTGGTGTGGATGTATAGTACTAAAGCCCTGAGCAATAATCGAAAATGTCCACCTCTTGAAACCGGAAAAACCGGAGTAAAAACCGGAGTAAAGGGAGTTGTTTGACGAGGTTTTTGAGTTTGAGACTTTTTTTTCAGCGCTATCCCCGATCCGGGTTAGTCGTCGCAATATTACTAAGCATTAGGGTCGTAGCCTATGTTTATATTGCCTACTTACTATACCCCTATACGCTATAGCTAGTCTAGAGCGACGTCCTTATTGGCCTTTAGGGTAGTCGTCGGTTGGTTCGTTAGTTATTAATAGGATTGCGCCCGGGGCGACTTTTTTAGTAGATGGATTTACGCGTTAGTAAGGCTAACTATTAGTCGCACAGCCGCGGAGGCTAACCGTATTTGGGGGGGTGTATATATATAAAAATAGGGAGTGTATATGCATTAAAAGGGGGTGTACACCTATCCGTTCCCAAGATAATTACCACGCGCGGCGCGAGATATTAGGGTATCTTAGCGCCGGGTAAAGGCGTTTTCTGTAGAAGCCACAGTAGGCCCCAGGGGCCTAGGCCTAATGGGTCTAGGCAGGAGCGATGTGGCGTAGCCTATATCCTAATTCTTATAACTTAGGTAACGATTAAGAATTAATATAATTATCACCTAAAACAGCTGTGCCCTAAGTAGCCTGTTTAACCTAATAGACCTACTACTATATTAATTCTTCCTAAATTTAAACTCGGCCCACTATTAGGAGCGTTATAGCTAAGAACTCTACTAGAGCCGGGACGGAATTACTAGTAATGTCCTTATTACTAGTACGATTAAACCCTCTAAACCCTCCTAAAGCTCCTCGCTCGCATACGTCTTATAGCTCTATTAGCCGTAAAGTAGCTTAGTAGCTATTCGACCGCATCGACGCTCTCGAAGCTAATACGGCTACTCGAAGGATAATAAGTATTTTAAACCGAGGAAGGCCTTCTATAGACTTAAGGGGTTTAGCCCTAAGTAGGAATAGTTACGCTCCCTCTTAGACGGTAGATAGGCTAATAATAGCAGCGTCGACTAATAACCACCGTAAACGTATTAAGTATAACGAACTATCGGTATTCACCGGTCCTCTAATAGATATACGGCTCTAGATTATCGAAATAAATAATTAGTTTAATCTATAGCTAATCGACGGATTAGACGTCTAGGCGTTAATAGCTCTAATATAACTCGGTTCGAAGCTAAAGACTCGGACGAGCCTAATACGCCTTACGGGATAGCGTGAAATATTCGAAGATTAGGAAAAACTATAAGAATAGCTATTAAAGAACTACTCCGTAGGTAACGTTACTCTCGATATAGAGCTTAAAATAGAGCGTATTAGGATAAGGTATAATAAGACTATATAGGACTTTATTAATAGGTTCGAGACTATCTCTATAGACCTATCGTAGAACAATACCGCTATCTACTATACGTTTAGACGGAAGCTCTCCGCGGAGGTCCTAGATCGTATATACTAATCGAGGCTAGAACTACCTAATACGTTCGTTAGCTTTAAGAAGGCTATATAGTAAGCGGAAA
>JAABUP010011454.1_pt1 | contig 10090 bp, 10 predicted proteins | sample 5559201 | NCBI WGS metagenome assembly JAABUP01 (sample SAMN10711887, study PRJNA513373) | rock metagenome | isolation source: Antarctica rocks | place: Antarctica | reverse complement strand
GACGTTACACACTCTACTCTACTCACCGCACAACCCCATTCCAAGCTGTCATCCCCGAATACAACAACACAACACAACACTCCGTAGCTGTTTTCAAATTGACTTTCAGCTAGCAACTCACAAGCCTACCTTACCCCAACCCCTGCTACAATACCATACGATTACAATACAATTGTAAAGACCGCAGTTAGGTACCTGGTCCCCGAACCAGGCACGAAAAAAACTCAGTACCTTTTCTCAGACAGGCATCCGCCGGTTTCTCGGTGACTGGGAACACCCTCGCAGCGTACGAGGGTACGTGATCTCGGCTCGCTTGCCGAGATGCCGTTGTAGACTAGGGGTGAGCTCGTAGGTAGGAGTAGGAACCGAGGGGAGGGGAAAGAGTCGAGGAGTCGTCGCCATGCAACCGAAGATAAAATGGCATCGAGGCCGTACACCCGCAACATGGTTCCGAGTCCAAATTCACGGATACATGGTCTGCTACTTATTCATGCGTCGGCAGTCGATATTCGGTGTTTCTAAAAGCCGGATGCGTAGACATCTCGAAAAGCTTTTGCGGTTTGATGTGGAGGAATAGGGATTCCGGACTTCTTGACTCTTCCCTCGGGACCTGTGTTTCTTTGCTTTATCAGGATGGAAGCAAACCATAGCCCCATAAGGGGTCATGGAACGGATTTTGCACTTTGATTCATACCACCGGGCATCAACAGAAGATCAATCGGTGCGTTGTAATAATGTCTTCAGTGTCTAGAAATGGGGGATTCGTTCTGTCTGTATTGCTAGTTCAGGCTGTAAGAAGTAGACAACGTGCTTGGTAAGCACGTCAGGCAACGGTGAGTGGCTCTGGGTATGAGGGGTGGAAACGGTAGCGATTGCGCCCCGTGAAAACGGGGACGTGACGCCCTTGCTGTGACTGCTAGCCATCGACACTGCCTTCGTCCTACTCACGTTGCGCCTCCCATGGAAACTCACTAGATTCCGCCCTCACTGCCCTCATAGATTTTACCGCAGAAAGCCAGTAGCCCATAGCCATCAGAGGTGCCATGTTCATCGTTGCAGGGAGAGGTTGAGGAGTCACATATAGCGATGTGGAATGGATGTGACTTCAGCTCTCAGAACAACCAAGTAGGAATGTGTGATTGTAGGGCGACATGTAGCCGTGGCAATTCCCGGTAAACTCGGGCGAAATAGTCGTAGAGTAGCTCGTCAGAGGCTTGTGGAGGACGTGTAATTGCACAGGCCTTGGTAGATGGATAAAGACGTGTAGTCAGGGATCGGATAGACGGTAGAACAGCCCTGAGCAGGCGTGCCAGACACTCCGTAAAAGGGTTATGCAACGCACAAATGTAGGTCGACTGATTCGAAAGGGGTGGTGAGCTGCGCATGGCGCAGTGGGAGGGTGATGGGATCGTCGATCCGACGCCGTTGTCGAAGATCAGAGTCAGCCGCAGATGGCCTGTCGGGGATTACAGGTGATCCGCCGTGACTATGTGTTCCTAGGCACATCACATAGTAAGTGGCCTGCCTATCCACAGCTTGTGTCTCACTGTAGAGTACGGCTCTCTTCCATAACAAGGAGCGAATGAACCCTGAACTTGACAGCGGTGACGTTACTGCAATCTGACAGCCACATATCTGGCTGCCTGATCTCCGGACGGCGGTGAGGCTTAGTCAACCATTGAAACCAACACTGTTGCTATCATATCTCAGGAAGACGGGACTTTGTGCTGATACACCACGCTTTGTAAGCATCATCAGGCCACATTGACTGACTCCATGGTATAATGATGCAAAATCATAACAGGATATAGAGAGTGCATTATCTCGAACTGAGATGATTCAGGTAATATCTTCTAGCTTCTTTCCCATTCTAAAGTATGTGTTAGTACAAAGAACTCAAACGGAACCCCTCTCCACTTCCTGCCTTCTGTGTCATTATAGTACCTTGGCTTAAAATTACAGATAGACGCGTATGCCCTTACCAATCTCCTCCAGTAGCAAGGTTCGGTGGCGGGGGTAAGATAGCGGTCTCGAAAGGTCCCGACACTGTTGTCGGCGATCCTCTTCGCCTCGTCTGGATGTGCAATGAGATACTCCATCTTTCCTCGAGATCGGAGAAGTCTCTTGCTACTTCCACATAGTCGTATTTGGACCCGAAGACTCTAGGGCGCCGTGATGCGCTTCTTTCCACTGAAGCTTATGTGCAACGAGCACTGACCGACAATTCTGAAGGTATTTCCCTCGACCGGAAAAACTGCGCCCTTCGGTATGCGCAAGAAACACATATTTGCAATGATCTTCCATCGGCAGTAGGCTTGCTTCAATGTCCTCCTTGCTGTCCCAATCCAACGCCTTTACGTCCGCCCACTTCTTGCCTTCTGTAGCCTCCATGAATTTCCCTCGCACCTCCGGAGATGTGACTACCTTACCTCTCCAGAGCAGTCTCCTATTTTCTCGAAAAAGTCGATACCGAGATGCGTCTTTCCATTGATGATGGCTCCATCGTCGATAGCCGCGATTTGGTGCCGGACCTTCCGCTAGGATCCAGCCTTCACCTCTGGCCACGACCAGTATCCGAAGTCGGGCATCACCCAAGCCCAATCGTCTCCTTGGTCCTTAGAGTAGGTCCAGAGAGGCGGCGAACCATCACTGGAGTCCTCGGTGGTGAATTCGAATTCGATATTCGGTAGATCTCGCCTGTTTCGTGCGGCGGTCAAGCTCGATTTAGAGAATGCAGAGATGCCCAATCCGCGACTAAAGGTGTTGGACATATTCTCAAAATTAACCAAGTAAAGCTAAAGATCTTGGTTTCTGGAACGTTAGGTATTTGCCGAGATGTACGTACTTCGCCATTGTACACAATGGCTCTCACCATTCCATCTATAACCTGCCGCGAATCGAATTCTTCAAAGGGTATAGGGTTATCCTTTCGAGTGGCAACTGATTTCTCGATCTCCCCAAACAGCTTTGGAAAAGCAATCTCACATTGCTCGTCGGTGAGCCCATGGTTGTCGCCATCCCTGTCGACTTCGACTTCCCATCCCTTGGTTGGGGGCCCCGTCGGGGCTAGTAGGATCGAGGCTGGTGTTGTAGGGCTAGGCTTCGGCAATCCACCCTTGCCAAAGAAACCTTTAACAGCCTTGGCAGAATCGAATCTGTGGAGGGTAACGAAGCTAACTAGTATAAAGGCCAGTATGGCAGCAATGGCTAGCTGCCGCGTCGAGAACAGTAGAGTCATGGTTAGGATATAAGGAACCATCATTGCTAATTGGATATCTGATCCTCAGGAAGAACCTCGACCGAAAGACCGAGAACAAGCATGAGCAATTGAGATGGCGGATGACAAACGATAAGATGTACCAAGCGTAGATGTCAAATGGTTGAGGTGATTCGTAGTGATGTAAGCCAACGGGCTTCGGGCCACAGCCTCTGGGGAAAAGGTTCTTAGCTTCCTAACTAACAGATAGCAAGATAAAGTATCACTTCGTTGTCTGATGTCTCTAAGTAATTCGTGCCCGAATAGCCCTAATAGCGGGTAGTGAACTGACTCCGGGTATACTGTGTAGTATAAATGTACCGAAAGCGTTCTACTTGGGCCGACGGTCGATGTTAACTTACCGCATCAGTTAGCCGAAGGAAATAGTCCTGCGCGACCGCCTAGGTAGGCAGGCTTGGTCAGAGTTCAGTAGACGGGGAAACCCAACTTCAAGCAGCGGCGAAGATCTATTGAACCCACAGATCTGTCGTGTATTGCAAAAAGACAATTCAACGCACTTGAGCCGGTTGCTCGGAAGCCGCTCATGCGGTGCAAGAATGAATATTACACCCTTCACATGTAAGAACAGCACAGCGCTGTGGAGTATTGCAACAGATCCACGACCTTATGGAGGGTGGAGGAGGACGCCATGAACCCGTTGAACCAATGACCTGTCATGAGCAATGAGGCGAACACAAGCAACGCGATGATTATGCACGCTGTATTGACGTGGAAGGAGAAGGCCGCAACGGGTTCTGCGTACCATCGCAGCTCGCCTCCGTCAACATAAAGCATGCCAACGGAAATTTATAGCTGGATCCAACATTAGAAAGGAACAGCGGAGGGTTCTGAACAGCAGCTTCGCAAACATGAGTGGAAAGTGCGAGTACAGAGTGTCAAGGTGCACGTGGCCAAGCGTATGTAGAGCAAATAAGACAAGAGGTAAAGATAAAGGCTGAAGATTCACATGGTGACATTGATGACTTTCCGCTTACAAGAGGTTTGACCTAGTTGCTGTGAACTCCAAAGCTCTACGTATGGGTACAAAAGCGGTTTTGCCTTGCTTAAATTTGGGACATACATAGATCAGCTAGAATTAAGATTATATTAATAATCCGAGACTCGAAATCTGTAGAAGTACGGCGTAGCAGACATAGCTGGATGAAATGTAATGAACTCACTTCGCTAATACAGTATGCTTCAGCATGGCTTCTGTTGTCCTCTTCCCCATGCCAACACAGAGATCCCCAGATTATTCCAGTATTATTACTCGAAATTTTGCTTACATGGTGTATGGTTTAGCTAGCAGACAATTACTAAGTAAAGCACATATAAACCATTAAAGAAGCCTGGGTGCAGAAGAATCCTGTCCGGCGCTTCTGTTGTTATAATTAACTTCAATTGGCCAGATCTACAGAATGGTAGCCCAGTCGTGTACGAAGTACATGTGACTTAGCCGCTGCAAAGAATATGGATGTCGTTGGATTCAACACCAACAGATCTTGTTGTTGCTCTGATGATACTCCCTTTCGATAGTTGGCTCGTCGTGAGCTGTTCTACTGATTGTAGACCTAGGGTAACTTTCTAAACAGTCCTCGAGCAGCTATGTCTCATCGACTGTACGCTAGGGCTGATAATTCGAGTCGCTGGACGAGACGAGCATACCACGGATGTAAGTTTTGCTGATAATATTGCACGCCGAATCAGAACTGGTCGGCTGACATGTGAGACAGCGGCCGTGGTTGGGAATTATGTATATATCGATGGGGGAGAGCAGGCAATCGGACAGAATTCTTCTGTTTGGGAAGTCTCCGTTGGTATGTGATTCTGTGGGGTCCGTCCCCCGCCAACATCCGCTCCCAATGTCAGGCTTGGCTAATTGCAAGTGTCATTTCAGTTGATCAAACACTTGCGATTGACCTGTCATTCTCCTGGACCAACTCTACGGTAGATTTTGTGGCCACCAACAAATCTTCTGCCCCAAGTATCAACTTCCAAGCACTCTGGCACGATCCTGACGAGAATGTCCTGTATTCGTTTGGTGGAGAATCAACATGGTTACCGCCAATAAGTGGAAACCCTCCCCCATTGTCGGTTTGGAAGTTTGCTCCTGATGATCGAGGAGGCGGAAGGTGGAGCGAGAACACGACTTCTTCGGACCCCCCTTTCTCAGACGGCCTTATCCGGCCTTTTGGAGGCTCGACCACTTCAAGCAACAACACAGCATTTTATCTTGGGGGCTACTCAAGCAAACAATCAAGCCCAAAGCGATCCTCAGGGTTAGACTTCATTCCCGCACGGGGCATCATATCGTACAGCTATAGAAATGGCAGCTGGAGCAATGACACCGCAGCGGGATACTCTCAGTACGCCACTGCTGAATGGGGGGGAGTGCAGTTCGTACCATCTTTGGGACCGGAAGGCGTCCTCGTGATATTCGGTGGTGACACATCCACGGCTACAGCCTATTCCCCTGGTGAGTATCTAAGGCCAATGACGAATATAACGGTGTATGAACCTCGGAGCCGGACGTGGTACTACCAGAATGCAACGGGAGATAGCCTCCCAGCTGCAAGAATAAGGATGTGCGTGGTAGGAGTGCAAGAAAGCAGCAACTCTTCCTATGAGATGTGAGTCTGAGATATCGGCCACTTTACTCTACCAATTACACACAGCTTCGCGTCCGGACAACATAATCAAGCACTAATTCTACGCTTCAGCTTTATGTACGCGGGATACGACGGAACTTACGGTCCCACTGAAGTCCAATTTGACCAAGTCTGGGTTCTCTCATTGCCGGCCTTCCGCTGGTTCAAAGCCAACTACACCGCCACCAACTCTCGAATCGGCCACACGTGTCATGTCGTGGGCAATCGCCAGCTCCTCACCATCGGCGGTGTCGACCCCACACAATCTGATCTTGTAGGGGTCTGGAGAGGACCAGACAGGCTCAACCAGGGGCTGGGTATCTTCGATATGAGTGCGATGACTTGGCTGCATTCTTATAATGCAAGTGCGGCGGCGTATGTGCGGCCTGATGTTGTGAAAGCGTGGTATGATCAGAAGTATGTCCCTCTTCAGATTGAGATGCTTTAAGTACTGAAGTTTGTGACTGCAGTGGACCGTATCCCAGCACATGGGACCAGCCGGCTCTCAAAAGCCTCATCCAAAACAATTGTAAGATTTCTTCCCCTACCCACTTCCGCTTCGACTAATGATGCACCAACAGCGACCATCACAGCGATCCCCGCAGCGACATCCTCACCCTCTCCATCCAGCTCAAACCGTGACCATTCCCATGCAGGCGCAATCGCTGGCGGCGTCCTTGGCGGCATCGCCTGTCTACTTCTTATAATCCTAGGCATCAGGCTTCTCTTGCGCCGCAGAAATCAGGTTCGAAATCAACAGCCCCAGGTTCCAGACGGAAAGAATGGCGTGTACCAAGGACTTAATGAACTGTCTGCTGACAATAACCGTCCCGAGCTATCGACACACATCCCAAGGGTAGAACTAGGATCGGGGCTGCCGGTTGGGTCTGAGATGGAACAGCCTGCCCGGGACGAGACCTCGCATGAAATGCCTGCGGGGAAGTCATGATGAAGTGAGGGAATATGCGAAAGAGAATTGGATGGTTTTGGCGCGAATTGGGAAGTACATAAATTAATGGCAAAAAACGAGTCACACTCACATAATATCTCAAATCAACTTCGTAAGAGGAGTTTCGAAAACAGCAAGCCACGTCTACATCGTGACTTGCCGGAACATTTTCGAACTGACTGGTCATTATTGCTGCCACTGCGACGGGCAGATTGCGGCCCTTGGAACAGCCCCTGAATGCCTGAAATGGGGACATATCCGCTCCCTAGAATGCCGCCAGGGCTTCACTTGATGATAAGAACTCGAAGAAGAGAAGGCAGAGTGTCTTGGGATTGCTTGATATTGGACATCTAAGAGGCCGCTCTCTCAAGGTTGTCTGGTAGCTAGGCGCTCAGCTTCATGGTGGCATAGTGTGCTCGACGTATGAGTGTCGCGAAAGAATCCGGCCACGATTCCCTGCAAAAGTGATCAAATCTTGCTGCTGTCGTAACGACTCGTAATACCCTCAGCCGACTTTGAAACAGGGCTCCTCGCTCTTAAGGTGAATACGGTTAATACGAAGGTGATGTCGGAAAGTATGGCGAATAAGTGAAAATAACGGCACACATTATCAACTGTATGAATGGTATGCGTACCATTCTAATTGTGTGCCGTATATCCCAAGTGCGCACAGACAGAATACTTGAACGCCCAAAATCAACCCAGTCTCGTTGTCAGGAGGGTATCCGCAACCTTCTGCCAACCTCTTTACACTCGTCCAAGACCCTTTCGTAATCTCCAAGCTTGATCGATCCTGCAGACCAGAGCATGATAGCCTGTAGGAAAACTGTTACGCGTTTCGCGGCCTCAGCGGTCGTCTTGCGCTCCGCCTTCGAATGGTGCACCAGCGGCACGGCGACGTAGCCGATCACATTCACCCATTCCCCCACTTGTGTATCTGTAGGCTTCAGTGTCGAAAGCAGCAAATTCACGTTCACGGATGCGGTGGGCGAAGCTGGAGAAGAGGTAGGGTAGTTATGTTGAAGCGTGAGTATTGCTGTTGACGTGCTGTACTTTGCAACACTGCAACACGTCAGCAGGATACCGCAAGCTGGTGGGGCCCGGAAGGTTTACCAGCCAAGAAAGCGCACTTTTTCACCCGCCACCATATGAGGAAGATCGGAGAGAAAGACGAGGCGAGTAGGTACAGGACCCAGATTGCTCCCGCTCATCCTTTCCAGCGGGGCGGAAGCATTTTCAAGTCTCAATCAAAGCCGACATGCGCAATCGCCACAACGTGCGCGATGTTTCGTGTGTTTATAGGATCCAGCACGTGATGATTGCCGGGATCGTACTAGCGTAGATATGTCATAGGCTGGATTACGTTCTGAACCTCACCATTTCACTGAGAGTCAAGGCATCACAATCTCCCTACTAAGACTACGTACACCTATCTACAACCTACTGCTAGGCAGCCGTCTAAGCTATAATCTGGGCGATACCAAAGCCCTATCACAGGGTTGGCGAAGTTCGCTGCCTCACCAACCTGGGCAGAGCATTCCCTCTAGCTGTCCGGTTTCAATCCTCCTCATAGCCCAGTCAAGATACTCGGACTCACCAAGATCGTTGACCGCTAGTCTAAAGCTGACATCTTTGAGGCTAAGCTTGGGTCCCTGCGGACGCTTCTTCTCGTCGTCAAACCATCGCAGTCACTTCATTATGTGGGGCTGGTTCGGTGGCAGCGGTGCCCAGAAGCGGAGGGATGCGCCGAAAGACGCGATCTTAGGTCTCCGGCAACAGCTGGATATGTTGCAGAAGAGGGAGAGACATCTGGAGAACCAAATGGCGGAACAAGATGCGCTGGCCCGGAAAAATGTCACCGTGAATAAGACTGGTAGGTCCCATGACCTCTCCCGAAGGATGGAGCGATGCACGAGCATCCACTGAAGAGGCAACTGATATATTGGGCTTGGGAGACTATGTAAGGTGCTAAATGATGGATCTATGTAGCGGCCAAAGCAGCACTTCGACGGAAGAAGCAGCACGAACATTCCCTCGAACAAACAACAGCACAAATCTCGACCATAGAACAGCAGATTTACTCGATCGAAGCGGCGAACATCAATCAAGAAACGCTCTTAGCAATGCAAAGAGCTGGTCAAGCAATGAAAAAGATCCACGGTGGACTGACGATGGATAAGATTGATCAGACCATGTACGTCCAACGTTTTGTGTAGATATGTCAGCTTAAACGTCAAGACTAATGAATATACTTTAATAGGGATGAGCTCCGAGAACAACACGCGCTAGGCCAGGAGATCGGAGAGGCCATCATCTCCGCACCAATAGGCGAGCCGGTCGACGAACAAGACTTGGAAGCCGAGCTTGAGGGCATGGAGCAAGAACAGATTGATGAGAGGATGTTGAAGGGTGGCGTCGTGCCCGTGTCAGACGAAGTGCATAGACTGCCTACAGCAGCAAATGGAGAACGTAAGCTCACCACTTGCGATGGCACTCGAGTGGCTTGTTCGGCTTGCTGATATTAGATGATCTAGTGAAAGGCAAGTCAACAAGGGTACAACCAGAGGAAGAAGACGAGGAAGCAGAGCTGGCCAAGTTGCAGGCCGAGATGGCTATGTGATCATACATAAAATCACTGTGGATGTCACTTTTGCCCTCCCTGCCTGCCTTCTTCCTGCACAATAGTTTCTGCAGCCTTGACTTTCTAGTTCTCCGGCCTATTTGACTTCCTCATCATGTCACGGTGTTCATGGCGAAGGATATCTCTTACACGACTACGACGTCGCTCCATTAAGGGTTTCATTTAGCTATATCAAGTCGTCTATACATGCAATCGATGCTCTATCGTGTGTGGGCTACATAAGGTCATAAAGCCTGCTTTCACACAATATACCCTGTGAGCCTGCAATGCGCCGTATTCATTAATCCCAAGAAGCGTGCTCTGCACCCGCAATTAGATCTCCTGAACTCCCACTTCTGCACAGTAATCATTTGGAACGCCACTAGCCAGCGGCGATCTTCTTTGCCTCCGGGAGTTCTGCGTCCGCGTAACCATCACCGTTCTCCAGAGGCCGTTTGAGGCTAGCCACTCCCTCTAACGGAGGAGCTGGAAGCTGCACTGCTGCTTTCCCATCCTCCGCAGCGCCCACGCCGTTCGTCAGTAGTGGCTGTTGGGCTTTATCTACGACTGGGCCCGTGCTGACCGGAGAAGCAGAGTTCGGAGGAGCAGCGGCAGGA
>JAABUP010011453.1_pt1 | contig 10090 bp, 11 predicted proteins | sample 5559201 | NCBI WGS metagenome assembly JAABUP01 (sample SAMN10711887, study PRJNA513373) | rock metagenome | isolation source: Antarctica rocks | place: Antarctica | reverse complement strand
CACGGCCATCGCCCGCTCGATCGCGCGGATCGACTCCCCGCCCCGCCACATCTCCCACAGCTGATCCTGCTGCTCGATGCTGAACCCCACCGGACCGACACCCATCCCGACCTCCACCAGCACATCGTCCTCGACCTGCACTGATGCACCGACCGGTTGAGATCAAGACCGTTTCTGGCACAAGCGTATGGCTGTAGCAGAAACGCCGGTTCGATGGGTTGTGGGTGTAGCGCGGTGCACGCAATCAGGGTGGCGTAACCAGTCCTGTCGGACTTTTCCGCGCTCCGCGCTCCGCGGCCGCGGCGAGCTCGTGGCGCTCCAGGCCGGTGGAGGTCGACGTTTTTCGCCGGCACCCCCTTGGGTCACAGGCGCCGCGGTGGCCTGGCTGAAGTTCAGGGCTGCGTCGGCGGGAGTTTGATAGACCCTGGTCCCCCTGCGGGCCCCAGAAGTGGGCGGGCCAGTTCGCTAACCCGGAAAGACACCGAACTAACAATGTCACCGACGGCCGCTCGGACTTCATAGCCGCCCACCCGTCGGAACTGGGTCTCGACATTGATAGCCAAGGTGCTCCTCAGGTCCGCACCGACCGGGGTGCCAGGCGGCCGGCCCTGCTCGATCTGGCCTTGTGCCCTCACGAGTGGCTCGCCGCCATCCTCGTGAATCAGCTGCACCTCAAAGGGGAACCGCTGGTTGGTCTCGTTCCAACCCACGAGCAGGCTGACCCCGATGCCGAAGTGGGCAATACCAGGCTGGCCGTCCGGCTGTTGGGCGACCCTGATCTCCGACCAGCCCGCTCCCTGCAGGTACAGCAGACCGTTCAAGGCCTCCGCGTGGTTAGCGACGGTGACGTACTCGATCAGTGGCATGTAGACCTCCTGTAGACGCCTGTATACACGTAGCATACGCCGTGCAGGCGATCAAGACCTGGCGGGTGGGGGCCGATGTGTACATCGCTGAGTGGGAATGGGACGATGCGAACGTCGAGCACATGGCGGAGCACCGGATCAGGCCTGCGGACGTGGGAGCCGTGTGGTCAGACCGTCCCAAGTACCGGCGCAACCGGCATGGCCGCGCGGCAACGCACCAGATGATCGGCCCCGACGGCGGGGGGCGCCTCGTCGCCGCCTTCATCCGCCAGGCTGATCTGTCAGAAGGTCGCTGGAGAGCGATCACTGCTCGCCCCGCAACGGGAGCAGAGTCCAAGTGGTGGGAGTTGAACTGACATGGCCGAGCGATCCGTTGCAGATGATGTGCTGGCGCACAGCGAGGACGAAGGCGAGTGGGAGGACGGCCCCGCGGTGATCGAGGGCCGACCGCGAGGGACTCAGGTGATCTCCGCGCGGTTGCCGGTAGCACTGGCCCAGCAGCTTCTTAATGAAGCGGGGCGGCGCGGCGTCAAGCCATCTGACCTGGTTAGGGAAGCAATGGAGCAGTTCCTTAGTCAGGACGCTCTACCTGAATCCGTGACAGGGTTCCCAGGCCGTCGACTCCACTTCTCAAGCCTCTCGATGCCCTACACAACGGAGAACCCCGCCGTAATGGATCTGCCGCTGAATTTCGGCCACTTTGTCGCTCTTGGAGCCCAAGAGACTGCGTGAGGGATGGGGGCTTCGCGCTCACGGGGCCAGAATCTTAAGGGCAGCCCCCCGTGGGCGAAGGGCGGCCCCGCAGCCGCCGACGTAGCTCGGCGCGCAGCTCGTCCTCGGCTCGGTAGAGCGCGGCGAGTGCGGCTGCCCAGCACAGCGCTGGTCTGTGGCCCCCACTGGCTCAGCGCGCCGCAGACCCCGGGCCAGCGGGAACGCGAGAGAGCGGTCGAATGTCGAGCGCCACACGCCGGCCAGCTGCACCCCGCCGGCCAGCCGCGCCAGCACTCGTCTGGCCGGTTGCGCCGCACCGTCGAGGGCTTGTAGCCGGGCAGCCTCCAGGGAGCGGTAGTAGGCGTCAATGTGGCCGCGCTTGACCGCAGCGTGGTCCGGGGGTCCGACAAGAATCCGTGGGTGTCAACCGTCGGACGGGGACACGATGGCGGTTCGGGCGCTGTTGTCCTCCTGCAGCCGGCTGCTACTGGTTGTTCGCGGCCTGGTACTGCTCGTCGGTGACGGGCTCGAGCCAGGTGGTGGGGTCGCTGCCGTCGTGGAGGGCTTCGAGCATCGCGAGGTGGCACATCATGTTCTCGGCGGTGCCGCCGTGCCAGTGCTCCTCGCCGGGCGGGGTCCAGACGGTGTCGCCGGGGCGCATCTGGATGACGGTGCCGTCGCGGGTCACGACCAGGCCGATCCCGTCGGTGACGTGCAGGGTCTGGCCGACGGCGTGGGAGTGCCAGTTGGTGCGGGCGCCGGGGGTGAACCGGACCATCGCGACGGTCATCCGGGACGGCGCTTCGCCGCTGTAGATGGTGTTGACGTAGACGTCGCCGTGAAACGCCGCGGCCGGGGCCTTGGCGGTGGGGCTAACGGGTCGCAGTTCCACGGTTCTCCTCGTGAGGTGCCGGGCTGTGCGCAGGCCCGTGCGGTCAGCTGTTGGTGGCGGTGCGGGTGGCTGGGGCGGCGTCGGCCCGCTCCTGGGTCGCCGACCAGCTCGCGAGCAGCGCGAGGCCGTCGGCGGCCGCCGACCCGGGCTGGGCGCTGTACGCGGTCAGTGTCAGGCCCGACTCGCCCGGCATGTCCAGCGCGTCGAAGGACAGGTCCAGATCGCCGACGACCGGGTGGCGGAAGTGCTTGGCGCCGAAGTGGTGCAGGCGCACCTCGTGCGCGGCCCACCGGGTGCGGAACTCCTCGCTGCGGGTGGACAGTTCTCCGACCAGGTCGGTCAGGGCCCGGTCGTAGGGGTTGCGGCCGGCTTCGGTGCGCAGCAGTGCCACGCTGGTGTCGGCGGAGGCGTCCCAGTCGGGGTGCAGCAGGTGGGCGCGCGGGTCCAGGAAGGCGAAGCGGGCCAGGTTCACCGGCCGGGCCGGGTCTTCGAAGGCGAGCGAGTACAGAGCGCGGCCGAGCAGGTTGATCGCGAGGACGTCCAGCCGGCCGTTGCGCACGAACGCCGGCGTCGCGGTCATCCCGTCGAGGACCCACTGCACGCTGGGGCGGACCTGCTGCTGGCCGGGGCGGCGCCGTCGCCGGGCAGCGGTGGACGGTGCGGCGGCGCGGGCCAGGTCGAACAGGTGGGCGCGCTCGGCCTCGTCCAGCCGCAGCGCAGACGCCAGCGCGTCGAGCACGCTCTCGCAGACCCCGGCGAGGTTCCCGCGCTCGAGCCGGGTGTAGTACTCCACGCTCACCCCGGCGAGCGCCGCCACCTCGGTGCGGCGCAGCCCGGGTACCCGCCGGGCTGCGCCGGCGCTGGCGAGACCCACCTGCTGGGGCGTCACCCGGGCCCGCCTCGACGTCAGGAACTCGCGCGCCTGCTCCCGGTTGTCCTGCATGACGAGAACGCTAGGACGCCCGGAGCTGGCTCTCCTCAGCGCTGGGGGGCCCTGGCGTTACCCCTCACAACAGGGACCCCCTCGAGAGCGCAGGCGCCGGTCGAACCGGTGTTGCCTGGGAAGTCCGAGACGCGACGACGCACCGCGGGCACGGCTGTGCTCTCGCCGAGACGGCGTCCCTCAGAACTCGGACGAGGAGAACCCATGACCGAGCCTGAGCCCACCGGTGCGCAGAAGCTGATCGGCGAGCTCTCGCCCAAGCTCGTCTCACTCACCGACGACGTGCTGTTCGGCGACGTCTGGCAGCGCCGGGAGCTGTCACCGCGACCGCAGCCTGGTCACCGTCGCCGCGCTGATCGCGGGCGGCAACACCGAGCAGCTGACCGCGCATCTGAGCATCGCGCGGGACAACGGCCTGACCCAGGCCGAGCTCTCCGAGGTCATCACCCACCTGGCGTTCTACGCCGGCTGGCCCCGGGCGATGTCCCCCGTCGCGGTCGCCCGGCAAGTCTTTGGCATCTGATCCCGCTGCTCCCGATCGACAGCCCCACTGACCGCCCCACTGCGAAGGACGAACGACTGTGAAGGCCACACTGATGTACGGCGCCGGCGACGTCCGGGTCGAGCGGGTCCCCGACCCGGCGATCCAGCAGCCCACCGACGCCCTGGTGCGCGTCGTGCGGGCGTGCGTCTGCGGCTCCGACCTGCACCCCTACCACTCGATGCCGACCTCGCAGCAGGGCACGACGATGGGCCACGAGTTCGTCGGCGTCGTCGAGGACGTCGGCGGCGAGGTCAACACCCTCAAGGCCGGGGACTTCGTCATCGCCCCGTTTGCCTGGTCCGACGGCACCTGCGACTTCTGCAGGGAGGGCCTGCAGACGGCGTGCGTGCACGGCGGGTTCTTCTCAACCGCGCAGGCCGAGGCCGTCCGCGTCCCGCTAGCGGACGGCACCCTGGTCAAGGCTCCCGTCGGCGAGGACTCCGCGCTGCTGCCCTCGCTGCTGACCCTGTCCGACGTGTTCCTCACCGGCCACCACGCCGCCGTCCTGGGCCGCGTCGGCCCAGGCAGCACCGTGACCGTGATCGGCGATGGTGCGGTCGGGCTGTCGGCTGTGCTGGCCGCGAAGCGCCTCGGCGCGGAGCAGATCCTGCTCATGGGCCGGCACACCTCCCGCACCGACCTCGGCCGCGAATGGGGCGCCACCGACGTCGTCACCGAGCGCGGCGAGGAGGGCATCGCGACGGTCCGCGAGCTCACCGGCGGCAGAGGCACGCACGCGGTGCTGGAGTGCGTCGGGCACCGGCCCGCCTACGACACCGCGGTGGGGGTGGTCCGGGCCGGCGGCGTCGTCAGCCGGGTCGGGGTGCCGCAGTACGAGGACGCCCCGGTGGGCTTCGGCAGCCTGTTCGGGCGCACCATCACCCTCACCGGCGGTCCCGCGCCGGTCCGCGCCTACCTCGACGAACTGCTGCCCGAAGTGCTCGACGGGCGCATCGAGCCAGGCCGCGTGTTCGACCGCACCGTCAGCCTCGACGAGGTCCCCGACGGCTACCGGGCAATGGACGAGCGCACCGCCCTGAAGGTCCTCGTTCGCCCCTGACCGTCCCCGGGGCCCGGAGCAGCGCGGCCCCGACGGCTGGCGGCGCACCTCCTCCGAGGATTTCCCCTCCCACTCTGAGCGTGAAGAAGGACTCCATGACCAGCTTCTCAGCCGACGAGCTCGACAAGATCGACATGGCGGACGACCTGCACGTCGCCCCCTTCCGCGACGACGGCGCCACCTACGGCACCCCGACCTGGATCTGGTCGGTCGCCGTCGACGGCGACCTGTACGTGCGTGCCTACAACGGCCAGGACTCCCGCTGGTACCGCGCGGCCCACAGCCAGCGGGCGGGTCGGGTCACCGCCGCGGGCTCCCAGCGGGACGTGACGTTCGAGCCGGTCGACGGACCAGTCAACGACGACGTCGACGCCGCCTAGCGGACCAAGTACGCCGGCAGCCCCTACCTCGACCCGATGATCAGCTCCCGTGCCAGGTCCGCGACGGTCAAGATCGTTCCCCGCGGCGATGCCTGAGGCACCGACAGCCGTTGGTGCGACGGGCGGAGCCGTGAACCCCGGTTAGCAGCCCTTCCTGGGCCTGGCAGCGTTCGGCAATAGCGTCCCGGCTCCCGCCTGCCATCGAGATGTCCTGATCACCACGTGAACTCTGAGGAGGCACCTGATGCACACACGAACACTGGGCCAGGACCTGCAGGTCTCGGCCCTCGGCCTCGGCGCCATGGGAATGTCCCAGAGCTACGGGCCCAACCCCGGTGACCGCAACGAGATGATCGCCGTCCTGCGCGGCGCCGTGGACCGCGGGGTGACCTTCATCGACACCGCCGAGGTCTACGGGCCGTACGCCAACGAGGAGCTCGTCGGGGAGGCACTGGCGCCCGTGCGCGACCAGGTCGTCATCGCGACGAAGTTCAGCTGGCGCATCGAGGACGGCAAGAGCGTCGGCCTGGACAGCCGCCCGGAGCAGATCAAGCGGGTCGCCGACGCGTCGCTGCGCCGACTGCGCGCCGAGGCGATCGACCTGTTCTACCAGCACCGTGTCGACCCCGACGTGCCGATCGAGGACGTCGCCGGCGCCGTGAGTGAACTCGTCGAGGCGGGCAAGGTCCGCCACTTCGGCCTGTCCGAGGCCGCAGCCTCGACCATCCGCCGCGCCCACGCGGTGCACCCGGTCACGGCCGTGCAGAGCGAGTACTCGCTGTGGACGCGTGACCCCGAGCCCGAGGTCCTGCCGGCGTGCGCCGAGCTGGGCATCGGGTTCGTGCCGTTCAGCCCCCTCGGCAAGGGATTCCTCACCGGCACCGTCGACACCTCCACGCAGTTCACCGCCGCTGACGTCCGCGGCACCATCCCCCGGTTCACTGAGGCCAACCGGGCCGCCAACCAGGCGCTGGTCGACCACGTCCGTGACCTCGCACAGACCAAGGGCGTCACACCGGGGCAGGTCGCCTTGCCTGGCTGCTGGCCCAGCACCCGTGGATCGTGCCGATCCCGGGAACCCGACACCTGGAACGCGTCGCGGAGAACGCCGGTGCCACCCGGGTGGCGCTGTCCGCGGACGAGGTCGCGGACCTCGACGCAGTCGCCGCACGGGTCGGCGTCCAGGGCGACCACTACAACGAGATGCACATGAGTCTCGTCGGCCGATAGCGCCCTGCCGCAGGACCGCCACTAGAACCCGCTCGGGCTCGCGGTTGCTGCCGCACTCGCCGGGCTCGTCGAAGGCCGGCCGTCGATGGGACCCCCTGCCGGTCGTCCCGCTGCTGGCCGTCGACTCAGCTTTCGGGGCTCGGCTGACGGCACCCTGCCCCCCGCCCGGCAGAGTCTCCTCTGCTGTTACGGACCGCGAGCAGGAGGAAGGAGCAAGACGTGCTGGCGCTGGAACTCGTGGTCGTCCTCGGGGTGGCCGTGCTGGCCGGCGACCTGCTCGCCCGCCGCCTGCGGACAACTCCGCCGGTGCTGCTGCTGGTGATCGGCGCGCTGCTCGGCTTCCTGCCCGCGCTGCGCGAGGTGCACCTGCAGCCGCAGGCGGTGCTGCTGCTGTTCCTACCGGCGCTGCTGTGGTGGGAGAGCCTGAACACGTCGCTGCGGGAGATCCGCCGCAGCCTGCGCGGGATCGTGCTGCTCAGCACCCTGCTCGTCGTGGCCACCGGCCGGGGCGGTCGCTGTCACGGTCCACGCCCTGGGGCTGGCCTGGGGGCCGGCGTGGGTGCTCGGCGCGGCGCTCGCCCCGACCGACGCCACGGCCGTCGGGGTGCTCGCCCGGGTGCTGCCGCGCCGCACCATGACCGTGCTGCAGGCCGAGAGCCTGGTCAACGACGGAACTGCGCTGGTCCTGTACGGGCTGGCCGTGTCCGTCACGTCTGGTCGGGAGCACGTCGCCGCTCCGCATCTGGGTGGTCTGTTCCTGGTCTCCTACCTCGGCGGAGTGGCTGCCGGGCTGCTGACCGCGGCGGGAGCGACCGCAGTGCGCCGGTGGCTGCAGGACCCGCTCCAGGAGAACGTCGCGGTGCTGCTCACCCCGTTCGTCGCCTACCTGCTCGCCGAGCAGCTGAACGCCTCGGGGGTGCTCGCCGTCGTGACGGCCGGGCTCGTGATGAGCCAGACCGGCCCGCGGATCGGCCGGGCCGTGACCCGGCAGCACACGGTGGCGTTTTGGACGCTGTCGACGTTCCTGCTCAACGGCGCCCTGTTCGTCCTCGTCGGGTTGGAGCTGCCGGCGGCGGTCCGCGGCCTGACGAGCGTCGACCTGACCCGCGCCCTGCTCGCCGTTGCCGCCGTGTCCGCCGTGCTGCTGCTGGTCCGGTTCGCCTTCCTGTGGATCAGCGCCTGCCTGATCCGGCTGCTCGACCGGCGGCCGCAGCAGCGGCTGCGCCGGGTCAGCGACCGCTCCCGAGTCGTCAGTGCCCCGGCCGGGTTCCGCGGCGCGGTCTCGCTCGCCGCGGCGCTCGCCGTCCCGCAGACCCTCGCCTCCGGCGCGCCGTTCCCCGACCGGGACCTCATCGTCTTCGTCACCGCCGGCGTGATCGCCGTGACCCTGGACCAGAGCCTGATCCTGCCCGGCGTCGTGCGCTGGGCCCAGCTGCCGGAGGACGACACCGTGCAGCAGGAGCGCCACCTGGCCGAGACCCTCGCCACCGCGGAAGCCCTCGAAGCGCTGCCCGAGCTCGCCGCGTCTCTGGGCACCGACTTGGAGGTGGTTCAGCAACTCGATGAGGAGTACCGCAAGCACCTGCAGGTCCTGCAGGTCGACGGCGACAGCGTCGACGACGGACCGCTGCGGCAGAGGGAGCAGTACACCGCGCTGCACCTGGCTAGCCTCGGCGGCAAGCGCACCACCGTGCTCCGGCTCCGCGACCAGCAGCAGATCGACGACACCGTCCTACGCCAGGTCCAGCACCGCCTCGACCTCGAAGAGGTCCGCCTCACCAGCCGTGGGCTCGTCGATTGAGCCCGGTCTTACGGCCTCGCTGCTGATGGGCTGCGGTGCGACCAACACGCCGATGGCCCCGAAAGCCGCCGCGATGACCCGCTGGCGAGTGCTCCCGCCGAAGTGGAGGCCTTGCAGGGTGCGGGCGTCGCATGAGGATGAGCCAGGTGCCGGCGCAGTCGACGACCGCCTCGGTGCCGAACGCGGACTGCTCCGGCGGGGGTCCTCGCAAGGACGCCGGAGGCGGCGGCCGGCACGCCCGCCCGGTCTCGTTCCGAGGCCCGGCGGGCGGGGGCCTGGAGTTCGTGAACACCCTCGTCGGCGGGCAGCCCGCCCTGCTGCTCGTCACTCAGCTGCCGCTGAACGAGCCTTCCGCAGCTCTGGTCTCACCTAGATCCGCCCATCTGCACGGCTGGATGCAACCGTGACCACCGGGTGCTGCTGTCGTTCCGCGTCGCCGCCTACGCCCCGGTTCCGGTGTCGTCCCGGTACGGCGAGCTCGCGCTGCTCGTCGACCCGGCGCGCTCGCAGCCAGCGAGTCGCCGTGCTCGTCCTGAAGGGCGCCGAGCCACGGGAGTGTGGGCTGGTGGCAGCCCTCCACCGACACGCAGACAACGTCGAGTCAGGCACTCAGCGGCGTGGCACCCGCAGCTGGCCGCCTCGCCCGAGGGCCCACACCAGTAGGGCCAAGGCGGCGAGGACCATGCCCGCGGCGGTGACGGCCGTCCAGCCGCCGGCGGACCACAGCAGCGCTGCGGCGGATGACCCGAACGCGCCGCCGAGGAAGTTGCTGGTGACGAAGGCGGTGTTCAGCCGGCTGCGCTGCTCCTGCGAGACGGCGAACATGCTGGCCTGGTTGAGGGTGTTCAACGCCTGCACCGCGATGTCGAGGACGACGACGGCGACCAGCACGACGACGACCGATCGTCCGCCGGGCGCGGCCAAGACGAAGGCGATCAACAGCAGCAGGCAGGCTGCTCCCGTCGTGGGCACCGACAAGCCGCGATCGTGCAACCGGCCGACGCGCTGGGCGGCGACCGCTCCGGCGAGCCCGGCCAGCCCGAACAGCCCGATGACCGACGGCGAGTAGTTGAACGGCGGGGCGCTGAGCAGGAACGTCAGCGCGGTCCAGAACATCGTGAAAGTGGCAAAGCCGACCCGCACCCACCATCACACCCCGGCGCAGTAGCCGGCTGCCTGCCCGCGCTGCCGCGCCACCGCGCAGGAGGTTGGCAACGCGTTGACTCGGATCGTGCTCAGGCTGTCTCCTGCCCAGAACGCACGCCCACCACTGCAGCACAGCCGCCATACCTGCCTTACCGCCAGGAGCGGCCAGCGCGACGGCCGTTGCAACCAGACGGGCGCCCTGTGGGGCGCGCGCAAAGAGTGCGGGAGATGGGTCACCGGCGAGCCTCACGTTGCCGGCCTGACCGCGGCCGCGCTCGTAGTGTGCTGGCTTGCCGACGCGGGAGGAGTTGTTGAGCGGTGGCTGCGATGACCGGATTGGTCAAGGACGAGCTGAGCCGGCTGCCGGCGGGCAGGACGTGCTGCCGCCGAGCGGAGCTTGCAGCACTGCTGCGCTTCGCCGGGGGTCTGCACCTGGTCGACGGGCGGGTGGTGGTCGAGGCTGAGCTCGACAGCGGTCTGGTCGCCCGCCGGCTGCGCCGGGAGATCGGCGAGCTCT
>JAABUP010011451.1_pt1 | contig 10090 bp, 1 predicted proteins | sample 5559201 | NCBI WGS metagenome assembly JAABUP01 (sample SAMN10711887, study PRJNA513373) | rock metagenome | isolation source: Antarctica rocks | place: Antarctica | reverse complement strand
TAGTACTCTTCCTCTTCTTTAACGTACTATTAATCGAGGGATACGCGAAGCTAAAGCTCCCGGTCTAGGTAGGTAGCTTTATAGACGATATATATCTAATAGCGTATAGTAAAAGTACGGAGAGTAATTATAAGGTATTAAGGAATATATACGAGGTCTACCTCGCCTAGGCGAAAACCTACGGAGTAGCGTTTATACCCTATAAGTACGAGCTAGTCTATCTAACTAGGAGACTAAAGAGATTTAACCTCGAAGCGGTAGTTAACCTAGGAGAGGCTATAGTAAAGTTAGAAATATCTATCTATATACTCGGCCTATATATCGATAGGAAACTAAAGTAGAGACTCTACCTCGTAAAGACTAAGGCTAAGATAGCGACCTAGATATTCGAGCTATTAATAGTAGCGGGTTCTATATAGGGCGCTATACTTAGTAAAGCTAGATAGGTATATAGCGCGGTAGTTAGACCGGCGATAATATATATAGCGGGATCGTAGTATAATTCTAGGGGTACGCTAGGGTCGAACCGAATAAAGGTAAAGGTACTAGAGAAAATATAGAACTAGTATTTATATATAGTCCTTAGAGCCTTTAAAGTAACCTTAATTACGGTCCTAGAGGCCGAGGCGAGAATACTATTAATCGAGATATACCTCGATTAGCTAGTAATCCGCGCCTAGGCTATAAGGGGAATATACTCGATTATAATTAAGGGTAATATAAGGATTAGGCGGAGACTAAGGCCGAAGAGAGGAAGAAAACTAGCGCCGCGGAATATACCGGCTAACGAAAAGAAGGCGTAGTCTCTCTACGCCCTAGGAAAAAGCGATATAGACTTTCTAACCCCTCCTCCCCTACCTATCCGAACGCCGGCCTAGGCTAAGGCGGCGAAGGCGACGATAGGCGCCTAAATAGAGGGGTAGAATAAAAAGAGGTAGAAGGAACGGTAGGAGAAATACTAGGATAGGATCCCGGAGATAATAAGGTCCCCGGTATAGTAAGGCGAGCTAGGAAGACGAGGTCTCTATAAAGGGCTAGCGAAGGCTATAAGCTTAATAGTAACCTAATTATAAACCGGAAAGATCGGCCTTATTAACTTCCTCTATATATATAAGGTCCCTAGAATAGTAATAGTAAGCTACCCGTATAGGTAGAGGAAGTAAGACGTAAAGTATATTATTATATTTTACCCGGACTATATATAAGGTAGATAGGCTATACTCCGGGAGGTAGGTACTAGCGACTCTATAACGATCCTATTAACGTCGCGGGGCCTAAAGGCCGTAACTTAATAGGTAATACGGCGTAGAATACTAGGCTAATTCTCTCTAGCGAAAGAGTAACTATTTAGGATAATAGAAGTAAATCGGGAAGAAGAAATAGCGATAGGAAGTATATAATAGAAGCGTAATATAGTACTACTAATAATATATAAGAGTAAAAATAGCGGGGTAGTAAAGGTTTTCCCCTAATAAGGTTTCCTTTACGTATCTAAAGTATAGAACGCCTTTATTAGCTACTAGATAGCTAGATAGTAGAGTATAAAATAATTAATTAATTAATTAAGCGTTTACTATATTTTTTATTAAGAGCGATTAGTCGGTAGTATTAAACTATACGTCTTAACGCTTTAAAATTAGGTATTAAGAATCCTAAGAATTAGATAAATATTAGGAGATATCGATATATAATACTTTACTAGAGGAGACTTTAAATCTAACCGCTCCTAGTAGATATAAGCTATACGGAGAAGAGCGCTCTATATACTTCTTAGGGGAGAGCAGATCCGCTAGGAAACGGGTTAATATACTATAAATAAAGGGTAAGCTATCCCGATCGTTATTTTATTCAATTCTCCTCTAAGATATTTTATTAAATACTTATATCCTATCCGGTACCTATCTAAATATCTATAAACTCTATAGTAGAGATAGATTCGAATAGTAGTTAATTACTTATTATCTTCCGGTAATACTTAAGACGCTATATAATATAAAGGTAACCTTATATATTTAAGTAGCACGTAGCTTACTCCTATTAGTAAATCGGAGGTAAGTCTATAGATTAGAGCTACTACGGTAATATCTCGATTAAATCTAGCCTAAGACTATAGTTTAGTTAGTAGGGTTTCTTTAAAGTACCCCCTCCTTTTCCCTACTTCGCTTCGCTCTCGTTCTTCTCCGGCCCGTTACGAGCCGCGAGATTACGCTTACTTAAACCCCCCTCCCCCGCCCTTTCTATCTATCCTATAGTCTACTCGTTACTAAGGTATCTACCGCGTAAAGTATTATAACGGGTTATTAAGTCTAGTAAGGTATTAATAGACTTTCTTTCTTCGAGAACGCTATTCTTCTCGAGCTTAAATACTGTTCTTAAGGTTAGCCGGTTAAAATATATTCTCCTAGTATAGAGAGAAAGGATCCCCTAGGTTAAGAGAGCCGAGACTTTCTTAATAACTTTACGCTTATTATATCGGGACCGGGCGGGCTAGATAACGTCTCCGCGGCCTATATAGAGATTAACGAGAATAACGATTAAATCTTAGTACTACGCGTAGCTAGAAATAGGGGTATTAACGATAAGATACTCTACCGTCTTAGGGTAACTATCCGGGGTATAATTAAAAATATTACTATAGGTTCGTCTAATCTATCGTTCTAATTTTACGTAATATCTTTAAAATTAAGTATAAATAAAAGTAGGAATAAGCGAGGACTAGACGCGAGACGAAGCGCTTTTAGAAATTATTATAAGGTATAGAAGCCGCCTCGTAAAATATAATAAGGTCTTAGAAAGGATACTTCGATTTATTAGTAGCTACGGCTCTAATTAATTTAATACGCCGTAAACCACCTTCCTAGGTAATAAAGTAGAATCGATATAAGATATCGAGCTACTTAGGGAATACTACGACGCGATATATAAATCCTATATATATCTATATAAATATCGTCTTAAGTAGCTTAAAGAACTTATCTTTAGAATATTACTTCCGACTACGCCGTTAGGCTCGTAGGATCTAGCGTTATTAACGAAGCTCGCCTATTAAGTCCGCCGATCGTACTCTTTTAAGTAGCTCGTTATATATAATATTAGTAAATTAGAGAGGCCTAGTATCGCCGTCCTAGATCTACGAGACATCGTAGAACGCTTTAGATAGATATCTAAATTTTACCGGGCTATTATTACCTTAACGACGTTCCTAGCGAAGCTCTAAAAGCTTAGTAGAGCTATTAAGATTAAAGCTACGTCTACCTTAAGGATTAAGATCTCCGAACTAGCCTCCCGTATAGCGGCTTAAGTACGCCGCCGAGGTAGCGATTATAACACCTCGAGCGGCGGAGTATAGATATAGAATATAATAAACCGCTAGCCGGCCTATCGGGAGCACGTAGAGCTTTAGCTTATAATATTCTATAAGTAGAACTATAGGCTTATCCTTTTTAGTCTATATATTAGATATAATAAGCGATCTTACTACCTATACTATAACTTTATAGTAGAGTATAGCCGGTTCTAGGTAGACGGCTATTACTAGTTACTCTACTCTCTTTAGATAGTTCGGGAAATAATATCCTTTACGGACGAGGAGAGGGCGGGCGTCTTTAAGAGAGCCCTAAAAAAACTTAATTTCGACCTAAAGTAGAAGATTAAGGCTTAGAAATAGCCTTACTAGCGACGCCTAGGTTTTAGTACCTATAACGAATCCGTAGCTAATTTATTACGCGTTTCTTTAACCTTTAACGATTAAACTATCTAGGAGCCCTACTTTAAGAAGCGTATAGATAATACGGTAGCTATCCCGGCTAAGGGCGGCTTTAGGGCTATCGTATTCGAGGAATCCTCCGTTATATCTTCTATAGCCGATTTAACACCTATACTAGAAGAATCTCCCGAGGAGATTACGGAGGCTAGCGAGCTACTAAGGATCGATACGGTTTTACCGGACGAGAGCGTCGATATTATTTATAGAACTTCTTACTCGTAAGGAGAGAGAGATATCGTCGCGCTATACCCCTACTTATATATAGAGCCCCTAGCTCTATCGGTAAATCTTAAAAGTTTATTTTAGTACGCTTTTTTAGATATTATCGGAAAAATTAGGTTTTAGTACGATTTAGCACGTTTCGCACGTTCCGCCTATATCTAACGCTTTTAGCTATATTAGTAACCCGGGGTTACTAATACCCGAAATACCGGAAATAGTAACCCTAAAATTTAGCCGTACGAACCCCCGAAGGCCTTACGACCGTAGCCCGAAGGCCTTACGACCGTAGCCCCGAAGGCCTTACGACCGTCGTATACGTACTACTATTATCGCGATGCGTATAACCCTAGGCATTATCCCTTAGTACCACCCCGATTACTACCCCGGGCATCACCCCCGCGAGAGAATCGGCCGAATCGACCGAATTTAGGGTCTAATTCTAGGTGGTATTAGTAGTCTATCCCCTATAGCCTTCCCGAGTGTTTTAGTCGATTATAAATATCAAAAAAAACGAACTTTTTAAAATCACGTAATTTACTAAAAATTCGTGATTTTGCGAAACCTACTAAACCTACTAAACCTACTAAAATCGTAATATTAGTACGCGCATTTGCTAATTGCGATAAAATTACGATTTTACCCGTATTTCCGGAGTTAGTAAATCCGGATTTAATATAAACTTTTGAGATTTACCGATATCCTACAGCTAGTATATAAGCCGATCTAGTTCCTACGTAAAGTTTACCGAGTATCTCGGTAGCCTAGCTAGTTATAGATACTCCGGTAATAGACTATTCGGAAGATATACTTAGAGAAAGTTAGGAATCGCGAGTCCCTAATCGACCGCGAAGGAAATATCGACGGCGTAACTATCGAGCTTATCGGAGTCGTTATCCTCTATAATATAATTTATAAGCCTCCGGGCGCTCTACTATAGATAGGGTAGTAATAAAGAAACGCGGAAATAAGCCTACTACGACTCCTAAGTAACGTAAGTCGTAGTTAAGCCGGCTACGATTAGTATATAACCGAGGACGAGAACTACGAAGGTTACTTAAGTAGAGACTAATTAGAATAATTAAGGAAGTATTAGCCGCCTTTAGGGGGTTAGAGAGATAGAAACCTAGACGTAGGAAGAAGTTAATCCTACGCGGTAAAAAGATCGCCTAACGCTCGTATCGATATCCTAAACTTATAGTACTCTTTATACCGTAGACCGCGATAAGAAAGCGGACCTATCCTATATTAATATAAGCCCTCTATACCCTAGAGAGGATCCTTACGATAGGCGGACGGTAAATCGTAAACCCGAGTATTAGGAGGAATATTAAATTAGAAATAGTCGTATAAGAGGACGCACCGCCTATAGAAAGAGACTTAGGTCCTTACCGAGAGAGACCGCGTAAGTAATACTTAGTCTAATCTTAGAAAGAGGCCCCGTATCTCGCGCCTCTACTACTAGAAGATTAGAGAAATAGGCGGGCGGGAGAAGGGGACGAAGAGCTAAAGCTTAATCGGTAGTTCCTTTAGAGGACGTATAACGATAGGGTTTCTAGACGTCTTCTTAGCGTACGTTTTATTAGTAGTATATACGCGCGGCTCCCTATCCTTAAGCTCGAACGTCTACCTAGTTTACCGAGAAGTAGAGTAGCTATAGATAACTATCTTATCTAGTATTACTATCCCCTAGTCTATAAGTATTCTATTAGCTATTATAAGCTAAAGGCCGGAGAATACGGTTCTTTATACTATTAAAATACTAAGGAGAAGAGTAAAAGAGAGAATTATTAAAAGTATACTAGAGTATTTACTTCGCTATTATATTTACCGAGGTTATTAAGATCTATATCTATTTAGGTATAGATAGCCCTTACTAACGCTATATCCTAATTAATATAATAACGGATATTCGTAGATAAGAGATAATCGGGCGTTTAGGGGATTATAATTTAAGGGGGGAAAATTAGCTATTATACTATAGTATTAAGCTAGTAGTAGATCGATTAAAGTAAGGTTTAATATAGGTAAAGATTAAATAGGAGTAAGGACTAAATAGGAGTAAGGATTAATATAAGTAAGGTTTATATTTAGAAGAAAAGTTACGATTTAAAATAGACTTAGGAGATAGTATAACTTATTTAGAGCGATTAAGAAAGGTAATCGTATTATAATATAGTATTTCGATCTCTAGCTTTTACTACGCTTTACTAATTATTAGTAGGATTAGGTTAAGGAAAGAGATATACCGGATAGGCGCTCTACTCGTTATAACCTTCGATTATCGCATCTCTAGTCCCGGTGCCTAGATCTAGAACCGATCTTAGCTTAAATAAGGCTAGAAGCTATTAGGCGAGTAGCCGGGCGGAGTAGAGAAATCTAAGAGAAATTAGATTATAAGCTTAAATTAAAGGCTTAACAGAATCCGGATAGCGTTAATAGGACGCCTAACTCCTAACCTTATTATAGCTTAAAGAGTACTTCTAAATATTAGAAAGGCTTATTATATAGCCTATCTTCGTACTTAGATATCGCTCGCCTCGCCGGAGGGGAAATTTATCGTAGATATCGCCTACCTAGATAGGTACCTTAGCTTAGAGTAGCTAGGTAAGAAAGGGACGCCTAGTCTATACCTCCGCCTAATAGAGGAGTACTACTTTTAGATAGGGGATAATAAATTATAGGATAATTATCGGGCCTATACTCGTTAGCTTATAATAGACGCTAGCTTATAGATCGAAGGAGTAATAGTTACCTAGAGACTAATATAAGGTAGCCTAATAAATAAGCTCCCTAAGCTCGAGCGCTAGATTACCTTACGCCGACTACTAACGCTTACGGGTACTCTCTCCCCTACCGAGTCCTAGTAGTTTATAAGAGACTATATCGGTAAAGTTAAGAATATATATACCGCTATAGGCTACGACTATCGAAGCGAGGTTACGGTAGTAATTATAGTCTTCTCCCGGCGCCCGCCCACCGCGGCGGCCTCTATATCTACTATCGACGCTACCGATTCTATTAACGGAGGTAAGGGCCTATCGAGGTAGGAGCGCCGTCGAGCTAAGCGGGATATAAAGGGGGATAAGAAGAAGTACGAGGGGAGCGGAGGGGGCGCTAGAGCGTCGAGCGCTATCTATTAAGCTATTATATTTTATAGACGAAAAGGAGACTTTAGTATAAATAGAGAGAGAGGGATCTAAGGATAGGAGTATTATTAGAATTACTCTAACTAGGAGCTAGGCCTATAAAAGGTCTAGTATCGCTAGGTAAGCGCTTAGTAGAACTATAATTAATTAATAGTTCCTAATATCTATCCTCTATTACTTCTCTTATTTATCTATACTTTACTACTATAATATATTATTAGTACTAGGGTGAGATTTAAAATATAGTGTTTTCTACGGTAATTAGACTAGCGTAACGATTATTTAGTATAGGGTTAATAATCCTTAAGTAAAATACCCGAAAGTACTAGTTTTTAGAGTAGACCCCCTAGCGGGGTAGGCCTTCGGCCGCTAATAGTCCCGCTAATAGGAGGTATCTATACTAGGAGGCTATAGAGAGCTAGCTTCTAATAACTAAGTTATTCGTTAAGAACCTTTTAAATCGCCGCGTCGTAATATTATTATCTTTACTATAGTAACGCCTTACTAGAATATAGCTAGGCTCTTATAGAATAAATTAAAAGCGATTAGAGCTTATCCTCTAAGAAAGGGGCTCGAAACTTTTCGTACGACGTTTAAATTAAGGTACCTTAAAAGCGAAGATATAAACTTAACGACTATCTATAGATTTACGAGGTTACTAACCGGAGATAGGAGGGAAGGATATTATATTTAATTTTATCCTAGTACTTTAGGCTTAGCTAGCTACTCGAACTATACGCTCCTAGACTAGGAATAGACCTTAACGATATTTCGAGCCTAATTAACTAAATTACCTTAAATACGCTAAAGATCGAATATATTACTCTACTTATAAAGCTTATTCTTATAAAGGTAGAAGATATAGAGATATAGATAGCTATACTAGACCTTATTACGCGTATAAGACTAGTACTATAACCTATAACCCCTCCTATAAGCGTTCCTATCTCCTTCGATAGCACTCTTATTACCTATTTATCCGTATCGTAATAAGGCGGTAAGTAAACTTATAGATTAGTAGAAAGAAGGATATTCGAGGAAATAAAGAACTATACGTATCGGAACGTTAGAGGATTCTTCTCTAAATATTTTAAGGGAAAAGACGGGACTAAATAGACTAAGGAAATTTATCGAGCTATATAAGATTAAAAGGCTAGCGGTAGGTAGACTAGTTTTCCTAACCCGCCTATATAAGATACTATTATCGAATAGTTATTCCGCTTTTAGGAGGAGTTTCTATCCGACGCTAGAGGTGTCTACTATATAAAGCGAGAGTAGTAAAGACCTTACTAGCGCTAAAGCCCGGCGCTAACTCGATATCTTTATTAAGTAGAAAAGTAACGTATCCGGAACGGTATATAACTAGAAAGATGTTTAAGTTATTAGCGAGTATAAGATATTAAATAGTAAAGACTTTAAACCTCTACTACTCTAACTTAGCCGATATATACGTAATATATTTACTGCCTAGCCTACCCGTCGCTTTATTTACGGATTTTTCCTCTACGGGACTACTATAGAGTTATAGGTATTCGATCGCTCTAGCCCCTATAGCTTAGGCGAGTTCGATATCTATAAGGAATCGGAGTAGTTCGTCCGAGCTATTATAGGGTATACTATAATAAGCGACGAAGAGTTAGGTATAGATATATTCATTAAGCGGGACGGAGGAGACCGATTTATAACTATTACGGAAGATATAACTAGGAAGGAGAGGAGATTATAGTTAGAGTAGGATCCGATCGTTATATAACGAGCGATAGTTTATCGGGGAATAAACTACTATCGCTCTAAGGATTTAGAATATATTATTAAATTCTTATAGATATCCGATAAGCGGCTACCTAAGGTAGATTACCTAAAGTTAGCGCGCGAGAAAGGTGTAAAAAGCGTTATAAAACTACTAAGCTACTATCGTATAACTAGTATTAATAAAACGCGTAACGGGTTAATCTTTCCCGCTTCCTACTACTTCCGAAATACGTCGCCTAGTACCTTAGCTTCGATCTTTTAGGCCGTTCCGAGGCTTAAGTATTATCGAAAGTACTTACGGGAAACGAAAATCTAATAATAATAAAGAACTAAAATCTTCTAAGAGGTTAAGATCTAATAGTTAAAGATCGAACCTACCCTAGGAACACTAAGTATCGCTAGCCCCGGAAAATATATAGATAAGGAAACGAAAGTCTATAGACTACGAAGTAAGGTCTCTAAGAAGGTTAAGATCTAGTAGTTAAAAAGGAAACGAAAGTCTATAGACTATAAAGTAAGTTCTCTAAGAAGGTTAAGATCTAGTAGTTAAAAAGGAAACGAAAGTCTATAGACTATAAAGTAAGTTCTCTAAGAAGGTTAAGATTTAGTAGTTAGAAAGGAAACGAAAGTCTATAGACTATAAAGTAAGGTCTTCTAAAAGGTCTAGATCTAATAGTCGAAGATCGACGCTACGCGAGGAATATAAAGCGTTATAACCCCTTAAAAATATATAAACTATTAGTCTTTATACCCCCTTTATTACCTAGTTATCTCGCCGACGGGATAAGCTATTAGTAACTTCGACTCGATCTTAGAGAATATCGGTATAGGATAGCGAGTATAAATTCCGTAGTAATTATAAGCTACGAGTTACGTCGGTAGTTAGCGGCCTCTATAGAGTTACGCTATTAGGGAAGGAGACTCGTCGGCGGATCTATACTTTAAATCTCACCTACCGGCTTTACCCTAAAATACTCGCTCCGGTAGAGTCGGTAGTATCTTCGAAGAGCTATAATAGTTCCTCCTAGAGTCCCCTCTAAGAATCCTATATAGAAGATACCGCCTAGAAGCGGTATATAAGTTCCTCTAAGGGGCCGATAGATAGTAGGTTATAGATCTCTATTCGGATAGTACGAAAGTTAGCCTACGATTTACTAGTACGTTTACTAATACTTCTAGACCTTAACTCCCTTATAAAGATTAA
>JAABUP010011449.1_pt1 | contig 10094 bp, 8 predicted proteins | sample 5559201 | NCBI WGS metagenome assembly JAABUP01 (sample SAMN10711887, study PRJNA513373) | rock metagenome | isolation source: Antarctica rocks | place: Antarctica | reverse complement strand
TTCAAACAAAAACCTGTCATATGTGCTGGGCGTTGCACGAAAAGTCTTGGGCGTGTTGTCGGCAGCAAAAGGAGGCGCGGGCATCTTGCATGCGGGTATCGCGTCCCAGAGGGGCAGGAGGGGCTCAGCGATAGGCTTGTGCGGAGCAGCTGACGAGCATGTGCCCGGCCCGCGACGAGCGCGCGCACTGCAGCTGACAAGCATGTGCGCCTGCCTAGACAGCGACGGGCGCGCGCCTGCTGCTGCGCCTGCTGCTGCGCCGTGGCGGGCGTCGTGACGGGCGTCGCGCCCGCCGCAGCCGGCGTCGCGCCCGCCGCGGCCGGCGTCGCGCCCGCCGCAGCCGCCGCGGCCGGCGTCGCGGCCGGCGTGGCTGGCGCCGCCTGCTGCGGCACATGCGCATGCGGAAGGGCGTCAGGTGCAGCCGTGACACGCGGCGCCGCTGCCATGCGGGCAGCGCCGCCGGAGCGCCGACCTCAGGCGGAAGCGCACATGCAATGCGAGCTTGCGATCAGAGGTTGCCACCATGCAGGACATGGGCCCCGCTTCGCCGCAGCTTGCACAGGCGTGTCTGCACAAGCGAGACCCGGGCGGCCGGGCAAGCGCGTGCAAGGCTGCACACCTGCTGTGCCTGCCGCTGCTGGGCCGCCGCCGCGGCCTGCATGCAGGACACACCCATGTCATGCGCGCTGCGAGCCACCATCAGCAACCCCTGCGAGGCACTGCCGCAGCCTACCGTGGTGCTTCACCTGTGCTGCGGCTGCACTGCCTTTGTCAGCGGAGCGAGCCCACTCAACCTCAGTGTTGAGGCTGCCAGGCAGCCTCTGAGATGCACATACAGCCGTAGGCGTGCCAGACTGCCCCGCATGATGCCGTGAGGCTCCCGGTGCTGTGCGCCCCGATGTGCCGTTTGCAATGAGAAACAATCTGCGCCAGTCAGCGCACTGCCGCATCTGCAGGCTGCCTGCTCAGCGCCCCAAGCCACGCCTGATCACACAGCCCGCCGAACGACGCGGAGGCAGGTCATTGGTGCGGGGGGCACGCCTGCTGCTGCTGCGCCGCTGCTGCCGCCGCCTGAGGCAGCAGCAACTGCGTGTCAGTTTGTCGCCAAGACTTAGGTGCACACACCCATGAGACAAAGCCTCATAAGGGGACTGCGACATGGCTTCCCGGCACACCTGATGGCGTGCGGCGTGCTTGTTGCCTTAGCAGCATGGCTGCAGCGCCAATTGCGTTGCGAACACGACATGTCATGGGTGGCTGCAGCCTAAATCAGACGAACAGTCCAACGCCACAGCAGTGCATGACTATGTGCTCCTTATTGGAACAACTACAGCGGGGCCCTAACATCACCCCGCCACCCTTCAGCCCAGCCTGGTTGCCAAGCTGGCGCGCAGCACATAGAGAACAGCACAAGCAGCAGAGGCACGTGCAGCACCTGCTGCTGCTGAGCAGTTTGCTGCTGCTGGGCGGTCTGTTGCTGCTGGGCGGCCTGCTGCTGCTGGGCGGCTTGCTGCTGAGCTGCAGCTTGCGCCTGCATGGCAAGTGGCAATCATCAGCGCCAGTGCCAGACTGCACATGCGGCCCCCTGTCCCTGCTGCTGACGCAAAGTGTACAGCGCACGATGAAGAAGGCCGCAACATGCAGTGGGCACAGTGAGTACCCAGCACGAGCCCCCGACAATAAATATAATACACCCGAGGATTCCTTGTTCGAACATGCAAGGGCATGGACGCGGGCAGCAGTGGTGCGCCACAGCAAAGTCATTGCAGCGCCAGCGCAGCGCAGGGCCCCGGCGATAGGCGGGCGGCCGCGCCTGCTGTGCCTGCTGCGCCTGTGCGACCTGCGCCTGCGCCGCCTGCGCCTGCGCGGCCGTCCCACCAGTCTGGCAGCCGCACATACGCCCATGACTCGTCATGAAGGCCGCGGCCAGGCTGCCCCACATGCGCGTGCGACCCACAAGCCAAGGGCGCGCGCCCGGCCGAGGGCAGTGCACCAAGCGCGGCGGGCGCGGCAAAAGGAGGCAGGGCAGGCGGCGCTCTCATGCGCATGGGGCCTGCACGGGTCCGGGGCTGCATGGCCGCAGGGCATCGTGTGTGATGGGGCGCGGCGCACCTGGGCCGCGGGCGTGGGCGGCGGTGTGGCGGGCGCCGCGGGCGCCGCGGGCGGCCCTGGCACCGGGATCGCGCCCGGCGTGCTCGTGGGCGCAAACACGGGCGTGTTGAACACCCCCGGCGGCAGCGTCGGCTGCAGCGTCGCGTCGGGCGCGAACAGGTTTTTGATGTCGGTAAAGTTCGGCGCGACCGCGAGCGCCTGCGGCGCGCGGCAGGGTAGGATGAAGTAGAATAGGGCCAGCCGGGTCGCACGCTGCGGGCAGGGCTGCAGGAGGTGCTCGGCGCGCCCGCCGGCGCGGCACCGAGGCGATGGGGCTGATGAAGACTTCAGTACACAACATATGCATGCATGTGTGAGGCCCGCGCCTGCTGCTGCTGCGCGTTCTGCGCATACTGCTGCTGCGCCTGCTGCGCCTGCTGCTGCGCCGCCTGCTGCTGCTGCTGCTGCTGCTGCTGCGTCGGCTGCTGCGTCTGCTGCTGCACCTGCTGCGCCTGCTGCTGCGCCTGCTGCTGCGCCGCCTGCTGCGCCGCCTGCTGCGACGCCTGCTGCTGCTGCTGCTGCGCCGGCTGCTGCGTCGGCTGCTGCGTCGCCTGCTGCTGCGCCTGCGATGCCTGCTGCTGCTGCTGCTGCGTCGGCGCCTGCGTCGGCTGCTGCTGCGCCTGCTGCTGCGCCTGCTGGGCAGCCTGGGAACGCAGCACCAACCCGTCAGATCACAGAACATCACCGCTACATGATCTCAATGACGGAGCGGAATGCGTCAACAGTCTCAAGCACTGCAGCGCACCTGCGCCTGCTGCGCCTGCTGCGCCACCTGCTGCTGCGCCTGCGCACACACAAGGGATGTTGCTCTATCAGCCCGGCGCCTGGGCCGTGCATGGAGGGCCCAGCCAGTCTGAGAAGCATCGCACAGCCATGCATGCACGCGATCTGCAGTGTTGCCGTGGTAGGTACCGATGCCGCTTCCCCCTAAAAGCGGCAAGGCTTGCTGCATGGCAAGGTAGTAAATATGATGCAGTTATCAGCGACCTGGGGGTCCCATGCACGCATGCAGCACAGGCCCATAGCGCCGGCGGCAGGCCAGCCACACCCACACCAGGATGAGCGAAATGGAGTGGCTAGCGCGCCTGCTGCTGCGCCTGCGAGGGTGCGGCAGGCGTCGGCGCTGGCGTGGCCTGGTCGGCCTGCGGCTGCTGCGCCGGCTGCTGCGGCGCCGGCGTCGCAGCAGGCGCCTGCTGCTGCTGCTGCTGGGCCTGCGGCCAGCACGGGCCGTCAGCAGCTGGCGCGCGACACGCCGCAGGATCAAGCACGTCAGGAGCGCCTGCTGCTTGGTTCCACACGCTGCGCTGTTTAAACATCACACGGCCAGAGCAGAGAGTGCGGGGGCCGCACCTGCTGCTGCTGCGCCTGCTGCTGCTGCGCCGGCGGGCTCGGGCCAGCAGGCGGCTGCGCGGCGGGCCCGGCCGCCTGCGCGGGCGGCCCCGAGGGCGGCGCCTTGCCCTGTGCGGCCTGCGGCTGTGAGGCGCCCGGCGGCGGCGGCGGCGGCGGGGGCGGGGGGGGGGGGGGGGGCGCGCCGGCGGGGCCGCCCCCCCCGCCGCCCCCGCCGCCGCCGCTCCCGCCCGAACCCTTGGAAGGAGAGCCCTGCGCGGCGGGCACGCCCTGGCCAGTATCCTGGCTCGCACCCTGACCAGCCCCCCCGCTCTGGCTCGCAGGGGGTGCCTGGGCTCCCGCCGCGCCGGCCGCCGCAGGCGCGGGCACCGGCGCGGGCGGCTGCGGCTGCGCTTGCGCTGCCTGCTGCTGCTGCTGCTGCTGCTGCTCCTGCGCCGCGCCTGCCTGCGCGCCGGCGCCGGCGGCCGCCGCACCGGCTGCGGCGGGCGCGGGGGCCGCTGGCGCCGTCGCGGGCGCGGCAACAGGCGAAGCGGCGGCCGCTTGGGGCGCTGGAGTGGCCGTCGGGATCACCGGCGGTGGCTGTGCAGGCGCCGGCGTTGCCGGTGCAGGCGTGGCGCCCGGCACAGCACTCGCCGCGGGGCCGACCACTGCGGCAGCGGCCGGGCCTGCGGCCGCTGTGGGCGGCGCCGCCGCGGCAACAGGCGCGCTGGGCGGCGGCGCGGCGGCGGCCGCGGCTTCAGCGGGCGGTGGCGCAACGGCGGCAACGGCTTCGGCGGGCGGCGGCGCGGCGGCGATGGCGGCTGCAGTGGACGGCGGCGTGGCCGCAGCAGCGGCTGCAGCGGCTGCAGCGGCTGCAGCGGCAGCGGCAGCGGCTGCAGCGGACGGCGGCGCGGCGGCAACGGCGGCTGCAGCGGTCGGCGGCGCGGCAGCCACGGCTGCCTCAGTGGGCGGCGGCGCGGCAGCCACGGCTGCCTCAGCGGGCGGCGGCGCAGCGGCGGCGGCCGCGGTGGGCGGTGGCGCGGCGGGGACGGCGGCGGGCGCGGCTACGGGCGGCGCAGCAGGCGCGGCCGTGACGGCGGGCGCGGGCGCCGGCGCGGCGAGCGCGGGCGCGGGCGCGGCGGCCGCCTCGATGTTGCGCACCGTGCCGGGCGGCACGACCACAAACACGGTGTCGAAGTAGCACAGCACCGGGCTGGGCCCGTTGGGGTTGGGCGTCACCGTGCTTTCGCCCGGCAGGAATGCCTTGAGCCCTGCGCGCCGCCGCCGCCACGCCTCAGCGCGCGAGCGACCGGCGGCCTCGCCCTCTCGAACGGCTTGCCGCCGGCCCTCGCTGCACAACGGCAGGCTCCCACACATGTGCAGACGCATGCCGGCAGGCGCAGCCTCCTGACACTCTCGCACCGCACTATAGACAGCTGCGGCTCTGCACAAGCCACGGGCCACACGCCACACGCCACACGCCACATGCCAAAAGCCACAAGCAAGCCATACGCCGCGAGCCCGCCCGCGCCCGGCGCGCACCCGCGGTGACGGTGATGTTCTGGCGCGCGGGCACCGAGCTGGCCAGGAAGTCGAGGCGCACGAGCCCGCTGGCGCGCTCGAACGGGAACGCGATGTCGGTGCGGTTGGGCAGGTCGGTGATGAAGGTGATGATGAGGTACGTGTTGCGCCCGCCGACCGGCTGCGGCTGCGGCACGATCACCGAGCGCGTGCCCTGCTCCACCGGGACGACCAGCGGCGCCAGCACTGCGCGGTCAGGGTCAGCGGTCGGGGTTAGCGCTGAGCCTATAACCGCGCGGCGTCAGCGCGCCCGCCCCGGCTGGGCGCCGAGTGGCGGGCCGCCCCAGCGGGCGCGGCGCCGCCCGGCACGCGCCCCGCGCCGCCCGGGCGGCCCGCCGCAGCTGTACCGTTGTGACGGGCCGCGCAGCCTGTTGGCCGCGCGCCCGGGCTCATCAGCCTGCCGGGTGCCCTGTCAGCACAGCCCAGCGTTTACCAAAGGGCCCCATGCGAGCGGCCCCGGCGCAGACGCGTGTGTGACGCCTGCATCCCGCTTCTGGCCGCGCCGCTGCCATGTCTATCTGCCTGCTGGCCTTCTGCCAGGCGAGCCCAAATGAGCATCAGCCGCCTGCCTCGCCCTTCGTGCATGCCCCAAGCGCGTCATGACTGCCACACGCAGCTGGACTCTGGGCGAGCGCACGCGCATGCATCCAACTGTTGCGTGAGCCCTGTATGACGCTGCTCCCGCCGCTGCAAGTACACACTGCTTGGCAGCTGAGCCGTGGCTTGCTCCAGACCTGGGAACCGTGTCAGGCTCCCCCGCCGACGCTGCTGCCTGCCCCACCGCTCGCCACGCCCGCCCACACGCCACTGCCCTCCTGCTCGAATACCCCCTGCACCTGCGCGGGCCGCCTGCAGGGCGCACCATCCGAGCGGTTCGCCGCGCCGGCCAGCCCCTGCACCGCGCACTGCTGCGGGCAGCGCGGGATGTTCGCGGGCGCCGTCAGGTTGAACGGCACGCAGCCGGGCGGGTTGTTCGAGACGCCGACCTGCGCGCACGTCCGCGCCGCGCAGCACATGAGCCTGGACTGCTTGCCGTGCTGCTGTGTTTGGCCGAATAAGGCCCCAGGTTGCTCAGCTGGACGCAACAGTCCGGGAGCAGCCGGGAGCGACACGCGCGCGGCACCGCTAGGCGAGACCAGGCATGTGCAGCAGCAGGTTGAGGTGGCAGGGGAACAGCAAGGCGCAGGCAGGGCTTGGTCTCAGCGACCCACCTGTATGGTGACGTTGGGAAATGACGGCGCGTTAGCAGGCAACAGCGCCACAGTTTTGAGCCGGCGGCGCAGCCTCAAGTGCGTCCCTGCGTACCATTCAGGAGCGCATCAGCCTTCATAAGCTGCGGACCAAACCCAGGCACTTGGCGCGCGCAGGCAAGCGCCAGACGACGCGCTAAGCGAGTGTTGCATGCCCGCGCGCCCAGCAGGTCTGTGCACAGCTGCTGTGACTGTTCACCATGCAGACCCTTTACACTCATATATTGCCAGTGCAGGGCGAGGCAAGGGCGCGCTCACCTTTCGGCTCCTGTGCATCTGCGCCGGCCATCAACGCAATCACCACCACAACTGCCAGCGCGGCCGCTCCGCGGCGCACAGCCGCGTGCACAGCCATGCCCGCAGGCTGTGCTGCCCTGGACCCTTTGCAGCCGCAGCGGGGCTGCTCCAGGCGCCTGCTCGCAGCCTAGCCCTATCTAGCTTCAGGCACGGGTGGGCTCCTCTGATGGACACAGGCGGAGCGGAGGCAGGCCGCCAGATAAGAGGCGCCCGTGTGTCGTGGGCTTGGGGTGAGGACGTACTTGCTGCACGTCCCTGCTACACTTCGGTTTGGCAACCGGCTGTCCCGGTTTTCTGTGAGCGCTGTCCCGACCGGCTATCGGGAGCACCTCGATGCAACAGGGAGCACGAGAGGAGTTTCACGAAACTCGATTGTACTCACTCGGGTTCAAACCCTAAAGCGGCGCCTACCTCCGACAGACCAGACCGGCTTACCCGCCTCCTGTGTGCTGCAGTCAAGCAGACAGACACAACCCAATAGCAGACCTCGCGCAGACTGCTCCGCTGACAGTGTAATCGTGAACATATAAAGATCGTTCCTGCGTGCGCGCCACAGTCGCACTCGCTTGTTCAACACCCCTGGCTCTATGCAACAGGTGCAGTGCAGTGCCTCGCGCAGCGTGAACAAAGTCGGATGCAGCTACTGCAGCGGACCTGAGGCGCTGGCCATGAGCTACTGTTATAAGCCTCCCCAGATAACAGAGCCTGTGGGCAGGCTCCTAGCAAGCTATTTCGTCTGATCCCGCACTGTGCTGCCGCGAGTGCGTGCATGTTCAGGGCAAGCCCACTTGCCCCGTCCAGCTGTGGCCATAAGGCGTAGTTGTTGCAAAAGTTTGGTTAGTTCCCCCTGCCCACCAAACCTAAGTCCGCTCCGCAGCAAGCAATACGTCCCGCTTTGGCAGGCCCTGTGCGCCCAGCACCACGCCCTACCCTGCGTTACCCCGCGACCACCAGACCGCTGGCGGCGGCGGCGGCGGGGGCGGCGGCGGCGGCGGGGGCGGGGGCGGCGGCGGCGGTGGGTGCGCAGCCCCAGCAGCGCTGCTGTACTGGCTGTAGTGGCTTGCCGGCGCAGAGCTGGCCGGCGCGTAGCTGGGCCCCGGCGCCGCTCCAGGTGAGGACCCCGACGAGGACCCCGACGAGGACCCCGACGAGGACCCAGACGAGCCTACAACGCAGTTCACCAGGCCTCAGCATGCTCTGCAGGCACTGCGCTTTCTTCAGACAGAGCCCGCGGCCCAGAACCGCGGCCGAGCATGCGCGCCGAGGCGCCGATTCTGACAAGTGCAGGCCGCAGCAGTGCTTGCAGGGTGTGTGAGCTGTGACGAAGCAGCCAGCCTGTGGGTTTGTCCGGGGCTGCAACGCGCACCGTGCGGCGGCGGCGGCGGCGGCGGCGGGGGCGGCGGCGGCGGCGGCGGCGGCGGAGGTGGCGGCGGCGGCGGCGGGTGCGATGGCGAGCTGCCGGCAGATCCCTGCTGCACACCAAACACCCGCCGTTGCTCACAGGCGGACATGATGACGAGGATGGACAGATGTTATACCTAACAGTCACCACAACATGGCACAGTGCGCATGTGTCAGCTGCTCTGCCCCCGACATGTCACATGCCTGCGCCACAGCCCGACATGCAGTTGGTATGCTGTTGTGCCTTCAGACAGAGTTTGAGTTGGGCATGAGGCGCGCCTGCGCGCCACTGTACACGCGCGGCTGGCTCCGCGCGTACGAGCCAGGCGTGCTGCTACCGCCGGACGCCGGCGCGCCCGCGGCCGGCAGCGTCGCCGGGCCCTGCGCTGCGCCCTGCAGCGCGCTGCCTGGTGCGCTCGGCAGCAGCGGCCCCGCAGGCGGCAGCAGCGGCCCCGTAGGGCGCTGCGGCGCGCTGGCGGCTGCGGCCTGGACCGCGGGCGCGGGCGCGGGCGCGGAGGGTACAGAGTACGAGGAGGCGGGCAGCCGCTCGGATGCGCTCGGCGAGGGCACCGCCACAGGTGCTGCCAGGAGCGGCGCGCTGGCATTGAAAGCGCCTGCGCCCAACCACGCCCAGTGCCCCATCAGCCACAGCCCGGGCAGGGAGTACTAGTCAACAGTCGCAGCTGTGCAGCATCGGTGGACTGTCACACAGCGCGCAACACCGCGCGGGTGGGGCCCTGCCTTCAGGCCCTGCCAGCTCTGTGTACAGGAATAGGCGGGGCCGAGCAGGGGGCAGGGCGTATGCCCTGCGCTGGCGCGCATGGCAGCCTGCCAGCGACAACACACCGGACCGCACTTCAGGCATCCAGTGTCAAGCCTCAACCAGGTGGCGCCATCAGCACCCTGCCACCTGGCTCGCTGCAACTGGAAAGAAGCACAGGCGCCCCGCCTGGACGGCAAGGGGACAGGGGCAGCGGCGCACCGGCTGGGGCGGGTGCGGAAGCAACAGGCTGCGGTACCGCCTCCGCCGTGCCGCCCGCGGTCGCCAGCGCACCGGGCGCGGCGCCCAGCGCCGCGGGCGCGGCCGCGGCAGGCGCTGCCGCCCCGGGCGGCGCGCCCAGCGCTGCAGGCGCGGGGGCGGGCGCGACGACCGGCGCGCCTGCGGCCGGCGCCGCGGCTGTGCCGGCGGGCGATGGCGCTGCCGCGGGCACGCCCGCGGCCGCGGCGCCGCCTGCGGGCGCCGGGGCAGCCGCAGACGCGCCCACGACCGAGGCCTCGCTGACGAGCGGCGAGGCGACCGCCGGCGCCGCGGCCGCCAGCGCCGCAGGCGACGGCGCGGCCGCGGGCACGCCTGACTCGGACACGGGCACGCGCGAGCCGGGCGAGGTGGCCCATGTGTAGCGGGGCGAGCTGGCGGCGAGCACGGGGCTGGGCGACGGGCCCGGCGCCAGCCCCGTGCCCACCACCAGCGCAACGGGCGCGGGCCCCGGCGCGAACACGCCGGCGGCCGCCGCCACGCTGGACGCGGCCAGCAGCGCGGCGGGCGCCGGCGCGCGCACGCTGACGAATAGCGCCGCGGGCGCCGGCGCGGGCGCCGCGCCCGCGGGCGGCGCCTCGGCGGGCGCCGGCGCAAGACCGGGCGCGGCCACGGGCGGCTCGGGCAGGCTCGCCGCCGCCACGGCGAAGTCCGGCGCGGGCGCCAGGTACGTGGGCGCCGCCGCCGCCGCCACCGCCGGCGCGGGCGTTGCTGCGAGCTCCGGCGGCGCGGGCGTCGCTGCGAGCTCGGGCGCGGGCGCGGGCGCGAGGTCAGGCGCCGGCGCGAACGCCGGCGCCGGCATGGCGGCGAGCTCGGGCGCGGGCGCGGGCGCGAGCTCCGGCGCAGGAGCGACGGCCGCCGCCTCGGCGGCGGGCGCCGGGGCCGGCACGGCGGCCGCCTCGGGCGCGGGCGCGGGTGCGAGGCTGCCCGGCGCGAGCGCACCCGCCGCAGCCTGTGCGCTGGCGGCGGCGGAGGTGGTCTCCGCTGGCGAGGGCGCAGGCGCCAGCGGGGCGCCCAGCGCCGCGGCGGCGGCCGCCTGGGGCTCCGGCGCG
>JAABUP010011447.1_pt1 | contig 10095 bp, 10 predicted proteins | sample 5559201 | NCBI WGS metagenome assembly JAABUP01 (sample SAMN10711887, study PRJNA513373) | rock metagenome | isolation source: Antarctica rocks | place: Antarctica | reverse complement strand
GTTTATTAAGCACCCGAACCCCATCTGGTCAAGCTGCTACCAAATTTGGCCTAGCTGTTAATCAAAGGGGGTGGCCGACCTTGTGGCGGTTAAAGGGATAACTCAACAAGAGCCTACAACAATAAAGAACAACGTTAACTCACGGACCAGAACGTCTGCGCTCTCGTCGCAATACCTAATCATACTAAACAACAACATATCATAGGATAGCATGCATTCACCCTTTAAATAGCGCTTGGAATGCGTGGAAGTGGTTGAAAGAGATCATTCGCTCCTGACTCACGGTCGCCAAATTCTAAAATTCGATAAAGTACGCTAGTGTAAGGCAATCGATAACGCACTCGCCACGCTTAAATCCGGAAATATTAGAACGATCGTTGAATCCGCAGTGTGATGTGGACCAAGCAGCTTTGACCGATGTCCAGCTGTTTTGCCTTGGTCGAGCTAGACTCAAAGGATACATACCTATCTTCGGGAATACGCAAAGGAGGCGTTCAAGATGGCACCCAAGAAGAAAGGCAACAAGAAGGGAGATGATGACTGGGAGGCAGATCTAGGAGAAATCGTAGATCCGATTGCGGCCGCAACGCAGGAAGCGAAGGATGCAGACGCCGCTCAGGACGAGGAAGGGGAGGCTGCCGGTGGAGGAGGTGGACTACTAGCTGCACTGAAGAAGAACAAGAGCAAGAAGCAGAAGAAAGGCAAGGCCGTGGAAGAGGACTACGTGGAGGGTGAAGATATACCTGGGACAAACGGAGTTAACGGTCATACGGAGCCTAATGGTATTGAGGACCTCGCAGCGAAGGCGCCGGAAGAGGCTACTACGGATGATCTTTTTGCAGCACCAGCTACGAAGGGGAAGGGCGGCAAGGGGAAACAAGGTAAATCAGAGGCAGCGCCAAAGGAAGATGGCGATGATTTGGAGGAAGACGGAGGAACGTTGAAGAGTAGAAAAGAAAAGGAGAAAGAGAAGAAAGAGAGAGAGAAGCAGCGGAAGAAGGAGCAGGTATGCTGAACACATTATGCACACTTAAATCTCCTCCGTTGGACTAACCTAGTTGTCAACTTATCTAGGCAGCTAAGAAGGCCTCGGAGAAGAAGACAGCAGCTCCTGTACCAACGCCAGCCGCCAGAGCAGAACCAATCAAGCCTGTCGATGAAGCCAAGCCGGAATCCACGCCAACTGTCGGTGTGGACAAGGCGGGCAAGAAGAAATTACCAGGTGCTCTAGCAGCTCTCAAGAAGCAACAAGAAGCTTTAAGGCAGCAGCAGGAAGTAGAGGCACGGTTAGCGGCCGAGGAGAAAGCGCGCATAGAAGAGGAGGAGCGATTGGCCGCAGAAGAAGAAAAGAGCAAGGAGGAAGCTAGGGTAAGGAGGAAGGAGAAGGAGAAGGAAAAAAAGGAACAACTGAAGAAAGAGGGCAAGCTACTTACCAAAGCCCAGAAAGAAGCGAACCAAAGAAACGAACTGAAGAGACAGCAAATGCTGGCTGCTGGTGGTAAAGTTGCTGGCCTGGAGGAACCTGCTGAAAAGAAGAAACCAATATACGATAACAAGAAGAAGAAGGGACTGAAAAAACCAGGTGAGGATGCTAGGTTGGAAGAGGAAAAATCAGCAGCGGAGGCCGATGCTCGACGTCAGGCTGAGCAAGAGGAAAGACTAAGGCTAGAAGAAGAGGAGAAAGCAAAGGCCGAAGCTGCAGCGGCGGCCGCGCTTGAGAAAGAACCTGACAGTGACCCAAATGTCAAGGAGAGTTGGGATGCAGAATCCGACGAGGAAGGCACAGAGCCAACACCAAAAACTAGTATATTACAAGAACTTATTGCCGCGCAAGTTGAACCGACAGAACGAGCTGAGGACGCCTTGGCTGCTCGATCAAAAGACAATCTTCGCTCCCCAATTTGCTGTATTTTAGGTCACGTTGATACCGGTAAGACTAAGATCCTCGATAAAATACGGCAGACGAACGTTCAAGAAGGAGAGGCTGGGGGCATTACGCAACAGATTGGTGCTACATATTTCCCTCTAGAAGCTCTGCAGGCCAAAACCCAAGTGGTCAACAAGGATGGGTCCTTTGAATTCAAGGTACCTGGTCTTCTAGTCATCGACACTCCCGGTCACGAATCTTTTACGAACCTTCGTTCTCGTGGATCATCTCTGTGTAACATCGCGGTTCTCGTGGTTGATATTATGCACGGGCTAGAACCCCAAACACTAGAGTCTATGAGGTTACTCCGTGATCGCAAAACACCTTTCATCGTTGCTCTTAACAAGATAGATCGTCTCTACGGCTGGAAGAAGATAGACAATAACGGATTCCAAGAAAGCATGGCGATGCAAAATAAAGGAGTTCAAAACGAGTTTCGTGATCGTCTGGAAAGGACCAAGGTTGCATTCGCCGAGCAGGGATTCAATGCTGAACTGTATTCCGAGAACAAGTCGATGGCGAAGAATGTGTCACTGGTCCCTACGTCAGCGCATACTGGCGAAGGGATACCAGATCTATTAAAGTTACTACTTACTTTGACCCAAGAACGGATGACAAACAAGCTTATGTATCTGTCAGAGGTAGAATGCACTGTACTTGAGGTCAAGGTCATTGAAGGCCTCGGCACCACGATTGATGTGGTGTTATCGAACGGTATCTTACGGGAAGGCGATCGAATAGTGCTCTGCGGGCTTAATGGAGCCATCTCCACCAACATACGGGCCTTACTCACCCCAGCACCATTGAAAGAACTTCGAATCAAATCACAGTATGTCCATAACCAGGAAGTCAAAGCTTCTCTTGGTGTCAAGATCGCCGCCAATGACCTAGAACATGCCATCGCAGGCTCACGACTGCTGGTCGTTGGTCCTGAAGATGATGAGGAAGATCTCGAAGAAGAAGTGATGTCTGATATTGAGAACCTCCTTGGTAAAGTGTCGAAGACTGGCCGTGGTGTCAGTGTTCAAGCGTCTACTCTCGGCTCTCTTGAAGCCCTTCTTGAATTCCTCAAAGTCTCTAAAATCCCCGTGGCGAATATCTCTATCGGACCCGTCTACAAGCGAGACGTCATGTCCGCAGGTGTCATGCTTGAAAAAGCCAAGGAGTATGCCGTCATGCTCTGCTTCGATGTTAAGGTGGACAAGGAAGCGCAGGCGTACGCGGATGAAGTTGGCGTCAAGATCTTCACCGCAGATATCATCTACCATCTCTTTGATGACTTCAGCAAGCACATGGCTCAATTGGCAGAGCAAAAGAAAGAAGACAGCAAGCTGCTTGCAGTCTTTCCTTGTGTGCTCACACCGGTGGCTGTCTTCAACAAGAAGGACCCCATTGTCGTGGGCGTCGACGTCACGGAAGGCAATCTCAGACTCCTCACCCCTATCGCCGCCGTCCGAACAAACCCCATCACCAACGTCAAAGAAATCGTCAGTTTAGGCAGAGTGTAAGTCACCCCTTAGTCCAGAATCCGCACTTTCATTTTCTCCCCCCAAAAAGGCCAAGCTAACAGAACCCCACCCCACAGCCAATCCATCGAGCGCGACCACAAACAAATCCCCATCTGCAAAAGAGGTCAGCCCTCCGTCGCCGTCAAGATCGAAGGCCCCAACCAGCCCACGTACGGCCGCCACCTAGAAGAGAAAGACATGCTGTACTCGCTCATATCCCGGCAGAGCATCGACACCCTCAAGGAGTATTACCGGGCGGACGTCACTAACGAGGAGTGGACGCTTGTGAAGAAGTTGAAGGGCCTGTTTGATGTTCCTTGAGCGGAGGCTAGAGATGTGAGGGATTTATCAATGAGGCGTATTTTGTAGATGAATAGGGTTGGACGTGGCATTTAGCTGAGTACAGGTGTTGTGGTTACATGAGTGAATTGGTTCTGATAGTCGGCCAGACAGCCATCGAGCGTCTTGTGCGGTTCTCACGTTGTTGTTTTTTTACCCAAATTGGGCCGCGTATGTGCATTATCCCCTCGACCGCTCCGTTACCCACCTCCTTTCTTTTTTATCCAACCAGTAACACCATGACCACCCGAGCAGCAAGTTTTACAGACTTCTCTGATCCATAACATCGCACTCACTCAAGATCTCATCCTTTTGCTTCGTGCCCTACCGCAATATAAAATGAGTTTGCAATTTCATTAATTGAACGTATGAGCCAAAGACCAAGCAAGCCGCGTCGTCACCCCCGAAAAGTAAATTGCATAGATGATTAGATGTATCATATTTTGGGAGTATACACCATCTCCACACAGAGCCCCAAGTCTCGCATTTATGAAAGTGGTCCTATGTACATATCATTCAACCTTATCCGGCTTGTATAACGCCGGACACCACTCTCCCTATTGCTCATCACTTAATCCCACAGTTCCCTCAATACCTCCTCAGCACACTCGTCTGCAAGTCATCCTCTACCTTGGGCATATTCCTGACGACTTGCAGGGTCCTTGGCGCCACCGTCCTCAGCTGCTCCAACAAATTGCTGGTCGAAGATTGGGCATCCATGTAGGCCCCTGCCAAGTATACCAACGTACGGTAACTGGGCATACGCCTGTTTGGCTCCAAGCGCGAGGGTGTCATAGTTCGGAACCGGCTTTTGATGGTCCACGTGCCGCCAAAGGATTCCCATCCGGGCCAGCCGTATATGAGTTCCCGCTCGCACACTTCGTAAGCGAGGAGCCCGTGGTCATTGCGGACGAGTGCCTGGATATAGATGTTCCAGGAGTTGCTAGTGAGGGCATAACCAGAGTTGTGAAGGTCATCGACAGTGGCGGTGATGTCATTAATGCGGTGCTGAGCTTCAAGGGATTTAAAATAGTGCAGCAAGGGAGTGTTCAGAATGAAGCGGCGGGATGGGAGCACCCATCCCGGTTCGGAAAGATCAGAGGCTGTGGAGCGGCGAGCGAGTTTTTCGGCTTTGTCAAGGGCGAGGTACCAGCACCGTTCGACTTCTTCGTGATCGTTGGCACTGTGGTGGGCGACCATCAAGGCGCTGAGCATTTTCATAGGGGGACTGAGCTCGACGTTTTGGCGGAAGCTCTGGGCGGTGGCGGTGTAGCGGTCATAGAGCTCGGAGACTTTAGCAAATGCATTTTCGCGGCCGTAAAGAAAGATCAGATAGGAGAAATAAGAGGATGAGAAGGCCTCGTCGAGTCGGTCTACACCGAAGAATTTGACGGGTCCACTCCCTGCAAGCTCCATTGGATCCATGTCTGCAAGCGTCTGGTCAAGGACCTCCTGGGCACGACTCAACTCAAGCTGCTTGCCTTCCGTACCTTCCGATTTGGCCTTCTGCATGTCGACACCGGCAGCTGCTCTCAAAACCGCATTCTGAGTGCTTGGAACGGGCTTTATATTACGCTTCAACATATGGTTGTAAAGGTCAAAGACGACGCTATAATTTCGGACCGCGAGGAAGCCGCCCATTACTATTGCATAGTGGATGGGACTTGTACGGATCTTGGATCGAGGCATGACGACCTTCAATATCTTTCTTGCTGCATCGGGTTGTTTAACAATTACCAGACTCTGCATCAGCGCTGCATAGGTCATGTTGTCGAAAGGCACATCAGCTTCTTGCATGCGCCTATGTATCTCTGAAACTTTCCCCACATCTTGACGCATCGCGTAGGCAGTGATTAGAATGTTCCACATGCGAGTCCGCGGTCCTTCCAAGTCCATGTGCAGAGCGTCCTCGGCAATTTTCCGTGCTTCGGCTAACTGATCATTGTTGGTTTGGGCCAAAACTAGGTGATCTATCATTGCAACTGGTACTTTGACATTGTCCGACTTAGACTGCTGATAAAGGCCTGCTACGGCTTCAAAGTCGCCCCGCTTCGCATACATAGCCATCATAGCGGTATAAGTACGACTATTCGGTTTCAAGTTGGTTTCAGCTAGCTTGTTGAACCAGGTCAAGGCGCCGTCGTAGTCACCGACACGAGCAAATGAGGCAATGACTAAGTTCCAAGATTCAAGGTCAGGCGCAAAACCATACTCGTCCTGCAAGCTTTGGAAGACTTGGACGGCCTTTTCAACTTGACCACGCTGAAAGTAGACGTATATTAGCGAGTGAAACAGTTTGGGGTTTTGAGGAATCCCGAAACGAGTCCGAAATTCCTGGAACAAATCAAAGACGGCTTCGCTATTGCCCTGTCGAGCTAATTGATGTATGATTAACTTTAAAGCCCAGGCGGTGGGACCGCCATGATAATTCCGATAGTCTTCGAGCATCATAAACATTCCTGTCGGACTGCGGATTACACAAAGCCGGAATAGGATTGCTCTCATGATACCTAGGCTAGGTATTACTGCCTCAGTATTTCGCATTTCTCGGTAAAGCTGGATCGCAGCACGCCCATGTTCAAGACTATCAATTGATAGAAGCTGGAAGATTGCTGTTCCATACATTTCAAGCCGCGGCATCTTCAACGCTTTGGCCTTCTCAAAAAGCTCTTTGTGCCGTTTGAGGTCGAAGATTGTTCCACGGATGTTGTATGAGCGCAGAATGAGCTGCAAAGCAAAGCCACGAGACGCAACAGCGGCGTTCTGGCTTGCGGTCTCTGCAGCGTGGATTCCAAACTCAGCTGCCGACACTGCCTTATCCATCAGCTCGTGGAGGGGTATGGCATCGACTCCCGTCCATATATCAGGGCGCTCGAAATACATCTGCTTGTGTGACCAATATCTGTGCCAAGTCTCGATTGCTGGTTGCCATAGCGCTCGCTGGACGGTGTAACGCAATATTGCCGAAGTCCCGATAGAGCCTTGTATTCGCGATAGAGCTTCACCATGAAGTCCGAGAGCCATCTCTAAGTCGTTTTGGCTAAGGGCAGCGGTCACAGCATGGCTGTAGTGGATTGCCCGACGCTCGTGAACTGGTATTCTGGCGAATAGCAGTAATGATCTCTCGATATCGATCTTGTTTCCCGACGTGCTTAAGCATCGAAGCAGTCTTATTAGCTCTGCCGGAGCCAGCCTCAGCGACAGGTCTTGTAGGTTTTGATAGGCCCGCCATAATATTTCACGATTTCCAGCAGAAGCGTCTTCTCCTAATAGTTTAATGAATGCTTTTCTGACCTCGTCTTCCCCAGCCACCGTCGCCACTACCGGCTCCGCGTTCCCCTCTAATGGTTTTGATCTAATAATACTGGTAGAATCTGATGCGTTGGAAGTATAAGCTCTAGAACGGAGGTGAGCGCTTCGCTTTCGACGGTGACTTAACAGAGACGTTATATCTCTGCTGATAAGTTGATGAAGAAATGCTACCGTCTGCGCCGGATATAAGAAGTCCATGAACCGCCCCTCCTGTATTCTATCTGTTATGCCTTGGGGTGAATAAGCATGAGTCCCAGTTTGCGGGACTTGCAACAGCGCAATCCACCATGAGGGCAGGTTAATGTTACCGGCGCCATGAGACCAGAACGTTGAATGAAGGGACCGTCGGCTTCGAAATGGTATCTTGGGCACGCGAAGGAAACATCGTCCTCCGTTCTCGAGGCATTCTGCCGCCCTCTCTATCATGCCCTGTCAAGCCTTCTTCCACTTGTGCAAGGTCAGGCAGCAATCTGAAGATCATAGGTGTGCCTATTGAAAAAACACTGGAAAAGAGGCAACCTCTCCAACAGCCTCGAATTCGCAGACTCTCGTGATGACAGCTTGCCTTTACGTATCAGCAACTGTATAGACCTGTGCGCTATTAGGCTATGTATATGTTAAGGCAGCTATGTTCCACTCACGTTGGGGGGGCGACTCGTCAAACGTATTATGAGAGTGAGATTCGACTGCATCATCAAGCCATGGGTCAGGTAATTTATAACGAGCTAACTTTAGTCTTAATGTACGCTTGCCGGGGTATGTTACCACCCACCTTCAACTGTTTAGCGAATCTCTCAACCAACCAGTGTATAAATGGATATCACGGCTTTTATTATCGACCAGAGGGAAAATGCTTTGTTGGTTGGTGACTATGGCTCGTATCGACAGCAACTTTCCCGGCGGTTACACACAGTACGAAAGAGGCTCTTTTCCGCATCTAAGAAAGGCAGCAAGTACACCGCGAGGGCCGCCGTCACTGTAGAGGATATAGCAAGCAATCATGAGTTAGGAATACCAGCCCAATACCTGGCGGATGCTCACTGCTTTCTGTAGATTCGTGCATTTGCTTTTGCTTATGTCCGAGCGAGCCTGGGCCCAAGCAATGCATATGAAATCAGCGCATGCTGCCGATTCAGGAAGCAAAGGGATCACTGGCTCAACCAAGCGACACATTGGCTCACGGATCCACAAAGCCAGTACCTATGCCGGACATCTTGTTAAGCTTCTAAATGTCAAGGAAGCAGCTGGGGCTCGAACGGAAGATATCCTTGAAGCACGTGCCTACTATGTATCACTATTAGGAGCTGCCGAATTTGAAAAGCAGAGTTGGCAAAACTGTCTACAACAGTATTCGCAGGCCCGGTTTATCTATTTGGCTCTTGCACAATCAAAAGATACCAAGAGGGGTGACCTACTACGAGACCTTCTAACAAGCACCATTGACCCAAGTATACGGTACGCCGCGTACCAGTCAAAGATTTCTCGTACCACCTCCATCGATTCCATTGTTCTGCGTTATGTACCACGTACCAACAATGAGTTCGTCAAGGAGATCTTAAAGTTGAACCCAAGTGCGTTGGATGATCCGACAGTAGGGTCAAGCAAAGGCCCCAGCGGCAGTGTGGAGAACGTGCCGAAGACAATTACTTGGAGGTCACGAGCCGTAAATCTCGAAGACGCAGCAACAGCACAAGCACTCACTGCAGTAGCAGCTGCCGAGCAGGTACTCTCGTCCTTCCTACCATCCAATGGGGACTTGGACCCAAGAGCGAAGGCCGCGGCGTATGACGAAGTTCTTATACCAAGTCAGGACGCCGTGGACGCCACGAAAACCGCCATCGACGAGTTATCTGCTGAGGGTGTGCCTCAAGGAGACAAACGTATGCAAGCGTTGCAAATTACCAGGACAGCCGTAAATTACGCCTTGATAGGTTGGAGAATAGGCAGGAATAGGATATTGTGCGGTAAACAAGACGGTGCCATCCTCGCGGAGTTGACTCCGAAGAAGCCCAAGAAGCCCAGAAAAGACGGAAAGGAGTGGGCCATCAACGAAGAGAGCACCGGGAGGAAGCTTGCCAGGCTGAGAGAACGAGTTGTACTATACGACGCTACCCTCCAAAGTATAGACTCTGCAAAAGAATTGCCGGGTGTGGCAGCAGATCGAGCATTCGTCACAGAGCTGGAAGCGAAACGGGCATACTTTGCAGCCCTAAGGTAAAAACATCTGTCCAACCTTAGAAGCTTCAGCTTACCATCATAGGTGTCTCGCCATTGCCCGCTCCCATTCCCTTCTTGGCTCCACAAATAACGCCCTTGCCCTCTTCTCCCGCGCCCTAGACCACTCCTCCGCCGCCACTCCTCCCTCCCTAATTGAGACATCTACAAAACCTCCAGCGCTCGATGTCTCCTCCACCCAAGTCTCCTCCCTCCAACACCTCCTCCGCGGCCTCGTAATACATCACCAGGCCCTCGTCGAACTCCAAGACCTTAACGCAGCCAACCAATCCAAATCTGGCATCAAGCCCCCTCCACTCATAGAAAACCTCGATGAGTATCCAGTGAACGGAGCAAATCTCAAGAACCTCGTGACGTATCCGCCGAAGGTGGAGCCGATACCCGTCAAGCCGTTGTTCCTGGACGTGGCGTGGAATTATATCGAATATCCAGGCCGGGGGAGGGAGGTAGGCGGGAACGGTGTCAATGGTCCCGGTGATGGCGCAGCAAGGCCTGCAGAAGAGAAGAAAGAGGCAAAGAAGGGATGGTTTGGGTTTGGTCGATAAGATAGGTGGATGCGATCCACATCGTTGTCTCCATAGAACAAAAACGGACAAAGAAGTAGCTTATACCAACTCTGTTACCCACTATCCAAGATTTCCTCACTCCTCTCTACAACCACACCAAAAATAACGACGCCACGCCCCTTTAAATTGGCATACATATCCCCCATATCCACCTCCTAGTATATTCCCTTCCCCCCTCCCCCCTCCCCCTTCACCCACCCACCAAAAA
>JAABUP010011446.1_pt1 | contig 10095 bp, 13 predicted proteins | sample 5559201 | NCBI WGS metagenome assembly JAABUP01 (sample SAMN10711887, study PRJNA513373) | rock metagenome | isolation source: Antarctica rocks | place: Antarctica | reverse complement strand
GTGCCCAGGCGGCCCAGGAACGTGCGCGCGCGGCTCGCGTCCGCCATCGCCGGCGTCTCCACCAGCGCGGCCGCGAACTTGGTCGGCACCGTGCCTGCGCGCGCGCGCGCGTGAGCCGGCGCCCGACCTTCGCTTCACGCCCTGTCGCACATCGGTGCAACGGTGCAACGAGGCGCTCGATAACAATGATGGGCTTGGTGCGCCACCGCGCCTATAGTACCTCACGCTTGTTTTCCACGGAGCACAACACGCCAGATTGGAACACCTGAGAGCTGCGGCAGGCACGTCTGACGCGTCGCAAGGGGCCCACGGCCGGCCTGACCAGCACGCGCATGCCCGGCAGGCAGGCCGTGCAGCAGGGCAGTCGGGGGCCGGTGCCGGGGCGGCCGCGGGCGCGCGCCCGGCGCGACGCAGTTGACCCGGATGCCGGCCGGGCCGAGCTCCTCCGCGAGAGCCTTGGACAGCGCGACGAGCGCGGTCTTGCTGACCGCGTACAGCGCGATCGGCGCCTCCGCGCGGTATGCGGTGTACGAGCTGACGAAGACGATGCTGCCGCCCTGCGCACCGCGGCGCGCGCCGGCTTCGGGGCTGCCTCGCTGCAGGGCGGCGCTGCCGAGCAGCCGCGTGCGAGCGAACACCGAGCATGCAATGGAGCGAGACTGGACGAGCATTTGGACCGCAGGCGCAGGGGCCCCCAACCATCTGTATGGCGACGATCAGGGACACAGCGCCTGTCAAAAGAAGCCCGCCGCCGCCAGTCCTTCAGGGGGCAGGAGCATGGATGCCACTGAGCTCTATGCCGCACACAGAGCACGCGTCCTGCGAACCCGGGCGGCTGTCCGGCGCAGGGATGCAGGGCAGGAGCGCGCGCCTCGCGCATGAGCGGCCGCACGGCGCGGCAGAGCGTGATCGCGGCCTTCACGTTGATGTCCAGCACCTTGTCAATCGCCGAGTCGGGCATGTCCAGGATGAGCCCCGCCGCCGGGTTCACCGCCGCGTTGGACACGAGCGCGTCCACGCGGCCGAAGCTGTCGCGCGCGAGCGCCGCCAGCCGCTCCAGGTCCGCCGGCGCGCCGACGTGCGCGGCGCAGCCGACCGCCTCAACGCCGCGCGCGCGCAGGTCGCGCAGCGCTTCGTCCACGTTTGCCTGCGCGCCCGCAGCTGGGTCAAGGCACACGCGGCAGCGCGCGCGCACATATGAGCGCCACGTGCCAGCCGAGTTGCCGCATAGAGGGTGTACGCGCGCCGAGGCGCGCTGCCGCGCCGCGGCTTGGTGACCCCGGTGTGAAGTTCGCTGGCTACTCGTGCTAGGCCTTAATCACACAAGCAGCCTGCGCGCCTGCCCCTGTACGTGCGTCCAGCCAGTGAGACAGGCACGCGCAGCCCAGGCTGTCGCACTCCAGGCGCCAGGCACCCCAGGTCTGCTAGCACGCCTAGTGCACTGCAGGCAGCTGCTTCAGTGCTGCGGCACTTGTCAGGCACCGCCCCGTCCGTTTGGACTGCGGCACACCGCTCTTACTGTGTGAACCCATATGTAACAAAGCAATGGAGCCGCAGCAAAAGCACCCAAGTGTGTTTTGCCAGCACTTTTGCGGCAAGCTGCTGTCACGTGGCACAGCGCCAAGTCCATTGCACAGCAGCCATAGTGTGCCAACACATATGATATAGCAGTGCCTGGCTGCTGGCTGTGCACTTAGCAGCTCGCAAGCTCGTATCCTTCACAGACTTGCAGACCTTGCAGTGGGCAATAGCAGGCATCCCACAGCTTGTCCACAGCGCATAGGCGCCCACCACCACTGCAATATGTCTGGTGAGGCAGCATTACGCTACAGAGCAGGTAGGTAAGGAAAGGCGCTACGCAAGATGCTGCTGGGACATCTCACCTGCCTTCGGGAGCAGATGATCAGCTTGGCGCCTTCCTCACCCAGCCTGTGCGCAATCCCAAGCCCGATGCCCGCTGTCGCAGCTGTGATTAATGCCACTTTTCCTTCAAAACGCCGGCACTGCGGCTTGTCCATCTGTGCACCCACAGTAGCACACCAAATGCACCACCTGTCAGCCCCCCTTTCCTCAAACCTTGTCCAAGCTTCAACAGCCTTCCTTGCCGGCCTTGCAAGTCAGTGGTGCTAGTGGTCAGGAGCGAGCTGATTAATAGCACACACGAAAAGTGCCTGATTGCAGAACTGAGTCAGCCCGAAGAGCACCCTTGTTAGGGCTAATGACCTAGGCAGACAAGCAGCGTCTGCGCAAGCCGCCGGCCTCTCTCCCCAACGATTGAGCCTCCTTCGCGCTTGAAGGTACGTCTGAAGCGTTCGCCATTTGCTTTACAGAGCGCTGATGCGGCTTGCACCCGCTGAAGGCTGAGCGCCGTGCTTGCGCAGGTCCCCGTGACCTGTGGTTAAAGCGCAAACCTTCGCGATGGGCTTCGCCGAGATATGGGACAGCCACAACAACACGCACGGCAAGGGCGGCCGCCAGTGGTGCGCGCACGCGCCCTGCGTGCCGTCGCGCCGCAGGCTCTTCGGACACCAGGAGCTTGCGCTGAGAGCTGTGTGCGGTCACCAGTTGTGCAGCAGGCTCTTTTGGACACCGGGAACTTGCGCTGAGTGCCGTGTGCGGCCGCGCAGCCGCATCTGCGCCAACCACTGGGGCCTGATCCGCAAGTACGGGCTCAACATCTGCCGGCAGTGCTTCCGCGAGTACGCCAAGGACATCGGTTTTGTCAAGGTGCGCGGCCGCGCGCCTCAGAGCTTGGCCTCCGCTCATTGCTGCGCACCTTGGAGCTTGGCCTGCGCTTCCTGCTGCGCGCCTTGGAGCTTGGCCTTCTTTTCTTGCTGCGCTCCTTGGAGCTCAGCCTTCGTTTATTGCTGCACTGTCCTGCTCGGCGCGGGGCAGCGACGGGGCGCCTGAGCTGGCTGACTGGGCTGTGTGCGCGCCGCAGTACCGCTGAGCGCTCCTGCGCGTTACATGGCGGCGCACTCTGGCGAAGCGTTGCTCCGCCTGACTGTGCTGTTTGCGTAGCATAGACTGGTTTGTGAGCAGCGAGTGCCCTTGTATGTAATAGATACAAGAGGTGCATAGCGCGAGCTGCAGTAGCAAAGAACAGTCCCTTTCATAGCCTGGTTCGTAGCCCCGGGGCGCGCGTGGTGCAGGCCAGCGCAAGGCACAAACACTGAGCGCGGCATGCCCTGCGCCCTGTCTGAGCACTCGCTAGCTTTGCACAACCAGCGTCAAACATTGGATTTAAAGTGCAAACCCTGGTATTAGGACAAGAAACACGGCTGGGTCGCATAGACAAGCGGTCCAGGTTTCAGCGCATTGCTCACCTAGCAGCGCAGTAGCCGGCTGCACGCCCACATCACAAACCTGCACCTGCAACACTATTCCCGCACTCTCTCCGCTATTTACCACATCCTTCTATTCATTTCAAGTCTCACCTGCCCAGTACTTCATCCTTTGCAATTACAGCCCAACCACAAGCTGCCCCCGCGCTTAGCTAGCAATGCTGCAGGAGCAGGCTGTGTGAATATGCCCAAGCTGCGTGTCTGTGTCACCTGTGACCGCGTCACCTGTCCCCAACAAGAGACACCCATCCCCCAGCGGCCCACTAGGGGCTTCAGACGAAACAGAACATGGACGCGCGGCAAGAACTGGGTGCATGCCACAGACTTGAGCAGGGTGTTGGCCAACACAGTGTTTTCTGTTGACAGAACACGCAAGGCGCAGCCTGTCCCCGCTGCAGCCGGCCGTGGCGGCCCTGACTGCAGCACCCAGGTTGCAAGAAGGTATCAGCATTCCCTGGCTCCACACGAGCCAGCAAAACCCCTCCCGACTCAGGACGCAAGCAGGGCGGCAGTGAGCCGCCTGCCTGGGGCGACAGCGGACAGGACAGTTCGGCGCGCGGGCCGCGCGTCAGTGCGGGGGGAAGGACACAAGCAGGATAACGCCCAGGACAACACTGACGGCCAGCAGGATGAAGCACATCTTGTTGCGCGCGCCGCGCTGGCTGCGCTCCGCGGCGCGCAGCTGCCCGCCCGCCTCGGCCGTGCGATCGGCGGCGCGCGTGATGTTGGACTCGATGTCGTCCAGCATCATGCCCTGGTCATTCACCAGCACCGCCAGGTCCTGCGCGGCCGCCGCACCAGTTTTTTTGTACAAGGTACTTTACGGATAGGGTATGTTATTTTGCACACAGACGGAAACCTGTTGTCACAGAAAAAATCACAGGCACGCCTGTGATTTTTCCTATTCTGCAAGGCAGGCGCATGCCTGTAATTTTTTCCTATTGTGCAAGGCAGGCGCGCAGGGTCCTGTGGGCCAGCGGGGAGCTGTCTGCATGCGGTCGCCTGGGTGCCACTGTTGCACGCATGCATGCGCAGTGACCCTCAGCACGACAGCAGGCCACGGAGCCGGCTGTACACTATATGCGGCGCATCTCGCACACACTGGCGCAGAAGAAAAACACGCCAGGCTCTCACGAGACCCGCCGGCAAGCCCGCGAGCGCCACACGCTAACGCCCTGGGCGGATACCCCGCGCGCGCCACACGCTGGGGCCCTAGGGCGAGGCCCCGCGCTGCGCGCGCCTGGAAGATCTCGTTGACCTCGCCGATCTGCTGCGCGATCTCGGTTATCCCCTGGTCGCGCTCCTCGATCAGCGCCTCATTGTAGCTCATCTCGTTCTCCAGCGCAGCGCCGCCCGCCTGCTGCTGCTCCTGCGGCGGGCGGCGCGGCTTAAGCAGTAAACCCCAGGGAACACGGCGAGGCATGCATGCATGCCACCGAGCAGCACCTGGCTTGAAAAAGAAGAGCTTCAACGCCCCGCACTACGTCCCAGGTAAGCAGACCGCCGGAGCAAGCACTGAGCGCTGGAGCCTACCACCAATGTCAACCTGCCTCCACCATGGGCTTGCACGCCTTTGTCGCTCCATCACTAGACTATCAACCACATTCAATGCTGACAGAGGTACTTTGCATGCGGATGGATATGCCACCAGCGCGACTGCGCGCCTGCAGCAGCGCCTGGCGCTCCCCGTCGCCCTCGCCCGCCCGCCCGCGCTCCAGCGCGTCCTGCGCCGCGCCGGAGGCCGCCGCCGCCGCCGCGCCGCCCGCCGCCGGCGGCCGCCGCGGCAGGCTGGCGGCCTCCTTGGTGCGCGCCAGCTTCATGGCCGCTTGCAGGTCCTTCAGCACGGTCTGCGCGCGGCGCCTGCCCAGGCTCGGGCGCCTGGCCTGCTCGGTGATCTGGCCAGCTCAACCACACTGGCCCACCCTCGCTGGCTGCCAGCCCATCAGCGCTGACCTGGCGGGCCGCTCCACGCTGTGAGCAAGCAGGCAGGTGTGAGCAAGCAAGCAAGTGTGAGCATTATAACAAAGAGCTGCCAAGTGCAGGTGTCGGACAGCTTGAAGCCCCTATCATAAACAAGCTGGGCCTTGGTCACCGGTAAGGACCTGGTAACCGGTAAGGACCTGCCACTGCTTACGCCTCAACCTGCAAAGCAGACGCAGCCAGCGCCGTCCGCCGCCTCAGGCGGAGCGGCCGGGCGCGCCTCAAAGTTGCTGAGGATCTTCGTCGTCTGCACGCTTTTGTGCTCGCTGTGCTCGTGCTTCAAGCGCTCCTTGATGCCCTTGGCATCCTTCTGCAGCCGCACAATATCCGCGCCCACCTGCGCCAGGTCGCGGGCATAATACGTTGCTTGCTGTTGCTTCTGCTGCGACACCACGCTACAATCCACGGCTCACAGGCATCAGTGCTTGCAGCGTCTCGGTGCGACAGTAGGCATCAGGAAGTGCATATGCTCACACACGGCACGCAATGCTCTGCAGCAGCGCAGGCAATGCTATTCTTTTCTTAGAGAAACAGCAAGTGCTATAGCGCGTAAGGCGCGCCCGCCTTACACACACACCTGCACACCAGAGTGTGCAGGGGGTGCCGCACAGCACGCCAAGTATGCAAGGTCTTCTGTGCCATACTGCCATATCGCTTGCGAGCACTGCTGCCCGGCTGCGCACACCTTGTGGCGCAGCTCCGCGGTGTCGCGCGGGCCGCCCAGGCGGTCGATGCTGCCGCGCAGGCGCGTGACCTCGGTCTGCAACCTGAACACTTCTGCAATGAGCTCCTTCGTGGCCTGCGCAGTCCCGAGCAACCGTGTTCTGCGGCGCGTGCAACCTGGGGCAGGCCAGGCTGGGGCGCCGAGGCCGGCAACGGCGCTGTGCAGCACTTTACAATAGTCAGCAGGGGCTGCACCCGTTCCGTCTGCGACTGCGGGGCGCCATAGGACCTCAGCTCGCGCTCGCCGCTCGCCACGTCCTGCTTGCAGCGGCACTGTCTTAAGCTTGGCCTGGGCAAAGGACGTGCTTGTGCAGCGAGGGGTGACGTAGACACTCACCAGATAGCTCATCGTGTCAGGAGCACTGCCCAGGCTCAGGCAGCTAGGTGCCCGCTCGCCCGCACCCTCCCACAAAGTGCCTCTGCGTCTGAGCGCGTGTGACCTCGGGCATAAGCACTGTTTTCTACGCTCCTCTGCGTCTTGGACAGCAGACGGCCTCTCCACTTGCGACTCGTGCTGCTGCGCTGGAGAGCATTTAGGGCGCATACCCTTCTGCACTCAGGACGCAGCGCTTCCTCGAAAAAGAGCAAGTAAAGATTCTGAGCACAGGCCGGAGACGAGGGGCCTCCACAGTGTGTACGCCGTGCTAGCATCTGGCTGCCTTATAGGGTAGCACAGCGCATACCATGGTGTGAGGCCGCACCTTCCCGCAGCTATGGCTGCGCCGCGCGCGGGCTCGGGTGTGGCTGAAGCGGCGGCGCCTGGGACGGAGGCCAGCAGGTGCAGCGCGCCTTTTCCTAGGTTTCGCGGGTGTTGACACCACTGTTTCACTCCCGGTCCTGCCCCATGGTTTATGCGCAGCGCGACTCCTCTCTGCGCAAGCTCACCTTCAAGCGTGTATGCGTCCGACCGAGGAGCAGTGCGCACAGTATGACGCGGTCCATGGTGTGGATGTTACAGGCTGAACAGGGCGGAGGTGTCTGCGCTGCATGTGGCGGTGCGCACTCCTTGCTGCCAGTCTGAACGGCCCTCCCGTGACCTGCGCGTGGCAGTTTGAACTCTGTCTTCGACGATGCAGCATGCGCAGCGCAATGGCTTTTCCGCACCTGTGACGTCTGCACACGTTACTTTGTGTAGCATCACGCTGTTTGCGGTCAACGCGCGTGCGTTATGGCTGGTGAGTCAGCCGCGCGGCTGACCCGCGCGGACCGAGCCTGCGGGTGACGCCGCCCTGCTGGCCCGGGCGCCAGGTGTGGCGCAACCACCTGCCGACCGTGGAGCACCTGCTGGAGGCTGACGCAGCGGTGGACCTGCAGGATGGCGAGTCGGGCTGGTGCGCCTGTGCCAGCTGGGCCTGGCGGTGACTGCAACGCTTGTGGAGTGACTGCAACGCTTGTGGCTCAAACACTGCTTGGGCCGCGTGCGGCCTTGCAAGGGCTGTGAATGTGCGCCAGCCTTGTGTCTAGTGTGGGCGTTGGCGGGTGTTGCTTTGCACGTACAGCAAGGCCCCCACGCACAGCTGAGTGCGGGCAGACAGGTGCTGTCTGCCGCTGGCCCGGACCGCTGCATCCGCCGCTCAGGGCCGCAGCTGACGCTGCGTGCGGGCGCGCGCCAGGACCGGCCTGCACCGCGCGCTGTACTGGGGCCACCTGCGCGCGGCCGCGCTGCTGCTGGACGGTGGCGCGCAGCTGTCCGTGCTCGACCACCGGGTGCGCGGCGGGCCCGCTGGAGGCCGCTCGCGCCCCGGCTGCGGCGCGTGGGGGCGTGGGCTCACTGAGAGCTTTGGCTCGGGCCTGCAAGGGCGGCCTCCCGCTGACTATGCGCGCACCGCGATGCGAAGCGCGCGGGTCGCCAAAGCCTGAGGGCTTTCTGGTGCAGGGTCGCACGCCGCCGGACCTGCTGTCGGCGGCGAGTAAGAGGGTTGCGCGAGCCTGAGAGGGCCTGGCCGCAGGGCCGAACGCCGCTGGACCTGCTGTCGGCGGCGCTGAAGGGCTACCTGGAGCCGGGCGCGCCGGGCGAGGTGTACGCGTACGGCAACGGCGCCAATTACCAGCTCGGCACCGGCGGCACGGGCCTGCAGGCGCGCCAGGATAGGGTATGGTGGGGTTAGGGTAGGCCTAACCGGGCTTGCGCGCAGCCCAGGCCCGAGCCTGCGCTGCCCACCGCCCTGGCGTCCAGCCGTGCGCCTCAAGCGCTGGCTTGAGCGTGGGTGCTTCACTTTCGACGTGCTCGACGGACGCCGGGGCCGCAAGCGCATCAGCCGCGCAGCCGTGTGCGAGCAGCGGCGTGTCAACACAGCCTGTGTCGCGTGCAAGGGTCATCACTGAGTGCGGGGAGCAGGTGACGCCCGCGCGCGTGGATGGCCTGCACGGCGCGGAGGTGGTCGCGCTGGCGGCCGGCAAGTTTCACAGCGCAGCGCTGGCGCGCGACGGCACGCTGTTCACCTGGGGCTTCGGCCGCGGCGGCCGCCTCGGTGCGGCCGCGCCGCCCGTGGTTGGGGCTAGAGTGGAGGCAGTTCCCAAACCGTGGTTGGGCCCTGGCAAGGAGGCCCGGCGGCATGCGGGCGCAGCAGGGCGCGCCAGCTTGCTTGTGCAGCCAGCTCCCTGCCCGCCTCGAGCGGCCGGTGCCGCTGCATCCGCCGCCGGTATGCGGCAGCTGTGATGCGCCGGGTTAGGACAGGAGTCCGCCGAGGCTGACCCGCGGCGGCGCCGGCTTGGACCTGACTCGGGCGCCGCCGGCGCTGCACCGCAGGCCACCCGGAGTTCCACATCCACAGCGGCGAGAGCGCGGTGATCGCGCCGCGGCCGGTGGGCGGCCTGGCGCGGCGGCCGGTCGCCGCGGTTGCGGCCGCCAAGCACCACACGGCCGCCGCACTGGCCAGCGGTGAGTTGTACACCTGGGGCTGCAACCGCGACGGCCGCCTGGGCTACCCCGCGCCTGACACGCAGGCCACGCCCCGCAGGCGCGCCCCCGCCCGCTCGCGCGCCGGCCGCCGCGCAGCTAACGCCCGGCGGGCCCGCAGCAGCAGCTCGGGGCAAGAGCTCGTGCGCGCGCCGGCGCGGCGCGGCGCGGCGCGGTCGGCGCAGGCTCCGGATGCCGGGGCAGCGCGGGGCTTCTCAGTGCAGCGGTGCCGAAAGCTTGCTTGCGTGCTGATGGCTGACAAGCGGGTATGCGTGCAGGGTGGCAACGCTGCGCGCGCGCGTGGTGGCCGTGGCGGCCGCCAACCGGCACACGGTGGCGGTGAGCGACGGCGGCGCGGTCTTCTCCTGGGGCTGCAACCTGCAGGGGCAGCTGGGCTACGGCACGTCCGACTCCGCCTCCAACGCCACGCCGCGCCTGGTGGAGGCCGTCAAGGCGCGCCGCCGCAGCGGCTGCCCGGCCCAGGGTAGGGTGGTGTTTTGTAAGGTTTGTTAGGGTAGCATGTGCGGGGGCGCGAGGCCATGCGCCTGGCGCCTCGCCGCCGCCGAGCGCCTGTCCTGCCAGTGCTTTTTCCTCGAGGCAGTTTTTTAATCCAGAGGCTTGTGTGCTGTGGTCGGCGTGCGCGGACGTCGCGCGCTTGCACGCTGCCCGCGCGAGCGCACGGCCGGCGCGCAGGGGAAGCGCGTCGTGGCGGCGGCGGCGGCCAAGCGGCACACCGTGGTGTTGACGGCCGAGGGCGACGTGCACACCTGGGGCCACCGCGTGGTCACGCCCCGCCGCGTGAACCTGGCGGGTGCGCCCCGCGGGCGGCCCCCCCCCGCCCGCCCAACAGGCACGGCGCGTTTTTCCAGGCAGCCGTTTCTAGCCAGATCGCAGTGCGTAATTCCGATGCTCCCTGCCCCGCCAGCCGCGCCTGCCGCTGCGGATACCGCCAAAGGAGCGGCGCTGGGGCAGGCGGAGGCGCGCTGAGAGCGGACCGTTGCGGGTGGCGCAGGCTCGCGCGACACGCGGCGGCTGGGCGAGGCCATGGCGGCGGGCGCGGAGGGCGGCAGCCCTACTGCCAGCGCTGGTGCGGGCAGCGGCGACGGCAGGGGCTTCGAGCTGGTGTTCCACCGCGGCCAGGCAGAGGTG
>JAABUP010011445.1_pt1 | contig 10096 bp, 8 predicted proteins | sample 5559201 | NCBI WGS metagenome assembly JAABUP01 (sample SAMN10711887, study PRJNA513373) | rock metagenome | isolation source: Antarctica rocks | place: Antarctica | reverse complement strand
GCGCTGCGGACTTGGTTGAGACTTGCACGGGCGGTTGAATCGTCGCCGACTATGATGGTCTGAAAGAAGCATTCGGCTTTGTCTGGTAAGTAGAGCATTGTCAATATGTGATTTTCGTTTGGAGTTAATCGATTTTTCGGTGGTTGCATCAACATGTGATCTGTGTGAACATGATGGTGGTAGCTTACCCCCAAATATAACGAATGGCAATGGAAAGATTTCTTGTGGCAATCCTGTGTGCCTTTCGCCCCAATATAGTTGATCTGAGTCCGGGACGATGTATGATCTTGCTTCATCGCAGTCTGCTATGTTGGGGTTGAAGCCGTAGGTTGCACCGTCGCACTTGATGTCGAACGTATTCTCGCCTGATGTAAGCACTGTGGAAGTGGATTTGTTTCCGGGAAACCTCAGGTTCGTTAGATTTGCAGGCAATGTACTCGTCAATTGTTGAGCACCTTGGCCCTGCAAAGGCGTGGCTAGGGTAGAGCCTATCAAGAGAGGCAGAGCCTTCAGAAGGTAAACCTTGAGCATCACGGAATGGAGCTCTTGATTTTCTATAAAGGACTATCAGGTATCGAACTACTCAATAAGGTAAGACAAAGACCGTAACGATAAAAATTTGAGGGCCAAATGTGGCGTATGCGGCTATTGAGCAACAAAATGGTAGAAGATAAGCGAAAACGCCGTTGGATATAATTGCAAGCGGCTGGCCACTTGAGAGACGCATACAGGTTTTGCAGCAGGAGCAGCCCCGAGCTTAAATTGATGCGCTTTTCGCAGCAGCGCGACTCCGGGGGAATTGGTGCTGGGACTGCAACACATGAGACCGGCAGGTCATCTATGTGCCCAATGAGAGCAGAAGTGAAGCTTCAATAATGCTTCTTCTAGCTCTGACCAGTCAGAATTCGACGAAAAGTACTCTCAGTATACTTTTAGTACTTCATCGGCAGTTCATAGCTTAGCAAAATGAAGTATAGAACTCATACCTTTACCTATATACAACCGTTTCCCTAAACTACATCATACACTGTCCTCTCCTCCTCCACCTCCGCCTCCTCCTCAACTTCATCCCCAATCAAGCCCCTCTCCCTATAACTCCGATAATTCTTCTGCTCAACCCTATCAAACGGACGGCTTGTCTCGAATAGCTTCCAAGCTCCTCTACCCGTCTCAGGCAGAAAAAGATACACCAAATAAACCAAACAAGATTGAGTCCGCTATAGATAAAAAAGCCGTAGCCGCCGATGCTGTTGAACATCACAGGGTTTTAATAAAGTGCCGGCGCCGAGACCGATGGCCCAGCCCGTTATGCCGAGGGCCATGCCTCTGCAGCGAACTTCGGTTGGGAAGATCTCGGCGGGGTAGTTGATGCTGGTGTGTATTAGGATGATGGACCAGGTGTCGAGATTTGGCCGCTTTTCCGTGCTCGGTGACTTACTTAATCGTCGACAAAGTACTCGAATAAATCAACGCAAATTCAAAAATAATAGCTACACTAGCATCTCCATACTGCTTCGCCTGCTCCCGCCTCGAAGTCGTCAGAGTCGCCATTGCACCCACAATCCACTTAGTCGCACTCTGTGCCAACGCGACCCATAGCAGCGTCTTTCTCCGTCCCACCGGATTAACCGCGAACATCGAGATAACCGTCCCTAGTGTTCCCATGGTGTTATAGAGCGCAGAAAGCCAGTTCGTCTTCTCAACCCTGGACCCCGCCGTCTCAGGAAGTGTCGGAGCATAGATCGTCGTCGCTGGGCTACCGGTGCCGATTTGTGTGAAGAAGGGGAGCCAGAGCGCGAGTTGGGCACGGCGTACGAAATGTATTTCTCCAAACCCGCGGCCTGTGAAGATGCTATAGAAGCTGCTTTGTTCTGCGTTCTGTTTGGCGAGAGTTACAGTCTTACGGACTTCGTCGTACTCTACTTGCACTGCTTTGTTTTGGGTGTCGCCTTAGGCGCGAGTAGCGGCGAGCACCTCGAGAGCTTCGGCATCGCGGTTCCTGTACAGCAGGTACCGAGGTGCCTCTGGTAGAAAGGGCAACAACAGGAAGAGCAAAAGGGGGAATACGCCATTAATAGCAATCGGCAATCGGCACCGAATAGAGCTCTCACCACTATCTATAAAGCTCAGTCCGAAGGACAGCCAGAATGCGAACGCTATCCCCGTGTAATTCGCTAGGTAGACAAGAGAGAATGAGGGGCCCCAGTGCGCAGCTTCAGAGACTTTTGAGACCTAAGTCGGCGCAATTGCGTTCATATGAGATATCCCAATAGGTGAAATTACCGGTGCGCAGATGATCCAATTAGAGTTATACGTACTAGTCTCCAACGCAACCCCCAGCATGCACCAGAGATATCCAAAATTCAGTCCCGTAACCCGTCCCATACTATCAGAAATGCACCCAGGGAGCAAACAGCCCCATACAGCACCGAAGTAGTAAACGGTTGTGATTCCACCCTCTTTGACTACTTTTGTTGCCATGCCCGAATTGATGTCAGAGAGTTGCGTCAGTCGCACAAAGTGGGGGAGGGCATTGACATTGCCAATTAATCCTTGGGCGTCGCCTTCGAATGCTACGGTAAGAGCGTTGGCGACGAGGACGGAGAGGAGAAAACGTGCCGCGACTTCATATGCTTCAATGCTGAGATATGGAGGTAGTGACCCATTTTATGGGGCTGCTTCCCAAGACTAATGGTCCCCACATCTGCTGTCTCTTATCGTCAAATATTGGAAGCAACAAGCCGAGGGCGCGCAGTATCAAAGAAGTTAGACACTTGGCTACCAAGCGTCATTATGATTCCCTGCCATTCAAGCGGCATGTTCAGAAGCAATGGCATCTTGCGTTATAGGAGACAGCTCGGGACGAGGAATTTGGGATCTGTTCAGGCTCAGCAAATCAGCTTTCACCCCAAAGCTTCGGTCTCTTACGATCTTGTGGCAAAGCATTGATTGATCGACATTACCGTGAGGGCCGAGGGGCCATCTCCTTTGTGGCATGGGATTTGACGAATTCTCGGTCTTCCTAAATATCGACATCTCGCCAGCGCAGGGCTGCCGTTCCCGAGATCTGGAGTTCCGCGGAGGAAGCGCCGATGGTATTTAGCACAATCTGATACAGAATGGAGTGATGTTATTATTTTCGCGGGTCGAGCATTGCGACTTTTGCACAGTTTGAGCACTGACCCAACCATCTTCGAGGCTGATTAACCAAGCTTTCTTGCCAAAGAACCTCCAAAAATTATTCTATTTTAGTCAATCCTGTTGCCTCACCACAATAGATAGAAAATAAATACGATGCAGATAAGCTCGAGGAAAGACATTGTCGTAGCTGATAAGTAAACGAGCAGAACTCGGACACTGAAGTGGGGCTGAAAAAACCAGCTTTTTGGCTCGCCGAATTGTTTTCAGCGTTCATCTGGCAAGGATTGTGTGCACTCCTCGGAGGCTTAATAGCAATCTTTCAATCTCACTACCTATAGACGTTCATCTTCTTCGTCGGCGTAAGCTTTTCCTCAGGGCAATCTCTCCAAGACCTTGTCACATGCCGCCTCAACCTGAGATGATTATCACCTCGTTGAATCTGACCAATGACTTCGCTCCTAGTGCTCGAAACGTGCTTTGGCACCATGAGGGGCCTCCCAACAAAGCCTTCGCACCCCAAAAAGCTAAAGTTCAACGCCTCTTTTGCACCTACCGAAATGCCAATCTCCTCTACAGTCGTGATGCGTGTGGTTAGCATGTTCTCCTTGAGATAATCGACAATGGATTGTAGCTGCCTCCATCGCCCAACAAAGTCTCGTCTAGCTGCTTGGGTCAGTGTTTGCGATAGTGCATGAGGAGTGATTGGGCGGTGATTCGTGTGATGGTTGCAACACAGTCTTCAGGGGTTGCTCCTGTCTTCAGCTTTCGTTCGCAGATGTCTTCCCCAGTGCGGTCGCCGAAGGCCTCTCTTCGTGTAGTCTCGGGAATGTCATGGACGAAGAACGGCTGTGAAAGAACCTCATCTACAAAGGCTTGGTCGACCTTGCCTTTGGCTCCCATATACCGTCTTTGTCATATTCTTACTCCCCCTTTGTGAAGTAGCGGACGGCCGAGTCGATGAACACATTGCTAGGCCCAGTGTCGACGTCGAAGTGCCCTTCCGGTCTCCGGCTGTTGGATCATTTCTGAATTAGTGCCAGACGCTTAAAACAGATTTTTGAGCAAAGAATCGAGCATTCAGCGGATGTAACCGTGCGGGCACCTCGCGAACTCGAGGTGCCCGCACGGTTAAAACCGCGTATTGGTTCATGGCTGGGAATTCCCCTGGGAGTATACTGAAATTTGCTATTACCCCAAGATTTTGGGAAGCACGATTCTTCGTAGGATGGTTCAGCAGCAACGAGTCAATCCTTGCCTAGCAATCAGATCGACTTCATAGGCCAAGGACAACTTTTGCTCGGCAGCAAATTGCTTAATAGCTCGGCAGCCAATTCGCCCCGCCGCTGGTTCACGACAACGATTTCTTCTGGGGATGTAGTATTCGCCTTGATCAGACGCATGACCTTGCCTGGTATGAGCCCCTCAGTATATTTCAGTCGAAGGGTGGGTATGGGGGCGTACGCTTGAGCCGGGGAGAGAGTCGTCTCGGTCTTCACTTTCAGAGGAGAGTAAAGAGAGTAAGATGTGTATTCTGATCAGTAAAAGGCGAATATAATCTATATAGTAGATAGCGAAGCTGAGGAGGCATGCTGTCTCAATCCTGGTCTGGTTGTGTGGAATAGCTTCATGGTCAGATTAGCTACACCTGGCAACCTGCATGGTTCAAGCGCAGGGTTTTGCTATCGAAATTGTGGGTCACACTTCAGCATACAAGCTGAAAGCCTACCTCCATTGCAGCCAGTACTTGTTACACACCGTTGTTTAGAGCTGGAGAGCCATAGGACTGCGTGAGGCTTTCCGAAGCTCCTAAGTTAAAGACAGATAAGAGCATTGGATTCCTCAAGCCGACGAAAAAAAGATTCGGCAACGGCAATAGCCCGTCAACTCTACCTCGACGTCATACAGATGATAACAATACAGGCACTCCTCTTGTCTATGAAACCGTTGGGCAAGGGAGAATCGAAAATTACACTAGCGGGGATTTACGGCGTGAAGTCTTGGCAACGGCGCGGCGCGACCTCTGTTTACTCCGCTGTCATTCGAATTTCTCTGTGGTAGTGCACGCCCACTGCAGCCACCTCCGCGTCCATTAGCTGCAGTCATTGTTGTACAGAATTTACTCGCTGCATGTGAAGCCCGAGAGTTCGTAACTTGACCATGCAAGGAACGAGGTCGAGCATGAAGGTGGGTCCAAGCACCGCATCCGCTCCCCTTCCGCTGCAAGAACCCGCAGGCCTGCATGATGCTGATTATTATTTGTCTAGCCTTCAGATTCCATCCAGCAGAATCAGAATATGGCCAATGCCTCCATACCATCTAAGACCATCAAGCCATCGCCATCCTGGACCAATCCGAGAAAGCGACCTCACAATCCCGATCCTGCGTCCCTGTTCGAACCCATAGCAGACGATGACGCCCTTCGAGTAGAAGACGATGTCAAAGCTCTGCACGCCCCAAAGCGTAGCCGAGCAGCAGAGTGGCCTCTCAAGAACACGGACGATGTTTCTGGCACAGGCCTGCAAGAGGAAGAAGCCGACGGCCACGATGAGAAGCGCTCTAGTACTGCCAGCGTCCGTCCGTCCAAATTTCAGGAAGGTAGTATGAACGACAAAGTCAGCCAGAGACCTCCGAGCCTTTATACCAAGGAAGAGGAGGCTATGGAGAACTATGTAAAGAGCCAGGGGACGGACCATCATGAGATGGACATGACCTATGATGCGGGGATTGAGCCTATGAAACCTTCGGGGGTGTTTCGATTTGGCAAAGTAATCGCCAGCACATTCAATCCTGCCCATATCTGGCAGGGGATCAATGGCATGTGGAAAGAGAAGGAAAAGGAGAATAAACTCGCCCCAGAGAAGAATGTCCTGCAGGAACGGCAAGCCAAAGCTATCGAAGCTTATGCCGAATTGAAGAAAAGCGGCTACAAAGGGACACAAATGGGTACAATTGATCGGGAGAATCAAGGAATACCTGCAATCAAATGCGAAGATGCTGAGAACGCCCCTCGAGACTCCTTCCGGGATTCTGGCATTGACGTTGACGGATATCGTTCTTCCCCTGATCAGACAAGCAGTACTCCGATGATGGGCATCAATGAAGCTCTAAAGGTTCCCCCACTCACCACTGCAAATGGACGCTCTGCTAGCCCCTTTTCCAACGCTAGTTCAAGGCGCAAATCGTCTCTTCATTTCCGCAAGCCGTCCTTTCAGAATCTGAAGAAGGTAAAATCACAGATTCATTTGCCGTCCATCAAGAAGCACACTGAGGCGTCATTCTCACCATCCATAGAGACGGATGATGCCGCCACGCCCACGACAGCAGGGCTTGGACTTCGGAGACAACCCTCGAAAAAGGACATTTCCAAACAGACTAAGCTTAGCAAGAAGGTCAGTGATCTAGAAAATAAGCTTCAAATCGCCCGTCACGAGTTGGAATTGTCAATGTCAAATGCTCCACCTGTCCCGGATTTACCAGCGTACCTGGGTCGAAAGCCATTCGTGCCCGGAGGTCTCTCCTCTCTGCCGTCCGAGCGAAACATGACTCCTCAGCAGATCAAGGACAATGGCGGCCTAGCGCTTGCAGAATGTAGGCAAACGGAGAATAGAGGCCGTGCCGCTAGCGAGAGACTTCTAGAAGAACCACAGCCTGCATCTTCAATAAAGAGACGAGGAGTGCACGATACGAATAATGGAAACGCGCACAATGCCAGCACTGAGATTGACGAAGTTCCTGAATTTCAGGTTCCGAAAGGTTCGGCTTCTCAAACGAAGGTCGCAAGGCCAAGGAAGTCACACGAATCCAAAAGACGTTCAAGCCATAGTCCTGCTGGAATTAAGAAGCGACAGGTATCAAAGCTTCTGTCAAAGACTCCGCAGAACTCGCCTTTGACCAACAACGAAAATCTACCACCAGTTCCAGCAAGCATTCCAACATTCGACCCGCTCATGGTCGATCAAGCCAGAATGATCAACATGCGCACCATCTCAAGCAAAGCTCTGTTTGGTGCACTAGTCGAGGATCTCTCCAATTTACGCAAGGAGTTTCCTATCGCCACTGAACATGAATTGGCCGAATACTTAAGGAGCCTTGGATGGCAGCCCAAAGTCGCGAAGACGACAGACTTGTTGTCTGTCGCGCACGACAATCGACCAGCATCCCCATTCCTCGGGCGTCCTTCAGCTTCGCCTATGAGAACGCGATCCAAGAACTTGAAGCGTGGCATTTCTCCACCACCACCAAGTCTTTCTTCTGCGAAGAAGCTTCGCTTCGACCATTGCGCTAAAGATACGCCGACTAGGGGTGATTCTCTAAAGTATAAGGCTCCTGAGAAGAAGCCCGGGAGGTCAGTCGAGGCAACGAAGTATCACAAAGACAAGCCTTTGCCTGACATTCAGAAGGAAGACTATGAGTGGGACGAGGATGTCTTTTGAATTCGACAAGAGCAGCTAGCAGGGCAACCTTGAACATAACAAAAATCCCTTAGCTTTGCGGACTGATACCATTATCTTTTGAACAGAGCATGCAACGCTAGGATACCATTTGTTGGCTATACGTGCATTAAGGACCTCATGCGGAAGCGATGCTTAGCTATTACGATCAAGCGCGGCGTTTACTGAATTGATCTGTACAGATTCAAGCTCCCAAGATCGGGAGTGTGTGTATTAATAGCCTGTTAACCATTGTAGATAGCACTTGAGCCGCTGGATACTGCTCATTGGCCATAGCACTCCACATATCGACATTAATCAAAAGCATGCAACTCAGCACCCAGCTTCATTCTCCTTATTCTCCAACCTCAGGCACTCCTCTCCGCAGGCCCACTGGGACCAGCCTCCCCAAGCGTACCAGCACCCCCTGCCGCCTCCAACAACTGCCTCGCCGCATTCCCCGCCCTCGCATCCACAGCCATACCCTCAGCCGTGGTCTCCACTCCAACCATCTCCGCAGCCCTCGCCGTCTCAGCCATCTCAACCAACCTCCTCCTCCTCTCCAACTCCTGCTCATTCGTCTGCACCCCCACACTATTCTGAATTCGTCTACTCGTCGCCGGCACCGGCCCAGTCCCCATTTCCACACCTACAAATCTCATCTCCTCTTCCCACCATCCCCTGAATTGCCTCAATCGCTCCGCTCGTTGCACGGCTAGACGCTTGCCCTGCCCTGTTTTCATCATGGATTCAAGTTTCTCGACTTTATCTTTGAAGTGCGCAATGGTTGCGTTCATACCGCCTTCTCTGCTTTTGGCACCACCGTACGTGAAGGCGCGACCGATGCCGATAGCGCCGATGGCGTCGAGGCGGTCGGCGTCTTGCACGATGGCTAGTTCGGGATACTGCGCCAGAGCTGCTGCATGGATTTGGGGTTGCTGCGTCTCACACGTATAGGAGATAGCGGTGCAGATTGTGGCTACTTTCGTAACTACGACGGGCGGCCAGCCAAGTTGCAGGAGATGATGTTCGACGGAGTTGACAGCGGCGGTGTCTTCAGGGACTAGGGTGGTGTCTGGAGGGAATGAGAGAGTAGGGTCGATGTTGGAGAGGGTTGATTGGTCTAGATCCATTCGAGTGGCTTGGTCCATATTTCTGTAATTTGAGCGGTATGGGTCCAATTGGGAGTCTGGAGAGGGGTAACCTTGCGACTCGGGGTTGCTGGTGGGCAGCCTGTATTTGTGGTCGTCGACGTCGTGCATCAGCACTGTCAGTTCTATTGCCGTTGCGTCGAAGGGGAGTTTTCGGTAGGTATTCTGCTCCACGCGTAGAATCTCCTTGCTGAGCGCTAGCACTCTCTGCACGTGGTCCCAATCATGACTGGCGTCGAATCTGGCCTGGCTCATATACTCCTTCACAAACTCATGGGTCTTCCCCAGCAACTTCTTTGCCAAGCCCCTGCTCGGAATTTGGTCAGGTCCCTTCGGCCGCTTGGTGTATTTCTCCTTTGCCACCCTACTCGTACGAATCGGTTTTCCGTTCTCGTCTCGCGGAAGTGTTCTGACCCAAAACCCCAACTCATCCCTCGGCCTAGCCTGCTTCTTCAACTCCCATCCCATCCTCCTGCACGTCCTCCACATCGTCGCCTCATTGACGTCCAGCCCCTGATCCGCAGCGAGGAAATCACACATGTCCTTCAAATATGCACCAGGGTTTTCCTCCAGGTAGATCCGTAGCCGATCTTCGTGGCTCTCTTGGATCTTCTTAGGCCTGCCATGCTTGATACCCGCTGTGGGCCGCCACACTTCGCCAGTCTCTTGGTGTAGATTTCGCATGTTGCGGGCTTTCTTTTCGGAGATCTTATGTGTTGCCATCAGCGTTTTGATGTTGGCCCCAGCGTCGAGGTCGGCTTTGATGAGGGCCCTGAGGGCAGTGGAGAGTTGGCGGGGCATGGCTGCTTGATCGAAGGTCGGACGATAGATCTCGAGGCTCTAGACAGACGGTATGGTTTAAGACTTAAAGCATGAGCTCAGACATAGGTCAATTACTGTGTGGACTTGATAGCCGTTGGAGTGTGGTTGTGGTCGGAGCCGGCAGACTATTTTGTAAGCATGGGTTGAGCGCCAAGACAGCAAATATCTGCGCTGGCCTTGCGAGCGCCGCTTTAAGACTAAGGCAAACCATTGATTTGCGCTTTAGGTATATCTTTGATTCGTCAGGCAAGCTATCGAGATGAGTGACAATTGCGAGGGTTACAGAGTCTGAGAAGTGAGGGTTTGGGTGCAAAAGGTTGGGAGGAGTAGAGGAGTAGTCTGTTAACGCTTAAGATGAGTCGCGTTCAGTCAATGAGTGGCTCGACTTTGCTGCTCCAATCGATTGTGATTCGACTCAAGTTCCATGACACTGGCGTCCCAGACTGCCACTTATGCTGACACCAAATCTGGCATATTAAACTAGTTTCGCTAGCCGAGATTCCATTCTACCCTAAGAAAAGACATGACTTATTTGTCCCCATCTACCCCCAC
>JAABUP010011442.1_pt1 | contig 10101 bp, 13 predicted proteins | sample 5559201 | NCBI WGS metagenome assembly JAABUP01 (sample SAMN10711887, study PRJNA513373) | rock metagenome | isolation source: Antarctica rocks | place: Antarctica | reverse complement strand
GCGTTGGCAAGTTCGTCGGTGTTCCACGGATTGATAATGATGCTCCCGTTCAGACTCTGAGCCGCGCCAGTAAATTCGGAAAGTACCATCACCCCGTGACGCTTCTGCTGTGTAGCAATGTACTCAAAAGACACAAGATTCATGCCATCACGTGTCGAGGAAACGATGCAGACGTCCGAGACAGCGTACAGAGCGATCAGCTCATCGAAAGATACTGATTTGTGCATGAAATGAATCGGCATGAACTCAATGGTGCCAAACTTTCCGTTGATTCGCCCCACAAGTTCGTTCACCACAGCCCTGAGGTTCTGATATTCTTCAACGTCCTGTCGGCTTGGCACGGCGACTTGTACCAGAACCACTTTTCCGATCCACTCGGGATGCTCTGTCAAAAATATCTCCAAAGCATGTAATTTCTGGGGCACGCCTTTGATGTAGTCGAGACGATCAACACCAACCATGAGCTTGACTCCCTGAAACTTCCGCTCGAGGGTCGCAATCCGTTCTTGTACCTTTGGCTTTTTGAGTCCCTCCGTGAACTTCTCGGGATCGATGCCGATTGGGAATGCGCCAACTGTGACAATTTTCCCCTGGAACTCAACACCATTGGGTGTGGTTGCTAAACCTCTATGGTGGAAATTAGCGATAGTCTAAACTAGGTACAAGGGAGGGAAACGAACAGAATCCTCGAACAACTGCTCAAGAAGTGTCTCGCATAGTCATACGTGTGGAAGCCAAGCAGATCGGAGTGTAGCACGCCGAGCAGGATTTCGTTCCGCACTGGCAGGATCCTATAGATCTCACTGCTAGGAAATGGCGTATGGAGGAAGAAACCAATCTTGACATTTGCTTTGGTGGTACCAATCTCTTCTCGCAGCATAGACGGTAGAAGCATAAGATGGTAGTCATGGACCCAGACCAGATCGCCATCCTCGACTTCGCTTGCTATCGCTTTGGCAAAGAGTCGGTTCGCTTCCCTGTACGCGTTCCACGCCGATTCGTCGAATGTGATCTCGCCAGGATGGTAATGGAAGAGAGGCCATAAGATGGAGTCTGTAGTCGCATGCGGGTCAGTATCCTAGGGAGTAGAGCCTTGCGCATAAATAAGGACACTTACTTGAGAAGCCATTGTAGTGCCTGTCGGCGAGTTCGTCGTCGATAAACACAGGTATTGCATTGTATTCGTCTTTTAGTCTCTTGGTGAGATTCTTGGCTTCTGCGTCTGGAACTTCAAGACCAGGCCATCCGTACCACTGGAATTGAGTCGTCTTGGACAGTCCGCTCAGACCACTGACAAGGCCACCAGAGGACATGGAGAAGTCATAGCTGCCATCATCAGAGCGTTTGATGGTAATTGGAAGACGATTGGAGACAAGCAACAGCCTGGCGTCCGGCTTGGGATCTGGAACTTCCGAAGGCATTGTTTATGCCGGGGTCAGGTGTTGAAGCTGTTGGTAATGAGCGTGAAGTGTTGTCCAGGATGATATGATTAGGCGAGGCGATGATATTTGATGCCGCTGTCTGGAGGTCGTGAAAGTTCAGCAATGGATAGCCAAACGAGGTAGTCACGCAGACCAAACACGAGTCGTGAAGACAGAAGACGGTTCGGACGTACGCCACGGAAGCATAAAGATGTTATAGAATCCTTAATATCAACTACATCACTCTGCACGGAGGGAAATCCGAAGACCATGCGTGTCACAGTAAGTAAAGTAGTGATGGGCTTCTGGGTCATCGAGTATCCTCCCCAAGCTTTTGTGATAGTGATAGTGACACGCCGTTGCAATTTGACTTTGACACCGACAGCCGAGTCGCGTCACCTTGCAAGAAAGTTTAAGCGGCCTCATGTTGTAGTGATGGCCAATAGGAGTCTTCCTCTACTAACGAAACCTCCGATTTGGTTCCACAGCACCCGTCTTGTCGCAACGGCCAATTCAATTAATACTGTTAGGCATTGTACGTGTACATCATGTCAGACTCGGAATCATCGATCAGTATATCCTCTGACGCGGCATTGCCGGAAGCCCTTCGCCTTGCCGTTGCGGACGTGTACAGGAGAGGCAACATGGAAGAGCTGACTGTCAGACGGATACGCACGGCAGCAGAGCAAAACCTTGGTCTATCAAGCGGCTTTTTCAAGGGTGACTTTCGGTGGAAGGCTGAGAGCGATAGGATCATTAAGGAGGAAATTGTGGGTTGATTTGGCAGCAATTGTATGTTCTGGTGTTTACATCCTCAGGATGCTCAAGAAGCGGGTGCGACATCCTCGCCAGTTGCAAAGCCAAAAGTACCACCCGTTAGGAAGACGAAGCCGGACGCCACGAACGAACGTACGACGCGGGGTCCTCTGGGCGACACAGCTCAGCCACGAAAACGGCAGAAAACAGCTACGAAAGTTGAATCTGAGTCTGGAGATTCAGCACTGTCATCTCTTGACGAGGCTTTCGATGAGGACGCGACGAAAGATAATTCGTCGACAAGGACGAAGAAGCCTCCTGGAAGATTGAGCAAGGAGAAGAAAACGGTGTCAGCTTTGAAATCGAGAAAGAATGGACGACCCGTGGAAATGCCGTCCGCAAGCGAGGGCAAGGAAGACGCCGCGTCCGTGGCTTCCGAGACGAATGGCGAGTTGCACAATGCTGGATCGGAAAGCGAGATGTCCGAAGTGCTCGATGAAGCTCCGCCACCAAAGAAGAGAGGTTCGAAGGCCTCCGAGACCTCCAAGAAAGACAAGAAGTCGGCAAAATCAAAACCCAAAGAAGACTCGAATATCGATCCACAGGAAGCTGTGATAAAGCGTCTCCAATCGTGGCTGCTGAAGTGCGGTATCCGGAAGTTGTGGCACAAGGAGTTGGCACGGTATGACTCGCCAAAGGCTAAAATAAATCACCTTAGGAGCATGTTGAAGGATGCTGGGATGGATGGAAGATATTCTGTGGAGAAAGCCAAGCAGATCAAAGAGGAGAGGGAGCTGAAAGCAGAGCTTGAGGCTGTCCAAGAAGGCGCCAAGCAATGGGGAGAGCCAGCAGTGATTGAAGATGCAGTGATTGAAGATGATGCTAAGAGACCGAAGAGGCGGCTAGCGAAGGGTTTGCGGGAGCTTGACTTTCTTGGTGACAATGATGGAGAGGAGACTGATTGACGAGTTATGCAAAGACATGATTTATTACCCTCATGCGGGACAGCTACTCTAAACCTCTGCAGGGCTGGTGATAGGGGCTGGTGCGGTCCTTGCTAGATGGATGGGACCTCTTCTACTTCCCGCAACGATTTGTAAACAATTTAATTACCATGACGTTCACGCAAAACAATATCTGAACAGCTTCGAACTCTTATAACCCCACAGAAGCTTTGCCGCCACTCATGCGCTGAGCTACTAAACTGAAGACAGCTACTGATGACATAAAGAGAACCAGATTGTAGAACTATCAAGTCATCAGCATCTATACATGCTACAAGCACTGGACACAAGCCATACCGCATTCCGTGAATATGCGCTCTCCTCTTCTACAGTTCTCGCATCAACGAATAGACGCCTGAGATTAGGGAGATTTGCCTGCGAAAATGCATGTTAGGACTGACAACATAGAGGAGGATATGACGTTCTCTTACCATGATTCTCAAACAGATATCGTAGTTGCTTCCGACTGTGGAGACCGTTGTACTCTACGGTATACAAGCCCAAAAGCTAGGCGAATACTTAGCGGCAGATTCACAGCATGGGTTCAGACTGCAGGCCTGATTGAATAATTCACCATCAAGCGCAACTTTGATCTACGTCACCCTTCGACATATTCGCTGTATTGGATGTGCGACTCTCACTTCCACGGCAACCGAAGAGTTTGTGACAGACAGCCAAAGCCTGCTTTAAATCCGCCTTTTGTCGTCGAGCGGTCCAACAGAGAGCACTGCACGCTCAAGGTGTGCGAGGCGCGACCTTGGTCGCAGCCTCAGGACTCGAATGAGATATGGCGGTCAACAGGATACGAGGGGCTTTCACGGTACCCAGGAAGGGAGAGACCTTTGAGCTAAGAGCAGGCCTAGTGTAAATTCGACTACCATCAAGAGCCCAACCGTGAGATCCATTACTGAACGCACGTCTGAACAGATCCCAATATGCCTACGAGCGGTACGAATATCTGTGTCGACTCAAATTGATATTATGAGAGTTGCTGAGAATTGTTCAGGAAAGAGGCGATACAAAAGACAATCATGTCCATGACGTTGGGCAAGGACGTTTCGGCACTATTCCCAGATGTGCTGAAGAACATCGCCACGGGAGACTTGGACCAAAAGAAGCTTGTATATCTCTATCTAATGTACGCGTAACGGTCCATAATGTTTTATGTCGCCCCGCTGCGTCTGAAGTCAGCTCACCCTCTTGGCAGGAACTACGCCAAATCACATCCTGACCTGTGCATTCTTGCCGTCAATACTTTCGTTCAAGACTCTGAAGATCCTAATCCACTTATCCGAGCATTGGCAATAAGAACAATGGGCTGCATTAGGGTAGAGAAGATGGTAGATTATATGGAGGAGCCGCTCCGGAAGACATTACGAGATGAATCACCCTACGTACGAAAGACGGCTGCGATATGTGTGGCGAAGCTCTTTGATCTCAACCCAGCTATGTGTCTGGAGAATGGCTTTCTAGAGACTCTGCAGGAGATGATAGGGGATCCAAATCCAATGGTCGTCGCAAATTCGGTCACAGCATTGGCGGAGATTAGCGAAACAGCGCCGGAGACCCAAGCTTTGAAGATAACGCCACAAGCCTTGAAAAAAATGTTGATGGCATTAAATGAATGCACAGAGTGGGGCAGGGTCACTATTCTATCAACTCTGGCAGATTATAAAGCTTCAGATGTCAAAGAGGCGGAGCATATTTGCGAAAGGGTGTCTCCGCAATTCCAACATGTCAATCCTAGCGTGGTGCTTGCGGCTGTGAAAGCGGTGTTTCTGCACATGAGATACATTAATACAGAGTCTGCGAGATCGTATCTGCGGAAGATGGCCCCTCCGTTAGGTATACTTGCACCCAAACATAACCTCTCGAAGCGATTCGCTGACGTTGGTAGTCACACTCGTGTCCTCTGCTCCTGAGGTACAATACGTAGCACTTCGTAACATCGATCTTCTTCTTCAAAAGCAACCGGATATCCTCAGCAAAGAATTGAGAGTATTTTTCTGCAAGTACAACGATCCTCCATACGTAAAGTTTCAAAAGCTGGAGATTATGGTGCGAATAGCCAACGATAAGAATGTCGACCAGTTGTTGGCGGAGCTCAAGGAGTACGCATTGGAAGTCGACATGGATATCGTACGGAGAGCCGTGAAAGCTATCGGGCAAGCAGCGATCAAGATCGAAAGTGCCAGCGAAAAGTGTGTCAACACGCTCCTCGATCTCATCAACACAAAGGTTAACTACGTCGTTCAAGAGGCAATTGTGGTCATTGCAGATATTTTTCGAAAGTACCCTGGCTACGAAGGCATCATCCCTACTTTATGCCAATGCATCGACGAGCTAGATGAGCCTAATGCGAGAGGGTCTCTAATATGGATCGTTGGTGAGTATGCAGAGAAGATTAGCAATGCTGGTGACATTCTCTCCGGGTTTGTGGATGGTTTTATGGAAGAATTTACACAGGTATGCTGTCCAGTCCTTCTGCGCAATATCGACAGCTGACATCTTCTAGACACAACTCCAGATCCTGACTGCTGTGGTGAAGCTATTCCTCAAAAAGCCTGATCAGTCACAAGGGCTCGTGCAAAAGGTTCTGCAGGCAGCAACAGCAGAGAACGATAACCCAGATATCCGAGATCGAGCGTACGTATACTGGCGATTACTTTCGAGTGATCCACAAGTAGCGAAAAACATCGTGCTTTCAGATAAACCTCCAATCACTACCACAATACAGTCACTACCTCCCGCATTGCTTGAGCAGCTCCTCTCTGAAATTTCGACGCTTGCCTCAGTCTACCACAAGCCGCCAGAGACGTTCATAGGGCAAGGCAGATACGGTGCTGATGCAGTGCAGAAGGCGGCCATAGAGTATGTTCCCTCTGTCGTCTTCTTAATAGAGCATGACTGAAATTCGATCAGGGAACAAATGCAAAATGCACGAGAAAATCCACTAGCTGCGGCTGCTGCGGCCTCCGGTGCACTGCCGTCTTCGCAAAACAACGCGGAGAACCTCCTGGACATCGACTTTGACGGTGCCGCACCCGCATCTGCGCAGAAGGAACCGGCGTCAGGAACATCAGGTCTGGAAGGCTTAGCAGGCACACCGCAGCGGGTTGCTTCGCCTTCTGTCACAAGCGGTGTCGCTTCGTCAGTTGCCAACAACAACATGGAAGACTTAGCAGGTGTCTTTGACAATGGCTTTGGCCAGAGTAATGGGACTGAAGACATGATGAATGGATTTGCGAGTCTTGATCTGGCCAACGTTAGCCAACCGCCACCACCGCAACAGCAACTTGACAGTCAATCAACAGGGAAGAAGACTAACGAGGACTTGTTAGGTCTTTTTTAGTGGGATATGGGTCTACATGGGTCATTTCTGTATCTGAAGATCGCATCTCATTTCTGGCGCTCATATCCTTGTCGGATGCATAGAGATAAACAAACTTATCAGTGACTGGCTGACTCATCGAAATTGAAGAAAGGAGTTGTGTGGAAAACGCCTTTGTCCTTCTCTGGCTCAAACTCGTGATCGTGATTAAATGATGAAATTCCATACATTAAATAAGAGCTCTAGGGCTAGAATGGGAATATGTGGCTGTGCGCTAGAGCATCCGCCACACTGGGTGCGTCATACTACCGGGTATCTTAGCGAGCATGTTTGTTTCTCGTTCTGACTTGTTTGGCTTGCCATAGCTGCCTGTTACACAACGGTAGCTATGTATTAAAACTTATTTGTCCCATTCTCTTCTTCATATCTTCCCTACTGCTCTCAAAACAGCTAAATTTCCTGTACAAGTGAAACAGCATTGTTTAAAGCTGAGTCGCAAAGATGTTTATGCTCAGAAATGGTCCGTCACCCCACCACTCTGCCCCTCCATCATTAACAAATCCCATCGTGCGATTATTGTTGACTCTCAGAACTTGACACATCGCCTGGCTGACCGTCACAGTGAGCAAGTATCTCTTCGGCGACAGTTCCAAGGAATCAATCATCGACATCCCACAAGGCCAGCTGTACCTTGTCCGCCCACTCTCGCCCAAAGGCTATTCGGAGCTTATCTTCAAAGATGCCGCTGCCACTATCCGTCGTACAGGACAAGAGTTTCAGTATCAGCTAGTGGTGCAGCGCGCATATGAAGAGGGGGAAGAGGAGCTTCTTGAAGATGAAGAGGGTGAAGATGGGGCGGCAGAAGGCTTAGTTGGAGAAAAGGACGAGAAGACATTCCTGCTTGACGAAGGGCTGCACTTTAGATCGGAGATTAGAGAAGGCGGGGAGAAAGTTCTGGCTTGGAGGGATCTGAGCGGTGACCCTGGTGACCTCTACGAATTCGTTTGCGATCGCTCGGTTCCGGCTGGTGAGGTGGCTACGTTTGAGGTAGTAGCGATAAAGTGCCAATACGAAAGGAAGTATCGCAAGCCCGAAGCAACGGCTACTGAGCAGGATCTGCATCAGTTCTCATTCACTGAACAGCCGATTCCGAGTGCCAGTCCAGTCGCAAGTCCTGCCGTCAGGTCACCAGTCACCTCCCCGTTACCCAATACCCGAGTTACATCAAGTGCAACGACCGCGCTCGCGAAGGAGAAGATGATCACAAAGCCAGCACGGAAGTCAAAGACTCCAGCGAGGGACGAGACACCGACCGCTGCGCCTCCATCAGCTGCACACCCTATTGGTACGGAGATCTTGACGAAAGAGAACGCAGAGCTACATCTTTTCGATTTCCAGTCGGGAGCTTTCATTTTGCAAGATGCCGTTGTTACGGCGACCGTCTCAGAAGTTGGTACCTGGCAATACTGGCTGCAGATCACAGGAAAGGAAAAGGATTGGCTTGGTCAACCTGTCATTGCGGATATCAACCCGGTCTTCAACTTCGAATACCTTTCTTTCATCTTCAATCACTACACATCCGATGGTTCGGCATACTCTTGGCTACTACGTTTCAAGGATCAAGAGACCGAGGAAAGATTTCAGGAAGGTTTGATGCGAGCGCTGTGGGAGCAATTGAACGAGATAAAATGGACGAAAACTAAGGACGACGACCGGGAGTACGTCCTCGAAGCTTTCCAAGACCTTACCATGGAAGATGCACAACATGGGGGCCAAGAAGAAGAGGAGGTGGAGGAAGTTGAGGATGACGGTCAGCGAAGCGAGCACTACGATAGCGACGAGTCCGAGGACGATGTTGTCACTCGGGAGAATGACGGTAATGTAAATTCGCAGCTTGCGGTGGGCTACAAGCATGATCGATCATTTGTGGTACGGGGTTCAAAGATTGGCGTCTTCAAGCACACACCGAACAACAATCTAGAATTCTCGACGAACATCTCGAAAGTTGAAACGCCCAATGGGAAGCTGTTCAGTCCGAAAAAGGTTATGTTGCATGCAGAAGACTCAAATATGATAATGCAGAATGAGAATGATCCACATTCTCTGTACCGTATGGATCTTGAGTATGGAAAGGTGGTAGATGAATGGAAGATTCATGATGATATCCCAGTCAATACCTTTGCTCCAGAGAAGGTGGGTTCAACAAACCGCCACCACATCTAAAGAAAGCATGAAGCTAACTTGTATGACAGAAATTCTCTCAAATGACCGGAGAACAGACATTCCTCGGCCTGTCACGAAACGCCCTGTACCGGATCGATCCTCGGCTCTCCGGCAACAAGCTCGTCGACTCCGAACTGAAACAATACGTTTCGAAAAACAACTTCTCAGCCGCCGCTACAACAGAAAAAGGGTACATCGCCGTTGCATCGAACAAAGGCGACATCCGCATGTTCGACCGTCTAGGCATCAACGCCAAAACCCACATCCCCGCCCTCGGCGAACCCATCATCGGCCTCGACGTCTCCGCCGACGGCCGCTGGGTGCTCGCCACCTGCCGCACCTACCTCCTCCTCATCGACGCCCTACAAAAAGAAGGCAAAAACGAAGGCAAGCTCGGCTTCGAGCGCTCCTTTGGCAAAGACTCAAAACCCCAACCACGTCGCCTCGGCCTCCAACCCGCGCATGTCGCCCAGTTCCAGCACGAAACTAAGGCCGCGCTGTCTTTCACACCGGCGCGCTTTAACACCGGCGTCGACGATAAGGAGACGTCAATCGTCACCGCTACGGGGCCATTTATCATCACGTGGAACATGAAGAAAGTGCTCGCTGGTCGCAAAGATCCCTATACCATCAAACGCTACGCCGAGGAGGTGATGGCTGATAATTTCAAATACGGCAGCGATAAAAATGTTATCGTGGCCCTGCCGAATGAGGTCAATATGGTGGCGAAACAGAGCTTCAAGAAGCCGACCAGGGAGAGTATCGCTACGCCGGCGAGGATAGGTTCTGGGCTAGGGGGTGGGAGGAGAAGTAGTGCCCGACAGAGTGGGAGGTTGGGGAGAGATGAGATTGTCAATAGTCCGTATTAGCGGGTGTATTCTAATACTTGACGGAGTTGGTTGGATTCTGGCGTGCTACCCTCTCCTTGCTCATTACGATGCCACGTACACTTGGAACCCCTCGGATCCCACATTGGAGGGTGAGTGTCCCTGTTTGCTCTTGATCGAGGGCGTGTGGATCTACACCGGCAGGCTCACGTTTGTCAAGTCAGTTTAGGTCCGCCTCTTTTGAATTGCGTCTTTCCACAAGCCATGGTTTCCGTTTCGTGATGAGCCACGAGATATCTTTTCCGTTGTGTTTGTCACACTAGGTAGCTACACATAGCTAGACGATCCGAGTCATAAGAACAAACTCATGATTTTTCGCCTTGATCAAAACGTCACGACGGCTATTATATCCCATAAACACCCCCCAAATTTCCCACAACACCATCAAACAGCCAACCCATCTCATAACCAAAAAAAAACCCCCCCAATACCACCTATTCACCCACCTCCCGCCCAACATACCAAACCTCCACGCCCAA
>JAABUP010011440.1_pt1 | contig 10102 bp, 8 predicted proteins | sample 5559201 | NCBI WGS metagenome assembly JAABUP01 (sample SAMN10711887, study PRJNA513373) | rock metagenome | isolation source: Antarctica rocks | place: Antarctica | reverse complement strand
CCTAAGCATACTGCCACTCAACCTTGACCCAGTTCACCAGGCCCTGCTACCCAGGGCGGGCTCGTGCAAACAGCACCGCTGCCGCCAGCCCGCAAGCATGGTGCAGGCGGGCGCCAGGCGGGGGGAGAGGCAAGGGGGGAGGCACCGTCGGCCGCGCCGCGCGCGGTGCCCTCGTTCAGGTGGTTGCCGGTGAGCAGCACCGCGCGCAGCACGGTCATGAGGTCGGCGCTGGCCCGCAGCGCGCCGCAGGCCGCCTGCAGCGCGCCCAGCTGCTCGCGCACCTGCGCGCGCCCCCGCCCCGGCCGCTCACCGCCGCGCGCGCTGCGCCCTCATGGCCCCGGGCCCTCTCGCTCACCCGCTCCTCACTGGCCATGCAACAGGCCGGGCGCGGAGATGCGGGCGCATGCTGAGCGGCAGGGGCCCCCTGCAGCCGGCCTCGCGGAGCGCGCTGCAGCCCACCCTAACCCCCTGTATGCCGGGCGCGCACGCGCTGCAGCGCGGGCGCGAAGGTGCGGCTGCAGATGAAGCAGCGGATGCGCTGCTGCAGGCGCGGGATGCCCATGACCTCCACGAAGTAGCGCTCAACGGTGCCCAGGCGCTCGGCGTCGCGCAGGCCGCGGTGCAGCGGGTGCTCGCCCTGCGCGACGCCGCGCGCGCGCGTCAGGGCCGCCGCGACCGCGGGCCGGCGAGAGCTGTCGGGAGGTCTTGTTGTTACTATCATCCATTCTGACAACTCAGTGAGGTTCAGGCAGCACCCGTCGCAGCATCCACACAGCAAGCGGAGCTTCACGACTGTCGATGGTGGCCGCGCTGCGTCCCAGCGCGCGCGCCCCGTCCCGGCCCGATCGAAGAACGCGCCGCGCCCCGCAGCTGCTGCTGAGGGCGACCGGGGTGCTGCAATTGCAGTGTGCCTGAGCGCAGCTGCAACCGAGCCGCGCCCAGGGGCTGCGCAGCGCGCCGGGGCTAGGATAGGGTAGGGATACGGGGCGCGCCGCCAGGTAGGCGGCCAGGTCGCGGCGCTCGGCGTCCTCGGGCACCGCGCGCGACAGCGCGTCCAGCTGCTCCACCGTCAGCGCCGCGTCGTCCATGCGCAGCAGCGCCTCCTACGGGCCCGCGCGGCCACAGGGTTATGATATTACCCCCTCTTATGCTAACCCTATATCTTGCGCAGCAGCGCCTCCTGCGGGCCCGCGCGGCCATGTTCCGTGGCGCTGCCGGCCGCGGGTGTGGATTGGGGGTAGGGTTAGGCTTGTCGGTGCAGAGAGCGTGCGGACGCTCACGCGCAGCAGCGGCGCCTCCTGCGGCAGCTGGCAGCACGAGGCCACTCAGGGCGCCACCATGTCCTGATGCTAGTCCGCCCTCGCATGTCAGCGCGAGCGCCGGCGGCTCTGGCGGCGCCCGGGGCGGTGCGCCCGCGCGCGCCGCGACCGAGATGCGCGCGCCACGCCGCCGCCGGCGCGATGCAGCGCACGCGCCGCTTGATGGGGCCGGCACTGCCAGCCTGTGCGCGAGACGGCTGCACTGTGGCAGTCCCGTGGCCTGACAGGCCCCGCGGCCGGGTCCGCGGGGCGCGCGCCTTGATGGCCGCGAAGGGCAGGCGGATGCCGGCGAGCTCGATGCAGATGTTGTGCGCGCGGCGGTGCTCGACCAGCCGCACCTCCGCGCACCGCCCCGCCGCCAGCTTGCGCAGCGCGCCGCTCTCGGTGATCTGCGCGCGCGCGGCGCAGCGCCCTATGGTGGCTGCGCTTTCTTATCTCTCTGCGTACCAGCGCTCTTCACACCACAGGCAGCAGCAGCGCATGCGAGCATCGCGCAGCCGAGCCGCGCCGTCGCCTCCGTGGGCCTGCTTGAGGTTGCATGATAGGGTAGGGTAGGGTAGGGTTGCAGGCCTTGGGACCTTGCGCGCCTGGAACAGGCTCTCCAGGTGGTCGAAGTCCAGCTTGAGCTGGCGGCCGGCGGCCTGCGACCACACCGTGCCGGCCGGCGGCGCGCGGATCTTGTCCCAGTGCAGCGCCTTGAGCCGGCGGCGCTGCGCAGCCGTGGCCTTCACCTGCCGGTGAGAGCGCCCGCCGCTCGCGCTGGGCCAAGTCCAGGCCCTGGCCAGCAGAGCGCTACCGCACCGCGCGCCAGGGGCGCAAAGCAGGCTTGCATTAAAGCAGGCGGTGCGGTGCCCAGAGGCGTAATCATACGCATGGCGCGGGCTGCTTTGTCTGACGCTACAGAGCCTCGGCGCTGATCGTGCTCGCGCCGGAGCGTGCTACGACAGCGCCGTGCATGCGGTGATAACCAAGCCCATCCTTCGACATGCTGCGCATGCCAGCACACCAGCGCGCACACGAGCCAGGCGCCGTTCAGGCAGCCTGCAGTTGCGCCTGCCGCTCACATGGCGCGCGCAGGCCGGGTGGGCCCGGCGCGCGCCTTGGCGACGCCCGGGTCCGGCGACAGCGCCGTGCGCGGGCGGGCGGCCTTGGCGCCGCTGGGCGGCGGCGGCGGCGGCGGCGGCGTAGGCGTCTTGCGGGCGCCTGCGCAGGCGGCACGCCCCGCGCCGCTCGTGCGCTGCGCCGGGCGCCTCGGGGCGCGGTGCGCCTCTGCAAGACCAACTGGTGGTGGGCAGCAGGGTCACATGTATGCGCATGAACGCCCCTTTGGCAGTGCTGTGCCAGAGGTGCTACCAGCTGCAGTGGAGCATGCATGGCAGACAGCCAGGCAGCCCTGGACGCGCGATCGCATGCAGTGTCAGGCACTGGTAGCACACTGTTGCAAGGGGGCACCAGGCGGCGGCGGCGGCGGCGGTGGCGGTGGCGTGGCAGCCTTCCTGGCAGACGGCGGCGGCGGCGGAGGCGGCGGCGGCGGCGGCGTGGCAGCCTTCCTGGCAGAGGGCGGCGGCGGCGGCGGCGGCGGCGGCGGCGGCGGAGCGGCAGCTTTCCTGGCAGACGGCGGCGGCGGTGGCGGCGGCGGCGGCGGCGGCGGAGCGGCGGCCTTCCTTACTGCCGAACCTGGCGGCTTGGGCGGCGGCAGCGGCGGCGGCGGCGGCGGCGCCGCCGCCACCGGTGCTCGCCTCGGCGCCGCCGCCACTGGCACGGCTGGCAGGGGCGCCTGTGCCGCAGCGCGCTCAAAGTCCGGCGCCGCGCTGACCAGCTCCGCCGGCAGGGCGGCGCCGGGCGCCGCCGGCCCCCCGCCGCCGTGCAGCAGCGCGCGCGCCTGCTCCTGCGAGGGCGCCTGCGCAGCGCGCCCGCCGCGCTTGACGTACATGCGGGGCCTGACGCAGGAAGCCGTGTCTGTGCCTGTGGCGGTGCTGTGGCGCCAGCGCAGACCGCGCGCTCCCTGCTTCCCGGCGCGTGCCCAGGCCAGCATGCAGAGAGGTGTTGCAAACAAGGCGGCGTATGGCTAGTGCATAGGCCTGAGGCGCCTGGCGCGGCCAGGTACAGCGCCGGCGCGCGCCGTGCCCAGCAAACGGAAACTGACAGATGAGGGCCATGAATGGCTAATGCACAGGCGTGAGGCGCATGGCGCGGCCGGGCGCAGGGCGCGCGCGCGCCTTGCCCAGCAAGTAGTGCGCGAGCCGCATGGGGCTGACCGGCGTGCCGCCGCCGCCACTCACGCCGGGCGACGCCAGCGGCGCGAACTCCTCGCCCAGCCGCGTCAGCTCCTCGAGCGAGATGCCGACGGGCACCTCCATGACGTATTCCGCGCTGCCGCCGCTCCCGCCGCTCCCGGCGCTGCGCGAAGCGCCGACAGCCTAGGGTTAGGTAAGGGTTGAGTCTTAGGGCGGCAAACCGCGAGAGGGCCAGCACCTGACTCAAAACGCACTAATCTATGAAGCCCTGGGCTAGGAAGGGTGAAGCGGGGGCGCATGTCGTGAGCGTGCGCGCCAGCACACGGGCTGCGCTTGCGCGCCGCAGGCGGGCGGGCCGGCGCGCCTGCGCGGCGGGCGGCCGGGCTTGCGCGAGATGGTGATCGCTTTGGCGCCCGTGCCCAGCACCAGCACCGGCTGCGCCGCGGCCGCGGGCGTCGCGGGCTCCTCCGCCGCGCCGCTGGCCTCCCGGCCGCTGGCCTGCTCAAGCGGGCCGACCTGGGCGGCCCCAGGCGCTGACACCGGCGCTGCCGCAGAGGCCGCCGAAGCTGGCGGCGGGCCTGTCAGCGAGCGTGGGGTGCTCGCCGACGGGCCGGACTGGTCGCCGGCGGTCGGGCGGGCGCCCTCCGGCAGGAGCGCATGCTCGGGATGCGCCTCCCAGGGGTCCAGCTCGAGCGCTGCGCCGCCTGCTGGGGCTGCGTCCGCGCCTCCCTGAGCGGGCGCAGCCTCGCAGGGCCACTCCGTGCCGGCTGCGGGCCCCGGCGCGCCGAGCGCGGCGCCGCCGGCCGCTGCGGCGCTCGCGGGGGGCAGGTGCCCCTGGTCAGGGGCAGCCGAATCACTGTTGGGCGCCGCAGCACCAGGGTGCTGGCTGTCGGGCGCCAGCGAGCGGCCTGCGTCGGCGTCGGAGCCGGCGTCCGCGGCGCCGGCGCCATCACCGGGCGCGGCCGCAGGCTCCAGGTCCGCCAGGCTGATGCCCGCCAGGCCCGCCAGCGCGACCGCACGGCCGGGCGATGCGGGCAGCTGTAGCCCCGCGCCCAGCAGGGCGCCGGCGCGCTCGACGCCCAGCAGCTCATCCAGGGGCGCCGCGGCGGGACCCAGCCCGGGACTCGAGTCGGCGGCGCCCTCCTCGGCGGCGGCGGGCGGCGCGCCCCAGGCGGCGTGTGCGTGCCCGGGCTCCGGTCCGGAGGGGCTGCCGGGGCTCGCGCCGCCGGCGGGCGCGGCCGGCGCCGCATCCCCAGCGTCCAGGAGCGAGCGCGGGCGCGCTCGCGGCGATCCTGCGCCGTCGCCGGCTGCGCGCGCGGCCTGGCCAGCCCCGCCGACCGCCGGCGCGGCCTCGCAGTCACCCCACTTGATGAGGTCGCTTGGGGAGGCGCAGGCGGCCCCGCCGGCCGCCGGCTCGAGCGGCTCCCAGGGACCGGCGCGCGCTTGCGCAGCCCCGGCGGGCACCGCGCACGGCGCGAGCAGGTGCGCCCAGTCACCGGAGCCCGCCGGGCAGGCGCGCCCGCCCCGGCCGCCCATTGCGTGCGGCGCTGCCGGCGCGGGCGCGCTGGGGACCCCCGCGGCCGCCGAGCCGCCCGGCTGCGGCGTGGCGGGTGCCGGAGCGGACGAAGGCCGCGCGCCGCCGGCTGATGACCCGAGCGGCGCCGCCGCCGGGGACGGCAGCCGCTCGGTGAGCAGGCTCGGCGGGCGCGCCGCCGCGCCTGGTGCGTCGCCGGCGCGGGCGGCCGCACCGCCGGCCGCCTCGGGAGACGCCTGCAGCGGGTTCCTGACTCGCTGCTGGCTCAGCTGGCGCATGCCCGCGCCGGCTACGGCGCCGCGCGTGGCGCCCGCTGGGGCAGCGCCGGGAGACGGCCCCGGCCCCGGCAGGGAGCCGCCCGAGCACTGTCGGGCCGCAGCCGCCCCGCCGTCCGCAGGCCGCGCGTCCGCGACCCCCGCGGCGGCGGGCTGGTGCGCATGCGAGACAGCGCCATCGGCCGCCCGTCCCTCGCACATCGGCGTCCCCGATGGCGCGCTGTCCGGGCGGGCTGCGCCAGGGCGCCCGCTGACGCCTGCGGGCGGGGCCGATCCCGGCGGCGGTGGCGGCGGCGGCGGCGGCGGCAGAGGCGACGAGCCCTGGCCGACCAGCCGCGCAGCCAGCCGCTGCAGGCCGCCGACCGAGGACAGCGCCTGCGCAGACAGGGTAGTGTTAGCACAGGGCAGGGTAGGGGCAGTCTAACCCTGTACAGACAGGGGACTTGCTCAATGACGGCGCATGTGCCACAAGGCGCGCAGGCGCTTCGCCGTGACGCAGCGCAGGAAGCGGTGCAGCGCACAGGAGCGCTCCGTCATGCAGCACTTATTTGAATAGGTTACTGCCCCTCACCGCCACATGCACTCTGTGTTCCTACAACGGTATGCATGATCGACGACTAGCATCAGGCAGAGCAGGGCTTGCGAGGCCGGCTGCTGGGAGCAGCACCGCACCCGCGCGCGCAGCGAGCCGCCAGCGCTGGGCAAGCCAGCGGCGCCAGGCACGCTGCCTGCTGCGCCCTCCGCGCCGCTCGGCACAGGCGCGGCGCGGCGCTCCTGCCTCGCGGCCTCGCCGGCGCCGCTGCGCGACTGGACCAGGCCCTGCTCTGGCGCGGCCGCGGCCGCCCGGCCGGCGCGGTCGCATCGCCCCTCTGCGTCAGCCGCGGCTTCGCCGCTGCCAGGCCGAGCGAGGCTGGCGGGCGGCGCGCGCTCACCCGATTCGGCTGCGCTGCCGCGGCGCGCGCCGCCCGCGAGCGCCGGCACGAAAGTGCTCTGCCTGACAGGCGGGCGCGAGAGGCACGCGCCGCCCTCGCCGCTGTCTGCGGCCAGCGCGGACGACGCGGCGGCCTCGGCCGGCGACGCCGCCGGGTGCGGCGCGACGGCCTCATCAGAGAGCGCCTCGGCGCACACCAGCGCGTCGCTGTCCATGGAGTTGCCGGCCTGTTCTGGCGCCGAAACGGCGCCTGCCTGCGCGCGTCCGTTCTCCGCCAGCACTCCCGTGCCGGCCGCCTGCAGGCCCAGCGTCACACCGCCCGCTCGGCCGTCTTGCGTCTGCGCGGCCCAGGCGCTGCCGCCGGCCTCGCATGCATGCAGCTGTGCGGCCTCATGCCCGCGAGCCTGCCGCTCTGACTCCGCCGGGGCGGGGCCCGCCGCGCTCTCCGCGCTCAGCGGCCCAAACACGTCCGCGGCGCTGCAGGCGCTGCGCGCGTCCCAGGGGCCCGCGGCCTCACGCCGCGCCGCCGCCCTGCTCGTCGGGCTGCCGCTGGCACCCCAGCGCCCTGGCTGGGCAGGCCCTAGCGGGCCGGCGGCCCCCGCGGCCTGACCGTACAGAATGCTAGAGGCCAGGCCACCACCTGCTGCAAGCTCGGCATGCCCAGCGCGAGCCGCCCGCGCGTCCGGCATGGCAGCAGACCCGGGCTCACTGCCAGCGTGCAGGGCTCCTCCAGGACCACTCCAGGGCCAGGCCTCCTCCCGGGAGCCCTTCTCGCAGCCCAGGGCGCCCAGCTCCGCCGGCTCCGCGGGCCCCGCGCCGAGCACGTCCATGGCCCAGGGCGCCCCGGCTCCAGAAACCCCGCTGCCCCAGCTGCCCGACGGCGCCGGCGCCAGGCGCAGCGCGCCCGTCGGCCGCCCGGGCGCGCCGGCAGCGGGGCGCGGCGCCGCGGGCCGCCCGGCGGCGTACGCGCCGTCCGGCGCCAGCGCGGCGGCGCGCGCGGTCGGGAACGGCGGCGGGCCGGGCGGCGCAGGCGCCGCGGCAGGGCGGCCGGCGAGGCTGAGCCGCGCGAGACCGACGCCCAGGCCCGCCGGCAGCGCGCCGAGGCGCGCCTGCGCGGGCGCAGCGACGCTCATGTGCCTGCTGCGCAGTCCGTCTGTGCTCCTCGCTGAGTCGCCTTGCAAGCCTATGCATCTCAGGTCAGCGTGGTGATGAAGCGGACATGCACGCCCAGTGAACCGGTGGCTAGTATTTGGAGGCCCTGCAGCCAGTGTCACTACACAGGAGCGGGCGCCAGCGGCCAGGTTCCAAAACCCCGCGTCGGCCGCTGCACGCAGATGTAGGCATATTTTTTGCAGACCTGTGCAGCGCAAGCGCGCGGCCGGGTGCCCCGAGCGATGCGTGCACCTCGGCCGCGGCGCGCGCGTGCGGGGAGGCGGGCCGGCGCGCGCGCGGCGAGGCCGGCCGCCGCGGCAGGTCCGGGGCGGCCGCCGCCGCGGGCGTCCACTCGGGCGCCGGGCGGGGGCGCGCGACGCCATCCGCGCCGTGCGGGTTGGGCCCTGCGGCAGCGCGCGCCGCGCCCGTCAGCCTGCGTCGGCGGGGCTGGCGCGGCGACGCCGCAGCGCATGATGCACATGGCTCGCAGAGGGCGGGGCCCGCGCCCGGCGGCCGCCAGGGCATGCGCTCGGCGAGCGGCGAGGGCGGCCGCAGCGAGCGCGCGCTGCCGGCGCCCGCGCTGCGGCTGCTGGGCGGGCCGCTGGTGCCGCCGGCAGCGGCGCCCACGTCCAGGCGCAGCCGCGCCCAGCGCTGCCCCGCGTCGCCTGCAGGCGGGCACGGGTGAGCGGGTGGCGCGCCGTGCGCGGGTTGCGTGCCTGCCAGCTGAGCTTTCCCCTCAATCTTGCTTTCAATCTCTCACTGTCATGCGAGCCAGAGCCTCTGGACACGCAACCCGCTGTTCGCACGCTGCGCCTGGCTGCATGCTCAGCCGGCCGCGCTCCGGCGGGCGTGCGCCAGTGCTCGCGCCGAGCGCTCACACCATGTGCCGCGCAGCTCAGCGCGGCCGGCCGGCATGCACTGGCGCGACGAGGCGCCGCGGGCGCACCGGCAGTGCTGGGCGCGCTCGGCGCCCGCTGCGCCCCCGCCGCCTCGACGGCCGGCCCCGCCTGCAGCTTCCGCAGCAGGTTGCCTGGCGCGCGCCGCAGCGCGTCAGTGGCGGCCAGGCAACGAACGAGCCGTGGCCCAAGCAACATGCCACAAGCGACGAGGCCCTCCGCAGGGTCTGCTGAGGGGCAGCAGCCAGCCGTGCACGCAGCGCGAGCGGTGTCCTGCGGCATGTCGCGCAGAGCTGCATGCCCCTGTGCCGCGGAGCGCCGGCCCGGCAGCGTGGGCGCACCGAGCGGCGTGTCCACTGGCGCCTGTGCGGCACCGTCCGGCGCGCCCGCCGGCGGCGACACGCCCATATGCGCGCCCCAGTCCAAGCCGCCCTCTGCGCTAGGCCGCCAGGCGCCCGCGCGACCTGGCACGTTCGCGCTCGCATTTCCGCTGTTCTCCCGGCCCACGCCGGACGGCCCCGCGCGCCGCGCCCGCCGCGGCGATGCCGGCGCCGTGCCAAAGTCGGGCAGCGCCCAGCCCGCGACATCCTCCGGCCCTGCGCTCGGCTGCAGCGGGGCCCTGCCCGCCTGCGCGGGCGACGCCTCCGCCCCGCCCCACGCACTGCTCGCCCAGCCCGCGATGTCGTCCAACGCCGCGCTCACCCTCGAGGCGGCCCGGACCCTAGGCGGCGACGCGGCAGCGGGCCGGCTGGCCGCGCCGGCGCGCAGCGAGTGCACCATGCTGACCAGGCGCGCGGGCGGCTGCGGCGGGCCGCCCGGCGCGCGGCCCCGCGAGCGACCCGGCGACGCGCCCCGGGCGCCCTGGACGGCGGCGTATGGCAGCGGCCCGCCGGCCTGCCAGGGTGCGCCGCGGGGCTCCCGCAGCCCCACTGGCGCAGCAGCAGGGCTGTGAGGCTTCACGCGGCCCTCGCCGCCGTCTCCGCGCGCAGCGTCCGGGGAGGCAGGCCGCGCGGGCGCAGCGCGCGGCCGGGCGCTCAGGATCAGCAGCTCCATGATGCGGACCTGCCGCTCGATGTTAGGGTTAGGGCTCGCCACCTCAGGGCGCTGCTGATGGGAGGCCGCTGCCAGGTGACCCCTGGCCTGGACTGTGTGCTGGGTGGCATGGCAGTCGACCCAACCCCCGCAGCAAGCCAGAGCTGAAGGCCTGCCGCTCGACCTGCTGCAGGCCCACGCGGGCGCCCGGCAGCAGCCGCGGCGCAGCACGGGGTCCCGTGCTGGGACGGGGCGCGCCGTCTCCTCGAGCCTGGCGCCCTGGGGCGTGACAGACGCGGCCGAGAAGCTCCGGCTCGCGCCGTGCGGCGAGCGCGGCTCCGCGCCGCCGCCGGCCGCCTGCGCCGCCGGCCAGAGCAGCAGCGGCCCGAAGACGCCCGCCAGTGCGCGCGGCGTCTGGCCGTTCGCGCTGCTGTGCGCGGCCAGGCGCACGAGCAGCGCCAGCAGGTCCGCCAGCAGGCCTGCGCGGCCGCGCGCAGCGTCGCGCGGGCGGGCGCTGCGTGCGGCTCGCTGCGATGGCGGCGTGCGCGCAAGGCGCCTGGGGCGACCCGGACGCCTCAACGCTCGTTACGGGCGGCGAACAGGCTGCAAACGGTCCAGACCTCTACGACTGCTGTGCCGCGCGCGGCTCACCGCGCAGCAGCAGTGCGCGCGCAGGCCAGGTCAGCATGCTGGCGCTGCGGCCTGCGCCCGCTCAGGCCGCGTCAC
>JAABUP010011438.1_pt1 | contig 10105 bp, 3 predicted proteins | sample 5559201 | NCBI WGS metagenome assembly JAABUP01 (sample SAMN10711887, study PRJNA513373) | rock metagenome | isolation source: Antarctica rocks | place: Antarctica | reverse complement strand
TGAGGCTAAGGAAGGGAAACATCACAGAGGGAAATATCCTGTGAAGTGGTGGCTGGCTGAAATAATCGAAAGCGGTATAGCTTCGCGACCCCAAAACGTGGGCGGGACGGCTCACTCCGCCTTAGCGATGCGGTGAAAGTCCAACTGACACTACCACAACAAAAGGTCTTAATTTGAGTGATGTGTATTAATTAATCTATCTAAAGAAGTAGGAGTAAATGTTAGTTATATACGAAGCTAACTTAGCGGTCTAGAACGTCATTGCCTAACTTAGTAGTCTAGAACGTTATTACTAAAAATTAATCCTTTAACCTCCCCCTTATTCGAAATATTTACGTCCCCGTAAACTTCGCTAATTCACCTCTAAAGGTAACGGCGATAATTACGCTAATCGTTATATAGGGTTAGATAACGTTCTTACTACTATTAATTAACACGGGGAGAGCGTAGAGCTTAATTTTAGTAATAATCGTAATTATAAAGGTTATCTTCGTAAAGAGTCTAGCGGCGACTCGAAGGACTACCTAGGCGGGAAGAGGAGGTACGCTAGGATAGCCGTAAGTATATATACTAGTGGCGTAAGATTTAAGCCTACTATCTCTAGCGTTTATTATCTATATACTAGCGTTAGAGAAATACCGAATTTTCGGGATATAGTAGTACTATACGGGAGTTTAGGTTATATACTAGAGTAGGGGTAGGAGGAGTAGGAGGATTATAGAAGTCTATATTATCCACCTCTTACCTCTCTTCTTAAATAGGCGTATAATATAAATCCCCTTATAGTAGCTACCGGGTCCTTATAGTATAAATCCGTCTTCTCTATAATCTTAGGATATACTCCGGTAGATTTTCCGGAATTTCTCGTTTATACGGAGGGAAGCTTTCTCTTACTAAGTTATACGGCTACTCTATATTAGTCTAGTAATAAACTTACCCTTAATTACGATTTAGCTAAGGCGGTAGTATCGGTATACGAACCTAAGTTTATTAAAGTTCTAGTAAATATTTATCTCGCCCTCGTCGTTCTAGACGTTTAATATAGTAATTAGCCTAATCCTAAGCTACTAGGTCCGTAAGTGAGATAGGTACTTATATAGGAATCGTAGTAGCTAGTATAAACGATCCCTAAGCTTCGGTAAATTATATACTAGGGTTTATAGGGTCTTAGACTACTCTAATACGTGCTATTCTTTTATCTTTAGCTATCTATTCCACCTAGCGCTAAGCTTTATATTTCTTTTCTTCCCTCTCTTATAACTTATATATATTACGATTAAAAGCTATAAGATATTCGTCCTACTAGGTAAAGCTAAAAGAGGGTTTACGATAATATTCTAGTAGGTCCAAATATTAGCGTAGCTAATCTTCTCTTAATATAAGCCCTTTATCCGTTATCCTAATAGTATAATTTTAATACCTCGGATTAATAGTATCTATCTCGTCCTCATCTTTTATAATTAGCTAGTCCGGAAGATTTTCCGTTTTCTTATTATATTCGCATAGGTATACCTCTAGAGCTAAAGATTCGATAAATTTCGGGAAGAAATATATCCTCGCTACTATATCCTAATTACTAATAGCCCTACTTTAGTAATTATATAGTTATAGTAGCTATTATTCGCGTTCTACTACTACGGCTACTTCCCTCCGTATAAATATAATCGTAGGTAGTAATTCTCTCCGAAAGCGCTCTACTAATTCTATAATATAGTTACTAATAATAAATAATCGCTTCTTTAACTCCGCGAAGCTTTAGATTAGTACTATTGCTCGGAGTATAGTTCCTAATATAGAGGGAATTTTATCTAATTCCTTACGCAATTTCTTATCGGTTTTCGTAATAGTATCGATATATTTCTATTCCTATTTCTTTACCGCCGTACTAACTTCTCTAAAGAATTTCGCCTTATTCTTAAGTCGTATTATAAGATCTTTTTCTAGCTTTTTAGCTTTTACTATACGTGTCCTAATATCTCTATTAGAATTTACTAGGTTTAGTATAAGATCCGTAGCTACTCGTAGATCTAGTAAGTTTAACTCTTCCGTAGTAAAGTCTAAACTAAAGACTTTATCCGATATAGTCTCTCTTATTTAATTTATTCTTCCCTAAAAACTATTCTAGAAGGCTAACTTCTCGACGTTAGTAGTCTTATTATACCTTACTTTAAATATACTATAATTACTCTTATATACTCTCTCTTTAATATCTAGTCCTTCTTATAATTCTAAGTAATTAAGTATAGCTTTATACTTTTCCCTATCCTTCCTTACTCGCTTATTAATATTCCTAGATTTATCTACTAATAAGTCCTTATACTCTCGCTTAGCCTTAATAGAGGAACTAGCTATAGAGCTACTACCTTTACCTAGAGCCGTAGGCCCGGAAGAGGGTTATATAGGCCCCCCTATCTATATAAGGTTAGAGGGATTCGATACTTACGTATCTTTATTACTCGTTATTACGGGGGTATAGGATTATCGTAATAGGGTTGCATTCCTAAGTATAGCTACCGTAGCGTTTAGTACTATACGTCTAAAGGCCCCGAATAATTATATAGGGCTTCGGGTTAGTAGATTTACGAAGCTAAATATTCCGACTTAGTTAGATATCGAGTTAGTATTACTAGTATAGGGGGCATTAGGGGGGCCTTTATCTATATTCTTAGCTATTATAGCTATATTAGGTAGGTCCGTTACTATCTCTCTATACTTAGTAGCTAGATTACTTACTTTAATATTAGTATTCTTAGATCTTATAGTAGTTTTATTAGCGTTTATAGTGGAATCGTCCGGTCCTATAATAGTAGAGTTATCTATATTTATATTATTAGTAGTAGAAGCCGCTCTCTCTATATTAGTCTATTTCTTAGCTTCCGCTCCTAATAAGCCTCTCCGTTATATTTTAGTATCTATCGCTAATCTATATATACGAAAGCTAGTTATAGTAATATCTTTTAAGCGACGCCTATACCGAGTAAGGAATCGCGGTAATATAAATAATCGTTAATAATAGACTAAGTAAGACGACGATATATTATTAAAAGTATAATATAAGGTCTTAAGGATGTTAGGGGGGAAGAGCGTAGTATATATATTATAATAAGGTTAGTAAGTAAGGATAGCGAAAGTAAGAGGATTCTAAGGGTTAAGAGTAGATATAGATAAATATTCCCGAGAATCTTCCCTAACTTTACTCTCGGTAGACGCGTAACGACGCGACTTATTATTAGACGCGATAATAATAAAGATAGTAGTGGATACCTCTAAGGATATAGGATCCTCGCCTTTTTTTATTTAAAATATAGTAGCTTCCGAAGTTAGTTATAAGCTAGATATATAAATTTAAAGCGCGGAATTTATTACTAAGAATTTAACATATATAAATACTAATTCTAAGAGGAAAGATAATAGGTAGTTAGCGGGCGGAGAGTAATAATACTCGCCTACCTCGCCTACTAATAGAAATTCTATTTACGGATATCGTAATAGGCGTTATACTTATATTAGAGCTAACTAAGGTTACCCTAGCTACGATAAAGACTAGGGCTCGTTACTAATAGAGTATAATATTATCTAAGTAATATCGCTTCCCTTCTCCGGTCCTATATATTTCTCTAATATAGGCGCTACGTCTATAAGTCGTAACCCTAGTTAATAATCTAGGTCCTAACTACTTAGCCTCTAGCTTTCTACCTTTCTATATATCTACTAAGTAATTCCTTACTATTATAAGATCCCCTAGGTTCGGTAGTTTCTACTTTCTTTCCTTCTACCCCCGTTAGTGTTACGGCTATAACGAAAAGAACCTACGGTTCTTATACTACGCTTAGCGAGAGCACTTCCTATTATAAAAGCCCGTAGGTTATATAGATTACTAAGTAAACTATACGAACTATAGTATAGGTGGATTATAGGGATTACTAGGTAAACTATAAGAGGGTGGATTAATAAATAATCTATAAGAGGGTGGATTAATAAGTAATCCATAAGAGCTACACCTTGGCACGAGTTCCTATATCTATATAGATAGCCTACTTCCCTAGTAGATAGGAGCCTCGTACTTAACTTTATATTATTAATACGTTTAATTACTACGATACTACTTTAATACTAAATATAAATTATCTCCTAATACTAGACTAGTCTTAGTAAAGCCTACCTCACCCTATTATCCCTAATACTCCTCTCCTTAAGAATTAACCTAAGAGGAATACCTTACTAGTAAAGTCTTCGGACTAAATAAACGAGCCTCGTAATACTTTAAGTACGATAGAAGTAGTTTTTAGTAAAGAAAATAAACTATTACTAGATCTAATATAGGAGAATCCTAGAATACCTTTAGAAGAAGAATAGTAGGATAACCCTAAGCTACTCAATTTAATCGAAAAGAAAGAATAGATTAATCGAGCTATTACCTAATATCTTAAGGGTCTAAGATAGATTAATAGTAAAGAAGTTAAGAAGAGGTTAGTAGAAACGCTAGGAACGATAACTAGAGCGTTTATAGAAATTACTATAGTAATAGAAGAGGCATTAGAGGAAGGTAATAAGTAGGATTAGAAGGAACTACCTAATTAGGAGTAAGAGAGTTAGCTAGATCCGGACTAGATCGAACCTAATTCTAATAACGACTTAGAATACGAGAGTTCTTCGGATAACTCGGCACCTTATAACCTTATACCTTACTAGACGAATCCTATAGAGGAATAGTTATATATAAAATAAATAATTATAAAGAGAGATAATTATAGATACGATATAATATACCCTAAATATTAGTAAATATATTAGACGGCTTATATAGAGGACTACTACTACTTCTATAGAGTAGGAAGGTTTAAGGTAGAGAAACCTATGCTACGGCTAGAATGTAGAGTAACTAGATAGAATACCTATCGATAAGACGACTATATATAGTATCTCGTATAGAAAAGAGTATACTAGGTCTTTCCGGGATATAATACCTCTTAGTAAATAGCTCTAAGGAAAAGTATAAAAATAAGTAAAGATAAAGATACCTATAGACACGAATAATAGTACTATTATCTTACCTATAAATATTATTAAGTAACGTATTAAGAATATAAATAGTTTTATAGACTAAATAATAAACCTTAGGGAAAAGAGTAATCTCTTATAATACGGGGCTATATAAGGAGATTACTACCCTAGCCCTAAAATAGAACTTATATTCCACCGTTTACGGGATATAAGTATATATACCGGTCGAGATAAACGGATAGAGGACCGTTACGATAATAGATTTAGGAGCGATAGGAAATTTTATCTCTTATACTTTAGTATAGTTAACGGACTTACTAATAAGAAAGAAAAGAATACCTTACGACCTAGGAATAGCTAACGGGTTATTATTATCTAAGTAAGTCGATATAGAAACATTTAACTTACTAGTAGCTATTTAGCGATATTATAAGGAAATTACTTTCGACGTAGTTAGGATAGCCACTTATTACGTTATTTTAGGAATACCTTAATTAAAGAAGTATAATCTAATAATCGATTAGAGAAGAGGAGTACTTATATTTACGGTAACTAGAGACGTCGCTAGTATATAACCTATAAGACGATAGTATACGTCTATAGATAAGAAGAGAAACCGAAAACCGGTCGAAGTATATATCGCTTTAACTTCGAATAAGGATAGTCTCTAAGAGCGAGAATTCGATTCGATATATACTAGTAGAGGTTAGTAGGGTAAATAAGTTAGAGTTAGGGAAGGAATTAACGAACCTCCCGATATCCCTAAAGAGTATTAACGATATAAGTGTTACAAGATATTGTGAGAAGGTGTATTGTTTGTATAAATGATTAATTATTATCTAATAAGAAGCCTATAAGTATAAGGAGACGGCTGCTAAGGCGCTAAGGCGCTAAGCCTTCGTAATAATATACACCGATAGAAAAGAAAGCCTATACCCTATAGGTAACGTCTTAAAGACGACTTTGCGACCTCTCCGTACGCATACGACCGTTGATATCGACTATATTAAGGTGCGATAACTATAGAAAAAATAGCACCGGGGTTTGCTAGCTCTTCACGCTAATATCCCCTCGATAAATCTCCGACCGACTAGCCTTAGACCTGCATCGGGCACCGTTAGCAAAGGACCCTCTACTAGAGTAAGGTCTCGCTCGCTTTCTACCGAGCCTAAGCCCTATATTTGGCCTTAAGAGTAGTCTATCGATAAGACTAGGCTACGTAACGACATCCGCCGGTTCGAGGCTTTAATAACTATAATTAAAGATTACTTATAGCTAGGCCCTACTACGTCGACCACGGCCGCCACTAGTAACCCGTTAGGTAGCGATCCGATAATAAGAGATACCTCGACTAAGGATATAGCTAACGATAAGTAGAATTACCGTAGTACCGGATTTAGTCGACTATAGTAGCACGCATTATAAGGTCTCGTATAAGCTAGCCCTACGGGACCACCGGGACTACCTAGCCCTATAGGCCTTAACGGTGCCGCCGGTAGTAATAATCCTAACCTAAAGCCTAACGATATTAGCTTCTTCGACCCCTCCTATAAAGGCGAAGGCGCTATCGTTAATACTAGACGATATACCTTCTTTAAGGACGTCTATATATTTATTAATCGGCTTAATAATATAGCGGTTATCTATAGTAGAGAAAAGGTTACCTAGGTTTTACTAACTTACTTTCGTAGCGATACTCTTACTTAGTATACTACCGAACTCGACGAAGCCTATAAGGGCTTACTTCGCACTACTACTTTAGACTTATAGATTACCACCTTAACGACGAGGTTTAAGGAGCGAACCTTAGTAGCCGTTAAATATTTATAGACTTAGCGATATACTATAGCCGACGCCCGTAACGGTAAGATACCCCGATCCTTTATATAAGCTTTACTTCGTTACGCTAAAGCCGCCGAATTCACGTTAACGTATAATTAGCTTTATATCGCCTAGAACTCGTTTACTTTTAAATTCCGTAGGGATATCCCGTAGCCGACGTCGTCGATAACGTTAGCCGCTTTCTTTAAGTCTATCGATAGTAAGTAGGATATATAGTACGAGATAGTACGCCGCTATTAGTAGTATCCCTCTAATTATAGGAGGCCTATAAATAAGCCTAGTTAGTTCTAAAATAGTCGTTAGTAAGGGCCCTCGGCCCTACTAACTACGCCGTATAAGTAAAGGCTATCCTATTACTAAGGATACTAGCCGCGCCCTTAATATAGCGGTTATAGAAATAATTATACTAATAGGCCTTTCTAGTCTAATTAAGGTTAGGGTTTTCGCTAAAATCCTCCCTTTCCTCCTCGATAGCCTCTATAACTTACTATAGGTAACCCCTCTACGTCCGGTTCGACGAATTAACCTAAAAATTAGGGTTAGTAGGCTTAAAGGCCTAGCGGTTATAACGTAGGCTATCCCTTAAAGCCGCTAAACCGTAGCGGGTTTTAAGGCTAACGACGGTTTCCCCGTTAGGGTGTAGCCTACTAGGCTAAAGATACTCCGGACGTTAATAATAGTATAGAGCCGAATTCGGAACAGGGAGCTATATAAAGCGAGTAGGAAGATAATGCTAATTACTATACCGACGAGGACCTAGACTATTATAAGCCCCGATAAGATAACGAGATTAATAACTACTTTAGCTCGCTAAGCGAATCGTTAGTCTATAATATAGCTAAGTACTAATATCGAAAATGCTCGACCTTATTCGCTTCTAAAAATAAACTTTATCGATATCTTAGTAATATAGGTAAGGGCCGACGCGCTAGTAGGCCGGCCTACCCCGGGACGCTAATAATAAAGCCCGATCTAGTAATTAACCCTTAGCTTCTCGACGAGAAGCCGTCTAATAAAAATACGGAAGATAATCCCGTTACTAACCTCGCGGAGTCGTTAATAACGAGACACCTCGTCTACCTTTCGGATTATATAATTAACTTTACTATCGACTAAAATAAACACCGGATATATATTTCGTAATTTCTACTACGCTATAGCCTTAGCTAAACTAGTAGTATATTATATAATCGACTATATTTACCTTAATATAGGCTGCTCTATTAGCCTTATCGATCGGCAATTTCTACTTCGAAACCTACCGAAGGTGTAAATTTATAAAATAGCTACTCTAATTAATGTCCGGGGAATCGGTGCTAATAAGTACTAGACTAATAAATACGTTATCTTACTAATCTACCTCCCTAGCAGATGCGCTAAAGAGGAGGTTATAGCTATAACTTCGCCTCGAGAAATTTATATTATTAACTAATTACGAGTATAAATGCTTATCGGTAATAATATTTTATAGCCTAAGAAAATCGATATCCTTACTTTATCTTTAACTATACGTATTAGTAGTTATAGCGTTACTATTCCTATCGAGCTAAAGGTAAAGGGGAGTCGTTCTATTACTTACCTAATTCACGCCGTAGCTACTATAGTTATACCGCTAAAATCTACTACTATAATCCCCGTATATAGTATTAAAAGCTTACTAAGTCGTAGAGATTTATTTTTCGAGCTAGAAGATTCGGGTTTATCCTTATATACGCATCTTATCGATTTATCCTTATCTAGCGTTTTAGCTAAGAATAACTCGGAGAATAAAGTTAGAATTCCCCGTAATCTGCGTCTCGGGCATATTTTTAAGGCAGACTTTAATAATTATCTTTATATTACTTCCGGCGTCGAGGACGCAGCCGATTTAGCTATAAGGACGCTAAGAAGGTAATACTATAATAATTAGATTAAGTATATTTTTAATAAGGTGGTTACTACCTCGGCTATTACTATGTTAGCGACGTCGATATTAGGGTCGGTCCCGAATCCTCCTTCGGTGACTATAGTTATATCCGTGCCTAAAATAACGGTAACGCCGTCGGCTAAGGACTTTACCCTATTAAACGGTATTATAATCTATAACGACGTGCCGTAGCTTCGTTAAGTTATTAACGAGTACCCGAACCTTTAGTAAGAAGGAGGATTTACCGATATTCTAGAGTAGGAATAGATAAGGATTCCTTTACGTTCTAACTAGGAGGATAAAGTACTAAAATTAGTACGAGTTTACCCTCTCGGCAACGAATCTAAGAGGGTCGTAGACGAAACCTTTAATAAATTATACTAGTAGGGCCGTTTATACTAGACTAGCTAATCGACCCCGTTTAGTTTTCTAGTTTTCGTCGTCTAGAAAACTAATATAGAAGGTATTTATAAGGGTAGAGCCGTTATTAATATCCGTAGCCTTAATACTATAATATAGGCGGATGTTTATCCTTTACCTCTATAAGGCGATATAATCTTAGCGGTAAAGGACTATAAATATATTACTATCGTAGACGCCGCTAGTTTCTTCTACTATTAGCGAGTTCACCTAGAGGATAGATATAAATTATTAGTAGTATCCCACCGTAGTTAAGAAACTTTTAACGTCGCCGTAATAGGCTATAAGAACTCGCCTACCTACGTGTAAAGATAAATTAATAGGCTTTTAAGACTATTTCGATAATTTACTAAAGTATACGTTAACGATATTATTATCTACTCTAAAACTCTTAATAACTACGTCTCTTACTTACGCCAAGTTTTTACCCTACTTAATAAGATAAATATCTCTATTAACCCTATAAAAGCCTTTATAGGCTATCCTTCTATATAGCTTCTAGGCTAAAAGGTGGATTCTTTAGGCCTATCTACCGCCGAAGATAAATTAAGAGCTATTATAGCCTTATCTTTTCCTATAACGTTATCTTAGCTAGAAATATACCTAGGTTTTACGGGTTAGCTGCGTAATTATATCGCGCACTATATAGCGATTACGAAACCTCTATAAGAGCGTAAAACTTCCCTCTTAAAGCCGTCGCTAAGAACTAGCTAGGAGAGGAGAAATTTTACTTTATAGATCGTTATCGATTAACCCTTAGATAAAGAAATCTTTTCTTTTAAGACCTTATAAAAGGCGCTATCGATACTATCTTTCCTAGTCTATTTTAATAATAAACTTATTCTCTATATAGACCTCGACGCTAGTAAGGCGTTTAGTTTCGGCGCTATAGTCTACTATATATCCGGAGAGCTCGTTAGCGACTACCCGTCT